>Ga0187808_10000493_pt1 | contig 12274 bp, 16 predicted proteins | sample NC_wetland_sal_i_5_FD_132427 | JGI IMG/M metagenome (GOLD analysis project Ga0187808, IMG submission 132427) | Wetland sediment microbial communities from Neuse River Estuary, North Carolina, USA - ASW_3 | ecosystem: Environmental > Aquatic > Freshwater > Wetlands > Sediment | place: USA: North...
AGACGTACTGCCGGCCGTGTCGGTCGCGGTCCAGCCGCCGGAGCACCGGAACCTGGCCGCACTATCGCGCGAGGGCGGCACCGCCCTTGACGCACCGCTTCGGGCCGACATCATCCGACGCGGAATCGCGACCGGCGCGCCGAGCTTCGGCGCGTACCTGCTCGCTTCGCGCGCCATCAGCCCCGCGACCGGCCGCAGCATTGCATACCTGAGCATCGTCACAACGCAACTCGCCCAAACCGTCGACCTCGGCCAGTCCGAGGGCCGGCTGACCCGGCCCGTGCTAGGGGCTGTGGGCGGCTCCCTGGCCGTGGTCGGAACGACGCTCGCCGTGCCTGCTCTGCGCAATTTCCTCGGCCTCGCGCCGGTCACGCCGCCCGGTCTGCTGATCGCCGGCGGCGCGTCAATACTCGCCGTGGTGCTCAGCCGTGCCATACCGGCCGAGCGCTGGTTCTCGCAACCAGCGAACGCCAACCGCTCCGTCGCGGTCGGTGCCGTTCAAGCGCGCGCCTAGAGAACCGTCCCGGCGGCCGCGTCCGCACTGCGGGCTGCGAAGGTTCACCACGGCGGCTTCTAGACGTCCCGGCGCCGTCACAGGACGTCTTCGACAGCCTCGATGACGCCCTCACGCGCTTCGCCGACAGCGCCCGCGCGAATGACATTCCGAGCGCGCTGATGCAACGCGTGCCCGGTCCCGATCAGCGCCGCGGTTGGCCACGCCACCAGGCCGGCGATCGTGACCACGCCGACAGCGGCGTAGAAGACAGCGTCTTCAACCGTCGTCTCACCGACGATCGGCAGTGAACAGATCGGCTCTACTGCGCTTGCCGCGGAAGCCTCCGAAACCGCCATCGTGCTCAGCTTGATTCAGGCCCGGGTTCGGCGAGGTCAAGCGCGACGCCGAGAGCTTCCACCATCTTTCCGGTTGCCGAAACGACGCGCGCGGTGCCGACGATCGGGGCAACTGCCGCGAGGACGCCCTGGATCTGCTCCACATCAGCGCCGCTTTCACTGGCCGCGCCAAGGTTCATCAGGTACGAGGCCGTCGGGGCGTCGACGGCGACAAGCGCCGCGATCCGGACGAGCATCAGCGTCTCCGGGTCCAGGCTCGACGCCTCTAGAGAACTCGCCGTCATGCTTGCGAGCAAGTCAAGGACCGGCGTGTCGTCGGGTTGATCTGCCATCAGTGGTGCTCCTTTCCTTTTGCATAAGGATCCCAATGGAACCCACGTGATCATCACCCGATCTGGGTGACCCGGCTGTCGTCCGCGTTGGGGGGCTTCGGTCGGTGCCCGCCACGCCGGGGACGCGGCGAACTCACCCTGATCTGGGAACTCATCGGCCCCGCTCCCCGGAGGGAGCGCCGGCGCGAGACCGAGCCGATCCCTGACGCTCACGGGACCCCCTGGCGCAACCTCGCCGTCCCGGACCTCCGTTGTCGGTTCCTGGCGCCCGCAGGGCTCTTGCAAGCGCTACTCGCCCCGGTGCGCCAGATCGCGAGGGCCCCCCAGGCCGACCGACTAGCCGCCGATAGAGAAGCTCCGTCTTGACTTCGCGACGCGCCGCGTGACAATCCGAGCAGCCGCCAGCTGATCACAGGAGGAACGATGGGCCCCGACTACATGCTTGCGTATGGGACGCATGCCACGCCCGACGAAGGGCGGTGTGCAATGGAGTGGGTCAGCTACTTGGCGGGCGAGCCGCACAGCGATGACCCTGCGTGTGTTAGCCCGGTCTTGCGCGCGTTCTGTACGACGCTCAACGACAGTCTCGAGGACGCCCCGCGTCAGCGGTTGCGCCCGTATCTGGCGCGCACGATCGGCACTGCTGACGACGGCCTGGACGAAGCGCGGTCGTGGATGGCGATGGACTGGCTGATCCGCACCTACGTGCCGAGATGGCTCGCCCTGGCGGGTCTGACCGGGTCAGCGCGGCAGTTGGCGACGCTGCCTGCGGTTGTGGACGTCGCCGATCTCCAGACGGCACTCGTCGCGCTGGGCGTCGCACGACGTGACACTCGCGCGGCTTGGTCCGCGACGCTCGGCGCGGCCCGAGCCGCGGCCTGGGCCCCGTGGGCCGCCGGACGAGCCGCCGCTCGCGAGGCCGCGTGGGGCTCGGGCGGGGCGGCCGCGTGGGCTGCCGCGCGCGTCGCGGTCGGCGACATCGCCGGAGATCTCGCACGCGCCACCGCGCGCGAGATTGCCGGCGACGCCGCAGCAACGATCGCACGAGAAGCACGAGCGGGAGCAGGCCGAGCCGCCGCGCGCGAGGCTGCACGAGCGGCTCTCGCCCCCACCCTCGAGGAGCTGCAGCGCTCGGCCTTCGCACTGCTGGATCGGATGCTGCCCACAGCGCCGCTCACCGCTCCGGTCGTAGACGACGCGGACGAGGTGTGTTCGCGAGCCGCGCCGGCGTTTTAGGTCGCCCCTACTGCCCGCTTAAGCTTGGCGAGTGTTATCCGCCATGGACCGTAATGATGCACGCCGGCTGGCCCACGCGTTGCGGGATCAGCTCTGGTCAACGGGCAGCGACGAGTTGCTGCAGCGACTGGCCGATCGCGGTGGGATGAACGTGGGCTTGAATCCACCAGACGAGGTCGAGGACGAGGAGCTCGTGCGGGTACTCTGGCGAGCGCTGGAGGCGACCGGGTTGGCCGAGGACCGTAGGGCCGATTAGCAAGATGAGCCTGTCACGCGATCACGTGCTCGACGCCGCTCAGTCTGCCCGAGCTGAATCCGATCCGCTACGGCAGGATGCTCGTCTCGCCGTTCACGTTCTTCCGCGGCGCCGCGGCCGTGACGTGCACCTTTCGAACTTCGGCTCCTACGCCGGGCCCGATCGGCGGCTCGTGTTCGGCGTCAACGATTTCGACGAGACGCTGCCAGGTCCGTTCCAATGGGATGTCAAGCGTCTCGTCGCCAGCTTCGCGGTGGCCGGACGCGATCGTGGCTTCGGCGTTAAGCAGCGTGAATCGGTCAACATGGCGGTCGCGCGCTCCTACCGCGAGGCGATCAGGAGCTTTGCCGAGCTGCGAGCGCTCGAGCTGACCGCGCTGATCCTGACAGGCGGGGCCGACGAGGCGCAGACGCTGGCCGAGCACGCTCCCGAAGCCAGTGCCCTGTGGGCGATGCTGCTCGGCCGCGTCCTGCTCGGGCGGGGAGCGATCAACAGAGCCTGCGTGCTGCTTCAGGAGGGCGCTGCACTGTTCGCCGAGCTCGACCCGGTCGGCTAACTGCCCCTCTGCCTCGCGTTCCTCTCACAAGCCCGCGCGCAAGCCGCCGAGCCCACCGGCGCCGAGCAGGCTCTCACCCAAGCAGATGCCGCCCGGCGACCGGGCGTCCGCATCTTCGACTGCGACTTCGGTCTGGCGCAGGCCTGGACCGCCGCCGCGGGCGGCTCGATCACAGCGGGCCGGGCAAAGGCGCGGGCAGTCGCCGACGCAGCACGGACACGTGGCGAGCTCGCGTACGAGGCGCTCGCGTTGCACGCCCTCGCCCGCCTGGGCGACGCCGCGCGCGCCAACGACCGGCTCCGCGCGCTCACCGAGCAGCTCGATCGTCCCCTGCACCGCGCGTACGCGATGCACACAGCCGCAGGACAGGTGGCCATGCTCACGCCCCGCAAGCGCGAAGTGGCCTCGCTCGCCGCGAACGGCCTGACCAACCGGGAGATCGCCGAGCAGCTGGTGGTGTCGGCGCGCACCGTCGAGCACCACCTCGAGCACGCCTACCAGAAACTCGGTGTCAATGACCGCGGCGAGCTCACCACGCTCCTCTCCGCGAGGCTGACGGGTGAGGGACCGTGACAACACCCGTCGGGGCACTCAGCCGGCGATCAGACCGCTCAACCCGATGGTCAGTAGGACGGCGCCGGCGGCGCCCGCCAGTCCCGCCAGCACGAGCGGGCCGGCGCGGCGGAGCGTTCTCTCAGCGAATGCGATCCACTGGTCCGCCCGCGCCCCCGCCGCGCGGCGGACCAGCAGCAACGCGAGCAGCGGTGCTGCGAACAGGACGTTGTATGCGATCAGCAGCGAGATTTCGGCCGGAGCGGCCAGGCGCGCGGCCAGGATCGCGGAGACTGCGCCGAAGTACATGAACGCTGGGCAGCTCGACGGCCATGATCCCGGCGCCGAGCGCGAATGCTGCCGGGCGCGAATAGGAGCGCCGGACCGGAGTCGGCTCCGGGCCTCTGCGCCGCGTGCGCCAAACCGTGAGCGAAAGACCTAGCGCCAGGATTCCGACCGCCATTTCCAGACCGTGCTCGGCAGGGCCGCTGAGGTGATGAAGCGCGGCGATTATCGATGGGCCAGGGCCGAACACGAGCACAAGCCCGCCGGCCAGGTAGACGGCGAAGACCCCGAGCGCGTAGCTCATGATCCCGCGGGCCCGTGGTGTACTGGCCAGCCAGAGGCCAGGCACGAGGGTCGACGGGTTGATCGAGTCCGCGACCGCGATCGAAGCAACCACCAACGCCAGCCCGAACATCCTTCCTCCAAATGCCGCGCCGAGCACGAACGGCGGCGGCGACCCCTTGTGGGGAGCTAGAGCTGCTGGACGTTGACGGCCTGCGGTCCCTTCGGCCCAGCCTCGGCGTCGTACGAGACGCGTGCGCCTTCGGGCAGCGACTTGAAGCCGCTGCCGACCACCGCCGTGTGATGAACGAACAGGTCCTTGCCGGCTTCATCGGGCGTGATGAAGCCGTAGCCCTTGTCGTCGCTGAACCACTTCACGGTTCCGTTGGCCATTGCTTCTCCTTCGGTCATGTGCCGCGTACCAGGAGAGCCAGGAGAGCGATGACCTGCGAGCGCTAAACACGATTGCGAGTCCCGAACGGACTCGTGTCGACGAGCAGCGTAGCAGTCCGCCGAGCCCCGGCTTCCTAGGACACAACGGCTCGAAGCATCACGACACACTCCGGATTGATACCCAGCCGCTCGCCCGTCTCGACCTCAACCATCCAGGCAAGCTCCATGATCGATCCGCGAGCCGCGTCGAGGATCAACCGCTCCACGTCCTTGGCGTCTCCCTCGACGCGATAGCGGTCGCCACCGAGGACCGTTATCTCCGTCGTCGCACTCACGGCCGACACGCCTCAGCGCCGTGGCGCATCGGTGGAATGCGGGCTCGAGGCTGAAGGACTGCTCGCGGGGTCAGCTCGGGCAGCGAGCCTACTCCGTCGTGCCGACGTGCGCAACGGGCCGGAGCGCGCCCGGTCACCGGCTCGATAAGCGGTGAGTTCGCGAACGCGAGCTCCATCCCGCACGAGGCGGAAGCGCGCCGGATCGGGTCGTCGGTCGGACCGCCGGCGTTCCCCCGTACGCGGTTGAGTCACGCGAGGCTCTCCGCGCTTCGACGAATCGGTCCGGACGAGCGGGAGCACGCAATCAATGCGTGCCCGCCCATGAAGGTCCTGGATCGTTGGACTGGGATTGCTCGTGGATACGAGCCCAGTGCGCTACCCGGCCCCAATGGCGCCTAACGACGGATGGACGAATGTATGACGACTGGAGATTCCTGACGCCGGCAGCGGTCAGCGACCACCGACGAGCACGGCGCTCACGTGCCGGTGTGGATCGCGGCCTGCGCGGCGTCCCCGTGGCAGTGCTTCCATTTGCGCCCGCTGCCGCAGGTGCAGGGGTCGTTGCGACCCCGGCGCGCGTCGGCGGCCGCGTAGGTGTCCATGATCTCGGCCGGGGCTCGATCGGCGGCGAGCAGCTCGGCCATCGTCCGCATCGGCTCCTGCACGTGGTGGAAGAAGAGCTTGAAGGAGGGGCAGAGGTAGTTCAGGCCGCCTTCGCCGTCGGGGGTGGTGGTGAAGCGGTCCTTGGGGCACCCACCGTGGCAGCCGAAGCGCACGTCGCATTCGCGGCAGTAGCGCGGGAGCGTGTCGCGCTTGTCGAGCCCGAACTGTCGTTGTTGCTCGGAGGCGACCAGATCAATCAGATGCCGGTCGGTGATGTTGCCCAGCAGGTAGCGCGGCTCGACGAAGTGATCGCAGGAGTACACGTCGCCGGTGTGCTCGAGCGCGAGCGCGAGCCCGCAGGTCTCGCAGTGCACGCACAGGCCCGGACGCTCGCCGACCCAGTTCGCCAGGGCCGTGTCGAACATCTGCACGTAGACCCGCGCGACGTCGCGCCGGACCCATTCCTCGAAGGCGTCGATCAAGAACCGTCCGTACCCGTCGGGCGAGACCGAGCGGCCCGTGACGACGTCGCCGTCCTGCACATACAGCGGCCGGTCGCGCCACGAGGACCACGGCACCGTCCCGTCCTCCGAAGCCTCGGCCACGCGCTCGATGATCGGGATGAACTGCATGAACCGCGCGCCGCACTCGTCGCGGAGGAACCGATACAGCTCGCGCCCGCGGCGCTCGTTCGCCGCGTGCACGGTCGTCAGGACGTTGAACTCCACATCGGCCGCGCGCAGATGCGAGAGCCCGCGCATCACCTGATCAAAGCTGCCGCGCCCACCTTTGGTCACCCGGAATGTGTCGTGAATCTCGCGCGGACCGTCGATCGAGATGCCGACGAGGAACTCGTGCTCCCTGAAGAACGCCGCCCACTCCCCGTCGAGCTTGGTGCCGTTGGTCTGGATTGAGTACTCGGCGCGCTGCCCTGGCTGCAGGTACTGGTTGACGAGCTCCACCGAGCGCCGGAAGAACTCAACTCCCATCAGCGTCGGCTCGCCGCCCTGCCACGCGACCTGCACCACCGGCACCCGCGCGTGCGCCTCGATCAGCTGCTGGATGTATGCCTCGAGCAGCTCATCGGCCATCCGGAAGCGGCTGCCCGGATACAGCATCTCCTTGGACAGGAAGAAGCAGTAGGAGCAGTCGAGGTTGCAGACCGCGCCCGTCGGCTTCGCAAGCAGATGAAATGCGGGCGGAGCGTCCTCACGCATCCCGCCCATCATCGGGCGCTCACCCCTCGAGACATCATCCTGTTGGGATGACGCTCCGCCTCGCGGGCCCTCCCGTCTTGCCTCCGTTGCTCATACGGGTCAGCGGCGGCGCCCTTCGGCGCCTGCGCCTCCAGACTTTGTTTGACCTCGAGCAGCGCCTTACGCTGCTGCTTGGTCACGGTCGGGAACTGTGGGTTGATCTCCATCAATGTGTGCACGAGTACGGCGCCCACACCGATTCGCGCGAACCACTTGCGATCGGCGGGGATCACGTACCACCCAGCCGACTCCGTGCTCGTGTGCGAAAGCACCTCGGAGAACGCCTTCTGGTAATCATTCCACCGTTCGCGCTCCCTGACGTCGGCTGCGGAGAACTTCCAGTTGTGGTCGGGCCGATCGAGCCTGCGCAGGAAACGAATGCGCTGCTCCTCCTTTGACAGGTTCAGGAACAGCTTCACGATCCGGAAGCCGTTGTCGGTCAGATAGCGCTCCCAGTCGTTGATCTCCCGGAAGCGCCGCTTCCACACGTCGCCTTTCGTCGTCGCCTTCGGAAGCCTCTGACGATCGAGGTTCTCTGGGTGCACCCGCACCACCAGCACCTCCTCGTAATGGGAGCGGTTGAAGATCCCTATCTCGCCCCGGGCGGGCAGCCGGCGGGCGTAGCGCCAGAGAAAATCATGGTCGAGCTCCTCAGCCGAGGGGACCTTGAAGCTGTCGACATCGACTCCCTGCGGGTTGACGCCGCTCATCACGTGACGGATCGTCCCGTCCTTGCCCGCCGCATCGAGCGCCTGCAACACCACCAATACCCCCCACGTGTCCTGAGCCGCCAGGCGCGCCTGATACTCGGCCAGCAGTCGCACCCCCTCCGCAAGCAACGCGCGCCCCTCCTTCTTCTTCTTCACACCCCCCTTGAACCTCGGATCGAAGTCATTGGCGAGCGTGACCTTCGACCCGGGCTCGACGCGGAACGGTGCGATGAACTCAGCCAGCCGCCGCTGCTCATAGATCGACTTTTGAGGTTGACTGGCCATTCTGGCTCCGGACGCTCGATTACGTATTCACCGTCTACCGTGCCTCGCGGTGGGAGGGAGTCATCACCCTAGCTTTGTTCTGGCATCACGTCACGAGCTCGCGGGCGTGATCGCACTCGAAGTAGACTGAGAGGAACCGCCCTTGGGACTCCTGCACAGTCACGAAGCATCCGGCGCGACGCGCTACCAGATGCGTGAGAAGCTGTTCGCGATCGGGGATGACTACTGGATCGAGACCGACGACGGGCAGCGCGCGTTCAAGGTAAACGGCAAGGCGCTGCGGGTGCGGGAGACGTTCATTCTCGAGACCCCGACGGGTGAGGAGCTGTTCAAGATCCAGCAGAAGACGCTTCACATCCGCGACACGATGAAAATCGAGCGGGACGGGGACACGGTCGCCACGGTCAAGAAGGCACTGATCACACCGCTACGGGATCGTTTCACGATCGAGCTGGAGGAGGGCGGCGAGTTGAGCGCCAAGGGAAACATCGTCGATCACGAGTACAAGATCGAACGCGACGGCGAGAAGATCGCAGAGATCTCGAAGCGGTGGTTCCGGATCCGCGAAACGTATGGGATCGAGGTCGCCCCGGGGGAGGACGACGCTCTGGTCCTCGCGGCGACGGTGTGCATCGACGAGATGGCACGGCGCGGCGACTAGGGAGCTGGGCATCATGCCGCTAGCCCGCCGCAACCGGGCATCAACGGGTCCGGGCGCAACCGCTTCCCTCGGACGGCCCGAGCAGAAGGTCGGTGCCGCCGCAGACCAGATTGCGCACGGGGACGGCAGAGTCGCCGTCGACGGTCAACCATCGGCTCCCCAGGTTGCTGGCGTCGGCGTGGAGGCCGGCGCCGGCGGCGAGCACCGCCTCGCACTCGACCGCCGGACGGAGTTCGGTGGCGCCACGCTGCTCGTCTCGGACGTCAGGGTCGCGTTCATGCTGCTGAATGAGGCTCGCTACCGAAGTTTGGAGCGCCTGTTCGGAATTCCCAGGGAGCAGGCGAACGTTGCGACGGTGATCGCGATCCTGATCGCGGCGAAGGCTGTGCACGACCGGACTGAGCGGATGGTCAAGGGCCCTGGTGGCCCAACCCGGGCCGACGCGTTACTTGGGGCCGCTGTGCTGAAGGAGTCCATCTACCGGGTCGCCGGACCCTCCTCGCGAGAGCGGCCGCTCTCAGGCACCGCCGTCGCGATCGCGGCGCTGGCAGGTATGTCCGGACCCGCTCTGAGCCGGTCGATCCGCGGCATCAGAACCGCCCGGCGCCGGATCCAGCTGACGTTCAAGCGTTACTACGGACGCCCCATAGGCCCCATCCGTCGCCGCCCAGGCGAGCGCGGCCCGCGGGAGATGGCCTCAGGCCGATCTTGACGCGCGTCTACTTGGCGACGCCGGCCAGCTTTGCCGAGGTCTAGCGCGAGAGTGGCGGTGCCGTACGCGAGAGAACGTAGGCCACATGCACCTCGGGCGTCACCGGTGCGACTGCGCGATTGCGCTCCACGGCGCGCAGGATGTGGACGGCGACCTTTTTCCGCATTTAGCGCCATATTCGCCTGGAGCCTGCGAGGCGACGTTGACGACATGCCCGCGCCGTCCGCGCTGAACCATCCGTGAAACGAAGAAGTGGCAGCCGTGCACGACGCCCATCAGGTTGATGTCGATCAGCCGCTTCCAGTCGCTGAGCTCGGTATCCAGGAACGTCGCGACGACACCGATGCCAGCGTTGTTGACAAGCAGGTCCACACCATCGAAGCGGTCGTGGACCGCGTTCGCCAATGCCTCAACGCTCGCCGCGTCCGCGAGGTCGACGTGCTCGGTGAGGACGTCGACGCCCGCGTTCAGAGCTAGGAACGCTACCTCGAAGCGGTCGAGCCGCACCTCGACAGCGTCGGCGGGCGGATCGTCGCCCACAGCGCAGCCCGCCAGATGGTCATCGGCGAGGGCGAGCGACCTTGGTGGGACGCGATCGTCACGGTTGAGTACGCCTCGCTCGCCGCCTTCATCCAGATGGTCTCGAGCGAGGGCTATCAGGCGATCGCCCATCACCGGACGAACGCCCTGACCGCGCCGAGCTGATCGCCACAACGCCGGGCACCCTCGAGCCCTGAAGCACGCCGCGACTCCTCCCTGGGCTGACCCATCACGACGTGTACGCGCGCGGCATCCGCGTGCACGTGGTCGAGGCCGGGGAGGGACCGCCGCTGGTGCTCCAGCACGGGTTCCCCCAGGACTGGCGCTCGTGGCAGGCGGTCATCCCGATCCTTGCCGAGCGCTATCGCCCCATCTGCCCCGACATGCGCGGCTTTGGGCAGACCGACGCGCCCCCCTGGGGCTACGACAAGGAGGGCCTCGCCCAGGATCTGCTCGGAGTCTGCGACGCGCTCGGCATCTAGCGCTTCGCGCTCGCCGGCCACGACTGGGGCGGGTTCGTCTCCTTCCTGGCGGCGCTGCGAGCCCCCGAGCGGGTCGAGCGTCTCGTGCTGCTCAACACCTCACACGGATTCTTGGAAGTCGACGCGCGGCTGCTCCTCGCGCTCCGCGGCTTCTGGTAAGCGCGAGCGCCTGACGGTTCCCACGCTGCTCATCCACGGCGACGGCGACCGCGCCGTCCGCCCGGAGATTCTCCGCGGCTACGAGCCATTTGCCCACGAAATGAGCCTCGAGCTGATCCCCGGCGCGGGGCATTTCGTCTGCGACGCAGAGCGAGAGTACGTCGCGGCGCGAATCATCGCCTTCCTCACCGCCGACCTATCGCGCGCCGGTGCGGCAGCGGCACCAGTGGCCGGCTGACCTCTGGGTCAGTTCAGCGTCTCGATCTCCGGGGTGCCCACTTGTTCTCGAGGAGTCTCCCGGCAGTTTCAGAACGTGATCGGTTCGCTCCACTCCAGTGGGCTGATTGCGCTGATCGACGCCACCGGGCTCGCCCCTGATCGGCGCTGCCACCGATGAGCGCCAGTTCGACGGGATCACGGCATTGGGATCGACCGCCCAGTTTCAGTTCCTGGCGCCGGCTCACGGCCGTCTGACCGGCCGCTGCACGCTGGATCCGGAGAACCTTCGGCTCCTGAGGGCGGTGCTCGACGGGCGCGAGCGAAAGGTGGAACTGCAAACCCAGGTCGACGTGCTCGACCAGACGGGGACGGTGGTCTGCCGCAGCAGCTTCATCTGGAAGCTTCGCCGCTCCCTACCGAGGTAGCGTGACCGGGAGGAGCTGGAGTAGCAAAACCTGATCATTTGCACCAGGGCTGCGCTGGGCGCGACGCTCATCCAGCGACTGCAGCCACATCCGGAATCGCGTGAAGCCTCGGTGCTGCGTCCGGCTGATCCCGATAGCACCCAGGAGCGATCCCGAACGTGCGCTTGAACGCCTTGCCGAACGAGAACTCCGATCCGTAGCCGGCCTGCGTGGCGATCTCTGCGAGGGCGGCGTCGCTAGTCCGAAGCATGGCGGCCGCATGCGCCAGTCGCGTGCGCGTGGTGTAGCGCATCGGCGACTCACCGACCAGGCGCCGGAAACGCGCCGAGAAAGCCGAGCGCGAGAGTGACACCTCCCGTGCGAGATCGCCGACGGTCCACGGCTGTTCGGGTCGCCGGTGGATCAGCTCGATCGCCGCGGCTACCTGCGGATCGCTGAGCGCCATGAGTCCGGTGCCCTCGGATGACTCCAGCTCGGCGAGACCGTGCCGCAGCGCTTGGGTGAGCAGCGCATCTGCAAGGCGAGTTACCACCTCCTCCGCCCCGGGGGCGCTAGACGCGACCTCGGCGCTGAGCAGCGCCAGCGTCGCGGACAGCCGCGGAGCCGGGCGTCCGCCCTCGCCATGGATGTGAAGCACGGCCGGGAGGGCACGGAGGATGGGGTGAACGCGACCGCCTTCCAGTGCAAAGCCGCCGCACAGCAGAGACGTACGGCGGCCGGGGCCGCCGAAGCACAGGCGCCGATGCTCGTCTGGCGCGGTCGTGGCGAGGATGTCATCCAGCTCGGTTGCGGACGAGGTCGGCTCGTCGCGCATCCAGTGCCGTGGCCCCGCTGGGAGAACGACGAGATCGCCGGCCCCGAGCGCGAGCTGACCCGGCTCACCGTCTACCTCGAGCCAGCATCCCCCCGAGGTGACGACGTGGAACGCCGGATTGCCGTGCGCCTTGACGGCGAATCCCCACGGGGCGCCCATCGCCGAGCGGCAGTAGACGGTGCTCCGACACCTTCGACAACGCCGACGCGTACATCGGCTCGCTGCGGCAGCTGAGCGGCATCGTCACCGGCGCCGAGAAGCAGAGGGTGTTTGTCGACGGCGACGATGCGTGCGTGATCTACGACCTGAAGACCGCTCCGGTCCCGAGC
>Ga0187808_10000494_pt1 | contig 12269 bp, 10 predicted proteins | sample NC_wetland_sal_i_5_FD_132427 | JGI IMG/M metagenome (GOLD analysis project Ga0187808, IMG submission 132427) | Wetland sediment microbial communities from Neuse River Estuary, North Carolina, USA - ASW_3 | ecosystem: Environmental > Aquatic > Freshwater > Wetlands > Sediment | place: USA: North...
AGATGGGTGTAGATCTGCGTGGTCGCGATGTCGGCGTGACCGAGCATTTCCTGCAGAGAGCGAAGGTCGCAGCCGCCCGCCAGCAGGTGCGTCGCGAAACTGTGCCGCAGCGTGTGCGGGCTCATCCGGTGCGCCAGCCCGGCACTCGCGGCATGGCGCTGCACGATCTTGTAGAGCCCTTGACGGGAGAGTCCCGAGCCGCGCAGATTGACGAACACCTTGGGCTCGTCCCGGAGGCCCACAAGGCGCGGCCGTCCCACCTCCAGGTAGGCCCGCACGCTCTCGATCGCCTTGCTGCCGATCGGGACGATCCGCTCCTTTGAACCTTTTCCCCGGGCGTGGAGGATGCCCGACTGGAGATCGAGTTCGGAGAGCTCGAGTCCGATCGCCTCGGAGGCGCGCAAGCCGCACGCGTACATCGTCTCCAGCAAGGCACGGTCGCGGAGCGCTCCCGGTGAGGAGCCCGCGGGCTGGACGAGGAGCCGGGCCACCTCGTCGCGGCTGAGGACCTCGGGGAGACGGGCCCGGGCGCGTGGTCCGCGAAGCTCTGCGGCCGGATCGTGGTCGATCAGCCGTTCGCGACGGAGATAGCGGTAGAACGAACGCAGGCATGCAATCTTGCGCTGCAACGTGGCGACCGAGACCGGATTGCGGCCGTCTCGTCCAACCGCGAGCTCCGAGACGAACGAAGCCAGCTCCGCCGGCGTGATCTCGAGCGGGTCAAGGCCGCGGCGGTCCAGGAAGCTCGAAAGCTGCTGGAGATCCGAGCGGTAGGCCTCGAGCGTGTTGCGCGACAGGCCACGCTCGAGCTCCAGGTAGCCGAGGAAGTCGAGTACCAGCTCGCTGATCGATGTCGGAGACGACGCAATGGTGGTCATAAGCCGGGTATTCGCCCCGCGGCCTGCCACTCCTGCGAGCGGGTGAAGAGGCTCAGGTCAGGCGGTCTCGCGCGGCCAGCCAGAGCAGCGCGATCAGCGTCTTGGAGTCCTCACACTCGGAGATCGCCGCGTCAAGCCGCGTAAGCGGCCACCGGACAACCTCGATCCGCTCGTTTTCGTCGGCCTCAGCCGGGCCGCTATCTGACAGCTCGGTGGCGAGAAACAGCCAGACCCGCTCGTCGGTGAACCCGGGGCTCGTGTAGAAGGCAAAGAGCTGCTTCCAGGAGCCGGCACGCTTGCCGATCTCCTCGGCCAGCTCGCGCTTCGCCGTCTGGAGCGGACTCTCGCCCGGGGCATCCAGCTTTCCGGCCGGTATCTCCAGCGACGCGTCGGCACCCACAACCTCCCTGGGCTGGCGCGTCAGCCACACGTTCTGCTCGTCGACCGCGACGATCCCAACCGCCCCGGCGTGCCAGACCTTCTCCCTGCTGACCTGCTCGCCATCGCGATGCCGGAAGCGCTCCACCCCGGCGCGCAGGAACTTGCCGTTCCACTGGACCTCGCTGCCGAGTACCTCGAACTCGCTCACGCCGCGGCGTCTCCCACCATCGCGGGAGCCTCGTCGACCAACGCGATCGCAACCTCGAGCATGCCCTCGAGCGCTTCGACGCTGACCCTCTCCCCCGGCTCGTGGTTGCGCTCCGTGCCGTTGGCGAGATTCGTGCAGGAAAAGCCGACGGCCTGAAGCGCGTTGGCATCCGATCCGCCGCCGGTCACGATGTGCTTGGGTTCATAGCCACAGGTCCGCAGAGCCTGTTCCGCTAAGACCACCTGGGATTCCCGCGGACGCGTGCGGTAGCCCTCGAACAGCCGCTCCACGGTCACGTCGAGGTCGCACTCGCTGGCGTCGGCGGCCTCCTGTAGGTGGTCGATCATCTCGGTCGCCACCGCTTCAGCACGCGCGCGATCGAGGCTCCGAGTCTCAGCTTGGATCCGGCATAACTCGGGAACGACGTTCGTGCTCGTTCCACCCGAGATCGTGCCGATGTTCGCGGTCGTCTCCGGATCGAGACGACCCAACCGCATCGCGGCGATCCCGCGCGCCGCCGCAGCGATTGCGCTGCGGCCCGTCTCCGGGCGGATCCCGGCGTGCGCGGCGCGCCCATGGACGTCAGCGACGACGCGGTAGTAGGTGGGCGATGACAGCACGATCTCGCCGATCGGCGAGGCGTGATCGAACACGTAGCCGAACCGGCTGATCAGCTTGCTCGCATCGAAAGCCCTCGCGCCGCGCAGCGCAACCTCCTCGCAGACCGTGAACAGCAGCTCGATCCCGACCGCGGGGGGCCGACGCGCGCCGGCAAGTCGGCGCGCGAGCTCGAGCGCGACCGCGACCGCCGCCTTGTTGTCGGCTCCGAGGATCGCTTCGTTTGCGTTTTCCCAACCGCCGCCGACGACAACCGGCTCGACCGGCGCCGCGAGCGGGACAGTGTCGAGATGGGTGCAGATCAGGATGCTCTCGGGACCGCTGCCGGGCAGACGGGCCAGGAGATTGCCGGCGTCAGAGTCGACCTCGGCGCCCACATCATCCTCCTCGACGCCGATGCCCATCCCATCCAGCTCCGCCACGACCCAGTCGGCACAGCGGCGCTCGCGTCCCGACGGACTCTCGATCCTGCACAGCGACGCGAACGTCTCGCCAAGCCGTGTCCGTTCGGCGTCGCTCGCGCGCCTCACGAGCTTGCGGCCGCTGGCCGCTCGGCATCCAGCCTCGCGTGATCCGCTGGCGTGCGAGTCATCGGGTGGAGACGCTCCGCTCCGTTCCCGCGGCGGCCCGCTGCTCCGCCTCGGCCGAGTGCGCGAGTGCCGCGCCAACGAAGGCATGAAACAGCGGAGCGGGACGCTCCGGTCGCGACTTGAACTCGGGGTGGTACTGCGAGGCGACGAAAAACGGATGCTCGCCGGGCGACAACTCGATCGCTTCGACCAGACGCTCGTCCGGCGAGGTGCCTGAGCAGATCAGGCCCGCGGACTCCAAGCGCCGCCGCAGATGGTTGTTGACCTCGTACCGGTGACGGTGGCGCTCGTAGACGACCGCTTCGCCGTAGAGCTCGCGGATGCGGGTCGCGTCGTGCAGCTTGATCGGATCGGCTCCGAGCCGCATCGTTCCGCCCATGTCCGCGATCTCCTTCTGCTCCGGCAGCAGGTCGATCACCGGGAAGGGCGTCTCGGGATCGAACTCGGTCGAGTTCGCCCCCTCCATTCCGGCGACGTGGCGAGCGAACTCCGCGACCGCGAGCTGCATCCCGAGGCAGATCCCCAGGTAGGGAATCCCGTGCTCGCGCGCGATCTGAGCCGCGCGAATCTTGCCCTCGATGCCGCGGCCCCCGAAGCCGCCGGGAATCAAGATCCCGTCCGCGCGCTCGAGCCGCTTGGCGACCTCAGCGTCGGCCACTGATTCCGAATCGACCCAATCGATCTCGACCTTGCAGTCGTGGTGCACGCCGGCGTGTTTCAGCGCTTCGACCACCGACAGGTACGCGTCTTCGAGCTGGACGTACTTGCCGACGAGCGCAATCCGGACGCTCGAGGTCGCGTCACCGGCCCTGCGCGTGACCGCCTCCCAGTCTCCGAGGTCCGGCTCGGGAACCTGCAGCCCGAAATGCTCACGCAAGATGTACTCGTCGACGCCCTCGTCCCTGAACATCAGCGGCACCTGGTAGATGTCGGGCACGTCGCGCGCGGACACGACTGCCTCGACCGGGAGGCTTGCGAACAGCGCGATCTTCTTCCGGATCTCGGGTGAGAGCGCCGACTCCGAGCGGCACACCACCATGTCCGGAGCGATACCGATCCGCCGAAGCTCGTTGACGGAGTGCTGGGTCGGCTTGGTCTTCAGCTCCCCTGCATGGCCGATGTAGGGGACGAGCGTCAGGTGGATGAACATGCACCGGCGCCGGCCAACGTCGACCGGAAACTGGCGGATCGCCTCGAGAAATGGCAACGACTCGATGTCGCCCACCGTCCCGCCGATCTCGGTGATCACGAAATCGACCTCGCTCGACTCCGCCATCAACATCACGCGGTGCTTGATCTCGTCGGTGATATGGGGCACTACCTGAACCGTCGCTCCGAGGTAGTCACCTCGCCGCTCGCGCCGGATCACCGTGTTGTAGATGCCGCCTGCGGTCACGTTCGACGCCCGGCTGGTGTTGGCGTCCGTGAACCGCTCGTAGTGACCGAGATCCAGATCGGTCTCCGCGCCGTCCTCGGTGACGAACACCTCGCCGTGCTGGTAGGGGGACATGGTCCCGGGATCGACGTTGATGTACGGGTCGAACTTCTGGAGCTGCACGTCCAGTCCCCGTGCCACCAGCAGCCGGCCGATGGACGCCGCGGCGATGCCCTTGCCGAGTGACGAGACGACTCCGCCGGTGATGAAGATGAAGCGAGTCTCGCCTGCGGGCATCAAGTCAATCCTTGCCTTCCAGTTTACGTTGCCAGCGACGGTAGCGCGGTGGCCGGACGTGCCGGCGGCCCGCGGGCGGCGCACGCGCCGCCACGGGGCGCTGCGCCCGGCGCTTGTGCCTACGCGGCCTGGCGCAGGAGCTGCCGGGCGTGCTGGCTCGCCGCGCGATCGCCCTCGCCGGCACCCAGCATCCGTACCAGCTCGCCGACCACCGCATCGCCCTCAAGTGTCGCGACGGCGGTCGTGGCGGGCGCGGCTGACCCGTCCTTCGCGATCGTGAAGTGACGTGAGGCGACCGCGGCAACCTGCGGGAGGTGAGTGATGCAGAGGATCTGGCGGCCCTTCGCCAACTGCCGCAGATGCGCCCCGACGGCTCGCGCGGTGTGCCCCCCGACGCCGGCGTCGATCTCGTCGAACACGAGCAAGGCCGCCCCATCATCTCCGCCCCGACCATCGCCGTGCGCGACGCTCAGCAGCGCGAGCATCACGCGGGAAAGCTCTCCTCCGGATGCGATCTCCCTCAGAGGACCCCCGGGTACGCCGGGATTGGGCGCGATCAAGAACTCGACCGCGTCCGCCCCGTGGGGGCCGCATCCATCGGGACGATCGTCGACCACGACTTCGAACCGGGCGTCTGGCATCGCGAGTTCCCCGAGCCGGCTGCGGACAGCCGAGGCGAGCCCCGGTGCGGCGGCCCGACGCTGCCTGCCAAGTTCTCCGGCGAGGCTGTCGAGCTCCGATCGTGCCTTCGCGAGCTCGACCTCCGCAGTTCCAAGGAGGACCTCGGCGTGCTCGAGCTCGTCGATTCGCTCGCGGCAGTGCTCGGCGTAGCGGAGAACCTCCTCGATCGAGCCCCCGTGCTTTCGCTGCAGCCGTGCGAGCAGCGCCAAGCGCTCCTCCACCTCTTGCAGGCGTGCCGGCGCCGCCGCGTCCGAGTCACCTCCATGGGCGCAGCCAAGCTCGACGGCATAGGAGCGAAGTTCGCGACCCACGTCCTCGGCCTCGAAGCACAGTGCCTCGATCCGTCCTGCGAGAGCGTTCAGCGCAGGGTCGATCGCGCAGGCGGGCCCGAGCCCCCGGGCGGCGAGCGCGAGCAGCTGACAGACGCCACCTTCGCCCTCTGGCGAGACCGCTTCGGCAGCGCCAGCCGCCGCGGTGCGCAGGGCCTCCAGGTGACGCAGGCGGTCGCGCTCGCGCGCCAGCTCCTGGGCGTCCTCCTCGCTCGGTGCGGCGGCCTCGATCTCGCCGAGCTCGTACGCCAGCAGGTCGAGTTCGCGCTCGCGCGCACCTGCCAGCTCGCGCAGCTGCTCCACGCGCTGCTCGAGTCCACGGACGCGCCGGTATGCCTCGCCGACGCGCGCGCGAAGCTCGAGCTGAGCTGCGCCGCAGTGGGCGTCCAGCACGTCGAGCTGCGCGGTCGAGAGCATCAGCTTGCGGTGCTCGTGCTGGCCGTAGAACGCCAGCAGGCTGCTTCCCAGCATCCGCAGGTCGGCCACCGTCGCCGAGCGACCGCACACGTATGCGCGGGTACGCCCGTCGGGCCACACGCGGCGGGCCAGCACGATCTCGTGCGCCGCCTCGGGGATGGCGTCCGCGTCGCGAAGCTCCGCGGGCAACGAGAACACTCCCTCGACGTACGCCTCAGGCGCACCCTCGCGGACGATCCCGGCGCGGGCCCGCCCACCGAGCAACAGGTCCAGGGCGTGCGCCAGCAGCGTCTTGCCGGCGCCGGTCTCACCCGTCAGGACGTTCAGGCCCGCCACCAGGCGGAGCTCGGCACGCTCCAGCAACAGCAAGTTCTCGACGCGCAGCTCGTGCAGCACGAGCGACGGTGTAGCAGGCGGCCCCGACGGACCAGCCTGCTGCGCCTCCGGGCGTCAGCCGGTCGTCGAGTAGCTGTCAGTCTTGTCGCAACTCGTGCTGTGGGCGAACTTCGAGCTGATCGTGCCCCGCTCCTTCCCGTGCTTCAGGAAGGTGCCCGTGACGATCAACTTGCCGGTGGTGGCGTGGGCCGGGGCGAAGTACAGGGTCACAGTCGCTTTGAAAGAGCCTTTCTTGGTGACTGGGGCCGACGCTGGTTGCGGCGAGCCAAAACCACCGCCCTGGCAATGGACCGGCAAGGTTCCGAAGACGAAGCTTCCGACACGATTCCCGTTTGCAGATACCTTGAAGCTGATCGGATAGGCGATTGGGCCGCCGGTAGCGATGGCGCCGTGGTACGTCGCGCCCTTGACAGGATGGGCCGCGAGCGCGACCCCGGCTACGACAACCGTAAGCACACCGGTCGCGGCCACGGTCCGCCAAGCGCCGCCGCCTGAGGTGAGGAGATGCCTCCGAGAGAACATGATTGGGGCCCCTTTCTCGACGTCCGGCCGAAGCGGGGAGTCTACTCCCGCTACGGTACCGTCGCGAGGCGCCCGAACTTCTCTCGCAACCGCTTGTAGAAGGTCGTGCCGGCGATCTGGGCAAGGTTGCATTGCGCATGGGCGAAGCGCACCTCGAGCTGATCACCGGCCGCGAGCACACGCACCGGGCGCCCGTCGATCCCCACATCGACCGGCTCATCCTGTGAGCAATTCCCGATCCGGAGCACGTCATGGGGCGCGACGACCAGCGCCCTGGCCGTCAGCGAATGCGGCGCGATGAAGGAGACGACGAAACCCTCGACCCCCCAGGCCATCACCGGGCCGCCGTTGGCGAGGTTGTACCCGGTCGAGCCCGCCGGCGTGGCGACGACCAAGCCGTCGCACCTGACGCGGCCGACCTCGTCGGGTCCAACCGAGTACATGAGATCCGCGACGCGCTTTCCGGGCTGGCGGTGCATCGAGACGTCGTTGATCGCAAGCCACGGACGCTCCTGGCCGCCGAGCTCGATACCGGGTAGAGCCAGCACCTCGAAGTCCCCGGCGAACGCCCGCTCGAACCCGGACTGCGCCTCGTCCCGGTCGACCGTTGCGAGAAATCCGATCTCCCCGTAGTTGATCGCGAACACGGGGACCCGCGTGCCCGCGTAGGTCCGCAACGCGTTGAGGATGGTGCCGTCGCCGCCGATCGCGAAGCAGATGTCGACGTCCAGTCGTATCTCCGCATTGAGCTCCAGCCCAGCTGCTGGTTGGAGTCGATGCTTGCGAGTCTCCTCAGGGTCCAGTCGAATGACCGCCCCGTGCTCTTGGGCGATCTTCACCAGCAAGCCGATCGCCTGGGCCGTCTCGGCGGGGCGACGGTGGGTGAACACGGTGGCGGAGCGGACCGGATTCACGGCTCGACCAGCAGGGCAGCCGCCTCGAGGTCCTCGATCCCGCCGCGGCCATGCTCGGCCAGCCAGATGAACGTCTCGAGATTGCCCTTCGGTCCGGGGAGGCCCGAGCTGGCGTAGCCAAGCACCGCGGCGCCGAGCGCTTTGGAGACCGCGCCGATCTCAACGAGCGCCGTCCGGCGAGAACCTGCCTCGCGAACCACCCCGCCCTTGCCGACGTGCTGGCGCCCGACTTCGAACTGAGGCTTGACCAGTGCCAGGCAGTCGAAGATCGCCGCCGCGCAGCTGAGCGCGGCGGGGAGGATCTTCGCCAGCGAGATGAACGACACGTCGATCACGATCAGGTCGGGTCTGTACGGCAGATCGCGGGATACGAGATTCCGCGCGTTGCGCCGCTCGATTACCGTGACTCGTTCATCGGAGCGCAGGCCCCAGTCGAGCTCGCCGTAGGCGACGTCGAGCGCCACCACGTGGGCCGCGCCGCGCTGGAGCAGGCAGTCGGTGAATCCGCCGGTCGAGGCGCCGACGTCGAGCGCGCGGCGCCCGCCGACGTCGATCGCGAACGCGTCCAGCGCGTTGGCTAGCTTGACCCCGCCACGGGACACGAACTGGGCCGGCCGCGTGACCTCCAGCTCGACGTCCTCGGGAACGAGCTCGCCGGGCTTGCGTGCTCGCCGGCGGCCGGGGCCGAGCAGAACATCGCCGGCGATTACCGACGCGGCGGCACGCGAGCGAGACGGGAAGATCCCGCGCTCGGAGAGGAGGGTGTCGATACGAACGCGCTTCACGGCGCGCACAACGGTACGGGATCGCATCGCGCGCCCCCACTCGGCGCTGAGCGCGCCGCCGGCCTCCTTTCGCTGGGTTCGGTCAGCCGCTGGTGACGGTGCGCTGCGCGACGGCCGCCGTGATCCGCTCGGCAATCCGTTGGCCGGAGAACCCGACCTCCTCGTGCAGCAGGTTAGGCGCGCCGTGGGTCACGTACCTGTCGGGGAGTCCCACGCGAAGGATCCTGGGCGTGACCCCGGCGTCCGACAGCGTCTCCCACACGGCAGATCCAAACCCTCCCGCCAGGACGCCCTCCTCCACCGTTACCAGCAGCTCATGCTCCGCGGCGAGCTGCGCGGCCAGCCCGGCATCGATTGGCTTGGCGAAGCGCGCGTCCGCGACCGTCGCCGAGATGCCGTCCTCATCGAGAATCTCTGCTGCGTCAAGCGCCTTCTGGACCCCGGTCCCGTAGCCGAGCAGCGCCACGCGATCGCCCTCCCGAAGGATCTCCCCGGTGCCGATCTCGAGCTCAGCGGGAAGCTCGGGTAGCGGCGTGCCGATGCCGGCACCTCGGGGGTAGCGCAGCGCGACCGGTCCGGAGCCGTGACCGAGAGCCGTATGCAGCATGTGGACCAGCATCGCCTCGTCGCGGGGAGCCATCAGGACGATGTTCGGCAAACACCGAAGGTAGGCGATATCGAAGGCGCCATGGTGGGTCGGCCCGTCGTCGCCGACGAGCCCGGCCCGATCCATCGCGAACACAACCTGCAGCTTCTGCAGGCACACGTCATGCACGATCTGGTCGTAGGCACGCTGCAGGAATGTGGAGTAGATCGCCGCCACCGGCTTGCAGCCCTCGAGCGCAAGTCCGGCAGCGAACAGCACGGCCTGCTGCTCAGCGATCCCGACGTCGAAGTAGCGGTCCGGAAGCTCACGCTGGAGGATGTTCAGGCCGGTGCCGGAGTTCATCGCCGCGGTGATCCCGATGATCCGCTCGTCTTGCCTGCATTCGCGCACAAGCGCGTTGCCGAACACCTCGGTGTACGGCGGCGGCGAGGGCTTGGAGGCCGAGACGTTCGCAGGGGCCTTCGTCGGCGCGCCATTCCAGATCGACTTCGGCTTGGCGGCGTGCCACTTCTCCATCCCCTCCAGGCCGCCATCCTCGGCGGGAGCAAAGCCCTTGCCCTTGACCGTCGCACAGTGGATCACGACGGGACGCTCGGCGGCAAGCGCAGCGCGCAGAGCCAGACGCAGGGCGCGTACGTCATGGCCGTCGATCACCCCGATATAGGCGAAGTCGAGCTCCTCCCACCACAGGCCCGGCGCCCAGAATGCTTTGAGGGACTCCTTCACGTGCGGCCCCAGGCGCTCGAAGGTCGCCCCGATTCCCGCCGGCAGCTTGGTTAGACCACCCTCGAAATCCTCGCGTGCGTGCCACAGCTTGGGGTTCAGTCGAACCCGATTGAAGTAGCGGGAGAGCGCGCCAACGTTCGGGGCGATCGACATGCCGTTGTCGTTGAGCAGGACCACCAGCGGCGTTCCGAGGCCGCCCGCCTGGTGCACGGCTTCGAACGCGACCCCTCCCGTCAGCGCGCCGTCGCCGACGACTGCCACGACATGCGCGTCCGGCGCGTGACCGTGCCGCATGGCCTCCTTGATCCCGACCGCGTAGCCGATCGCCGTGGAGGCGTGCCCGGCGCCCATGATGTCGTGCTCAGACTCGTGGATCGCACAGAAGGGCGCCAGGCCGCCGTACCGACGGATCGTCTGGAGCCGCTCACGGCGCCCCGTCAGGACCTTGTGCGGATAGGCCTGGTGGCCAACGTCCCAGAGGATCTTGTCGCGCGGGGAATCGAGCAGCGAATGCAGCGCGACGGCGATTTCACAGGTGCCCAGATTTGCGCCGAAGTGACCGCCAATCTCGCCCACCGTGTCGATGATGTGCTCGCGCAGCTCCTGGGCGACCGTCTGGAGGTCGTCGTCGCTGAGACCGTGAAGGTCCTGCGGCTTGTCGATTGCATCAAGTAGGCGTGTCATCAGTAGGTCCGGTTGGCGATGAAGTCGGTTATCTGCTCGAGCTCGACTGCCCCACCGGGCACGGCTTGGCCAAGCGCGGACCGGGCCCGGTGGTGTGACTCGCGGGCGAGCTTACGGGCTCCATCGAGACCGAACTCGCTCACGTACGTACGCTTACCGAGGCGCTCGTCACTGCCCTGCGGCTTGCCGAGCGCTTCGGGTGATCCGATCACATCGAGGATGTCATCCACGATCTGAAAGAGCACGCCGAGCTCACTCGCGAAGGTGCCAAACGAGCTGATTGTGTCAGTTCCACGGTTTCCGTCGAGCAGCAGGACGCATTCGATGCTAGCCGCGATCAAGCGACCCGTCTTGAGCTGGTGCAGACGCCGCAGGCCGGCGGGCCCCGGCGGAGCCGTTCCGGCGACGTCGATGTACTGGCCCCCGACCATCCCCTCGACCCCCGTGGCAGCGGCCAGCCGCGCCGCCGCTGCAAGCAGATTCCTCGGCTCCGCCTGCTGGCGGGCAAGCAGCAGCTTGAACGCCTCTGCGTAGAGCGCATCTCCGGCGAGGATCGCGACATCCTCGCCGAAGGCCTTGTGGCACGTCGGCCGGCCACGGCGCAGATCGTCATCGTCCATCGCCGGAAGGTCGTCATGGATGAGCGAGTATGTGTGAATCAGCTCAAGCGCGGCCGCGAGTGGCAGCACCGTGGCTCGCTCGAGGCCGATCGCCTCAGCGGTTGCAAGCGCGAGCACGGGACGGATCCGCTTGCCCGGAGCCAGCAGTGAGTAGCGCATCGCCTCCTGCAGGCCGCGGGCGGGCGAGTCCGCGGTAAAGCGGAGCGTTTCGAGATAGTCCTCAACCTCGACGCGGAGCTGCTCGGGGTAGGCGGGGGGTGCTGCTCCGGCTTGCACTGCGGCGCCGGCGGAGGGCCCGGTCACCCGGCGGGCAGCGGAAGCTGACCGGGGAGGTCAGGCAGCGGCTCGAGCGCTGCGCGTGCGCGCTCGTCTACTTGCGCACTGGCTTCCGCCGCCAGCCGCGCGCACTCCTCGATCACGGCAAGTGCTGCCTCGGGATCCAGTTGCCCGGACCGAAGCCGCGCTGCTGCCTCTTCGAGGCTTTCCCGTAGCTCGATCAGCAGATCGGTCACCACCGAGAGAGTATCGCCGGATTCGTGATCGCGCCGGACTCGTCGTCGCGCCGGATTCGTGATCGCGCCGGACTCGTCGTCGCGCCGGATTCGAGGTCGCCCGGTTCGTGATCGCGCGGGACCGTGCGACCTCCGCGGGGCATGGGGCGCCCCGCGCGGGACACTCGCACCGGCGAGCATTCAGGCTGTGGTCGGCCGCTGCGTCGCCGCCGGCCGGTCCCGACGCGCCTGGAGGCGGCCGGAGATCACCGCACCGGTGCCCCCGACCAGCCCCACGACCAGCGCCCCGATGGCCCATAGGACTCCGTGAACGTTGAGCGAAAGCGCGTGGTCAAGCGACCAAGCTCCGGCGCCGATCCCCGCGAGGGCAAACGCGGTGGCGGCGATTACGAGGTTGTACTCATAGCCGCCGTTGGTGACCCACGGACCCTTGGGCGCGTGGACCGTGATCACCGCGGCCGTCATCACGGCGATCAACAGCATCGCCCCGATCGAGGTCAGCAGCCCGAGCGCGACCAGCAATCCGCCCGCGAACTCCATCAGCCCGGCAGCGGTGGCGTGAATGCGACCTGGCCTCAGCCCAATCTGATCGAAGAAAGCGGCGGTTCCGCGCAGTCCGTAGCCGCCGTACCAGCCAAACAGCTTCTGAGCGCCATGGCCGGCGAGCAGCAGCCCGACCACCACGCGTAGGACAAGCAAACCCCAGTTCATTGTCGCACCTCCCCGCCA
>Ga0187808_10000495_pt1 | contig 12261 bp, 10 predicted proteins | sample NC_wetland_sal_i_5_FD_132427 | JGI IMG/M metagenome (GOLD analysis project Ga0187808, IMG submission 132427) | Wetland sediment microbial communities from Neuse River Estuary, North Carolina, USA - ASW_3 | ecosystem: Environmental > Aquatic > Freshwater > Wetlands > Sediment | place: USA: North...
CAATAACTACTTCCTCGGAATGGTTCGCCAATGGCAGGAGAAATTCTACGCCGAACGGTATTCCTACACCGAGATGTCGGTGCCGAATTTCGTCAAGCTGGCCGAGGCCTACGGTGCGCACGGGTTCCGAATTGAAAAATCGAGAGACCTTGTTGCGACGATGAAAGAGGCATTCGCGACCCCCGGCCCGGTACTGATCGATGTCGTGATCCCCAAGGAAGAGGGGGTGATGCCCATGATCCCGCCCGGCGGTGCGATGTCCGAGATGCTGTTCGCCTGAACCCGGGGCGGGTCAAACTCAGGAACACACTGATCCGCAGGAGGGGCACTCATGGCCGCGCGCGTACCGTACTTGAATCGCGAAGACCTTCCCGAAGCCGAGCGGGTGATTTTCGACAACCTGGCCAAAGAAAGCGGCGGCGCGGTCGGAAATATCTTCCGCGTAATTGCGAACACGCCGAAATTTTTGCGCCGCTTCTGCTCGATGGGTAACCAGCTTCGCAACAAGACCGCGCTCGACCCGAAACTCCGTGAACTAGCGATCCTCACGGTAGGACGGCTGACCGATGCGCAATACGAGTTCGTGCATCATTTGAGCATCGCGCGGCGCGTCGGCGTCTCGCGCGAGCAGCTCGAGGCGCTCGCCGATTGGGAGAAATCCCCGAAGTTCAGCGACCACGAGCGCGCCGTGATTCGTTACGCCGCCGAGGCCACCAGCAACGTGCGCGTGACCGATACGACCTGGAACGCCTTGAAGACCTTTCTCGACACGCAGCGCATGATGGAGCTGGTGCAGAATGTCGCCTACTACAATATGGTCGTGCGTATCCTGGTGCCGCTCGGCGTCGAGCTCGAGCCCGACGCGACCGTCCGGTAGCGCCGCGCCAAAACCCCGATTCGCCGCCGCGGCGCGCTATGATTGATCGATGACGCGGCGGCCGCATCCCGACTTTTACGAACAGGGAATCGAGCTCTTCAACCAGGGGCGCTTCTTCGAGTGCCATGAGGCATGGGAGGAAATCTGGAAGCGCTCCGACGGCGAGGTGAAAGTTTTCTACCAGGGATTGATCCAGGCTGCGGTCGCGATCCTGCACGCGCAGCGCGGAAATCTCAGCGGCGCACGGTCGCTGTATCAGAAAGCCCTGGCCCGGCTCGATTCAATCCCGCACGAGCACATGGGTCTCGCAGTCGGCGAGTTGCGCACCGAGTTGAGCCGATTTATCGAAATCGCGAGCCGCGCGGACCAGGGCTCGCTTCCCGCCCCGCCAAAATTGCGGCGAGTCCCAAAGTCACGCGCCTAGAAGGGGATATCCTCGTCGTCCATCGGCGCGACGTCGTCGCTCGCGCCGGTGGCGGGTGCGCGGCCACCACGAGCTTCGCCGGCGTCGTCACCCATCGCGGCGCCGCCGCGCGTGCTCAGGAACTGCACACGCGTCGCGACAATTTCCGTGACCTTGCGCTTGCCGCTGCCATCCTTGGCTTCGTATTCGCGGTAGGAAATTCTGCCCTCGATATAAACCGGGCTTCCCTTCTTGAGGTACTGCGCGCAGGTCTCGCCCTGTTTGCCCCAGACGACGATGTTGTGCCAGTCGGTGCGGTCCTGCCGGGTCCCGCTCTTGTCGGCGAACGAGTCCTTGGTCGCAAGTGAAAAGTTGGTGACCGAGGTACCCGAGTTGGTGAAGCGCGTTTCGGGATCGCGTCCGAGATTGCCGATTAGAATTACTTTGTTTACCGACGCCGCCATCTTCGCCACCTCGCGATCCGAAAACTAACCCGGCCCCGCTCTCAAGGCAAGCCAGAGGCGGGGAGCACGCCTTTCGCCTGCGTTTTCTGACCGATATAATCGCCTCGGTGCGGAGGCAGGATAGGGCGATGGCGGCAAGCGCTTCCACGACCGCTGCGGTCCGAATCGTAGCGCTGGGCGGACTGGGCGAGATCGGCCTTAATCTGATGGCGATCGAATGCGCCGGGCGCGCGATCGCGATCGATTGCGGCCTGATGTTCTCCGACGAGCCCGCGCTCGGACTGGGCAGCTATATCCCCGAGATGGCATGGCTGGAGCGCAGCCGTGTCGCGCTCGAGGCGGTGGTGCTCACCCATGCCCACGAGGATCACATCGGCGCGCTGGGGCATTTGCTGCGCCGCTTCAACGTTCCCGTTTACGCAACCGATATAACGCTCGCCTTTGCCCGGCGGCGTCTCGCCGATGCCGGGTTCGACGATCCGGTCGATCTGCGGACGATTGCGCCGCGGGTTGCATTCGAGGCCGGGCCGTTCACGGTCGAGCCGATCCGCGTCACGCATTCGACCCCGGACTCGATTGCTCTGGCGATTAGAACTCCCGCCGGGATCATCGTTCACAGCGGCGACTTCAAGATCGACGACGCTCCCGTGGACGGCGAGATGTTCGATCGCGAACGCTTCGCCGAGCTTGGCGCGGAAGGCGTGGCGGTCCTGCTCTCGGATTCGACCAACGTCGAGCGCCCTGGCCGCTCGGGCTCGGAAAGTTCGCTCAAGCCCGTACTGCGCGAGCTCGCATCACGCACGCGCGGCAGGTTTTTTCTCTCGGTCTTTTCGTCGCATTTGCATCGGATTCGCCAGGTGGTTGAGGTCTCGCGCGAGTTCGGCCGGCGGGTCGTTCCTTTGGGGCGGTCGATGGCGGAGAGCGTGCGGCTGGGTCTGGAGACCGGCCAGCTTCCATTTGCGCAAGCGATGTTTGTCGAGCCGGGCGAGGCCGAGTTCATCGACGCAAACCGGCTGAGCTATCTGACCAGCGGCAGTCAGGGCGAACCTCTTTCCGCGCTGGCGAAACTCGCCGCCGACGCCCATCCGCGCGTGCGTATCGAGCATGGCGACGTGGTCGTGCTGTCATCGCGCTTCATCCCCGGCAACGAACGCACCATCAACACCCTGGTTAATCGTCTCTACCGGCAGGGCGCCGAGGTCGTCTACGACGCAGTCGCTCCGGTTCATGTTTCGGGGCATGCCAGCCAGGATGAGTTGGCGGAGATAATCGCGCTCACGCGGCCGCGGCACTTCGTCCCGATTCATGGCGAATATCGTCATCTGAGCCGTCACCTCGCGCTCGCAGTCGCCGCTGGAATACCCGAGCATAACTGCTTCCTGCTCGAAGACGGCGATACGCTGACTCTGAGCGATGGCCAGGCGCGTCGCGCAACCCGCGTCGAAGCAGGCCGCGTGATACTCGAAGGCGCCGACGGCGGCGATCCCGCGGTGGTCGGCGAGCGCCGGGTACTGGCGCGCGACGGCACGGTGACGGCGGTGCTGGTGCTCTCGTCGAAAACCGGGCGCATCGTTGCCGGCCCCGATCTCGTTTCGCGGGGGCTGGTGAGCGGCGACGGCACTTCGGTGCACATGCGCCGCGCGAAGGAGGAATTAACCCGCCGCCTGAGCGCACTCGGTGCCCCCCTGCACGCCAATGAGCCGCGCGTGAAGGAAGAAATCGTACGCGCGATTCGGCGCTACTTCAGCGACGAGCTGGGCAGGCGGCCGCTGGTGATTCCGTACGTGACGGAGGTGTGAGCCCCATCGCGCACAAGGAAAAAACGTCCATCGAGCTGCCTGCTTCAGCCGCTCGCGAGCCGCGGGCTGCGGCCGAGGAAGTTTCGATCGCGCCGTCGGCGGCCGGCCGTATCGCTCGCGAGCTGTTCGCTCTCGCGCTGTTAGCGTTCGCCGCCTTCACCACGGTGAGCCTCGTAAGCGTCGACATCGGACGCAATCCCAACCTCGGCGGTCCGGTCGGCGCAGCTATCGCGGCGACCCTCGGCGGCTTGGTGGGATACCAGTCATACAGCGCGATGATCCTGGTCGTGTGGCTGGCGCAGCGCGTATGGACGGGAGTGGGAATCGTCACGATCGCGCGCGAGATTGGCGGCGGCATCATTTTGATTCTGGCGCTCGCCGCGGCTGGCGCGCTGTGGGATTTGCACGACGCAAAGATGGGCGGTGAAATTGGCGCGGACATCGCCACGCTGCTCAGCGATTCGCTCAACCTGGCCGGAGGCTCGATCGCGGTCGCGCTCGGATTCATTTGCGGGCTTGCCCTGATGCTGCGCCGCGCGCCGACCGAGCTGCTGGCCGGACTGGCCAGCAAAATTCGCCCGCGCCGCGAGCAGTTCGAACTTGCCGGCGGCGACGGGCGCATCCCGTTCTCACTCGGTGCGGGCGACGAGATCGCCAGCCGGCCGGCGCCGCTGAAGGTCAGGCTGCTCGATATTCGCGATGCGGCGGCGCGCGACAAGCGCGACCGGGCCGCGGCCTCCAAGCCGCGCCAGAAGGGTGGCTATAAGCTTCCGCCGCAGTCGCTGCTGGATTTGCCGCCGGCCGAGCGTGCGCAGGTGGACGAGAGCCAGCTCGAGCGCAGCGCGCGCGTGCTCGAGCAGAAGCTGGCGGACTTCGGCGTCGAGGGGCGGGTGGTCGAAGTACAGCCGGGTCCGGTCGTCACGATGTACAAATTCGAGCCGGGTTCCGGAATCAAGGTAAGCCAGGTTGTCAATCTCGCCGACGACCTCTCGATGGCTCTTAGAGCCGCTGCGGTCCGAATTCAGGCGCCGGTGCCGGGCGAGGCGGTGGTCGGCATCGAAGTGCCCAACCGCAAACGCGAGCGCATTTACCTGCGCGAGATTCTCGAGGGCGAGGATTTCCTGGCCGCCCAGAGCCTGCTCACCATCGCGCTCGGCAAGGACATCGCCGGACGTCCGGTGGCCGCCGATCTCGCCCGGATGCCTCATCTGCTGATCGCCGGAGCGACCGGAACCGGCAAGTCGGTTTCGCTTCACACGATGATCGCGTCGATCCTGTTCAACGCGACGGCCGACGATGTGCGATTGATTCTGGTCGATCCCAAGATGCTGGAATTGTCGGTCTACGACAATATTCCGCATCTGCTGGTTCCGGTCGTCGTCGATCCAGGCAAGGCCGCGTCCGCACTGCTGTGGGCGACGCAGGAGATGGAGAGCAGGTACATCAGGATGCGCGAGCTGGGCGTGCGCAACATCGACGGCTACAACCACGCGCTGGCCTCGGGCGCGTCGATCGCGCAGCTCAAGATGGCGGGGCAGAGCACCCCGGCGTCGGACGATCCCAATCAGCCGGCGCTCGGCGCGATCGAGCATCGCAAGATGCCGAAGATCGTGATCGTCATCGACGAGCTCGCCGATTTGCTGCTCAGCGAGGGCAAGACGGTCGAGCGCGATATCACGCGGCTGGCGCAAAAGGCGCGCGCCGCTGGAATTCATCTCATCCTGGCCACCCAGCGTCCGTCGGTGGATGTGATCACCGGGCTTATCAAGGCGAACCTGCCGGCACGAATCTCGCTCCAAGTCGCGTCGCGGGTCGATTCGCGCACGATTCTCGACTCTATCGGCGCCGAACGCCTGCTCGGCGCCGGCGATATGCTCTTCATGCCGCCCGGCAGCGTAAGACTGCGCCGCCTGCACGGGCCGTTCGTCGGCGAGCATGAGATTCGCCGGCTCGCTGATTTCTTGCGTGAGCAGGGCGCGCCCGAATACCGCATGGAAATCCTCGAAACCAAGGCTGCGGGCGATGAAGAGGGCACGGGGTTCGGCGCCGACGTGCAGGACGAAATGTATGACGAGGCGGTGCGGATCGTGATGGAAACCAACCAGGCGTCGATCTCGATGATCCAGCGGCGGCTTCGAATCGGCTACAATCGCGCGGCCCGGATGGTCGAGCAGATGGAACGAGAAGGAATCGTGATGCCCGCCGACGGCGCCAAGCCGCGCGAAGTCCGCCTGCGCAGTGTGCGATGAACGCATGAAGTCTCGCACCGCCGGGTTCGTCTAAACAAAACAGCTTCGCCTGTCTGATGATGAACGGAATGTGGAAAGCGATCTTTCCGGCAATCGTGATGCTCGTGGCAACTGCCGGATACGTTCAATCCGAGACCACTGCACTCGCCGCTGCCCCGGCCAGCAAAAATTTGACGCAGGTGCTGGATCGCCTGCAGCGTCATTACCGCGACACCGATTCATTCTCGGCGAAATTCAGCGAGGAGATCGCGACCGTCGGCGCACCGAAACGCAAACGCCAGGGCACGGTTTCATTTCGCAAGCCCGGACGCATGCGCTGGGAATTCGAGGCGCCTGAAGTGCAAACGCTCGTCAGCGACGGTCAGACGCTCTACAGCTACGATCCGGATCTCAACCAGGTCGTCGAAACTCCGCTCAAGCAGGCGCTCAAATCGAGCAGCGCGACGTCGTTCCTGCTCGGACTGGGCAATGTCAAGCGCGACTTCAAGGCCGCATTCGCAAGTCCCGCCAAGCCCGGCGGGCTGATCGATTTGATGCTCGACCCGAAGGCGGGCGGTTATAAAATTGAAGTCGGAATCGATCCGAAGACTTACAATCTGATCACGTTGACGCTCACCGACCAGCTTGGCGACACGACCAGGATCGACTTCAGCGACGTTCGTGATAATGTTGACATGCCTGATTCAATTTTCGCATTCAAGGTGCCGGCGGGCGCGGATGTGGTGACGGCGCCAGCCTCGCCGTGACGCCCGGATACGCTGGAAAGTACAATCGACGCGTCGAAACTTCGTAGCGCGATTGCCTCGCGCGGACGCGACAGGTAATTTTAAAAGCCCCGTAAGTTTTTCCGGTTTCGGCATGGAAAAGGTTCATTTGCTCACGCTTGGATGCCCCAAGAATCTCGCTGACAGCGAGCTGATGCTTGGCGCGCTCAAGTCGGCGGGATTCGAGATCACGCTTGACCCCGAACAGGCACAAGTGCTGGTGGTGAATACCTGCGCGTTTATCGAGGCTGCCAAGAAGGAATCGATCGACGCGATCCTCGAAGCGGCCGAGGTCAAGAAGCACGGCTTGGGCAAGCGGTTGGTGGTTGCGGGATGTTTGTCGCAGCGCTACGCCGCCGAGCTCGCTGCCACGATGCCCGAAGTGGACGTGTTCGTCGGCACCGGCAACTTCCTCGATCTGCCCGAGCTGCTGCGCCGCACCGAAGCGCCCGAGAGGCGGCCGATTCCGTATGCCGGTGCGGCGCATCTGCTGCCGACCTCGGCGATCCCGCGAATCAAGACCGGAGATTTCTTCACGTCTTACTTGAAGATTTCCGAGGGCTGCAATCATAAGTGCGCTTTCTGCATTATCCCCAGGATTCGCGGCCTGCATGAGAGCCGCCCGCTGGCGGACCTCGTCGCCGAGGCGCGCAATCTCGCCGCCGCGGGCGTTCGCGAGATCAATTTGATTGCCCAGGACTTGACCGCCTACGGCCGCGACCTCGACGAGCCGTCGTCGCTGGCGGAGTTGCTGCGGGAACTGTCGAATATCGACGAGCTCCGCTGGATACGGTTGCTCTACTGCTATCCCAATTTCGTCACCGCCGAACTGCTCGACGCAATCGCGGAGCTGCCCAAGGTGGTCAAGTATATTGACATGCCATTGCAGCACGCCGACGATGCGATGCTGCGGGCGATGCGGCGCGAGCGCTCGGGCGCGGCGCTGGTCAAATTGCTCGACCGCGTGCGCGAGCGCATCCCGGGCGTGGTGCTGCGGACGTCCTTTATCGTTGGCTTCCCCGGCGAGACCGAAGCCGCCTTCGATCGTCTGGTGGATTTTGTCCGCGATCAGCAGTTCGATCGCGTGGGAGTGTTCACCTACTCGCGCGAAGAGAATACTGCCGCCTACGACCTGCCCGAACAAGTGCCCGAGCGGGTCAAGCGCGCGCGGCGGGCACGCTTGATGGCGACGCAGGCGGAAATTTCCCTGGCCCGCAATCGCAGCCTGGTGGGACGAGAAATGGAGGTGCTGGTCGAGGGCCCGATGCCCGGACGCGCCACGCGGATGCGCGGGCGAACGCCCGGTCAGGCGCCGGAAATCGATGGCTCCGTATTCCTGGCCGGCGAGGCGCAGGCGGGCGAGTTCGTCCGCGCACGGATCGACAAGGCGCTCAGCTACGACCTGCACGCAACCGTCGCCGACGCGGCCGTTTAATATATACTGGGAGTGGCAAGTTCAATGGCGAAGAAACCAGTTGCAGCGACCCGAAAGAAGTTCCTTGCCAAAACCCGCGAGCAACTGCTGGAAATGAAAACCAAACTGCTCGGCGAGATCGATTCCGAATTGCGCGCCGAACGCGAGGGCAACAAGGACGAGGGCATGGACACCTACGACCTCGCGTCCGAAGAGCGCGACCGCGAGATCACCTTCATCCTGTCGGACCGCGAACGGGTCAAGCTCAAGCAGATCGACGACGCGCTCGAGCGTCTCGATGAAGGCACCTACGGCGTCTGCGAGTCGTGCGGACTGGAGATCGCCGAGGAACGGCTCGGGGCGCTGCCGTTTTCGCGCCTGTGCCGGGATTGTCAGCAGGACCAGGAGCGCGAGGCGAAATCGCAGCGCCGAACCGACGACGAGCGCAATACGTATCGCAAAATAGGCTCGACCGACGCTGACGACGAGAGCGCCTAGCCCGGCCGGGCGTGCCGCGCCAGGCATTGTTTACCGCGCTCCCCAAACCAGTCATCCTAAGCGCAACAGCTTGCGTGGCAGCCACGGTGGTCAACGACCGCTGGAGTCGCCGCGTCAGGATTTCGGCAACCGGCTAATGAGGATATTTTCCGATATTAAAAGCGATGGATTCGCCGGACCATCCGTCGATTTAGCGGACGTTCGCGAGCGGATTCGCGCCAATCTTTCCGGCGTCGGCGCGACCATTGCCCTTGCGAGCGCTCGGGGCGGCGTCGGCAAGAGCATGCTCACCGCGAATCTCGCGGCGGCGTTGGCGATGAAAGGGCGCAAGGTGGCGATTGTCGACGCGGACCTGAATTCGCCCAGTGTCGCGGCGATGCTCGGGATGAAGCCGCCGCGGCGCTACGAGATGATCGGAGGAATCGAGCCGGCTGCGGGACCGCATGGCCTGCGCGTAGTTTCCAGCGATCAGCTTCCCGGCGGCGAAGCTCCACCGATCAGCTTTGTGCAGGATTACGATGGCAACAACAACGGCGAGCCGGTTGCGGCTGCGCCGACGCGGCCCGTGGAACTGAGCTATCGCGAAGCGCTGGGGCAGATCCTGGCGCAAGCGCAGTTCGGGAGCGTGGATTGGTTGATAATCGACGTGGCGACGGGCCTCGATCGATTGTACTCGCTAGATGCCATGGTAGCGCTCGACGGCGTCATCCTGCTCAGTCATCCCTCCGCACAGGATTCCACGGCCACGCGTCAGGCGATAAAAATCGGCCGCGCGATCGGCGCGCCAATCGTCGGCATCGTGGAGAATATGGCCGGCTTCAACTGCGACGCATGCCGCGCAGTTCGGCCTCTGTGGCCGGAGGGCGATCTCAATGGAGTCGCGCGCGAGGCTGCGGTGCCAATCCTGGCGCGGCTCGGGTTTGAACCGCGCCTTGCCGACTGCTGCGACCGCGGCGTGCTGTTCGTTCGCGAGTACGGGTCCACGCCTACCGGCAAAGCGCTTGGCGATATCGCGAGCCAGGTTGAAGCGATGGTCGCCACGCGCACCCGGTCAGCGGATACGCCCGCTTAGCGCCTCGCCTCAGTCCGTATCGGAATCATCGTCGTTCTCACCGGCCGTGGTCAGCACCGAGTCGGCGACGCGCGAATATTCAAACATCCCGACCCCGCGATGGGCACCGGTGCGGAAGCTCGCGAATCCGAGTGACGTGTAGATGCGCGAATTCGCGGGTCCGGGGCGCGACAGCGGGATAAAGCATTCGACGCTGCCCTCGGGTTCGCACGGCGACCCGTCCGGGCGGGTTAACGATGCGAAAATTCGATGCGGCGGTTGCTCGACCGAAGACGTATCGATCGTGAGATCGCGCAGTTGGCATGCCGACCAGCCGCCGGCGCCGAGAATCCTGGCGCTATGACCTGGCGGCGCGTCGCCTGTCGCGACGGCGCGAGCTTCTAGCGCACGCGGCGCCTCTCTACCTTCGAAACACGCCCAGATCATCCGGCGCGCGTTGAATTTCTGCGGCCCCAGACCGGTAAACGATATTCCTGCACGGGCAAACCCGTTCACCGTGCGCGCGGCGCCGTCGATGCGAACCTGTCCTGCAATTCGGCCGAATGAAACGCTCGGCGAGCCACTATTCTGCGCGGCACCGGCTGCGGACAGAATCCGCTCGAAGTCGAACTCGCCGCCAGCCTGATCGATTTCGAAACGCGCGTTAACTTCGGTGTCGCCGTCCAGCCGTCCCGATGCAAGCGCGCGTTCGATGCTCAAATACGCGGTGGCATCGGGCACGATCACCGCGGGTCCGCGAAACGCGAGCACGATCGATTCGCCCTCGCGCCTGAGCGAGAGCGGACCGTGAATGACGGCGCTGCCGGAAGGCGTCGGCCGGCCTTCGGCGGTGAACAATGCTGCGCGATGGCGATCGAACAGCATCATGATTCGCGCGCCCATGCCCGCGCCTCCGACGTCGAAGCTCGCCATCGCGCCGATCCGCGCCGCTGGGTCGTAGAATTCGATCCCGACGCGTCCGGGCGCCGCGACCGATGCGGCCGCGCCGATTTCGGATCTGGCGACTGGCGGGCGCGGCGCGCGATTTACAACCAGGGGTGCGCGAGGGGCGTGCGAATCAGCGCCGTTTGCCGAGAAAACCTGGGCGATGGCGTCCTCGCATCGGGCGCGCAACTCGCCGGGCATCCGGACCGAGACCGACAGTTCGAGTTGGGCCGCATCGACGACGCCGTTCATGGCGGTCTCGGCAATGGATCTGAGCGGCGCGTTGGGGCTGTGGCGATGACGCGCGGTGAATGCCTGCAAAAGGTTTTGCAGGCCGCCGCCCGGGTAACGCATGCCGTAGGTGGGTTTGATCCCGTGCTGATGCAGGCGGTGGGCGAGCCCGGCCAGAGGGCCGTTGATAAAATCGTCGCTGGCCGAGACGCAAGCGGAACCGGGCGGCCGCAGTTCGCCGCCTGAATGTCGCAGTCCCACTCCGAAATCGAGGCGCGGCTCGATAATGTTCCAGCCGTGGATGAGCAGCACCACGGCGCGCCCATGACGCGCGACGATTGCGCCGACCCGAAGAGCTATCATTTCGAGCAGCCACGGCGCGCGCTCGGTCACTTGCGACAGACGGTTGCAGTCGAGCCGATTGCGATCCATCGCGACGTTGATCAGCGCCGACGCGCCAAGTCGCGCCGCAAGTCCGCGCGTGATGTCGGCGGTATGAAGGTCGTTGACCTTGGGATTCGGGATCGAGCGCGTGCGCGGCTCGGCGCGGCCGCCGTGCGGCGCGATGAGCAGGATGGGAGAGTCGGAATCGATCACCTCGAGCCATGACTCCGAGGCGGCGGACGCGCCAGCAGGCTGTTGATAAATCACAGCCTGCTCCCCCTCTCTTGTCTCCCCCGCAAAAAAGCGGGAGAGAAGATTAAGGAAGGAAGCCGTTTTACGCAGGGTGTTGAGATCGAATTTGGAGAAGGCTCGATCATAACCAGGTTTCTCAAAACCCTGCTAGTGAGCGCGGATTCAGGCATTGAGATCGACGCGGCTGCGCCTGGACTTGAGCACGGCCCGCGCCTGAAGCGCGAACGACGCGATGAAGTAGTAGGCGATGAAACTCAGCCCGGTCCACAACATGATGGGATTCACGGTCGGTATCATCAAGACCGCCGCGACCGTCACAAACGCCCAGATTATCCCAAGCGTGAGCGTGACCGGGCGGAGCGGGACTGTTTTATTTGGGTAAATGAACTTGAGCGGCGTGAACACCATCACGGCGAAAATCAGCAGTACGGCAACGTTGAAGACGGCGCCGGCGCCGAGACAGAAAAGATAAAACGCGACCAGGTTCCAATAGTTCGGGAAGCCGAGGAAGTAATTATCGTCGGTCTTGGCTTGCATCCGGCAGAATCCGTAGACGCCTGCGAGCACGACGAAACACGCCAGCCCCAGGCCCCATCGCGAACCCGGTATGATCCCGGCCTCGAGCATCAAAAACACCGGCGCCACCGTGTAGGTGAGGTAGTCCACGATATTGTCGAGCAGCGCGCCGTCGAAGCTCGGCACCCGAGTCTTGACCATCAGCCAGCGCGCCAGCGGACCGTCGCTGGAATCGATCGCCGTCGCCGCGCCCATCGCAATGAACGACGCGCGGAAGTCGCGCTGCGAGGCGAAGTAGATCGCGAGCAGGCCCAGCGCTGCTCCCAAAGCGGTGTACAGATGCACGCCCCACGCGCAGGCGGTGAGAAATTTCTGCCTCGGGATTACCCGGGGCAAACTTCCGGCTGCGCCTGA
>Ga0187808_10000498_pt1 | contig 12247 bp, 8 predicted proteins | sample NC_wetland_sal_i_5_FD_132427 | JGI IMG/M metagenome (GOLD analysis project Ga0187808, IMG submission 132427) | Wetland sediment microbial communities from Neuse River Estuary, North Carolina, USA - ASW_3 | ecosystem: Environmental > Aquatic > Freshwater > Wetlands > Sediment | place: USA: North...
ACGGCGATTTCTGGTGGTGCCGCTGGCTGTCTGCGCACTGCTGGTGGTGCCGCCCCCCGAGATCGGGGCCGGGGTCGCCGGCGCGCGCGTGATCTTCTCGGCCGAGACCCCCTACCAATACGCTCGGGTGCTCCAGTTTCGCGACGGGGTGCGCTGGCTGCAGCTGAACGAGGGCGTGGCGGTCCACTCGCTCTACCGGCCCGGGAGCTATTTGACGGGCGGCTACTGGGACGACTTCCTCGTGCTGCCCCTGGCCGGTGTCCGCGGAGCGCCACACCGAATCGCGATCCTCGGCGACGCCGCAGGGACGGTCGCGCGCGCCTACGGGCACTACTTCCCCGGCACGCGCGTCGATGCCGTCGAGCTCGACGGCGAGCTGACCACAATCGGGAGGCGCTACTTCCACCTGAGCGGGCCCAGGCTGCATCTGTATACGGCCGACGCGCGCCCCTGGCTGGCGGCCAGCAGTGCGCACTACGACGCGATCTTCGTCGATGCCTATCGCCAGCCCTACATCCCGTTCTACCTGGTGACGCGCGAGTTCTTCACATCGGTGCGCAAGCATCTGCTCACCGGAGGGGTTGTGATCATCAACGTCGGGCACATCCCCGGTTCCGACGCGCTCGAGAAGGTCGTCTCGGCGACGCTGCGCGCGGTCTTCCCATACGTGATGCGCGACCCGGTAAGCGCGGACAACTCGCTCGTGATCGCGAGCGCCCAGCCGCTCTCGGGCGGCCGGATCGTGTCCGCCGCCACCGGCAATCAGCTCTCGCCCGACCTGGGCGGGCTGGCGTACGCCGCGGGCGGCCGTCTGAGCCCGGCGCTGCGCGGCGGCAGTGTCTACACCGACGACCGGGCGCCGGTCGAATGGCTCACCGACCTCTCGATCCTGCGCTACGCGACCGGAACGCGCTGAGGCGGCGTCGAGGCGCGGGGCGGGTCGAGGGTCTGGAGTGGGGGCGGTCGTTGCGTCGGCCGCCTGCCCGCAGGCGTCCTCGCGTCAACCCGGCTGCCCGTCTACACCGCCGCCGCAGCTGCCGTGGTCTCGTCTGTCGATGCCGCCGCCCGTGCCGGGGCCCGATCCTGGATCACCTGCACGCCGTTCTTCGGTGCGAGGGTGATCCCGCGGAACGCGATCTCCTCGGGCTCACGGACTGCGGGCCGCAGCGAGGCGCGCTCGAGCACCCGGCGCAGCACGATCCGCATCTCAAGCAAGGCGAAGCTCGCGCCGAGGCAGCGTCTGGTGCCGCCGCCGAACGGGATCCAGGTGTAGGTGTCGGGGGCGTCTGGGCCGAGGAAGCGCTCTGGGCGGAAGGCGTGTGGATCGGGGTACAGGTCAGCGCGGCGGTGGATCACGCGAATCGACGGGTTGATCTCGTAACCGGCCGGGATCTCGTACCCGCCGAGCCGGAACGGCTCGCCGCGCACGACCCGGCCCACGCCGGGGATCACCGGGCGGATCCGCAGCGACTCCTTGACGACCGCGTCGAGGTATTCGTCATCGCCCTCGGACGCACGCTTGTGAATCCCGGGCGTGTGCAGGAGCAGGTCAAAGGTCCAGGCCAGCCCGGTCGCGGTCGTCTCGTGGCCGGCGAGCAGCAGCGTGACCAGCTCGTCGCGCACCTCGCGATCGGATAACCGCTCGCCGTGCCCGTCCGCGGCGAGCAGCAGGGCCGAGAACACGTCGGTTCGCTGCTCGAGGTCAGGCTCGGCCCGCCGCCGTTCGATCTCCGCGTAGAGGATCTCGTCGACTCCGCGACGCTGGGCCTCGAACCGGGTCAGAGCCCGCCGGTCACCGCCGAACCGCCCGAGCAGCTGCATGAGCAGCAGCCCTCGCGGACGCGCCACCGGCTCGATCATCGCCCTCAGCCTCCGCCCGAGCTCGTCCGCCTCGGCGCCGGGCTCGTATCCGAAGACCGCTCGGATGATCACCCGCAGGGTCAGCGATTGCATGCTCGTGAGCAGCGTGAACGGCTCGCCCACAGGCCATGCATCGATCTCGAGGTCGGCGGCCTCGCGCATCGCGTCCACGTAGGACTGCATCCGCTGACCGTGGAACGGTGGCAGCATCAGGCGGCGGTGGCGGAGGTGCTCGGAGCCGTCGAGCAGCAGCACCGACCGCTCCCCGAGCACGGGTCCGAGCAGGGCGTTCGCTTCGCCGGCGTGCAACTGGTCTCCCGGTCCCTGGAACAATTCCTTGACCAGCGCCGGATCGAACACCATCACGAACCCGCTGTCGAACACCGTACCGAGGGTCACCAGGTCGCCGTACCGGCGCCGGCAAGCCTCCAGAAAGCGAACGCCGCCAACCATGAAGCCCGCCGTCTGGACCAGTCGGGGTAGCCGGGGACCCGGGGGGAGGGTGGGATTCGATGCAGCCATCTCAGCCAACGATGACGTATAACGCTAACGCCGTGCTTAGCGGAGGCTTACCAGGGAAAGGAGGCTTCCGGTAGCCCGGCGGCGCACGCGAAGGGCACTTGGAGCACACTCGCATGGCCGTAAGGGAGAGCTTTCTGATCTTCGGGAGTCCGGTGATCGGCGAGGAGGAGATCGCCGAGGTCGTCGACTCGTTGCGCTCGGGGTGGATCGGAACCGGACCGAAGGTGCGCTGCTTCGAGGAGGCACTGGCCGACTACATCGACGTGCCGCACTGCCGCTGCCTGTCCTCCTGCACGGCGGCTCTGATCCTGTCGTTGCAGGTGCTCGGAATCGGCCCCGGCGACGAGGTCCTCGTCCCCGCGATGACGTTCGTCGCCTCGGCCAACGCGGTCGAGCACGCGGGCGCGACGCCGATCCTGGTGGACTCGGTGCCGGGCACGGGTCTGATCGACCTCGAGGCGGCCGAGCGCGCGATCACGCCTCGGACCAGAGCGATCATGCCCGTGCATCTCGCGGGCCGCCCGGTCGACATGGATCGGTTGGCGGCCCTGCGGGACCGGCATCGGCTGTTCGTGATCGAGGACGCCGCCCACGCGATCGGGACCGAATGGAAAGGACGCAGGATCGGCTCGCTCGGGAACCTCGCGGCGTTCTCCTTCTACGTAACCAAGAACATCACCACGATTGAGGGCGGTGCGCTGGTGACGGAGGATCCGGAGATCGCCGCCGAGGTCGAGCGGCTCGCGCTCCACGGTCTCAGCCTCGGTGCCTGGCAGCGCTTCTCCGACACCGGTTTCCGTCACTACGAGGTGGTCCGACCGGGCTTCAAGTACAACCTGACCGACGTGCAGGCGGCCGTGGGACTGCATCAGCTCCCGCGACTCGATCACTGGATCGACCAGCGCGCCTACCTTTGGGAGCGCTACGACGGCATGCTTCAGGGGTTGCCGGTCGAGACCCCGCCGCCGCCCGAGCCAGGTACGCGGCATGCCAGGCATCTCTACCAGCTGCTGCTCGAGCCGGATGCCCCGCTCACCCGGGACGAGCTGCTCGATGCGCTCACCGAGCGCAACATCGGGACCGGCGTGCACTACCGCGGGGTCCACCTGCACCCTTTCTATCGTGACAAGTACGGCCTCCGGGAGAGCGACTTCCCGGTCGCAAGCGCGATCTCCGAGCGGACGATCAGCCTGCCGTTGAGCCCCAAGGTGACCGAGGCCGACCAGGACGACGTCGTCGCTGCACTGACGGAGCTCCTCGGCAGGTGAGCACCTCTGAACTTCCTGCCGATGGAATCGGTCGCCCCTGGCGCCCGAAGCTGCGTGCGACGTTCTCGGCCCGGACGCTCTCCTCCGAGGGCTGGATCGTATGCGGTCTGGTGCTGCTTGCGGCGGCGATCCGGATCCTGGTGATCGACAACCAGAGCTTCTGGGCAGACGAAGCGCTGACCGCGTACGAGGCGCGCCTTCCGTTTGGGGGAATGATCAATGTGGTCCTCCACGTCGAGACGACGCCGCCTCTGTACTTCGTGCTGATCTGGGCGTGGGGCCATATCCTCGGGACCAGCGAGGTCGCGCTCCGCTCGCTGTCGACGCTAGCCGGGATAGCGGTCGTGCCGATTGCCTACCTGTGTGGACGGGACCTTGCTTCTCGCCGGGTGGGAGTGATTGCGGCCGCGTTTGTGGCGGTCAACCCGTTCCTGATCTGGTACTCGCAGGAGGCGCGGGCCTACATGCTGCTGGTGGCGCTCTCAGGCGCCTCGTTCCTTTGGTTCATCCGCGCTCGGCGCGAGCCGAGCAGGCGCAACCTGGCGTGGTGGACCGCTTGTTCGTCGCTGGCGCTGATGACTCACTTCTTCGCCGGCTTCCTGGTTGCCGCTGAGGCACTGTGGCTGCTGTGGGTCGCTCGCACCCGGCTCGTCGCCGGGGCGGTCGCGGTAGTCGTGATCGTCGAGGTGGCGATGCTGCCGTTCGCGTTTCTGGACAGCTCACACGGAGCGGGCTGGATCGCCGCGGAGCCGCGGGTCAACCGAGTCTCCCAGGCCATCTCCGAGTGGGGTGTGAGCATCCTCTACCGCCGGACGACGATCGCCGCAGGACTGATCGGCGGCGCGGTACTGGTCGCGCTGGTCGCGCTGCTGGCCGTCGTTGGGGGTGACCGGCGGTCTCGCCGCGCAGCGGCTGTCGGCGCGGCCGTCGGCGGCTTCGTCTGGGTTGCTCCGCTGGCGCTCCATTACGTCGGGCAGGACTACTTTCTCTCGCGCAACGTGATGCCAGCTGTGGTACCGCTCGCGGTGGCGCTGGCGGCGGCGTGTGCCGCACCGAGAGCACGAGTGCTGGGAGGAGCCCTGGCCGTGGCCCTCTTGTTGATGTTTGCGTTTGCGGCCGTGCGGGTGCAAAGCCATCCTTACCTGCAGCGGCCCGACTGGCGCGCCGTTGCGCGAGCGCTTGGGCCGGCAACCGTGCCCCGCGCCATCTTCGCCTCCGACGGCACAACCGCAAACCCGCTGAAGATCTATCTGGCCGGCGTTGACTGGACAGAGCCGCCCGGGCGCCGGCTGTGGATCAGGGAAATCGACGTCGTCGGTGCGACCAAGCGCCTCACGCTGGTGCCGACGCGCCTCACCGGGCCGCGCGCACTGCTCGAGGGCCCGTACGAGTATCAATCCGGTCCCTCGGTACCGCGCTCGGTGGCGCCAGCGGGTGCGCGCCTGCTGAGCCGTTTTCGCGTCGACAACTGGATCCTCGCGCGGTTTGTGTTGCGTCGCCCGATCCGGGTCAGCATCGATCAGATGATGGGACTGGCGCCGCGGTTCTTCCGGCGGGTGCCCAGTCAGCTCTTGCTGTTCTTCCAGCCGCCCGGCGCCGACGAACGCGCCGCGCGCTGACGAACCCGGGACCGCGCGCGGAGGAACGACCGCCGCTGACGAACCGGGGGCCGCGCGCGGAGGAAACTACCGCGCGCCGACGAATCCCGGACGGCTGACGGCCGCGGCCGCTGACGGCCACGGGGCTGCCTACTGACGGGCGCGGGGGCCGCGGCGATTGCAAGAGTTCTGACAGTTTCCTTACGCGGGCGCCGCTACCCTGCCGCGGGCTGATCGTTCAAGCATGGAATCGATGCGATTGAGGGGCGCATACCGACTGCTCGCGGCAGTTACCGAGCGCCTGTCTGTGCTCGTGACGGCGGTCGCTGCCGCGAGCGCCGCCACGCTGCTCCTGCCGGTGGCGGCCAGCGGGGAGCTCTCCACCCACAACATCTCGCCCTTTCCGCAGAGCACGCTGATCGTCGGCGCCACCTGGACGAGTCCGCGCTACGGCCCCCCCGCCAACCAGTGGGGGGACATCCTCCCCACGGTGTGGGCGGACGACGGGAACCAGTACACGATGATCGACGACGGCGGCACCGGCGTGAGGATCGCCGGGGGCCTGTGGCGCCAGTCGGTCGCCGAGATCACCGGGACGCCGCCCAAGATTCGCTTCCGCCACGTCGGCAACCCGAATGCGCCGCCGCCGCACACCTACGCCCAGATTCAGCAGAACAAGTCGCTCTGGGCCGGACCGCTGGGCCCTTACTACTCGAGCGGCTTGGTCGAGGCGAACCACGTCTTTTACGCGACCCAGGAGAACGACTGGGACTGGAACGCCAACTCCCCGTTCGCCGGGCTTGCGGGGATCGCCTATTCGTATGACAACGGGCAGCAGTGGCAGTTCGCGAACAAGCCCTTCCCGGCCCCGCTGGGCAACCTCAGCTGGGTGATCCGCGGCGAGGGCGGCTACTTCCAGGACGGCTGGGTGTATGCGATCGCCACCGAGCGCGAGTTCAACGCAAGCACGATGATCATGGGGCGAAGCCGCCCGGACGTGGCCGACATGACCGATCCGAGCCAATGGCAGTGGGTCTCTGGCTGGACCACACAGAACGGTCAGCTATGGCCGGTCTACTCGAGCTCGCTGGCAAGCGCCGTGCCGGTGATGGGGTGGAGCTCGCACATCACTTACCCACAGATGGCCTACGACTCGCCGATCCACCGCTACCTACTCAGCTTCACCTACTCATATTTCTCGACCCCGCCGCAGGTCTGGCGCAACGGCTCAGAGCTGGTGATCCTCGATGCGCCGCATCCCTGGGGGCCGTTCTCGTTCGTGGCGCACGAATCGTTCTTCGGGCCTTCCAACGGCTACGCCCCAGGCTTTCCGCTGGCGTGGATCAGCCGCAACGGCCGGGACCTGTGGCTCAAGTTTGCGGCCAACTTCGACGGCTGCGCCCCCCACCTGAACTGCTGGGCCGGCTACGGCTTCAACTACCGCCGGCTGCACCTGAGGCTCGCGGGCGACAAAACCTGATCAAAACAATCCGGTCCGCGCGAGCAGGGAAAATGCCCCCTGATGGACGGTGAGCCCTCAGGCGCACGGAGGGAAGAGCCGGTTCGGCTCAGCGTGGTTGTGCCGGTCTACGGGTGCGTCGGCTGCCTCGCCGCGCTGCACGAGCGGCTGACCCGCAGCGTCGCCCAGGTGACCGCCAGCTACGAGCTGGTGTTCGTCGACGACCGCAGCGTCGACGGCGGCTGGGAGGTGCTGCAGGGCCTCGCTCGCTCGGACGCCCGCGTGCGCGCCTTCCGCCTGAGCCGCAACTTCGGTCAGGACGCCGCGATCACGGCCGGGCTTGCGAAGGCACGAGGAGCCTGGGCCGTGGTGATGGACTGCGACCTTCAGGAAGCCCCCGAGGACATTCCGCGGCTGTGGGCAGCCGCCGGGGAGGGCTACGACGTGGTGCGGACGATCCGCCGCGGATGGCGGCACCCCCTGCTCCGCCGCTGGAGCAGCCGCCTCTACCGATGGCTGACACGCGAGGTCGACAGGCCGCCCGATTACAGCAATCTGAGCCTGATCTCCAGAAGGGTGATCGACGCGTTCCTGCGCCTGCGTGATCGTGACCGCGAGTACATGATCGCGCTCGACTGGCTCGGGTTCAGCTCGACCGCGATCGAGATCGAGCACCACGACCGCCACGCCGGGGAGAGCGGCTACACGTTCGAGCGCTTGATCAGGGTTGCGCTCGACGGGATGTTCTTCCGCAGCACGGTGCTGTTGAGGCTGGTGGTGTTGGTCGGATTCCTCGTCGCGTTCGCGGGAGTGGTGCTCGCGGTCTTCGAGGTCGCCGACTACTTCATCGAACCCGAGCAGAACGTCCCCGGCTACACCAGCCTCGCCGTACTGCTGCTGCTGCTCGCCGGATTCATCATCGTCAGCGTCGGGGTGGTCGGCCTGTACGTGGGACGGATCTTCGAACAGGTCAAGGACCGTCCGCTGTACCTGATCGACCAGGAGGCCGAAGGGCCACACCCAGGCTCTGCGGTACTGGCGGGCGACCCCGCCACCGGTGGGGCGTCACAGGGGCTTGCCAGCGAGCCCGTGCAGGAGACCGGACAGAACATCCAGAACATCTGACCGGCTTCTTATCCTCCGGTCGCTACCCTGCGCAAGCGGCTCGCGTCCAGGGGGCCGCTGGATGTCGTACGGGCTTAGGAAGGCTCTCGGTTGCTCAAGGGACTCCCGCGCACAATGATGTTCACGGTCGCGCTGCTACTGGTGGCACCGGCCATCGGGTTGCTGCACCACCATGCCAGGCCCGTGCACCCCCGCCCGCGGGTTCCGGCGGGGGTGGCCCTCTCGACCAACAACATCACTCCGCTTCCCCGCAGCAAGCTGATCGTGGGAGCGGAGTGGACGAGCCCGCGCTACTCGCCGCCGAAGAACCAGAAGGGCGACATCCTGCCCACGATCTGGGCCGACGACGGCAACCAGTACACGCTGATGGACGATGGCGGAACCGACGTGCCCGTGCCCGGCGGACTGTGGCGCCAGTCGATCGCCCGCATCACCGGCTCGCCACCGATGATTCGCTTCACCAACGTGGGCGACGGATCCGAGCCACCGCCCACGATTCGCTCGACGTACGCGGGCGGCCCCTCGGGCCAACCCCCAAGCATCGCGTCTGCCGCCTCCAACGCCGCCGCCGCCGCTGACGCGGGCGACGGGCCGCTGGGCCCGTTCTACTCGAGCGGCTTGGTCGAGGCGAACCACATCTTCTACGCGACCCAGGAGAACGACTGGAACTGGAACGCGAACGGGACGTTCACCGGCTTGATGGGGATCGCGGACTCGCGCGATCGCGGAGCGCACTGGCAGTTCGTCTACAAGCCGTTTCCCGCGCCGCTGGGAAACCTCAACTGGGTGATCCGCGGGCAGGGAGGGGTCTATGCGGACGGTTACGTGTACGCGATTGCCTCGGAGCGGGAGTTCGACGCGAGCACGCTGATCCTCGGTCGCAGCCGGCCCGACCCCGGGGACATCACCGATCCCTCGCACTGGCAATGGCTGACCGGCTGGAGCGGCCGGGGCGCTGGGCGCAGACCCGAGTCCTCGAGCTCGTTTGCCGACGCGGTGCCGATCCTGTCGTGGAACTCGCACATCACCTATCCGCAAATGGTCTACGACGCAGGGCTTCGTCGGTACCTATTGACGTTCACCTACTCATACGTGTCCACTCCACCGGCCGTGTGGCAGGCCGGCGCGGAGCTCGTGATCACCGAGTCCCCAACGCCCTGGGGTCCGTTCTCGCTCGTCGCGCACGACCCCGACTTCGGCCCCTCCAATGGCTACGGCGCGAGCTTCCCGGTCAAGTGGATCAGCCCGGACGGCCGGGACCTGTGGCTGAAATGGTCGGCGAACTTCGACGGTTGCGCGCCGGCGCTCGACTGCACCGGCGGCTACGGCTTCAACTACCGCCGCATCCACCTGACGCTGGCCGGCGACCGCTGAAGGGCCGCAGCGCCGCTGCCGCTTAGCCGGCGCGGAGCACGTACAGCTTCTCCCGACCGCCCGGAATCGCGAAGGCCTTCGCAACGCGCTCGCGGTAGCGGTCCATCAGCCGGTCCAGGGTGGCCTCGGTGAAGCGTCGCTCACCGCCGCCGACGCCTGGGTCCGTCGCGCGCCGCCCGAGCAGGCCGATCAGCCTGTTGTCGCTGGAGGCGAGGTTGCGCACCGGCTCGGACACGATCACGAGGTCGGTCGCTGCGGCCAACATCCGATCGACGATCCCGCTCGCGTCCGGAAGGAAGTGGTAGAGGCTCGCCTGCATCACTACCACGTTCGCGCCGGGCAGGGGCTCCTGCAAGCGCGCCAGGTCGGTGACGCGCGCGTCGACACCGCGCCGGCGCAGCGCGGTCACGAAGCGCTCGTTGAGATCGAGGCCGACGTAGCCGCCGGCGCGGGCGTGCAGGTAGCGGGTGTAGAGCGTCCCCGGGCCGCAGCACAGCTCCAGCACCGAGGCTCCCCGTGGAACCTCACCCGCGACCACGCGCATCCGGTCGGCGTAGTGGCGGCCGTACAGCGCGCGCATCACCAGCTCGTAGCCGGCGGCGGTGCGGTAGACGAGGCTGGTGCTCAAGAGCGCGCGGCGGCACCCTGCGACGCCGCCGCAGGGTGCCGCCGCCTTCTGATCCAGGTCCGCGAGCGTCAGCTGGTGGGCGGGCGGCCCCTCCAGGGCGCGAGTGACGGTCGCGTGCAGGTCCTGGTCGACGTGCAGCAGCTCGCCGGATCCAAGCGCGCGCCAGCCTGCGTCCTCATCCATCATCTCGCTGGCGACGACGACCGCAGGCAGGCGGGCCAGGTCTCCCGAACGGACGCGCAGCGACCCGCGAGCGCTGGCGTGCTCCAGGTGGCGCTTGCCGCTGGGGCCGCCCGCGTCGCGCTCGAGCACGTGCAGCTCATGGACGTTTGGGTAGCGCAGCGCCCACAGCTCCCCTTCGTCGATCAGCACGCAGTTGATCGCGAACACCGGTAGATGGTCCGCGATCCAGCGGGCGGCGCTGACGATCCCTTCGCCGGCGTCGCCCGTGCGCTCGATCTCCCTGGTGATCAGCGCGAAGTACCGCTCGGAATCGGTCTGTCCGTGGACCGAGGACATCGCCTCCCCGAGCTCGCGCTCGAGCGCGAGGACGTCGCCGATCACGCCGTTGTGGGCAAACAGCCGCCCGGCCTGCTCGAACGGATGGGTGTTCTCGAGCGTGACCGGGCTGCCCGAGGCGTAGCGCACGTGCGCTACGAACGTGTGCGAGCTGAGCTCGCGGGCCTCCTGGGCGAACTGCTGGTCCTCGTAGGCGGCGATCGGTTGCTTCTCGACGACCGGACTGCCGTCCTCCCGGTAATAGCCGACGCCGGTGCCGTCGGGTTCGCGGCGGCTCTGCTGCGCGAGCGAGTCGGGCGCCTCCAGCAGCCAGAACGTGGCACGGACCCGCTCCCGTCCTCCGCTCATCCCGAATAGACGACACATGCGCCGCGAAGGTAGCGGATGCCGCCAGGCCCGCGGAGCGAAGCTCCGCGCAAGCGGCCATTATTCCCCGCGCAATGCTCCGCCGCAGCCCGCTCCTGGACACGTCCGCCGCGCTCGCCCGGCGCGCCGCGATCGAGTCGCGCTCGGCGCTGTACGCATGGCGCGCCGGGATGCTCGCGCTCGAGCGCCCCGATCGAGCGCTGGCGATCTTCCGCGCGATGGACCGGCTCGGGCAGCTCGGGGCCGCGATCGCGATCGCCGCGATTCGCCACGGCGAGCGAATCGGTTTGGTCGACGAGCTCGGGTCGGTGACCTTCGCCGAGCTCGACGGCCGATCGAGCGCGCTGGCGTGCGGGCTGCGAGCGCGCGGCCTGCGTTCCGGGCGACTGCGTCGGGATCCCGTGCCGCAACCACCGAGGCTTCCTCGATGCGACCTTCGCCGCGGCAAAGGTAGGTGCGCGGACGCTGTACCTGAACACCGACTTCGCCGGCCCACAGCTGCGAGACGTGTGCGAGCGTGAGGGCGTCGCGCTGCTGATCCACGACGCGGAGTACGAACAGCTTGTCGCATCGATCGAGCCCAGCCGCGGCCGGCTGCTCGCTTGGACCGATGTATCGGATGGGACCGTCGAGGCGCTGATCACCGAGCAGCATCGGACCGTCGAGGGGCGGATCTTTGTCGGAAACGGCTTTCAGTTCGACAAGGGCAACCTCGCCCGCTACAAGGTGCCCCGGGACGTCACCTTCCTGCCCGAGCTGCCGCGCAACCCCACGGGGAAGGTGCTCAAACGGCAGCTGCGGGAGATGGACGCGGGCGCGGCGTCCTGATCGGCCCGCACGCGTCCTGATCGGCCCGCACCGGGCATCTGTCAGAGTTATTTCAGGCTTGTCCCGTACCTTGGGGTGCGGTAAGACGGCGACGGAGACGGAAAGGGCCTCTCGTGAACAAGTTCCTGCGCACAGCATCTACCCGGCGGCTGCTCGGTGCGATCGCCGGGCTGCTGGTGGCGATCGCCGCGGGTACCGCGATCGCGATTGCCGCCCAGGGTAGCGGCCCGGTCCCGCCGCCCAGGTCCCTGGCGAAGGCGATCCGCGCCGCGCTGGCGGCACCCCAGGTACGGGGTATCAGCGCCGACATCAGCTTCACCAACCATCTGATCGACGCGTCGGAACTTCAAGGATCCGATCCGCTGTTGAGTGGCGGCAGCGGCCACGTCTGGGTCTCGAACAGAGGCCAGTTCCGGCTCGAGCTGTACGGAGACAACGGTGATCCGGGCGTGGTGGTGACGAGGAACTCCTGGTGGGTGTCTGACCCGACGACCAGCACCGTCTACGAGGGCACGATTCCCTCGAGCACGGCCACGGCGAAGAAGTCGTTGACCAAGAAGGAGACCCTGCCGACAGTCGCCCAGATCCAGCAGGCGATCACTCACCTGATCGCGCACGCAAATATTTCAGGGGCAGTCCCCACCGACACCGGCGGCCAGCCCACCTACACCGTGACCGTCTCGCCCAGGCACGCCGGTGG
>Ga0187808_10000500_pt1 | contig 12216 bp, 9 predicted proteins | sample NC_wetland_sal_i_5_FD_132427 | JGI IMG/M metagenome (GOLD analysis project Ga0187808, IMG submission 132427) | Wetland sediment microbial communities from Neuse River Estuary, North Carolina, USA - ASW_3 | ecosystem: Environmental > Aquatic > Freshwater > Wetlands > Sediment | place: USA: North...
GCGCCCACGTCCGTCGGCAGGAACGCGTCCGGGTCCGAGAGCGCGCGCATCCTGATGTACGAGGCGGTCCACGGGCCGATGCCTGGCAGCGCGAGCAGCCGGACGGTCTCTTGGTCGCGGTCCGCGCCCGGGTGCAGCCGGATCGTTCCCGCGGCGAGGACGGCGGCTAGCCCGGTCAGCGCCGCCGCCCGGGCGCGCGGCATCGGCAACGCCGCGGGGTCCGCCGCGGCGATCGTCGCGGCGTCGGGAAACAGGTGCGTGAGCGAGCCGTTCGGCGCCGACAGCGGCTTGCCGTATTCGGCGGACAGCCGTGCTCCCAGCCGCCGGGCGGCGGCGACGCTGACCTGCTGGCCGAGCACGGCGCGCAGGGCGAGCTCGTCGCCGTCCACGTGCCCGGGCGAGCGCCTGCCCGGGCAGGCCCGCACCAAGGGGCCGAGCACGGCGTCCGCGGACAGGTAGCCGGACACCGCGACAGGGTCCGCGTCCAGGTCGAGCAGCCGCCTGCAGCGCTGCACCGCGGCGCCGACGTCACGCAGATCGTCAAGTTCGAGGTCGCATTCGACGTACCCGGTTTCACCGCCGTCGGCAGGAGCAGGACGCAGCGAGAGGATGCCGGAACCGTTCGGAAGAGTGATTGTTCTGCTGTATGCGCGGTCGGTCACCTCTTCCACCCCGGGTACCGCGCGCGCGGCGAGGAAGCCGAACATCCGGGCCAGGTCGATCGGCGGCCGGTACGGTAGGCGCAGCCGTATCACGCCGGGCGGGGCGGGTGTGTTCCGTTTCGCCGCTTGGTCGCGCAGCCGGGTCGGCGGGGTATCGAACACCTCGAGCATCGTCGCGTTGAACTGGCGGATGCTGGCGAAGCCGGCCGCGAACGCGATGTCGCCCATGGGCAGCTTCGTCGTCTCGACCAAGATCCTGGCCGTCTGGGCCCGCTGCGCCCGCGCGAGCGCGAGCGGGCCCGCGCCAAGCTCGGTGCTCAGCAGCCGGCGCACTTGGCGCTGCTCGTAGCCAAGCTCGCTGGCCAGGCCGCCGACTCCGGCACGGTCCACGATTCCGTCGGCGATCAGCCGCATCGCCCTGGCGGTGACATCGGTGCGGACGTTCCATTCCGGCGAGCCGGGGGAGGCGTCCGGCCGGCATCGCTTGCAGGCGCGGAAGCCCGCTTCCTGCGCCGCCGCGGCCGTCGAGTAGAACCGGACGTTTTCCCTTTTCGGCGTGATGGCCGGGCACGATGGACGGCAGTAGATGCCTGTCGACGTCACCGCGGTGAAGAACACGCCGTCGAACCGCGCGTCCTTGCTAGCTGCCGCCTCGTAACGCTGCTCGTCGTCCATCACGTGTTCCACTCTGCCATCCGATCCGGGGTGTCACTAGCGGAAAACGGACATCATCGCCGACATTGATTGTTCACGTGCACATGTCACGCTGGCGCGCAAGTGGTCGGCTTTGTGAGGTGACAGCGATGCGGCTCAGGTTGTCCTTGGGCGGGCTCGTGATGGCAAGGCTGTTCGTTTACCGTCATCTGCCCTGTCCCGGCACGTGTGGCGTACTACGCTGACCGTCGTGAGGGGTCGAGCGCGCGCTCTTGGTGTGAGGTTTGGTGTTGTGCCCATGGCCGCTGTCGCGATCGCAGCGCTGGCCGCGGCGGGTGTGGACGGTATGAGCGGCGGGCACGCTAGCGCGCCGACGGCACCCACGGCGCGGGCTACCGCGGTGGCGGCCGTCGCGAGCGCGTCGCTACCGCTCAAGGGCAAGATCGTCGGCATCGACCCCGGGCACAACGGACACAATTACCTCTATCCCAAAATCATCGACCGCCAGGTCTTTAACGGCCGGAACTGGGAGGACTGCGACACCACGGGCACCGACACCAACGGCGGTTACACCGAGGCGCGGTTCAACTTCGCGGTTGCCGAATACCTGCGCGCCGACCTCATGCGAGACGGCGCCAAGGTGGTCATGACGCGGAACACCAACAACGGCGTCGGCCCGTGCGTGACCACCCGGTCGTACATCATCAACGAAGCCCACGCCAACGTGGCGGTGGACATCCACGCGGACGGCGCCTGCTCCACGTGCCGGGGCTTTTCGATCATTGAGCCGGAGGCCTACAACGGATCGCCGAACGGCAAGGTGATCGTCCCCTCGGAGCGGCTTGGCGCCGATATCAAGGCCGCGGTGCTCGCCGGGACGCCGATGCCGGTCAGCAACTACTACGGCGTCAACGGCGTCATTCACCGCGACGACCTGGCCGGGCTCAACCTCACCAAGGTCCCGAAGATCTTGATCGAGGTCGGGAACATGAAGAACGCGACCGACGCCAGGCTGGAGACCTCGGCCAAGTTCCAGCAGGAAGTCGCCAGGGCGCTGCTCGCCGCGATCGTCAAGTTCCTGGCACGGTAACGTCTGGCGTGTGTCCGAGCCTGTTTCTGAGCCTTCCAAGCGCGCACAGCAGATCGCGGTCGCCTGCGTCATCGGCGCGGTAGCGGGCCTGACCCTCACCGGGCATCGTGGCGGGCGCCGCGCGCTGCTCGGCGCGTTGGCCGGAGCGGCGGGCCTCGGAACCGTCGAAGCGGTCGCTCGAGCGCGGCAGCGCCCGGATGAGATCCCCGCGCTGTGGGCCAGGATCGCGATGAGCGGCGCGCTGGCCGCGCCCGTTGGGTGGGTGGCCGGGCGACTGGGCGCCAGGACCGTCCCGGTGGCCACGGTGGCGGGGACCGTCGCGGGCGCGCTCGGGTTGCGCCCGCAGAAGGTCGCCCTCGGCCCGGTCGCCGGCGCCGCCGTCGGCCTCGCGTTCGCGCGTACCTCGCCCGGTGACCGCGGGGGAACCGCCGCGGCAGCGGCGGCGACCGCGGTGGCCGGCTACCGCACGGCGTCGGCGGTGCTGTTCCGCGATCCTCAGGTGAGCCTGCTCGCTTCCCAGATCCCCGCCGCGGACGCACCCTTCGTGGTGCCGCTCGCGAGCAGGTCCCGGTACGTCGGCACCGGCTATCTGCAAGACCTGGCCGCCGTGCTCGGCGGCGAGTACACGGCGGATGTCGCGGACATCGGCATCGTCGCGTCGCTTGACGAACTCGCCGGGCCTGGATTCGACCCGACCGGGGTCGACCCGCTAGTGCGTGAGTTCTACGAGCACACGACCAGGTTCACCCTCGACATCGTGCCCGAATGGCGGCTGTGGGTGCGGCCGGGTTACCTGCTGTACCAAACGCTGCTCGCCCGGCCGCTCGGCCAGGCGAACGTGCCGATGAACGAGCGCGTGGCCCAGCGCGGTGTCCGCGGCAGGATCGATACGATCACGGGGGCGCCGGGGGCGCCAGGGGCGTCGGCGGCGCTGGCGGCACCCGGGGCACCCGGCCGACCGCCGGTGCTGCGGTGCTGGATCCGCTCCTACGCGGACACTGACGAGCCCATCTACGTCGGCGTCTACACCACTTACCGGCACGAGGACCGGGGCTATGTCAGCGTCGGCTTCCCGCTGCCGCAGGCCAGTTTCACCGCCACGCTCGAACCGTTCGCCCGCCCGGGCGGCGGACTGATCCTGGACAGCCGGGGCGGCACCGCCCAGTCGGGGCACTACCTGACCTACATCGACCCGGACAGTGCCGAGCTCACCGTCCTTGCCGTGCGCGGGTTCGCGGAGCGGTTGGCGGTGTACGTCGCCGACGGTGAACTACGCGCGGAACACGCGTTCGCGGTGTTCGGCATCCCGTTCCTCGTCCTGCACTACCGCATGCACCGCAAGCTTGTTAGGTGACGACGATCGTGATCGGCATGGTGGTCGAGTCGTGCGACGGCTTGGCCGAGTCGTTGACCACCACAGGGAACGTGTACGTGCCTGCCTTCGTCGGCGTGCCGGTTATCACGCCAGTGGTCCTAGCCAGCCGCAGCCCGGGCGGCAGCGCGCTCAGGGCGCCGAACGTGTACGGCTTCTTCCCGCCGCTCATGCCGATCGTGCACCGGTAGGCCCGGTGTACCACGCCGGTCTTCAGCCTCGGGTTCAGCACGTGCAGCACCGGCGCGCGTACGCCGCCCGACAGCTTCATCAGCGCGGTTGCCGTGCTCTTGGGCGCGCATCCGGCGGCGGTGCCCAGCGAGACGTAGTAGCTGCCGGCCTTGCCGACCGCCAGGCCTGCGACGCGCCCGGCCGCCAGCGTCGCCGCGCCGACCTTGGCGCCTGCGGAGTTATCGACCTGCGCGCTCACGGAGCAACCGGTGCCGAGCAGGTTCTGCACCCGCACCGTGGCCGCCCCGCTGGCGGTGAAGTACGACCACTTGCCCGCACCGGGAGCCAGCGTGGCGCCGAACGTCACCCCGCCCGGCAACGGCCCGGCCCCTCCTAGCCGCCAGGTCCCGAACGGCAGCGCCTGGCTCGGCGTCAGCCACTCGCCAGCGGGCTCGGTCTCCACGGTGTAGACGGCCGTGTTCGGCCGGATACCGGTGGTCGGCACGATCTTCAGGTAGTACAGGTCCTGCGAATCCCCGGCCCGCTGGCCAGGGACGGTGAGCGTCGTCGCCGCGTCGTCGCCCATAAGGATCGTCGAGACCTGGGTAAGCGAACCGGTATACAGCGTGGCCGTGAAGTCCCCGTAGGCGGACGAATCGCCAGTTGGCGTCGTGTCCTGCACCCGGATCGTCGCGGCGGCCGAGTCTGGCTTCTTGTACAGCGCGTACCAGCTCACGCTGCCTAGGGTGCCGGTGTAGAACGTGTGCCCCTGCAGCGGCGGCCATGCGCTGGCGCTGGACGAACTGCCGGCTACGTAGCCGGTCAGCGGGGCAGGCGGCGTGCCGGTCGCGGTTCCAGGCGGCAGCGAGATGGTATACGGCGTCGTGCTGTTGTTGCCTTCAAGGCTGCACGACGACTCCTGCCCGACCTCCACGAAGTAGCGATCTGACGCCAGCCCGGTCAGGAGATCGGTGAGATATACGATGTCACCGGGTGAGGCTTGCGTCGATGCGACGCCCGAGTTGGTGCCCTCGGTGGTGTAAAGCTCCGCCTCAAGGTTGCACCCGCCGGCCGCGCTGGTGTTGTCGATGATCACATTGGGCGCGACACCTGGCGACGGCAGGTAGACGACCCACCAGTCATCCGACGTGGCGGTCAGGCTGCTGGCGCCGCTGTTGTCGCCCGTCAGCACCCCCGCGTTCGCGATGTTGGTCCCGGGCCCGACCACGGTCCCGGCGGCCGCGCCGCTGAGCGGCAGGAAGGTCGCGGCAGCAACGGCAAACACAACAAGCGTTGATCGCAAGGATTTCATCGCCCCGTCCCAAAGTTAGGCAACGACACCAAACGCCCGGACCGATGTTAGACCTGTTGTCTTCAGCGACGCCAGAAGTCGTAGGGATCGTGCCCGGCCCGAAAGCCCGCCGCCTCGACCACGTCGACCGCGACCTTGAAGCGGTCGCCCACCCGGGAAGGCAGGTGCGCGTCGCTCCCGAACGACACCGCCGTTCCCCCCTCGTCCCGCCACCACCGCACCAGGTCGACGGAAGCCAGCGGCGACTTCGTGTTGATCTCCAGAACTCGCCCGCTGCCCGCGAGCGCGCGCAGCACTGTCCGGTACTCCTCTTCGAAGCCCTCTTCTCGGTACAGGTGCGGCCCCTTGGGCCAGTAGCGTCGCGGGAAGTCGAGGTGCGCGAGCACCTCGAACAGGTCGCTGCCGTCGATCAGCCGGAGCAGTTCCGCGAAGTAGTACCGCATCACCTCGTCGTCGGGCATCGAGCCGAACAGCGCGTCGGCCGCGACGAGCTTGCCCTGATAGGGGACCGCGTGCAGGGATCCGAGCACTCGGTCGAACGGCTGATTGCGCACGATCGCCCCAGCGCTCGCCGCGAACAGGTGTGACTCACCGACTTCTACGCCGGACAGGATGCGCAGGCTCGGGTAGCGTTGCCTGCATTCCTCGAGGTTGGCGAGGTACCCGCTGACATCAAGCAGCTTGATCCGGCTGAACCAGCGTGTGTCGGTGGCGACGCCGTTGATGGCATCGCCCTCGGCGCCTTCCGTGAACTCCAGGTGATCGGTAAACGCGATCGCGGGCAGCCCGATGGCCAGGGCCTGCTCACAGTCGCGCGCCATCGTCGTCTCATGTGACGTGTCGTATGACCACTCCGTATGTACGTGATTGTCCGGCGGCAGCACGCTGCCAATTCTTTCATGCCGCACCAGAAGGACTGGATCAGTGGTCGTCGCGAGGCTTGGCTGACGTGATGACGTAGACCTCGCCCGACCTCGGAGTGCCCTGCGGAGCAGGGCCGGCGCCATGAGCGTCAGGAGTGCCAGGCCGGTCGCCGGGATCGCCCTGGGATGTGTCCGACCCGGCGGCCGGCAACGCCGCATGGCCCTTCTTGCCGGCCTTGATCAGCTTCCCCCAGCGCTCTTCCCACTCGGTGACGTCGCCGCCGCAGGCCTTCACGTAGGCGATGAGAACCGGGAGGGTGGGGAGCCTGAGCCCGCCCGCCGCTGAGGCCAGCGTCCGCATCGTGTAGTGCGACTTCTCCGCCATGTCGGGGTAGTCGAGGTCTGCTTGTGACCGCAGCACGCGCAGGTCGCGCGCGAACGCGCCGATGTTGTCCGCCTCGATCGCCGCGATCGCGCCCTTAGCGTTCGGCGGTGGATCGGGCAGCGCTCTGTCCCGCTGCGTGATGAGAGGACCGCCGGCGTTGACCCATCCGCCAGTGTTGCGAAGGTCGGGGCGCACGCCGCCGTCGCGCGGCGGCTCGCCTAGCCGGCCGCTGCCGCTTCCCGGCCTGGGTTGCCCCGGCCCGGGTCCCTGGCCTGGCCAGCCAGGGCCAGGTTCGCCGGGACCCCATTGCCCAGGGCGATGGGGACCTTCGTCGTAATAGCCAGGCCCGTACTGGCCAGGCCGGCCTGGCCCTGATCGCCCCGGTCCGGTCGGTCCCGTCGGCCCCGGCCCGGCCCAGCCCGCGCGGCCGTGCCGGGGATCCGGTGCGCCCGGTCCCCACTGGCCGCCGTTCGGGCGGTGCTGACGGGGTCCTCGGCCGTACTGGTAGCCGTCGCCCGGATACGGGCTCGCGCCCTCGTGCGGCCCGTACGGCTGCGTGCCCGGCCCGTACTGGCCCATCCCGGGACCGTGCCGCGCGGCGTCCGGCCCGCCCGGGCCGTAGTAGCCCATCCCAGGACCGTACTGTCCGCCGTCACCGCCGGGCCCGTAGCGGCCCGTCCCCTGGGGACCGCCGCCCGGGCCGCCCGGGCCGTACCGGTCCGCCCCGGGACCATATGAACGATCGCCAGGCCCGTACTGACCCGCTCCCGGGCCGTACGGACCCATTTCCGGGCCGTACGATCCCGCCCCTGGACCATGCTGACCGAAGTCCGGTCCGCCCGGGTCGGCGGCCGGGCCATAGTGCGCCATTCCCGGCCCGTACGGCTCGGGCCCGTACGGCCCAGGCGCGTAGTGCCCTGGACGGGGCTGCCTAGGACCAGGCTGTGCTGGACCAGGCTGCCCCGGACGCGGCTGGCCAGCGTCGTGCTGGCTCGGCCCAGGCTGGCCTGGCCCAGGCTGGCCTGGCCGTGGCCCTGGTCGGCCTGGGCCGCGCCGGGGACCGCGCGGGCCGGGTCCATCCTGGCCGGGTCCGTCTTGGCCAGGTCCGCCCCGGCCCGGCCAGTACGGCTCCTGGTTGCGCTGGCCTGGGCCGTTAGGCGCCCGGCCGGGACCGTAAGGCCACCCGTGGCCGGCCGGAGTCGAAGTCGGGCCGTACTCGGGGCCGGGCCCGCCCGGGTAAGAGCCCCGCCCCGGTCGCGGGCCACGCAAGGGAGTAGGACGGCCTCCCGGGGGAGCGGGCGGTTCGTTCGGGATGAAGTCAGAGTCTGGCATGTTCGGGCGGACACGGTTTGGACCTGCCTGCCTGGGGCGGCCGCCGGCTGACCGCGGTCGCGGTCGGCCCGCGGCCGGTGGCGCGTCCTCAACCCGCGGGAACGGACGGCTGTGGCTGCCCTGATCCCTGGGACCGCCGCGGGAAGGCCGGGGCGGGAACCCCGCACGGGGCGGCATGTCACTGTCCGGGCGATTGCGCGGTGGGCCGAAGGGGGTGTCGGCCGGACGTGGCGGGCCGCCGGTGTAGCCGCCGTAGCCGGGATCGACCGCATAGGCCGCTACGTCCAGGTACGCGTCGTCCGGGTAGCCGCCAGCGCCGTCGGGGTAGGAGTCCTGCGCGGGCCGGCCCTGTGCGGCCCGGCCGGGACGTCCGTGTCCGCTGTCCCGACGATTCACCCGGTACCTCCTGGACACTGACCTGTTCGGCGTGCGCGCCGCGTCAACCGTCGCGCATGTCGAGTCCCTGACTGGTCGGCGTCCGAAACCAGTCCGCGGCTCTCGCCCCTCCATGAGTGTAGGCGCGCTTCGCCACCTCGACAGGTCGGACGGACAATTGCTGTGCTTCTACGAGGTTTTGTCCGGCTCGGTATTGGATTTGCTCGGTAGATGCGGGCTTCGCGTCAGCGGGCTACGCTTGATGGCAGGGCACGAGCGTTTTGCCCGCGCTTACGACATAGCGGCGCAGCTGCGCCGCATGGGAAGTTCGCCTCCGGAGCGGCCATGATGGCATGGATCGTCTGGCTGATAGTGGCGGCCGTACTCGGCGTAGCCGAGTTGATGACCACCACCTTCGCGCTTGGCATTCTCGCGGTGGGCGCATGTGTCGCGGCCGGGGTAGGCGCGGCCCACCTGGGGCTGCCATTCCAGTTGCTCGCTTTCGTCGTGGCCTCCGGGGCTGGCCTCGGGTTCGTGCTCCCCGTCGCGCGGCGTCACGTCAAGCAGCCGCCGCTACTGCGGACAGGTCCGGCCGCCCTTGTCGGGCGTTCCGCCAGCGTGCTCGAGGAGGTCACCGGGCAAAGCGGGCGGGTGCGCATCGGCGGCGAGGAGTGGTCGGCGCGTTCATACGACGAGACGCTGGTCATCCCGGCGGGCCGGACCGTCGACGTCATGCAGATCGAGGGTGCCACCGCCCTCGTTTACCCCCGGGAGTAACCATGGTCATCGCGGAGATCATCATTGCCGCGGTTGTCGCGCTCATTGTTCTCCTTACGGTGATGCGATCGGTCCGCATCATCCCGCAGGCTCGCGCGCGCAACGTCGAGCGCTTCGGGCGGTACCGCAAGACCCTCGAGCCCGGCATGAACTTCATCATCCCGTTCGTCGATCGCGTGAAATCCCAGATCGACCTGCGGGAGCAGGTCGTCTCGTTCAAGGGCGCGCCGGTCATCACCGAGGACAACCTGGTCGTGCTGATCGACACCGTGCTGTTCTTCCAGGTGACCGACCCGAAGGCGGCGGACTACGAGATCGTCGACTACATCCAGGCAATCGAACAGCTCACCGCGACCATGCTGCGCAGCGTGATCGGTTCGATGGACTTGGAGCAGACGCTGACCTCTCGCGACAAGATCAACACCCTGTTGCGCGGCGTCCTGGACGACGCCTCGGGCAAGTGGGGCATCCGGGTCACCCGCGTGGAGATCAAGGCGATCGACCCGCCCAAGTCCGTCAAGGACGCGATGGAGAAGCAGATGCGGGCCGAGCGCGAGAAGCGCGCCGCGATCCTGACCGCCGAAGGGCTCCGGCAGGCGGCGATCCTGACCGCCGACGGCGAGAAGCAGAGCAAGATATTGCGCGCCGAGGGCGACAAGCAGTCCTCCATTTTGCGCGCCGAAGGCGAGGCGCAGGCGATCGGGAGCGTGTTCCAGTCGATTCACCAAAACGACCCGGACCCGAAGCTGCTCGCCTATCAGTACCTGCAGACTCTTCCGCAACTGGCGCAGGGGGCGGGAAACACGTTCTGGGTGATCCCGAGCGAGGTGACCACCGCGCTGAAGGCGGTAACGTCGGCGTTTGGCGGCAAGCAGGACGAAGAGTCAGCGGCCGGGAGTTCGCGGGGCGCCGGCGCGGCCGCCGGGGCCGCCGCCGGGGCCGCCGGGGCCGCGGCCGCCGGGGCCGCTCTCCCCGTTGACCAAGGCGAAGCGGCGGCCGGTGCCGTCGGCTCGGAAGCCGCGCCCGCGGCGCTGGCAGCCGCCGGCATCGCGGTCCCCGGGCCGCTCAACGCGGGCAACGGCGCCGCTGCCCCGCCGATTCCCGGTGAGGTCGGCCCAGGGTCAGGACAAGAGGGCGACCAAGATAGCGACCAGCACTAGCGTGACAGCGGCGCAGACGGCCAGCGCCGTCCGGGAGGCGAGCGGACGGCGCGACCGGGCCGGCTGACCTATCCGGGCCGGCGGCAGGGCCGACTTCGAGCTTGTCGCCGTCACTGGGATTGGTCCGGCCTTGGCCGACGTGAGCCCGGCGTCCACGCCTCCCGGTGTGGCCGGTGTCCACACGTCCACGCTCGCAGCGGCGGGTACTGAGGGTGTCCAGGCGTCCGCGTTGGCGGCGGCGGGTGCGGCGGGTGTCCAGACGTCCATGTTCGCGGCGGCCGGTGTCGCCGGCGTCCAGACGTCCGCGTTCGCGGCGGCGGGCTTGGCCGGGGTCCAGACGTCCATGTTCGCGGCGGCGGGTGTAGCCGGGGTCCAGACCCCGGGCGCCTGGCCTGCGGGCACAGGCGGCGCTGACGGTGCTGGCGGCGCTGGCGGTGCTGGTGGCGCTGGTGGCGCTGGCGGTGCTGGCGCGGTGGCTGCCATCCCGTCCGCCACCCTGTTCAGCGCGGCCATAACACGGTCAGAGTCGGGCTCGTCGGCCGCGAACGGCGCGGCGCCGATGCGCGAGCCAGCGTCAGCCGCCTCGGACCACCCCGTACCCCTGGCCGTCAGCAGCGGGCTGGCGGGTCGGCCAGTTACCGCCCGCCACCGCTCCTCCCACTCGGCCACGGTGCCCCCGCACCCCCGAACGTAGGCGGAGAGCACAGGCAGATCCGGCAGTGAAGGGCCGGCCTCGGCGGCCTTGATCGCTTCGCAGGGATAGTGCGCGCGTGCCGCAAGTTCCGCGTGCCCGAGCCCGGCATGGCTCCGGAGCTCACGCAACTCCCGGAGGAACCGTGCGGGGTCGTCCCGCCGCGTGTCGCGAAGTTCCCTTTCACCCGGGTCAGTCACCCACGCACCCCTCCTATCGAATCCTCCGAAGTGGTGGGACCCGTTGGATCACTATGGCAACACGCCCTCGATTCACCAACTAGGATTCGTCCGCAGGTTACATCGTTACCATGCACGTGCAGGCCATATTGGCGGTATTTATATCGGTCATAACTGGCGAGTTGAATCTGCTGTGCTTATAGCTATCTGATGTTCCAGGGGAGACTATCAGGGCAGACCTTTAACCGTGGTACGCCGCGCCCGACGCCGTTCGCCACCCGGGCACATACCTCGCTTACCGTGGTGGCCCCTGGATGAGATTGTTCGCGATCTATATTGTTTTCTGTTCGTTTGTGGGCGCGGCACAGTCTATCTCAACAATCACATCTGTCACTCATGTAACGCTACGCGCGCATAGAGGCTGTTTCTGAATCGGTTGGCGACGCGCCCGGAACCGGCGCATGCCGCGTCGCGACACAGGCGGCATCAGTCGGAGCACCCAGCGCCTGACTTACCACACCGTATGACCAGAACATAACGGATATATCACCATATATCCACCGGCGAAATGGTCACAAGGTGTGCTAAGTCAAAACCAGAGGATGATGTGACAGGCGGGAGCACGCCCTGACGGGTGCGGAGCCCTCGATGGCGCGGCGCTGCGGTCACCGCCAGCCCCATCCCTCCTTCCAGGCGCGGCTGCCTGACCCGTCACTCCCGCCGGGGACGTTCGGCTCGCCGGACCATTCCGGCGACTAGCTCAGGGCCTCGTGTTCGAAGCAACCGCGTCACACGTGAATCGCGAGGCCCACGGTGAACGCTAGGCCGAACGCGAGTTGCAGCCGCCCTGTCTGCCCCAGCGTCGCGATCAGCGCGGGTCCCGACGCGCCGCCGCGCACAGCGCGCACCGGGGCCAGCGTCAGCGGCAGCGCCAGCAGCATGAGGAGCGCGAACGGCCGCTCGAAAGCGATCAGCGCGGCCAGCGCGAACGGCACGAGCACGAACAGCAGGTAGACCAGCCGCGACCGGGTATCCCCGATCCTGACGGCGAGCGTGCGCTTGCCCGACTCGGTGTCGGACCTGATGTCACGCAGGTTGTTGACCATGAGCAGCGCGCACGAGAGCAGCCCGGCGGGCACCGAAGCCGCCAGGCCAAGCCAGCTCAGCGAGCCCATCTGCACATACGCGGTGCC
>Ga0187808_10000501_pt1 | contig 12199 bp, 14 predicted proteins | sample NC_wetland_sal_i_5_FD_132427 | JGI IMG/M metagenome (GOLD analysis project Ga0187808, IMG submission 132427) | Wetland sediment microbial communities from Neuse River Estuary, North Carolina, USA - ASW_3 | ecosystem: Environmental > Aquatic > Freshwater > Wetlands > Sediment | place: USA: North...
ACCGCCGTGGTTTCGCCGCCGACCTCTTCTTCCTTCAGATATTTGACGGTATAGGACTTCATCAATTCACCGGTTTCCGCGCCAAAGCCGAGGAGCCAGAATCCCTCCACGAGACCCGACTTTTGCTCGAGGCTGTATTCCTGAACCTGATTAATCTTTGGAAGATAGATTTCCGCTTTGTTCCTTTTAAACAGGATGACCTTAGATTCGGGTTGCTGCATTTCAATCCGTACCTCTGGAATCTTGCCTTTACGGAAGAACAGGCGGCCTTGCTCGGTCGACTTGTTGTTCACCAGCACCGTCACCTTGGTGTACTCGAGATTTGCGCTAAGGCTCTTTAGACGTTTGGCAGCATCGTTCATGCGGGAAAGGATTTCGGAGAGGTCAGGCGGGAGTTTTCCTTTGCGGGGGAAGCGGAAGTCCGCGCTGCTGCGCAACGGCAGGAAAAACCCGCCAGCAATAAGAAGACAGGTCAAGGCGAGTCTGAAAAGCAGTGACGAGTCACGAATGACGAGCGAGGAGCGAGGGAGGGGCAGAGACGAGTGAGGAGCGACGAGCTCAGGCAGCCTGTTATGGCCTTCTCCGCTCATTCTTCCTCCCCTTTGATCCTGGCTCGTCATTTGTCAATTAACACCTCGGTTACTTCTTAATTCTCGCACAGTCCTTCTGGCTCGTCACCCGCCACTCGCCACGCGTGACTCTATGTTCACGAGCACGGTGTAGCCGAGCACTACTTTGTTCTTATCGGTAATGGGCACGATCGATAAGATGGTGAAAGGCTGGTGCAATTGCCGGCTTAGAATAAGCTGGATTGCGTCCTCAGGCTTAGTAGCCGCGAACGATTCCACAAGCCTGGCGTCCACCAGGTAGCGCCATCCTTGTTTTCCGTGCCCCATTTCGACGAAGCCTTGCTGGTGGCGAAGGTCTGTCAATTCAAGTGTAGGGCGGTCATTAAACCAGGAGCGCGGTGAGAGGAAAATGAAAGCTAGGATAGCCAGGACCATCAGGTCGTACTGCCAGGTCCCGCGCTCGTACGCCCATAAGACGGAGTGGAGGATGCCAAGTTTGATCTTTTCCCAGACTCTTTCGAAGCCACCACCCATTGTACCGGCCCGGGCTCGGGGCAAGGTGGGATTGTCCGTGCTATGACCCATAAATGAACGCCGCCCAAAAAATACCGGGAAATGCGGCTGGAATCAATCAGAAATAATGCACCCATCCCGCATGTGGATAATTCGGTCCGCCACCGCGGCAGCCTCGGGGTTGTGGGTGATCATCAGAACCGTTTGCCCAAAGTTTTTGTTCAGGCCTCTAATCATGTTGAGAACGGTCTGTGAATTCTCAGAGTCCAGATTGCCTGTCGGCTCATCCGCCAGGAGTAGCTTGGGATCACAGATGACGGCGCGCGCAATGGCCACGCGCTGTTGTTCACCTCCCGAGAGCGCGTAGGGTCGATGATCGAGTTTGCCTTGAATCCCGAGCATTTCCACCACGGCTTGGAAGCGGTGGGGATTGAACCCGTTACCCTGGATGTGCTGGGCGATGGCGATGTTGTTGCGCGCCGTCAGCGTGGGCAGCAAATTGAACCGCTGGAAGACGAATCCAATCTTATGCCGCCGGAAGCGCGTGCGGTCACCGTCCGTCATCTTGCTGAAATCATTTCCATCTACCAGCACTTGTCCGCTGGTGGGCGCGGTCAGACCCCCAAGGACGTGAAGCAAGGTGGACTTCCCGCACCCAGAAGGCCCCACCACCGCCACGAACTCACCCTCATGGACAATGCAATCCACACCTCGCAGCGCCTCCACGGCGACTTTGCCCACGCGATAGACTTTCCTCAGATCGTGAGTGGCGATAATAGGTTCCATTTACTCATACGCCAGGGCGTCTACAGGATCCAGACGGGCTGCCCGCATCGCGGGGTAGAACGCCCCTACCATGCTTCCGGCCAAAGCGAGGATGGCGGCGTAGACGGCCCATTGTATTGTCAGCTCAATGAAAAGGGTCGGAAAATAAGCAATGAGGACCTTACGGGTTACCGCCGCGATTCCGTACCCAACAATGATTCCGACTGCGCTAAGAAGACCCGCCTCGCGTAAAATCACTGCAATAATATACCTTTTTGACGCTCCAAGCGATTTTAAAATCCCTATCTCCCGAGTGCGCTCGGTAACAGTTGTATACATAGACAGGAAAATGACCAGGAATCCGATTCCCACCGCGATGATAATGACGACTGTGATGAAGGCATTTAGCCCCGGCAAGTTGTTGGAAGTCATTAACGATAAATATTCATTGACGGGACGGACCTGGTATCCGTGGAGCAACTGGCGAATGGCGTCGGTGACGGCGTCGGCGTATCCCGGCTCCGTACACTTGATGAAAAAAAGGGAGGCCTTGTCCGGTTCCTGCATAAGGTCCTGCGCCGTCTGCAGCGGAATGAAGAGCCGCGCCCCTTTGCCGTGCTCGACGATCCCAGACACGTGAAATTGATGATTCAACAGGGTAAGCGTATCCCCAATTTTCACGTGATTGGCCTTGGCGTACAAGTTGTCCACCAGCAGGTCATAAGGATCTCTCAACGGACGGCTGCCGGGGTAATAAGTGAACCCGCCGGTAACATCATCGAAACTCGACATGTCAATTCCATAGATGACCGTCAAGCTGGTGGAAATAAAGTTGAAAAACACTGGCGCAACGGCCAGGACATGGGGGATCTCTTTGAGCCGATCGCCAATCTTGAGGGGCATGGGGGCCTGAGAAAGAGCAAACAGAAACGATGATCCAGGTGGTTGCACTAGAATGTCTGCGCCCACACCCTCCACCCGGTGGGCTGACTCATTGAGCAAGCCGTGTGCGAGCCCCACGAAGAGCATCACCATGGCGACTTCAATGGCCACCGCCAAGGCGCTCACTGCCGTGCGGATGGGACGGTACAAGATGTTGGAGACGATCAGCTTATTGACCACTCGGCTTCTCCTGCTGGTTCCCCGCGGCCAGTTGCACGAGTTGCGTGCCGGGGGGCTGGGTAAGGATGAACTTATCAGCATCGATAGGCTGGTTGAAAGTGGCCTTCTGAATGGTAATCGCCAAGCGATAATCTTCGATCGGCCTAGATACCTCGATGTGGGTTGGGTACGTAATTCCCTGAAAATCTTGATAGTCGGCGTAACGCACGTCCTCAACATAGACGCCTTCCGACTCGTAGTATTGCATGCGCGCCAACTGGAGATCGGCCCGGTCGAACCAGGCCTTGCGTTTCAGGCGATATTCTCCGCCCTCGACGGGCTCCATGATGTCAACCACATAATATCGCCCCCCAGCCTCCTGAGCCTCCTCCAACATCCACTTTTCGGTGGCAGGATCAAGTGACGGAATCAGCAACGCCTCCAAAATGTGTTGAGGGCGCAGGTTCTCGAGGGAGTTTTTCGCAGGGCGGCGGAATGCTGTCTTGCCCACGACAAACTTATCCAGGGGCGGGATATACAAACGAAACTCCTCGCCGTTAGAAACCATGTCGAAGATATCTGTGCGCACCACAGGAGCCTGCCCCAACACTCGGATCATGGCGGGCCGTTCGGCCAGGATGAAACCCTTGACGTCGTGGTACTCCTTGATGACGCCGGAGTAGATGGAACCCGCCGTTGGCTCCAGGTCGACCGTCGCTGTCAGGGTCCGAACGCTTTGGCTTAGGGCATTGAGCTTGGTGACGAGTTCAGCGAGCGACGCTTGTCGCGCTGGCGGGGGAACCTGCGACGGCTGAATATGCTTCTCCCGCCGCACGAGGCATCCTGAAGTAGTCAGCAAAAGTGCTGCGGCGGCCGTCAGCCTGACCAAGGACTTACTGGTTATTATCAGATGCACTCTCCGTAAAGCCGGACCCGGCCAATCTAGCAAGGGCCCTGATACCTGTCAATGTGTCGGAACCTTCAGCGATCCGACAATCTCAGACAGGTGAAGCTGTTTCCGCCGGCAATAATCGCGTAAACCTTGCACTATACGGACCGAAGCGCCCGGATCGTAGAAATTTGCCGTACCTACCTGCACAGCCTTTGCGCCGGCTATGAAAAACTCGAGGGCGTCCTCCGTGGTCGAGATGCCCCCCAACCCAATGATCGGGATTCTCACCGCCCGCGCAGCCTGATAGACCATGCGCAGAGCCACCGGTTTGATAGACGGGCCGGATAACCCCCCGGTTACATTCCAGAGCCGAGGCATACGTGTCTCGATATCTATGGCCATGCCCACCAGGGTGTTGACCAGCGAGAGAGCGTCGGCCCCGGCCGCCTCGGCCGCCCGCGCAAAAACCGTGATGTCAGTGACATTGGGCGACAGTTTTACCACCAGTGGAAAGCGCGCCGCCTTTTTGCACGCCGCCACCACTTCTTCCGTCAGCTTCGGATCACTCCCGTAGACAATGCCGCCGCAGCGTGTATTGGGGCACGAGATGTTGAGCTCATAAGCGGCAATCCCATCACCTTGGTTGAGGATCTCGACACAGCGAGCGTAATCCTCGGTGGAATAGGCAAAGACGTTTACAATGCAGCGTGCCTTCAGGGTGCGGAGAAAAGGAAGTTTTTCGCTGAGGAAGCGCTTGGCACCAACGTTCTGAAGGCCGATGGCATTGAGCATTCCGGACTCGCTCTCGTAGATGCGCGGTGAAGGATTCCCCTCCATTGGCTCCGGAGAAATACCCTTTACGACTATGGCCCCCAATTCGTTTAAGTCGATGAGGGAGGAGAATTCCTTGCCGTATCCAAAGGTGCCACTCGCCGTCCACACCGGATTCTGGAAATGAATTCCGGCGATTTCGGTTTCGATCTGGGGCTCGAATTGGTCGACGGCCACAGCAGGTGCCTGCCCTTCCCTCGGCGAAGATTCGCGTCTTAAGCTTTTTGCGGACATGAGAACATCACTCGGGTCAGCAAAAACAATTCAAATGGCAAATGGCAAAAGTCAAATGGCAAATGGTTTCCAAATTGACAAATGGCAAATTGTAAACCATTTGAAATTTGCCATTTGAATTCGCTCTTGCTGCCAACGGCCAACTGTCTACTGCCTACTGCCAACTGCCTACTGCCTACTGCCTACTGCCTACTCCCTACACACTACTTGTCCCGTCCCAAACTACCTTTTCCGCCCAGAATACCGGTCCCTCGGTGCAAACTCTCTGATAAGCCTCGTGTCCGGTCCCCTCGACGCGGATGCAGCAACCCAGACAGACCCCGAGACCGCATCCCATGCGGTTTTCCATCGAAACCAAGCACGGGTGGCCATGCTTTTTCCCCAGCTCCACGCAAGCGCGCAACATGGCCCAAGGTCCGCAGGCCATTAGCAGGTATTTCTTGTTTGAGTGGCGTGCCAAGTACTCTTCGAGCGGCCTGGTGACGAAGCCACGATAGCCCGCTGACCCATCCTCCGTTGCTAAAAGGGCACCTCGCACCACTGACCTGAAATCCTCAACCCCGACGAGGTCCTCCTTGCTCCGCCCACCCATGAAAAGACGTTGATGAAACCCCGCCTCCGCCAGTCGCTTCGCTGGCAGGAGCAGGGCAGCTATGCCGATACCTCCCGCCACGTGGAGAATTTCATCCGCCTGGTGGGCTCGGGGCAGATAGTCCTCTTCGAAAAAGCCATGGCCCAAAGGCGCCAACAATCCCACTCGGTTCCCCGGCTGGAGTTCGGACATCAGCAGGGTGCCGTGACCTACAACCTTGTAAAGAAACTGAAGAATGGTGGGGGAACCGGCGGGGCGGCTATTCTTTCCCTCGGAATTCCCCGCTTTCAGGTCGTAGATGCTCATCGGTCGCCGCAGCAAAACATCCGACCGCCCGAGAATCCGCAGCATAGCAAACTGACCGGGACGGGTAGCCTGAGCCTGCCGGGGAGATTTAACACTCAACAGAAAATGGCTGCCGCTGAGGGGACGGTTTTCGGTGACGACCACGACTTCATCGAACATCTTGCTCATTTTAGCAAAACTTCGTCCTTTTTGGGGGTTCGTCTGGGGTTTTTCGCACTATAAAGTTCGGTTTTTGGGCGAGGCTATGGGAGGCCCTAATCCTCGAACGTGTCGAGGGATGGCTTGCGGTCCCCTGATCGTCAGGTATATCCCCGCTTTTGAGGGGATGCCTGCGAATTGCAAGGCCTACTCGCCGTTAGTGGGGCCAGCCTGCCTTTTGCGAAAGGGGACAGTTTTATCCTACAATGTTTCGATTGTAGGTATTCCAGTCGTGGCCTTGTTGCGCGGTCTACTCATCCTTGGGCTTATCGGGCTGAATGCGTTTTTTGCCAGCACCGAATATGCGCTCCTCAGCGTAAGGCGGACACGCATCGAGCAGCTGGCGCGCGAAGGTGATCCCCGGGCACGCCTTGTTCAGTTATTGCTGGCAGATATTGGTTCTCTTATTTCCGGCACGCAACTTGGCGTGACGGTGGTCAGCCTGCTGATGGGCTGGTTTGGGGAAGGATTCATCGCTGCGATCCTTCAGCCCCTGGTGGATTTTGGACTACACCGGCATGCCTCCGCCGTGCTTGTCCACTCGATGGCAGGGGCCTGCGCTTTTGTGCTCATCACCGTTTTTCTTATGGTGCTTGGTGAACTGGTTCCGAAAGCGGTGGCGTATGACCATGCAGAGATGGTTTCCTTGGTTGTCGCCCGGCCTATGCTTGTTTTCCTGAAGCTAAGCCATTACGTAGTGGGAGCTATGATGGCAATTGCGAACGGCGTTTTGGGCGCGCTGGGTCGTTCTCCTTTGCGGGGTTACAGGCCACTTCACACGCCGGAAGAAGTGAAGCTTATTGTCTCGTCGATCCGCAAGCACGGCCTGCTCCGGGAAGAACAAGAAGACATCATCCACACAGTCTTTGACTTGGATCGCATCCTGGTTCGGGAGATTATGGTGCCCTGGACGAGGATCACTTGTCTACCGCTCACCCAGGATCTCAGGGGCCTGCTGGACAGAATCGTGAAAGATCAACACTCGCGCCTGCCGATTTATGAAACATCTCCCGATCACGTGGTCGGCATTCTTTACACCAAGGACCTGTTGAGGGTGGTTTCTGAGCGCCTGAAAAGCGGCGTTCCGCTTCAGTCGCCGATGGATTTGCGTCCCATACTCCGCCAACCCATGATCGTCCCCGAGTCCAAGCCTCTCAGCCAGGTGCTCGAGGATGCGCGGCAACATCATTCCCACTTGGCCCTGATTGTTGATGAATTCGGAACGTACGTTGGATTGGTGACCGTGGAGGACGTTTTGGAACAACTCGTGGGCGAAATACGTGATGAGTACGACCAGGACGAGCATGCCATTCATCAAGTTAGCGGCAATGTGCTCTTGATGGATGCGTCGGTCAACCTCCGGGACCTGGCGAATGATTACGAGATTATCCTGCCCCGTGGGGCCGGATATGAAACGCTAGCCGGATTTGTCCTTTCGCTCTTGGGGGTAATTCCCAAAGGCGGTGAGAGCTTCGTTTACGAAAGCCGGCGATTTACGGTGGTGGAGATGGACGGCTTGCGCGTGGCGAAAGTCAAAATTGAGATGCTTCCTGTTGCCCCCACTAAGGCTAAGCCCGCGGCCGGAGCAAGGACCGCGTAGCTGTCCTCGAGGCTTGCCTGGATTTCATACCAGGCTCGTGAGTTTTGGATCGCGGCAGGGAAGGGCGGGGCTAAAGCCCAGCCCTTCCGGCCCTGGTGAGAAATCCAGTCCAGCTTACGGTGCCGCGAGCCCATGCAAGAGCGCCTATGCTAGGCAGGTAGTGATATTCTATCCAGGGAGGTTCAAATGGCACTTAAAATCGGTGACCCAGCGCCTGATTTCAAGCTCAGCTCGGCGACAGGCGCCACCCAGGGTGAATTTCAGCTTTCCACGCATGGCGGTAAAAATGTAGTGATCTGCTTCTACGCCCTGGACTTTACCCCTGTTTGACAGAATGAGCTGTCAGCAATCCAAGCGGACCTCACCCGCTTTGCTGACCTCAACGCCCAGGTCGTGGGCGTATGCACCGACACCGTGTTCTGCCATATCGCGTTTCAAAAGTCACTGGGCGGCCTTCGATACCCTCTCGCTACGGATCGTTGGCCCTACGCCAAAACGGCGGCGGATTATGGCATCTTTCCCCCCACAAAACACCAAGTACCCTTCATCAACGACCGCGCGGTGTTCATTGTGGACAAGGATGGCAAGATCGCTTGGATGAAGATTTACGAACTGAGACAGCAGCCCGAAAACCGCGAGATCCTAGAGGCGCTGAAAAAGCTCACTGCTTCCCGGTGAGCTTTTCGGTGTACTCTGTCTGCTGCTGGACTTGAATCTGTGCGGACAGTTTTCGTTCCCGTTCCGCGCCGGCCTGATCGCCCAACCTCTCGAGGGCGTTTCCGAGCTGATAGTGGGCCTGGGCGTGATTGTTGTCCGATGCGTGTTTCCGCAGAGGCGCGATCGCCGATACTCGATGGAACTTCGCCATTGGGCAGCGCGTACTTGGAGGTAATGGGGAGGGTAAGATGAAAACGAAGCGGTCGAATTATGCGGTTGGCCATCGTGTTGGTTGCAAGTCGCGCGTCTCATTTGTAGTCGTCATGCTGGGGCTGCTTTCTTTGGCTGCTTTGCCATTGGCCGCGCAAGACAACAAGGACTCAGGTAAGGACGAGTCCACAACGGACCAAAACGGTTTTGGGATTGTCGCAAGCAAGCAGGCGAGCGCGAGGGACGTTGGCTTGCCATTGTACCCCGGGGCGCGGGAGCACAAGGACAAGTCTGACGATACGCCGGGAATTAAGTTCGGCTTGTGGGGTGGGAACTCGGGTTTCAAACTCGCCGTACTGAAGCTCGAGTCGAACGACACTCCCGAAAAAGTCGCCGCGTTCTACCGCAAAGCGCTGGCGAAGTACGGCAAGGTGTTGGATTGCAGCGCTTCCGCGCAGGCAACACGCGAAAAGGAGAAGGGAAGTTCCCCGGATGCGCTGGGCTGCGAGGACGAGCAGCCGGAGAACGGCGAACTCGTCCTGAAGGCCGGCACAAAGCAAGAAGAACATGTGGTCGGGATCAAGGCGAGAGGGGGCCTGACCCTGTTTCAATTGGTTTACGTCATGTCGCGAGGGTCCGACAGCAAAAATTAGCTAAGTGAGGAAGATGATAATGGCCGGCGTGCCCACTGGAGTGTAATGGCCGGTGAACGTGAGGTTGCCGGTCTCCTTTTCGACACGAAAAGTCGTAATGGCGTCACTCCTCTGATTGCAAGCGTAGAGAAAGTTCCCCGTGGGATCGATGTTGAAACTGCGCGGATAATTGCCCCGAGTCCAAACTTCTCTGACCCAAGTCAGCATGCCCTCTTGTCCAATGGCGAAAACCGCGATCGTGTCGTGCAGCCGATTGGCGGCGTAAACGAACTTCCCGTCAGGCGAAACCAGTACTTCCGAAGTAAAGTTGGTTCCGGCGAAGCCCTTGGGCAGGGTAGAAACGGTCTGCTTCCTTGTGAGCGTTCCCCGCCTGGCGTCGAAATCGAACAAGACCAGCGTGGAGCCTTCTTCCTGCAGCGAGTATAGCCATTGTTTATTAGGATGGAACGTAAAGTGGCGCGGCCCGTCCCCCGGCGGCAGTGAGACCGAGGCGGGATTATTGGGGGCGAGCGTGCCTTTTTCGGCATCGAATTTCCAGATCAGGATTTTGTCCACCCCGAGATCGCTTACCAGAACGAATCGACCCGAGGGATCGGACTGGATCATATGCGCATGAGGGCTTTCGTGCCCGCTGATAGCAAAGCTTCCGGGAGGGGCGCTGGCAGCATGCGTTGGCCCCACCTTGCCTTCATCCTCCTTAACGTCAGTGGCGGAGCCCAGCTCACCATTCGCCCCGATGGGGAGTACCGCCACCGTCCACCCGGCGTAGTTGGCTACCAACACGTATTTGCCGGAAGGGTGAACGCTGAGGTGGGCAGGCCCCGCGCCATATGACTTGACGGTGTTGAGCCGCGTGAGGCGCCCATTCGAGCGATCAATTGAGAAGGCGCTCACCGAGCCGGATTTCGCGCCCTGAAAAGTCGCAGTTTCGTTAGCAGCATACAAATGCGTCCGGGAGGGATCGAAAGCCAGCCAAGAGGGATTTGAGTCGTCTGTAAAGAGTTCACGTTGGGACAAGGCCCCCGTGGCCGGGTCCATTTCAAACAGGTAAATGCCTTGGCCGTTTCCCCTGCTTCCTTCGGGGCCTTGCGGCGAACTGTAGGTGCCGACATAAGCCAGAATTGGCTCGTTCGACGGATTGGCCAGTTCGTGCGACCGGGCGAGTGGTGAATTCATCAAGGCCATGGCGGTGGCGCCTCCCAGGAAGTGACGACGCGAGATTCTGCCCAAAAGGTTGCGCGAGCGTGGTAAGTTATTGCGCGACATTGGAACTGCCCTTTGGTGACCTGATTTACAAATAGGTACGCTCAGATTATGGGACCGATACGTTTCGCAAAGCAAGAGCTCAAATGCCTTCGGTCTGTCATTCTGAGCGGAGCGAGGTCCGATTTCGGGTCCGATTGGGATCGGACCATCGGACCCCAGAAACCGGGGAATCTCCGCCGGGCAGGAAGCAATCTTGAGGATCGAACAAGGATGGGATGCCTGCGTTTCTCCGCAGACTCTGTGTTGGAAGCTTTTGGTTGCACTGTACTTTTGCCCGCGCGCCGCGCTGGTTGCGCCCACACACCAGCCATGGTAGAGTTAGCAACATTAGGTCCGGGGAAACCAGGGGCTTTTGCTTAGGCGTTGTAAGCAGTGCAAGCGAAGGTGAATCAACTTTTTTGGGAGGTGCATCCATGAAGCGTAGGGATTTCTTGGCCAAGTCGGCTTTGGGCGTGGCGGCGACGTGGCTGGTTCCAAAATCTTGGGCCGCAGCAATGCCACCCGTGGCAGGGAAGTTCGGTGCCACGGACATTGTCATCTTAGGTCAAACCGGCATCAAGACTTCGCGCTTGGCCTGCGGGACGGGAACCGTGGGCGTGGATCATCATTCCCATCAATCAGCTTTGGGCATTCAGGGCCTGGCCGATCTGCTTTTGCAGGGTTACGACCACGGTTTGCGTTTCTTTGACACGGCGGACTCCTATGGAACGCATCCGCATGTGGCGGCGGCTTTGAAGAAACTGCCGAGAGAAAAAATCACCCTCATGTCCAAATCCTGGGCGCGCGATGGCGCGGGAATGCGGGCGGACATTGAACGCTTCCGGAAGGAACTGGGAACCGACTACATCGACATTCTCATGATGCATTGCCTGACTGACGACGACTGGACGGAGAAGAACCGCTCGGCCATGGACGCGATTTCGGAGGCGCAAGAGAAGGGAATTGTACGTGCTCATGGCTGCTCCTGCCACACCATCGGCGCGCTCCGCGCCGCGGCAAATTCTCCCTGGGTACAAGTCATGCTCTCGCGCGTGAACCCCATTGGGTCGCATATGGATGCCGACCCCAACACCGTCGTCGCCACGCTGCGAGCGGGGCGCCAAGCGGGCAAAGCTATAATTGGCATGAAAATCCTCGGGCAGGGTGATATGAGATCGCGTGTGGACGAGGCGCTGAAATACGCGCTCTCGCTCGATCTGCTGCACGCTTTCACGATCGGCGCCGAGAACCGCAAGGAACAGCTCGATTTGATTAACCGCATCGGCGCTGCCCATGCCTAACAGCCTCTTGTAGGGGCGGCCATGGGGCCGCCCGCGGTGGGCAACCACAAAGGTTTCCCTTCTAGAAGTGCTGACGAGACTTGCACGCGACTTTACCAACTCAACGACTGGAGATGATTATGAAAAAAACTCTCGCAATTCTCGTAGCGATGTTTGTAATTTCCCTTATGTCTTTTGCGCAAAAAGGAGAAGAACACGGGGCACGCGCCGAGGCTCATGCCCCTCCTGCTCATGGCCCTGCTCCCGTTCGTGGCCAGGCACACGCCCCCGAGGAGCATCGTAATTATGCCGACAAGCCAGGTCACCCGAACGTCCCTCACGTCGATGGCAATAAGTGGGTGGGGCATGACACCGGCCGGAACGATCCGCACTACCATCTTGCTCATCCTTGGGAGCACGGACACTTCACGGGCGGGTTCGGCCCCCACCATGTTTGGCACCTTGCCGGGGGCGGTCCGGAGCGCTTCTGGTTTGGCGGCTTCTACTTCAGCGTCGCCCCATACGATGTTGGCTTCTGCAGTGACTGGCTCTG
>Ga0187808_10000502_pt1 | contig 12191 bp, 11 predicted proteins | sample NC_wetland_sal_i_5_FD_132427 | JGI IMG/M metagenome (GOLD analysis project Ga0187808, IMG submission 132427) | Wetland sediment microbial communities from Neuse River Estuary, North Carolina, USA - ASW_3 | ecosystem: Environmental > Aquatic > Freshwater > Wetlands > Sediment | place: USA: North...
CGGGGGCTACTAGGGGAGGACGAGGACTTCTACCGTGTCGCCCTGCGGCAGCCGGGTTTCCTGTTCCGGCACCACGATCAGCGCGTTGGCCTTGCCGAGGGCGGCGATCTGATGCGAGCCCTGCCCGGACAGCGGCGTGACGATCCCGTCGCCGAGCACGCCGCGCAGGTAGGACCGCCTGCCCTCGGGAGAGCGCACCGGCGCCGCCAGCGTGGCCCGCACGGTGGGCAGCCGCAGGTCGTCCGCGCCCTGCAGCGCGGCGATCGCGGGCCGGACGAACAGCTGGAACGACACGTAGGCGCTCACCGGGTTGCCCGGCAGGGTGAAGATCGGCACCCGGTCTTCGCCGAGGGTCCCGAAGCCCTGCGGCATTCCCGGCTGCACCGCCACCTTGGTGAAGGTAACGGTGCCTAGCTCTTGCAACGCGGCCTTGACGACGTCGTGTTCGCCGCCCATGCTGACCCCGCCGGTGGTGACCAGCAGGTCGGCGTGAACAAGCTGCTCCTGCAGGACGGGCAGCACGCCCGCCGGGTCGTCGGGGACGACCGAGCGGCGGTCGGCGACCGCGCCGGCCTCGCGGGCGGCGGCCGCGAGCATGTAGCTGTTGGAGTCCCAGATCTGGCCGGGCACCAGCGGCGTCCCGGGTTCGGTGAGCTCGTTGCCGGTCGACAGCACCACGGCGCGCGGTCGTGGCCGGACACGGATCGCGGCGCGCCCCGCCGACGCCGCCACCGCGATGTGCATCGGCCGCATCCGCACGCCCTGCTCGAGCAGCGTCTCGCCGGCTACCGCGTCTTCGCCTGCCCGCCGTACCGCGTTGCCTGGCTCGACGCGACGGTAGATCTCGACGTGTTCGGCGCCGCCGTTCGTCCACTCGACAGGCACCACGGCGTCCGCTCCGGCTGGGAGCCGCGCCCCGGTCATGATCTTGATCGCGGTGCCGGGAAGGAGCCGGTAGGTGGCCGTGTCACCGGCCGCGATCTCGGCTGTGACGGGGAGAGACACAGCGGTCCGTTCAGAAGAAAGATCTGTATCCGCAGCCTGGATCGCGTAGCCGTCCATACCCGAGTTGTCGAACGAGGGAAGCGACACCGCGGCGGTAACGTCTTCGGCCAGCACGCACCCCTCGGCGGAGGCCAGTCCGACGCTGACGGCGGCCAGCGGGGCGATTGCCTGGAGGATCGCCGACTGGTGCGCCTCGACGCTGATCGGCGGCCGGTCTACGATCCCGATGGCGGCTCCTGCTCCGGTCACGGCATCCCTTCGAGGTACTTTCGCAGCCAGGGGATGAACTCGCTGGACAGGTCGGGCCGCTCGGCGGCGAACATCACCGGGGTGCGCAGGTAGTCCAGCTTGTTGCCGGTGTCGTAGCGACGGCCGTGGAACAGCACGCCGCGCAGTTCGCCCTTGCCGGCCAGCACCTTGAGGGCATCGGTGAGCTGGATTTCGCCGCCCCGCCCTGGCGGCGTTTCGCGGAGCACATCGAATACTTCGGGGTCACACACGTAACGCCCGATGATGATCCACCGGCTTGGCGCCGATCCGGGGACCGGCTTTTCCACCAGGTCGGTGATCATCACCACGTCGTCGTCGTTGGTCGGCGCTATCGCGGCGCAGCCGTACAGGGACACCTCTTCTGGGTCGACCTCCATCAGCGCCACGACGCTGCCGCCGAACTGCGTGCGGACGTCGATCATCCGGGTCAGCAGCGGGTCGCGCGAGTCGATGAGGTCGTCGCCGAGCAGCACCGCGAAAGGTTCATCCCCGACGTGCTGAGCGGCGCACAGGACCGCGTGGCCAAGGCCCTTCGGGTCCCCCTGGCGTACGTAATGCACGGTGGAGAGATCGCTGGACTCGCGGACCAAGGCCAGCTTGTCCCAGTCCTCCTTGGCCGCCAGCGCTTCCTCGAGTTCATACGCGCGGTCGAAGTGGTCCTCGATGCTCCTCTTGCTGCGCCCCGTGATGAGCAGCACATCGTCCAGGCCAGCCGCCACGGCTTCCTCGACCACATACTGGATGGCAGGCTTGTCGACGACAGGCAGCATTTCCTTGGGCGTCGCCTTGGTCGCGGGTAGGAACCGCGTTCCCAGCCCCGCGGCGGGCACCACGGCCTTGGTTACGGCTGACGTCCTGGAATCGCAGCTATCGACCATGCGTAAAGCGTAGTGGCACAGGAGCGACGTGTACGACACACCCTCCTCCGGGGGATCCGCTGGTCAGCAGGGCGAGTCCGGGGACCCGCCGGCGACCGGCGCGCAGGCCCGCAAGGCGCGCTTGCGGCGCCGGCTGGCACAAACCCGCGCCGCCATGTCGTCCGCCGACAGGCACGAGTCCGGGCGGCTCATCCGCGATCACATCCTGCAGATGCCGGAGATCGCCGCGGCGGGGATCATCGCGGCGTATTATTCGGTCGGCACCGAGCCGGACACCCGGAGCCTGATATTCGCGTTGTGGAAGCGCGGCAGCTACGTGGTGCTGCCGGTCCTGCTCGGCGATGGCGACCTGGACTGGGCGTCCTACGAGGGGCCAGACTCGCTGGCGCCAGGGCCGCGCGGGCTGCTCCACCCGACCGAGCCGGTCCGCGGGGTGGGGACCGTCGCGCGGGCGGACGTGGTGCTGGTGCCGGCGCTTGCCGCGGACGTTTCAGGTAACCGGCTCGGGCGAGGCGGCGGATCGTATGACCGCGCGCTGGCGCGGGTGGGCCCGCAAGTGCCGGTGATCGCGCTGCTCTACGACGACGAACTGCTGACTACGGTGCCCGTTATGCCCCACGACCAGCAGGTACGGGCGGTGGCGAGGCCGAGGCACGGGATCACGAGACTGCCCCTTGAGGAATCAGCCGCACCCCCGGATAGTTACCATTAGCAGTCTGCTAGTGCGAGTGCTAATCTAGCGAACCGAATTGGTCCTTCTCGGAGGTATCCGTGCCCACATACCAGTACGCGTGCACCGAATGCGGTGGTCAGATCGAGGCGGTGCAGAAGTTCACCGACGACCCGCTGACCGTGCACGAGGCCTGTGGCGGGCGGCTGCGTAAGGTCTTCTCGCCGGTAGGCATCGTGTTCAAGGGCTCCGGCTTCTACCGGACGGACAGCAGGAGCGGCTCGTCGTCTTCGTCGGCGGCCGCGTCGTCCTCCTCTTCCCCGTCGTCCGGCGGTTCTTCAGATTCGCCGTCGTCGTCTTCGTCGGAGAAGGGGTCTTCGTCGGAGAAGGGCGGGGGCGAGAAAACCTCTTCCTCGGGCTCTTCTTCCGCTGGTTCGTCCTCGACTTCCGCCGGCGCGAAGGTCGCCTGACCAGAATGGCTTCGGTCGCGGACATCGGGGTCATCGGGGGTTCTGGTTTCTACGAGTTCCTCACCGACGCCGACGAGGTGAAGGTCGTGACCCCGTTCGGCGAGCCGAGTGAGGCCGTGGCCGTGGGTGAGGTGGCCGGCCACCGGGTGGCGTTCTTGCCCCGGCACGGGAGGGACCACCGGTTCCCGCCGCACAAGATCCCGTACCGGGCGAACATGTGGGCGCTGCGGTCGCTTGGCGTGCGGAGGATCCTGGCCCCGAGTGCGGTCGGATCCCTGACCGCTTCTTACGGTCCTGGCACGCTCGTCATCCCCGACCAGCTGGTCGACAGGACGTGCCGCGGGCAGACGTTCTATGACGAGTACGCGGTGCACGTCCCGTTCGCCGACCCGTACTGCCCATCCGGGCGGGGCCACGCCATCGCGACGGCACGCGACTTTGGCTGGGTTCCCGCGGGCTCCGGGACGCTCGTCGTCATCGACGGCCCGCGGTTCTCCACCCGGGCGGAATCGCGCTGGTACGCGGCCCAAGGATGGACGCTGGTCGGCATGACCGGCCACCCCGAGGCGGTTCTCGCCCGTGAACTCGCCATGTGCTACACGACGCTTGCCCTGATCACCGACACCGACGCCGGCGTCGATGAGGGCGAGGGCGTGACCCAGGCCGAGGTGTTCGAGGTGTTCGCCGCGAACATGAGCAGGCTCAGGGACCTGGTGGCGAAGATCATCGGCTCGTTCCCCGCCGAGCGCGAGGACGATCTTTGCGCGCACGCGCTCGACGGGATCCGACTGCCCTTCGAACTGCCGTAAACGCGCGTTACACGGTGGGCTGACTGTAACGCAAGTCCGACGTGAGCCGTTTTTACATGCTTTGCGACCTAATCGCTCTTTCGCGGCGGTAGCGGTGGAGGTAATGTCGGCGCCGTGAGTGCATATGAGATCCCGACCGTGGGTTCGGCCGAGGTGCACGTGCTCAACAACGGATACGTCGGGCGCAGCGGCGACGACGAACGGGTAAGCGGCACGGTCACCTTGATCATCGATTCCGGCACGGTGATCGTTGTCGACCCTGGAATGGTCGCGTCACGAGAGGCCCTGCTCGCGGCCCTGGCCTCGCATGGCCCGCGGGTGGCAGACGTGACCGACGTCGTGTTCAGCCATCACCACCCGGATCACACGGTGAACGCGGCCCTCTTCCCTGCCGCGCGGATTCACGATCACTGGGCGGTGTACTCCGGCGACCGGTGGCACGACAGGGACGCCGATGGGGTGCCGCTCAGTCCTTCGGTCCGGCTGCTGCGCACGCCCGGGCACACCGCTGAGGACATCTCGACGGTGGCATCGACGGCCGACGGGGTGCACGTCTGCACGCACGCCTGGTGGACCGCGGACGGGCCGGAGGTCGACCCGCTCGCCACGGAACCGGCGGCCCTGACGGCCAGTCGCGAGCTCCTGCTGTCGTTCGCGGCCGTGATCATTCCTGGGCACGGCGCACCGTTCCGCCCGCAGTCGTGAACCCATGCGGCCGAACACACGTGTAACGAGTCAGCGGTCTAAGGCGTTGTGCATATGAGGTGTGACCCTCTTGCGAAGTCCCGGCCTGGCCCCGTGGGCCGGGACTTGCGCTGTCCGGCCCTGCCCGGCTGTCCCGCACTGCACGGCCGCCCGGGCACCGCTCTATGACAGCGGGCAGTGGCAGGTGAGCGAGTCTGTGATGACCGTGATCGAAGCGCGATTCATCGGGCAGCAAGCGCGTCCCATCGTGCGGCAGTTGCGGCAGGCTGGACTCGTTCCCAAGGTCGAATGGTCGTATGAAAGGCGTGTGCCCGCCGGAACGATCATCGCGATCAAGCCTGAGGGCGACCTCCTACCGGGTACCGTCGTCACCGTGACAGTCGCCGCCCTCGAGTCGGAATAGCAGACCGATCGTGGCTGACTGGCCGCTGATTTCTGATCTCGGCCCGCTGGGGGCGCTGCCGACAGCACCCCGTCTTGCCCGCGGTTTCATCGGGGTGGTGCTGACCGGATGGGGCATGACCGGGCTGGTAGAAGTCACTGAACTGCTCGTCACCGAGCTGACCACCAACGTTGTGAGGGCATCGACAGGAGCCGACGGGAACCCCAGGTACGACAAGGCGGGCAAGCTGCCGCTGATCTGGGTGCGCCTGCTGTCCGATCGTTCCCGGCTGCTTGTCGAGGTGTGGGACAACCTTCCCGAGATGCTCGGCGCGCCGGCAATGCGGCACGCCGAGTACGCGGAGGAGTCCGGGCGCGGCCTGGAGATGGTCGACTCGCTGTCAGAAGACTGGGGATGGGAAAGCGTGCCCGGATGGACCGGCAAGCGCGTCTGGGCGCTGCTGCCCGTGCGTAGCCGGTTAAACCTGGATGCGGCTCGCCACGGCCGCGACGATTTCCGAGATCGCCTCGTCGATCGGCACACCGTTCTTCTGCGTTCCGTCCCGGTACCGGAAGGAGACCGCGTTCGCCGCGACATCGTCGTCGCCTGCCAGCAGCATGAACGGAACCTTCTGCCGCTGAGCGTTGCGGATCTTCTTCTGCATTCGGTCGTCGCTCGCGTCCACCTCGACCCGGATGCCCTCGGCCCGCAGCCGGGCGGCGACCGCCTCCAGGTAGGGAACGTGCGCGTCGCTGATCGGGATGCCGGTCACCTGGACGGGCGCCAGCCAGGGCGGGAACGCGCCCGCGTAGTGCTCGACCAGGATGCCGAAGAACCGCTCGATCGACCCGAAAAGGGCCCGGTGGATCATGTACGGCCGCTGCCTGGACCCGTCCGGAGCCTGGTACTCGATCCCGAACCGGCCTGGTTCCTGGAAGTCGACCTGGAGCGTGGAGAGCTGCCAGCGGCGGCCGATCGCGTCCTTGACGTGGACGTCGATCTTAGGGGCGTAGAAGGCGCCCTCCCCTTCGGCGATCTTGTACGGCAGGCCGGCCTTGTCGAGCGCGTGCTGCAGCGCCGTCTCCGCCACCGCCCACTCCTCGATGGATCCCACGTACTTTTCCGGCCGGGTGGACAGCTCTGCCTCGAACTCGGTCAGCCCGAAGTCACGCAGCAGCCCCACCACGAAGTCCAGCAGAGACGCGAGCTCGTCGGCGAGCTGATCCGGTGCGCAGAAGATGTGCGAGTCGTCCTGTGTGAACCCGCGCGCCCGGGTGAGCCCGTGTACCACCCCGGACTTCTCGAACCGGTACACGGTGCCGAACTCGAACAGCCGCAGCGGCAGTTCGCGGTAGGACCGCCCGCGTGACTGGTAGATGAGGACGTGCATGGGGCAGTTCATCGGCTTGGGGTAGTAGTCAACGCCGTCCAGCTCCATCGGCGGGAACATGCTCTCCTTGTAGAAGCCAAGGTGCCCGGAGATCTCGAACAGCTCGCCCTTGGTGAGATGCGGGGTGTTGACGTACTGGTACCCGGCCTCCTCGTGCCGCCGCTTGGAGTAGTCCTCCATCACCTTCCTGATGATCGCGCCCTTCGGGTGGAAGACCGGGAGCCCAGACCCGATCTCGGGAGGGAATGAGAACAGGTCAAGCTCCGCGCCGAGCTTGCGGTGGTCGCGCCGCTCGGCCTCCTCGAGCATGGTGAGGTAACTGTCCTGGGCCGCGCGTGACTCCCACGCGGTGCCATAGATGCGCTGCAGCTGCGGGTTCTTCTCGCTGCCACGCCAGTACGCGGCGGCGTTGCGCATGAGCTTGAATGCCGGGATGTTCCTGGTGGTCGGCACGTGCGGGCCGCGGCACAGGTCCTTCCAGCGCAGCTCCCCGGTCTTGGCGTCCACGTTGTCGTACATGGTCAGCACGCCGGCGCCGACCTCGGTGGAGGCCTCGGCGTCACCGGCCGCCTGGCCCTTGATGCCGATCAGCTCGAGCTTGTACGGCTCGTCGGCCAGCTCTACCCTGGCCTCGTCATCGGTGACCTCCCGGCGGACGAAGCGCTGGCCCTGCTTGACGATCTCGCGCATCCGCGCCTCGATCGCCTTCAGGTTCTCGGGGGTGAACGGATGGTCGACATCGAAGTCGTAGTAGAAGCCGTTCTCAATCGGCGGCCCGATGCCCAGGCGGGCATCGGGGAACGCCTCTTGTACCGCCTGTGCCATGACGTGGGCGGTCGAGTGCCGGATGACGGCACGGCCCTCGTCGGAATCGGCCGCCACGGGCTCGACGACATCTCCGTCGCTCAGTTCCCAGGCCAGGTCCCGCAGCTGCCCGTTGACCCTGGCGACGACCACGCTTTTGTCGTCGGTGTAAAGGTCGCCGGCGGTAGTCCCTGTCGTCACCTCACGCTCCGTCCGCTGAGCCTGGCGGTCGAGCATGTGGATGCGGATCTGGGACACGGCTGCTGCCTCACGTTGAAGTAGGAATTCGGAATAGAGAATCTCCAATAGAGGACGTCCAATGGCGGACGCCCAATGGAGAACCTGCCTTGATGCTACCCGGGACAGCGCGGCGGCCCGCAGCGAATATCCTCCTCAGCTCTGGTCGGGACCGGTGACTGAGCCAGCCGGCGGGATCGTGCCGGGTCCGGTCACGCTGCACGTCAGCGAGCCGGGGTCGGTGTCCATGAGCGGCTGCGCCAGCGTCGGTGGTTCGGCGAACGACGGCCTGCGCAGGTCGAGCATGTCCAGCGGTGCGTGCGCGTTCGCGTCCCGGTAGGTAAGCGCGGGAAGGTTCCACTTCGTCTCGACGAGCTTGAGAATGCTCGTGTGGTCATAGACCACGTGCGAGACGTGATGACGCCGCGCCCACGGCGAGACCAGCGCGAAAGGTACCCGGAAGCCGTAGCGGCCGAAGCCGTCGTAGGCACTCTGGCCGGACGGGACCTCGGGCGCGATGTTGTCGGGAGGAATCGCGGCGGGCGGCGGTACGTGGTCGTAGTAGCCGCCGTGCTCGTCGTAAGTCCACATGAGCAGCGTCCTGTCCCACGCGGGGCCGTTGATGACCGCGTTGATGACGCTCGCCGCGAACGCCTCGCCCACGGCGATGTTCTGCGGGTCCTCTTCGGACTGAGTGCTGTAGTCCGGCTCCACCAGGCTGTAGTTCGGCAGCGTGCCGGCGGCCGCGTCGCTGAAGAAGCCAGCGATCGGGACGACCTTCGTGCCGATGTTCTTCAGATACAGCGGTGGGTACAGCTCAGTGCTGGCGAGGTCCGTGTAGTAGTCCTTCCACGTGATCCCGTGCGCGTCGAGCTGGTCATAGATCGTGCCGTTCGGCGGGTAGTCGGTCAGGTTCGGGACGGTGTCGTTGACCTGGCCGATCGAGGTTGCCGCGAGCAGGTACCTGCGGTTGGGGTAGGTCTGGCCGAGCACGGAGCAGTGGTAAGCGTCGCCGATCGGGAACTGCCTCGCCAGCGAGTAGTAGAAAGGCTGGTCCTCCTCCTGCCAGTAGCCCATGGCCTCCGCTTGGCTCGTGATCACGAACCCGTCCATCTTGCCGTTGTCGTACTGGATGTGGCTGTTGCCCCACTCTTGCGTCACGGTGCCGTTCTGGCATGTGGTGGGCATCCGGAACGCGTGCTGGATGTCGCCGTTGGCGTAGGGATTGGTAGCCGTCGGGAGGCCGTCCCGGCCCAGCCGGAACCCGTTCGCGCCGGGTCGGCGGAGCATGCCCAGCTTGTTGTCATACGAGTGGTTCTCCATCATGAGGACCACGATGTGCTCGATCCGCGGGATGGTGTCCGTGCCCGCTGGCAGGTTCGGGAAGGGCAGCGAGCCGGGCTGGCGCAGCCCGTGCCCGTGCCCGTCCGGTGCCATGCGCCATGCCCCGGTTCCGGCCAGCGCTCCCGCGGCCAGTCCCGCCTGCAGGACCCCGCGCCTGCTCGGCTGCCGCCGAGCCGGCCGGCCCGAGTTCTGTACTTCGTCCATTTCCGGGTCCTCCGTTCGCCGTGTGCCGATAAGTCTGCCAATGCACGGGTTACCCGGGATGGACCGCAATCTGACGCGCGCGTGACGGCCGGGCGGACACTCGCCCATTCCGGCGGCGGTCGGCGAACCCGGCCCCACGAGGGTGTGCGTCAAAATGTAGGCCAGCCGACGTTTTGGCTGGTAGGGCGCTTGCTGTGGTTGTGGCGGTAACAACCAGGTGTGAAGTGTCTGGTCAGGGCGTTGATGGGGGATGCGTCCCTCGGCGTCAGTTAGTGACCACCTGGCTCTAGGTCAGGCGGTTGCGGTCTCGCGGGCGGGGCGGCGCTCAGCCACTGTCACAGCCCTGCCGGCGAACGGCACGAGCGCGGCCAGCAGGACGCACAGGGCGGCGCCGGTGAGCCAGGCCGCGGGCACCCCGATGGACAGCAGGCGAGTCGAGGCAAGCGGTCCGAGGGTCTGGGCGATGCCCCAGCAAGTGCCGTACGCCGCCAGGTACACCGCGCGGGAGCCGTCGTCCGCGAGACCGGCTACAACGGCGTACGGAGGTCCGAGAAGGAAAACCTGGCCCAGCGCCACGGTGGCGGCACCTAGGCAGAGCAGCGGGATCACGTCAGCGAACGCGACAACGGCGAATCCCGCGGCGACGACGGCAAGCCCAGCCGCCATCAGGAAGAACGGCCGTGCCGCAGCGCCTCGGAGGAAGCGCTGGCCGACGATCGTCATGGCAGCCGCTACTGCGAGAAGCCAGCCCGTTTCCGCAGGGCCAAGGCCGCGGGCGGCAACCGTCAGCGGAAGCGCGGTGACCGAGAAGTTCCAGGCGAAGGCGACCCCTGTGCCGACACCGAGCATCACCAGCAGGCGGCTATCCCGCCACGGGTTGCTGTCAGACGTGGCCGGCCGCGCTGTGGACGGCTCATGCACCCACATCAGGATCAGCGCTGCCGCTGCCACGCAGGTGACGGAGTCGGCGACGAAAAGCAGTCGCAGGCTGACGCCGCCGAGCAACACCGCGATGATCCCCGCGCCTACGCCAGCGGCGGCCAGCGCGGCACCGAGCAACCCGAAGGCCTGCGGACGCAGCTCAGGCGCCACCATCTCGGCGAGTAGCGCCTGGCTGGGCGGCTCGTAGATCTCAAAGGCGAGGCCGAGCAGCGCGGCCCCCGCCGCCGCTCCGCCGACACCAGGCGAGACGGCAATGACGAGCAGTGAAACGCTGCAGCCGAGGAGCCCGAGCACGATCGTCGGGCGTCGCCCGAAGCGGTCGGCCATTCGCCCGCCGGCCAGCCGTGATGGCACCGTTGCAAGGCCGAAGAGCGCGACCACCCACCCGGCGGTGACGAGCGAGGCGCCATAGACGTGTACGAGCGTGACGGCGAGGAATGACATCGCGAAGGCGCCGAGCTGATTGACGGCACGGGCCAGCACGAGCGCCCGTACAGGGCGCGGCCAGCCGCCACCTCCATGACTGGCAAATGGCATAATATCAGTCATGAGCGAGACGGTACTCGAAGGACGAATGACCGGTCAAATACATTTCAACAGTCACGTATGGGTAGTCACCGACGTCGCGTGCCGTCTAGTCAACGCGCTGACAGCGGGGCATGACGGCACCCGGCCAGTAGAGCCGCCGCCGATCGGCCACCGGGCTGATGCCGTCCGCACGGTGCTCGAGCGCGACGATTACCGGCCGGCCCTCACCGAGGACCAGGCAAACGCGCTGACAGCGCTCGCGGAACGAGTCCGCGAGGTCTTCACGGCAAGCTCGTCCGGCGATGTGGCACGCGCCGCCCGCATAGTCAATGACCTGCTCGAAGAATTCGGCGCGGCTCCCCGCCTAGACCCCGCGCGGGGAGGCGGCTTTACCCTTCACTTCCACGGCCGCGACACAAGCATCGTCCTCGGCTGGGGCGCAGGCATCGCCGCCGGCCTCGCGATGGCCATCGGTTCCGACCTCGCAGGCCGCCTTGGCGTCTGCCAAGCTGACCCCTGCGACCGGGTGTACATCGACACCTCGTACAACCTCGGAAAGCGGTTCTGCTCCAGGCGCTGCCAGAGCCGGGTCAAGGCCGCCGTCCACCGCGCCAAGAGCAAGGGCTGACGACGCAGACCTCACAGCCACCGTGGCTCGTCTGGTCGTTACCCGTACAACCAGGCAAGCGCCGTCTGACCTGCTGGAACTCGAAGATGATCCTGATCACCTTACGAACTTGACGCACACCCGCCCCACGACGCTCTGGCGGCGGGCGTCTGCGATCCCCGGTAAGCTTGGGGTGCTACAGCCCCGATAGCTCAGTGGATAGAGCGACCGCCTCCTAAGCGGTAGGTCCCGCGTTCGAGTCGCGGTCGGGGCGCCCGTACTATCTCGTTCATATTTCTCTGACCTACGGTTATGTACTGATGGGTCTCGCTGCGCCTCGTACGGAGAGCTGGCAGGCGGGTCTTGCGCTGTGGGGACTTATGGCGATCTTGGTCTTGCCGCCGTGGTTGGCGCCTCTCACTTCGCAGCTTTGGCCTGGCGAGTGAGTTCGGTGTTCCTGATGTGATGGAACTGCCTCGACATCAGATGGTCCGCCGGCTAGGCAAAGCCGGCAAGCCGATCACCGCCGGGATCTTCCCGTGGATACATCGCGATCGCGGTCACGCCGAACGGCAAGACTGCCTGCGTCACCGGTAGCTCGGGCGGCCCCCCGATCAACACCGCCACCGGCAAATCCTGTGAGCTGATCACAGCGCTGGGTGATCCCATCGCGACCACGCCGAACGGGAAGACCGTCTAAGCCTGCAGCGGCTCTGAGACCGTGACCCCGATGAACACCAACATCGGCAAGGTCGACAAGGCGATCGGCGTGGGGTCTCCCTTGTTGCGATCGCGATCACGCCGTAGCCATCAGGCGGGCCTGAGCGGGGCGTGCGCGGCCGAGGCCGACCGCTGGCCCAAGGTACTCCATCTTCCCGGCCCAGTTGCCGTGGGGAGCCCTCCCCACAACCGAGGAGTCGGCCATCCAGTCATAAACAGTGCATAG
>Ga0187808_10000503_pt1 | contig 12188 bp, 10 predicted proteins | sample NC_wetland_sal_i_5_FD_132427 | JGI IMG/M metagenome (GOLD analysis project Ga0187808, IMG submission 132427) | Wetland sediment microbial communities from Neuse River Estuary, North Carolina, USA - ASW_3 | ecosystem: Environmental > Aquatic > Freshwater > Wetlands > Sediment | place: USA: North...
CAGACCGTCGCAACCAACCAAGAGGTGCCAGCGGGACCGTCGAACCGAGACCGCCGCCGCTGTGACCAGTACAGACGCGGACGTGACCGGCAGAAAAGGAGCTGGAAGTTTCATGCTCTGACCGTTGCTGACGGTAACCATCGTGGGATGCGTCGCAACTGCCAGCGCGCAACCCCGGATAGCGCTAGAGAAGCCGGATCTGACCGTCGCCGTGGTCCCCACCACCGACTGCACGGGCTTCTTCGTCGCGCTGCACGAGGGCCTTTTCGCCGCGCAGGGCTGCACATCACTTACATCCCCGTCGCCAGCGGTGAGGGCTCCATCAACAAGCAAGCCCTCGGCCACTATGACGTCCTGTGCGGGAGCTACGTCTCCGATATCGAGGCGCAGGTCAACTACGACGGTGGCGTACGGGCCACAGCCAATCCCAACCCCTCGGTAAGCGACGGCGTCCGACCTGCAAGGCAAGACCATCGGCATAAACGCCCCGGGAAATGTCGCGTTCCTGTTGCTCGCGGAGTTTCTCACCGCGAACGGGATATCGCCGAGCTCGGTCCGTCTCAAGTATTTTCCCTTCCCCGCCATGACGAAGGAGTTGCTGTCGCGCAAGATCGACGTCGCGTTCCCGGCTGAGCCTTTCCTCAGTACAGCGGAGGAATCCGTCGGGGCGGCGCAACTGACAGACCTGGACCAGGGCGCGGTCGAGGCGTTCCCCATGAGGGGTTACACGGTGACCGAGCAGTTCGCCCGGCGCTATCCAACGACCGTGGCGGCGTTCTTGCGCGCACTAGAGCAGGGCCAGCAGATCGCCGATAGCGACAGGCATGCCGCCGAGCTAGGCATGGAGGCCTTCGTCGCCAGCGACGGGGTCACCCCGCAGACCGCCGCGATCATGACCTACGACTCGTACCCGGTCGGCCCGGTCGAGAGCACCGCGATCCAGCGGGTAGCGGACGACATGGTCAAGCTGGGCCTGCTGCCGCGGAGCTTCAACGTTCTTCAGATGATCGGGTCGTGACAAAGTAGCCGCCATGCCCGCGTACATCCTGACCGGCGCTCCCGGATCGGGGAAGACAGCCGTACTGCGACTGCTGGAAACCTTCGGGTACCCGGTCGTCGAGGAAGCCGCCACGGACGTCATCGCCCTCGCCAACGCGCTTGGCTGCGAGGAACCATGGCGCGATCCTGGCTTCATCGGCAAAGTCGTCGCCCTTCAGCGGCGACGACAGGATGCCGTTTTGGCGGAACCCGACGGCTCCACGGTCTTCTTCGACCGCTCACCGGTGTGCACGCTGGCGCTGAGCCGCTACCTGGGTTTTGCGGTGTCGTCCCTGCTCACCCGTGAAATTGAGCGGATCCTGGCGGAGGCCACGTACGAGAGAACGGTCTTCTTCATCCGCAACCAGGGTTTTATCCGGCCTACCGCGGCAAGACGGATAAGTTTCGAGGACTCACTCGCCTTCGAGCGGGTACACGAGCAGACCTATCGTGACCTGGGATTCCTTCTCGTCGATGTGCCCGCTGGCCCGCTGGCTGACCGCGTCGCATTGGTCCGGCACAGAGCCGAGAAGGTGTGACGTTGACCACGTTCCGTACCGCTTTGATGCAAAGTTGGGCGCACGGTATCAAACGCAATGCTTTTTTGTCCAATATTTTGTAACGATTGCCGTTTTGTGCTTACTCTTCCCTGAGCAAGGCGCTCCGAAGGCTGTCTGCACCATATGCACCCCCGTGCTTCGTGCAGGCAGCCTTCCTGGTGAGCGCGACCTACTCGGGGAGGAGCCCTTTGGGCAGCCCAACCAACCCAGCACGTTCCCGTTTCAAGCGACGGCTGCCGGTCGTTGCCGTGCCGGCGCTTGTCGGCGCGGCGGCCGCGTTCGCTCTGGCCAACGCGTCGGCGTTTGGCGGCGCGCCGTCCGCCGCGCGACCGCTCGGGCATCACACGGTGACCTCGACCGCCGCCCGCACCGCCGTTCGGTCTACGGCCGCACGGCTGACGTCGACAACGCACTCGGCGGTGCGGCACAGCAGCGTGGCGAAGCACAGCAACCCGGTGCGGGAAGTCTCCTACACCGTCAAGTCGGGTGACACGCTGAGTGACATCGCGGGGAGCGTCTACCGCGATTCGAAGTACTGGCCGGTGCTCTACTGGGCCAACCACAACCAGATCCACTACGCGAACGACATCCAGGTGGGACAGGTCCTGACCGTTCCGGTCAAGCCGGCCCATGTCCCCAGCGCACCGACGGTTCTCGCGCCCACTCCGCCGCCAAGCCAGGCCAGCACCTCGGTCCCGGCTGGCGAGGAGACGTCGACTTCGGCGCAGGCCGCTCCCGTCCAGGAGGCCGCACCCGTGACGGCCACCCCGGTGCAGTCCACGGCCGTCTCGACCGCGGGCGACGGGTCGTTCCAGTCGTGCGTCATCGAGCGTGAGTCTGGTGGCAACAGCCAGGTGATGAACTCAAGCGGCCACTACGGCCTCTACCAGTTCAGTGCCTCGACCTGGGCCGAGTACGGCGGTAACCCCGCCGACTTCGGAAACGCCAGCGCCGCCGAGCAGAACCAGGTGTTTGACAACGCCATGGCGGCGGGGGGCGCGTCCAACTGGTCGGCATACGATGGCTGCTGACCTGCTCGTTTCATTCGCGGTCGCGCGCCGCTGCGGGCGACTGTAGTCCCGCGGAGGGCTAGCAACCTCGTCACGTTATGTCTCCAGCAGTGCTGGCGGTGGCGCGTGCGCGCAGGCGGGTCGGCGGTAGATTGACCGTCGGCCCGCCGCCGCGGTCCTCCCAAGCAGCGCCTCGATCGTTCGTGCGATTATGGGCTATGCGGCCTGCGGAGGGTTCGGAGTCCGTTGCCCATCGCGTGGCTCGTCGTGGTGCGGGAGGAGTTGTTTCCCGTCCTGGACTGTGGGAGCGGCTCGCGGGGACGGCGCGAGTGACGGTGGTGTCGGCGCCGGCGGGCAGCGGCAAGACGGTGCTGCTCCGGTCCTGGGTCGACGAGGCCTGGGAGGCCGGGCTGGCCGACCGAGTCGCTTGGGTGACGATAGGGGCCGACGGGCAAGATCCGCACCGGTTGTGGTTGTCGGTGCTTGACGCGCTGCGTCAAACGCGCCAGGGGTCGGCACTGGTCGGTGCGTTGACGCCGGCGCCGGACCTGGACGGGTGGGCGATCGTGGAGCGGCTGCTGACCGACCTCGCGCCGCTGAAGGACAGCATGTGGCTGGTGATCGACGACCTGCACGAGCTGGGCTCGGATCAAGCGCGTCAGCAGCTTGAGCTGCTGATGATGCGCGCGCCGCGGGAGCTGCGGTTCGTGCTCGCCACCCGGCACGATGTGCGGCTGGGACTGCACAGGTTGCGGCTCGAAGGTGAGCTGACCGAGATCCGCGCGGACGATCTCCGGTTCAGCCTGGCCGAGTCGCGCGAGCTACTGGAGATGGCACGGGTGCGGCTGTCCGACCGGGCGCTGGCACTGCTGGTGGACAGGACCGAGGGGTGGGCGGCGGGCTTGCGACTGGCTGCGCTGTCGCTGGCCGGGCACCCGGATCCGGAGTGGTTCGCGGCGGAGTTCTCCGGCAGTGAGCGGACGGTGGCCGAGTACCTACTGGCCGAAGTGCTAGACCGGCAGGGTGAGGAAGTTAGGCGGCTGCTGCTGCGGACCAGCGTTCTTGAGCGGGTCAACGGGGAGCTTGCCGACCTGCTGACCGGCGGCAGCGGCGGAGAGCGGCTGTTGCACGATCTGGAACAGACCGGGGCGTTCGTAGTAGCTGTTGACGCGGCCCGGGGGTGGTACCGCTTTCACCGGTTGTTCGCCGGCCTGCTGCAGCTGGAGCTGCGACGCACCGAGCCGGATGAAGTAGCCGCCCTGCACGAGCGTGCCGCCGGGTGGCTGGCGGCGCACGGATTCGGCGTGGCAGCTGTCCGCCATGCGCTGGCGGCGCGGGACTGGGGGCTTGCCGCGAGACTGCTGGCCGACCACTGGCCCGGCCTGCATCTGGGCGGGCAGGCCGCCACCACCCATGAGCTCCTGGTCGGCTTCCCCGCGCCGGCCCGCGCCGTCGACGCCGAGCTGGCGGTGGTGGCCGCGGCCGACGAGCTGGCCCGTGGGTCGCTGGAGGCGGCGGAACGGTACCTGGAGTATGCCGAGCAGAGGGCGGCGTCGGTGCCGGAAGACCGGCGCGGGCGGGCACGGGTGCTGCTCGGGGTGGTACGGCTGCTGGTCGCCAGGCAGCGCGGGAACCCGTCGGCGGTGGCGGAGGAGGCGCGGCGGCTGCAGACGGCGGCCGAGGCCCCGGAGGCGGGGCAGCCCGGCCTGGGCGAGGAGCTGCGCGCGCTGGCCCTGATCAGTCTTGGCGTCAGCGAGTTGTGGGCGGCCCCGCAGGGGGAGGCGCAGCGGCACCTGGAGCAGGGTGTCACGCTGGCGCGCCGGATCGGGCGGCCGTATCTCGAGTTCACCGGCCTGGCCTACCAGGCGATGGGCGAGCTCCCCAGGTCGTTCGCGCGGGTCGCGGAGCTCAGCGGGCAGGCCATCGCGCTGGCCAGGCGGCACGGCTGGACCGACGAGACGACCGCTGCCGTCGCTTACGTGGCACTTGGATCCGCCCTGGCCTGGCAGGGCCGGGCCGAAGAGGCGCAGACCTGGGTCCAGCGCGCCGAACGCACCATCAGACCGGACGCGGAACCCGTGGCGGCGATGGCGGTTTCCTACCTGCGCGGGATCCTGGAGCTGGCGCGCGGCCGGAATGCCGACGCGCTGGCCGCGTTCGAGGCCACCGAGCGGCTGGCCGGGCGGCTGGCCGCACCGTACCTGCTCGTCACGCGGGCGAGGGCGCTGCGGCTGCATACCCTGGTGCGCCACGGCGAGACCGAACGAGCTGAGGAAGCCCTCGCCGCACTGGGCGACGGCGATCGCGCCCGCGGCGAGATGCGCATCGCCGCCGCGGGGCTGCGGCTCGCCCAGGACGACCCGGACGCGGCGATCGCGGAGCTCGCGCCCGTGGTCGACGAGTCCGTTCCCGTCACCCGGCCGACCTGGCTGGTGCATGCTTTCATGCTCGAGGCGATCGCGCGGGACGCGCTCGGCGACCCGGCCGCCGCCACGCGGGCCGTGGAGCACGCGCTCGATCTGGCGGAGCCGGACGGCGCGCTGGCGGTTTTCCTCCTCTATCCCGCGCGGGACCTACTTGGGCGCCACGCCCGGCAGCGCACCGCGCATGCCGCCCTGCTCGCTCAGATCCTCGACCTGCTGGCCGGAGCGACGCCCAGGGGGCCGTCCGCCGTGGACCGCACCCAGCCGCTGCTCGAGCCGCTCAGCGACAGCGAGACCCGCGTGTTGCGCTACCTGCCCACCCACCTGTCAGCCCCGGAGATCGGGGCTGAACTGTCGGTCTCCACAAGCACCGTCAAGACCCATATGCGCAACCTGTACGCCAAGCTCGGCGCGCACAGCCGGGCCGAAGCGGTCCAGCGCGCCCGCGCGCTGAGCCTGCTAGCACCGTCCCGGGGCTAAGCGTCGTCAACAATCATCCGAATCGTAGGTTGGCCCCTCATCCTGACGCCGTCCAGGCTCCTAAGGGAGAGCACGCTGGAGTAGGGAGTAGGAGGAGTTTTGGGATGGGGCAGCCGCGGTGGTACGAGATCTCGGTGCGCGGTCACCTGGGCGACACCATGCGCTCGGCCTTCCCCGACCTGCGGGCTGAGCCACGGGGAGCCGACACGGTGCTTACCGGAGTGCTCGCGGACCAGGCCGCGCTGCACGGCGTGCTGGCCGATATCGAGGCCCTCGGGCTCGAGCTGCTCGAAGTCCGCCGCCTGCCGCAGGGATGAGTCCCGTGCCACTGACTGCGAAGCGGGGGTCGAATCCTCCGGATCGTACGAGGCGCGTTCATCCGTTCGGACATGAAGCTTGGTGTCCTGATGAGGAATCGCCTGACCCGCAAGAGAGGACGGGAGCGCAGAAATGCTTTCGATGAGGGCGCTGGAGTGCCTGGTCACCATCGTGGACCACGGGTCGCTGACGAGGGCGGCGGCTGTCCTGCACATGTCGCAGCCCGCGTTGTCGCATCAGATCGCCGCCATCGAACGGGAGGTGGGGACCCCGGTCATCGAGCGGTTGCCGCGGGGAATCAGGCCGACCGCGGCCGGGCTGGCCGTCGCGGCGGAGGCGCGCGTCGCACTGGCCGCGGCGGACCGGGCCGTGGTCGCCGGCAAGAGGGTGGGGGCCGGGACTGGCGGGCGAATCCGCATCGCGTGCGCGGAGACGATGACGGCATGGGTCCTGGTGCCGGTGCTGCGTAGCTGGCGGCGCGGGTTCCCCGACGTCGAGCTGGATGTGAAGGAGTACACCAGCGCGGACAAGATGCTCGAGGTGCTGGCCTGCGGCGAAGCGGACATCATCGTCGGGCCGCGGCCGACGAGCACCGATGAGCACACTGAGGTACTAGGCAGCGAGGAGAACGTGGTGGTCGCGTCGCCCGAGCACCGGTTCGCGGGCCTGCCCGCCGTGCCGATGGCCGAACTATCCGGCGAGCCGTTCGTCCACTACAACCCCGGTAACGGTTTTGGTGTGTGGGTCGACCAGCTCGCGGCCAGGCGCGGGGTGGTGCTGCCGCGACCGGTCTTGCGCACCGGGAGCCCGCGCACGGCCGCGCAGCTGGCCGCCGCGGGCATGGGGGTGACGATCGTGCCCTTCTCCGCCCTCACCCCCAGGCCGGACGGCACCATAAGGTCGCTTGACCCGCCTGAGCTGCGCGACGTGGTCGCCATCGTCGCCGCGCCGCACGATGACCTGCTTCGGCGGTTCGTCCGCGACTTGAAGCGCCGCGGTCTTCCGGAATCACGCATCGGCGCGTCAGGCTCCGACCGTCCGGCGATGATGCCGCGCGACTCGTACGCGGTTTCCGCACACGCCTGGAGCGCACCATGACCGCCGCGGGTTGACGGCGATGAAGATCATCAGACAGGCCGGGTTCGCGCACCGGCGCAGCCGGCCTACCTGTGACGGGTCGGACAGGAACTCTGCCGCCTGCGTGGCGATGAATGCCAGCAGCGGATTCCCGCCGCACTCGCGGTGCCAGCACGTCCGCGCGTGGAGTCCTGTCGCGGTCACCTCTAGTCGCGTGCTGGCCGGCGCCGACCGCATGAAGAGGTTGAGGTCGGACACCGCCGCGGAAGGCACCGGGCGGCCGTCCATCAGTGCCTCGATCGTGTCCCGCAACGCCAGGCGCAGCCGGCGCAGGGCCGTGATGTCCGGAAGGTCCCCGCCCGGCACGCGCGCTCGCTCAACCCGCCACCAGGCCTGCGCGCCGAGATCCGCCGACAGGAGATCGTCACGCTCGGGCGATCCGGGTGCCGCCACGGTATTGACGAGATCCACGGCGACAACAGGCTCGCCGATAACGACGAACCGGCTGCGGCCGTCGGCACCGGCCGCCGTGTCGGAAATGCAGATATTAGAGATTTCGATAAGTGCCATGAATTCTTCGAAACCTTCAGCCTCTTGCGGCGGGCATAAGTAACACGTCAGGCTCGTTCGTAAGCATTAGAAGCAAACGAGAATTGGTGTCTACCTGGGCCTCTACGAGGGTAACAGTCGCCATGGGCACCGTAAAGCGCGAAATGTTTAATTCGCCACTCAGGTTCAAATCGGCAGCGCTAGAGGGGATAATGTGATGCCTTCACTGAAAGACAAGACGGAGCGGGTCGACGTCACGGATAAGTCCTCGATCGCCGCGCTACCAAACCGGATCGGGAACGTCGACCACGTGGTATCCACCGCTTCCGCCCGTGCCCGCGGCGGTTACCAGGACCTGACCGCTACCGTGGTGAATGCCTCGTTCGGCACGAAGGTGACCGGACCCCTGCTGCTGGCCAAGCACTTCGCGGGAAACCTCGCACCAGGCGGCTCGTTCCTGTTCATGTCGGGAGCGACCGCACGGTCGACGACATCGCGGCCGCGGCGCTGGCGGTCCTGACCAATGGATTCCTGACCGGCGCGTCAATCCCGGTCGACGGCGGCGAACACCTCGTCTAAACGAAAGAGGTTCCTGACATGGCCGTGATGACCGGCTACTCAGCCTCTGAAGCACCCGGGAGGACGACACCGGGTGAGCGATCGGCCGGCGGAGAGGTCATGCGCGGACGTGCGGCCGAGCAGAAGATCATCCGCGACTTGCTGCGGCGCGCTCAGCAGGGGGCGGGCGGCGTTGTGCTTGTGGACGGAGAGCCGGGTATCGGCAAGTCCATGCTGCTCGGCGAGGCCACCGACGAGGCAGCGGAGCAGGGCTTTTCGCTCGCCGTGGGAGCAGCGGACCAGCTAGGCCAGGAGATACCGTTCTTCGGTCTGCGCGCGGCTTTGTCCGCACCGTTCGCGGGGCTCGCCCCTGACCACGCCGACGCGACGGAGTGGTGGATTACCGAGGCGCGAGCGCACCTGGAAGAGCGGGCCGCGGCGGCGCCGGTGCTGGTATGCCTTGACGATCTGCACTGGGCCAGCCCCGCCACGCTGGCCGTGCTGCGGGCGCTGCCTCGCGAGCTGAAACGGCACCAGGTCGTGTGGCTCCTCGCCCGGTCAAGCACACCCGCGCGCGACGCGGACTACATGTTCGGCCTGCTGGAGCGGGACGGCGCCGCCCGGGTCTCGCTGGCTCCGCTGGATCACGATGCGGTTGCGGCCATGCTCACCGACGCCTTCTGTGCACCGCCAGACCAGGCCCTGTCCGACCTGGCTCGCTCGGCCGCGGGGAACCCCTCGCTCGTGGCCGAACTAATCGCCGGCCTGGGTGACGATCACGCCGTGCGTGTCACCGGGGGGCACGCTGTGCTCACGTCGGCCCGGCTGCCGCGGCGAATCCACCGCCTCGCGCAGCGGCGGCTCGATGGTCTCGGCCAGCAGGCCCGGCATCTGCTGGAGACGGTGGCTGTCCTCGGGCCGGCATTCCGGCTTGAGGACGCGGCAGAGATGCTCGGTGAGACGCCGGCCATGTTGCTGCCCGCGGTCGAGGAGGCGATGGACGCCGCGATCATCACCGCCGCGGAACACACGTTCACCTTCCGGCACCAGCTGCTGCGCCGCGCTGTCGGCGAGATGATCCCGCGGCCGGCGTCGAAGGCGCTGCACCGTCAGTACGGCGAGATCCTGCTCACCAGGGGTGAGTCGGCGGCCCGGGCCGCCAGCCACCTCCTGCAGGCGGCGCATCCTGGTGACCCGGCGTCGCTCGCCGGGCTGGACCAAGCGGCAGCGCGAACGCTGCGACCGGCGCCGCGGACCGCCGCCTGTCTCGCGCTGCGCGCGCTGGAGCTGACATCCCCTGACGATCCGGCCGCGCTGTCCCGCGCGGTGGCCGCCGCCGAAGCCCTGACCGCGGCGGGCCGACTGGACCAGGCCGCCAGGATCACCCAAGACCTGCTGGCCAAACCGCTACCGCCGACGGCCGAGAACCGGGTGCGATGCGCCCTCTCCTCGATCCTGTGCGCGAGCGGCGAGGTGCAGGCCGCGGCCGACCAGGCCCAGCTGGTACTTACCCAGCCGCGGCTGCCGGGCGACCTGCTGGACCGGGCCCTGACCGCGCACCTGCAGGCGTTGGCTGGGCAGCGCGATAAACTCGCCGGTCCGGCGGCCGACTGCGTGCTCACCGGCCGCGACCACAACAGCGGCGTCACGTCGGCGGCCCTGGTCACCCGCGCGGTCATCGCCTGGAACGACGGCCACATCGACGACAGCCTCGACCTGTTGCGCGATGCCGCCCGCCGCGATACCGGGCTCTGCCCCGATGCCCGTGAGGTCCAGCCGTTGCTCACGCTCGCCGCGGCCCTCGTGGACCTCCGCGAGCTTCGGCAAGCCGATAGCATCGTGCGGGCCGCGGACCACCCGGCGCTTGACGGCATTCCAGCCCAGGCGGCGCTGTCCATCGTGCGGGGTCGTATGCACCTGGCCGTCGGCCGGCTTGCCGAGGCCGCCGCCGAGGGTCACGCCGCCGCGGACATCGCGAGGAGTCTGGGTGCGCACGGGTACGCGGCGACCGCCCACAGCCTGCTGAGCGTGGTCGAACTGCGGCGCGGTGACATCGCGGCCGCGGCCCGGCACCTGGCCTGCCGTCCGGCCGCGAACCCTCAGTTCGCCGACGTCTATGCCCGCCCTGAAGCCGCAATGGCGCAGGCGCAGGTCACAGAGGCGCGCGAGGGACCGGCCGCCGCCTTGGGGTACCTGCGGCAGCTCCAAGCCGATCTGGACGCCCGGCCCGGAACCTTGATAGGAGACCCCGCTCTCGCGGCCTGGCTGGTTCGCACCGCGCTGGCGGCCGGGGACGGCGAGCTGGCCGCGAATGTCGCCCGCGTCGCCCGGGCGCTCGCGGACGCCCACCCGGGGTTCCCGGCACTGGCCGCGGCCGCCACGCACAGCCAGGGGCTGGTCGGCCGCGATCCGGCCCGCCTGGCCCAAGCCGCCACGCGGCACCCAGACCCGTGGGCCAGAGCCTCAGCCGCGGAAGACCTCGGCGTCTTGCACGGCGTGCGCGGCGACAAGGACGCGGCGATCCACCACCTGAAGGAAGCGCTCGACGGATACCGTCAGGTGGGCGCCGACCGCGACCAGGCCCGCATCCGGCAGCGGCTGCGCCGGCTCGGCATCCGCCGCCGCCACTGGGCCGCCCCCGCAGCGCGGCCCCTCACCGGATGGGACAGCCTGACAGAAACCGAGCAGGCCGTGGCCGGGTTTGTCGCCGAGGGACTGAACAACAACCAGGTCGCCGCCCGCATGTACATCAGCACCCACACCGTGGCCCACCACCTGCGTCAGGCCTTCCGCAAACTCAGCATCTCCTCGCGAGTCGAACTCACCCGCATCGTGCTCGAGCAGGCTGCTGAACACGCCGCTGAGCAGATCGCGCACCTGGGCCGCGGGCCCGCCGCCGCTATCCGATCTGACGATGTGCGGTCGGCTCGCCACGGTGAGGCTGGGAAGTGAGCAAGCGGCAGGGTAGCCCGCTGCGTACCCAGCAGAAAGGAAACGTTGGAATGAGCATCAACTGGCTCGAGGGCATGGATCACGACACGACGACGGAGGGATCCGGTCGGCCGAGGGCCATGCCCGTCTTCGCCGGGCAGAAGCTGGTGGTCGTCGGCGGCAGCAGCGGGATGGGGCGGCAGACGGCCGCCGACGTCGTGGCCGCGGGTGGCAGCGCCGTCATCGTCGGCCAGGACCGCGACAAGGTCGACGACACGGTCAAGGCGCTGGCCGAGGACGGCCCCGCCTACGGCATCACCGCCGACCTGTCCGACCGGGGCCAGGTGGACCGGGTCCGGCGGCAGCTAGCCGACGAGCACGCCGACGCCACCCTGCTGGTCAACGCGGCCGGGGTCTTCGTCCCCACGCCTTTCCTCGATCATGACGGCGCCGCCTACGACGCCTACTTCGAGCTAGACAGGGCCATCTTCTTCCTCACGCAGACGGTGGTCCGCGGCATGGTCCAGGGCGGACGCGGCGGGTCGATCGTGAACATCGGCAGCATGTGGGCCCACCAGGCCATCGGGGCCACGCCGTCGTCGGCCTACTCGGCGGCGAAGGGCGGCCTGCACGCGCTGACCCGCAACCTGGCCCTGGAACTCGCCCAGTACCAGATCCGGGTCAACACGGTCGCTCCGGCCGTCGTGGCTACTCCGATCTACGAGAAGTTCGTGCCCAAGGACAAGCTCGAGGCGACGCTGCACAGCTTCGACGCGTTCCACCCGCTCGGCCGGACCGGCACCGTCCGCGATGTGGCCAACACCGTCACGTTCCTGCTCTCCCCCGCCACCAGCTGGGTGACCGGGGCCATCTGGGACGTCGACGGCGGCGTCATGGCCGGGCGCAACTGAGCACCCCCCGTCCCGCCCGTGCGCCGGCCCGTTCCGGCGCACGGGCACATCCCGTCTATAACGGTCCTTAGGAGGACACGATGGCAGTGATATGGGACCCGGTAACCCGGGATAACGTAGTGCGCGCGCTCAAGGAGTACGACCGGCTCGGGCCTGAGGGATTCTTCTCGGCGCACGGTTTCGCACCGACAACGACCTACGATCTGGTCTGGGACGAACGCCGCTACCCGCCGAAAGCCATCTTGGGCACCGCCTATGAGTTCGCCACCGGCCAGCGCCTGGCTTCCGGTGATTTCGAGGGCGGCAAGAGCGGTGCCGTCAAGGTGCTCGGAA
>Ga0187808_10000506_pt1 | contig 12177 bp, 10 predicted proteins | sample NC_wetland_sal_i_5_FD_132427 | JGI IMG/M metagenome (GOLD analysis project Ga0187808, IMG submission 132427) | Wetland sediment microbial communities from Neuse River Estuary, North Carolina, USA - ASW_3 | ecosystem: Environmental > Aquatic > Freshwater > Wetlands > Sediment | place: USA: North...
CACATCGCGCGCTCCTTGCGCAGTCCCTTTGGCGCGCGTCCATGCGCGCCCCCTGGGGCCGCGGTCGTTCAAATAAGTCTACTTCTTGCCGTACAGCGGCCCCCGGCATCCGTGCCGCAGCAGGAGCGCGCACATCGCGCGCTCCTGCGCAGTCCCTTTGGCGCGCGTCCGTGCGCGCCCCCTGGGGCCGCGGTCGTTCAAATAAGTCTACTTCTTGCCGTACAGCGGCCCCCGGCATCCGTGCCGCAGCAGGAGCGCGCACATCGCGCCCCTGCGCAGCCCCTTTGGCGCGCGTCCATGCGCGCCGCCTGGGGCCGCGGTCACCCGAGCAGCTACTTTCTTCCGTAGAGCGGCCCCCGGCCTCCGTGCCGCAGCAGGAGCGCGCACATCGCGCGTTCCTGCGCAGTCCCTTTGGCGCGCGTCCATGCGCGCCCCCTGGGGCCGCGGTCGTTCAAATAAGTCTACTTCTTGCCGTAGAGCGGCCCCAGGGCCGCGCAGGCGCGGTAGTCGGCGCCCTCGCCGTCCATGCCGAAGGCCGACCAGTAGCTCGGCCTGAACACGCGCGTCTCGTCGACGTTGTGCATGGCGACAGGGATGCGGAGCATCGAGGCGAGACTCATGAGGTCCGCTCCGATGTGGCCGTAGGAGATCGCGCCGTGGTTGGCTCCCCAGGCGGCCATGACGGAGTACACGTCCCTGAAGGGGCCCTTCCCGTTGGTCCGGGGCACGAACCAGGTCGTGGGCCAGGTCGGGTCGGTCCTCATGTCGAGCTTGTCGTGGACCTGGTCGGGGAGGCTGACCGTCGAGCCTTCGGCAATCTGGAGCACGGGGCCGAGGCCGCGCACGAGATTGAGCCTGGTCATCGTCACGTCCATGCCGCCCTCGGTGAGGAAGTCCGAGGAGTAGCCGCCGCCGCGGAAGTAGCCGAGGCTGGCGTAGCGCCAGCTCGTCGCCGCGAGACAGGCCTCGGCCTCCGCGCTCTCGATCTGCCAGTAGGGTTTCATGGCGGGTTTGCCGTTCCTCCTCTGCTTGCCGGTGCCGTCCATGCAGGTGGCGCCGGAGTTGATGAGGTGGATGAAACCGTCTGCCGCCGCGCCGGCGGGCTTCCAACCGGTGACGCGTTGCACGGCATCGGGGCTCCAGTAGGTGCGCACGTCCGAGAATATCTGAGCCGTGCCGGTGAGGAGGTGCCCGAACAGCATGGAGACGCCGTTGAGCGAATCGTTCTCCGTGGCGACGACGTAGGGCTGCCGTATGCCGTTCCAGTCGAAGCTCGAGTTGAGGATGGTCTCGAGGAAGTCGCCGTTGGGGAAGTGGTCGGTCCATTGGCGCTGGCCCTGGAAGCCGGCGAGTATCGCGTTGTGCCCGAGCGCCTCCTCGTCGAGGCCCTTGCGACGGAGGTCGGGGTTGCCGACCATGAGGTCGCGGACGATCATCGCCATCTTGACGCAGGTCTCCCAGGCCTTGTCCTTGCGCGCCCTCGAGTGCTGGACCTTGGGATCGTTGTTGTCCGGGCCCTCCACGCACTTCAGCTTGACCCATTCGAGCGCGCGGCGATACTCGGCCTCGGAATAGATCTTCTCATCCAGACGTCGGGCGACTTCGCTCATGTCGACGTATTCGTTGCGCATGCCGAGGTAATTCTGGAAGAAGTCGGGATCGACGATGGAGCCGGCTATTCCCATGGCGACCGAGCCGACGGAGAGATAGGACTTGCCGCGCATCCATGCCGCCGCGAGGCCGGCGCGGGCGAAGCGAAGGATCTTCTCCGCGACGTCCTGCGGGATTGTCCCCGTCTGCGAGAGGTCCTGGACGTCGCGTCCGTAGATGCCGAAGGCCGGCAGGCCCTTCTGGTTGTGGGCGGCGAGCACCGCGGCGAGATAGACGGCGCCCGGCCTGTCGGTGCCGTTGAAGCCCCACACCGCCTTGATGGTGAGGGGGTCCATGTCCATGGTCTCCGACCCGTAGCACCAGCAGGGGGTCACGGTGAGCGTGGCGGCCACGCCCTCGCGGGCGAACTTCTCCGCGCAGGCCGCGGTCTCGGCCACGCGGCCGATCGTGGAGTCGGCGATCACGCATTCGACGGCGTGCCCGCTCGGATGCCGGAGATTCTCCGAAATGAGCTTGGCGGCGGCCTTGGCCATCGCCATGGTCGGCCCCTCGAGCGACTCGCGCACTCCGCCGAGCCTAGCGTCTATGACGGGGCGTATGCCTATCTTGGGCAGGCCGCCCTTGAGGCGAAGCGCCGGCGCCTGGACCTTCATTCCACCTATTTCCGCCATGTCGTACCTCCTGGTCGATTATGACCTACTATCGTATAACGTCTCGGCCGTGGCGCCCCGTCGGACAATGTCGGGGCAGGGGCGCTCGGGCCGTTAATGCCTGATCAAATGCGTCTTTAGACGGATTGTCTCGGGAGCGGAGCGCCTCGTGCCGCATATCCGATCGAGGATAAGCCGCGCCGCCAGCAGGCCCATGTCGGCGATGGGCTGCTGCACCGCGTAGCGGCAAAAGGAAAGCAGCGGCGAATAGGGCATCTCGTCGAACGAGGCGAAGACGATGCGGTCCTTCCAGGCGCGACCCTCCGTCATGAGGTAGTTCGTCGCGCCCACGTGGGTGTCGGCGTTCACGATGAAATATGCGTCGGGCGGGGCGGGCTTCGCGAGCATCGCCTCGAGGGCGCGGTAGCCCGCGTCGAGGTGGGCGGGGCCGAAGTGGACGAAGTCGGGCTCGACCGTGAGGCCAGCGTCGATCATGGCCCGGCGGAAGCCGAAATAGCGCTCGCGCGCCGTGGATACGTCGAGGCTGCCGCCGATGAAGCCGATTCGGCGGTGGCCATCGGCGACGAGGGCCGATACCGCCTCGTGGGCGCCGCCCTCGTTGTCGACGAGTACGGCATCCGCGTTGTTGCCCTCGACCTTGCGGTCCACGAGGACCAGGGGAATGCCCTTGGCCTGCACGGACTTGATGTGCCGCCATTGATCCGAAGCTGGAATCATGACGATGCCGTCGACGAGCCGTTCCGCGAGGAGGCGGAGGCGCTTCTTTTCCTCCTCGACGCTCTCCCACGAGGAGCAGACGATGAGACCGTATCCGTGGGACGAAAGCTCCCTGTCCATGCTCTCGGCGAGGAGCATGAAGAAGTCGCTCGCGAGCTCGGGAGCGACGACGCCGACGGTCTTCGTGGCCCTCGTCTTCAGGCTCCGGGCGACCTGGTTTAGGTTGTAGCCGAGCCGGTCGATCGCGGCGCGGACGCGTTTCCTCGTCTCCTCTGTGACGCGCCCGTCCTCGTTAATGACCCGGGATACCGTGGCCGTGGAGACACAGGCCGCCTTGGCGACATCCCTGATCGTTATCGTCGCGCGATTCATCAGATGCCCTCATGGCGCGGTTCGCCCATCGGAGCTATACTCCACTCATGGACGACAGGGCGCAGCGTTTCTGGAGCGAGTTCGAGACCGAAACAGGGGAGCGCGTGGAGTCCCGCGCGATGGGCGCCTGGCTCGAGCGCGAGGGCGACGAGCAGGGCCTTTGGGGCCTTCTCATCCTCACCGACAAATCCTTCCGTTTCAAGCACATGCCGAGCGAGAACTGGCTCGCCTCCATGCTGCGCTTCGGCAGGAAGGAAACCGCGTCCCCGAAAAAGGAGAACGTGGACATTGTCGCGCCGCGCGCCGGGCTCGTGGCGCTGGTCGAGCCGCAACGCGGCTTCCTCGCGCGCGTGTTCGGTCCGGCCTTCGCGCATTTCGACCTCGTGTGGCGCGACGGCGGCATCGAGCGCAGAGAGCGATTCCAGATCGATCCCTCGACGGAGCTCCTCGCCCGGCTTCGCGCGACCATCCCCTCGGGCGAAGCCGGCTGAGGGCCCGGCGAAGGACTCCTCCCTTTCGCGCGGAGCCTTGAGACTGGTCATGCGCGCTCCGACGCGCGCGCCACGGGAATGACGCCTTTTTTCAGAATGATATTTCCATAGGTCCTGGTCTCTCCCGTCATGACGACGGCGAAGGCCCTCTTGGCGCGATCGTAGAAGGCGAAACGCTCCAGACGCGCTATGGGCGGAGTGTCCGGCCAGTGACGGTCGATTGCGGCGCGATAGGCGCGCTCGACGGACAGATCCAGCGCGTCGCCGGGCGAGGGCGTCATCATCGTGACGGGCGATTCGACATAGGAATCGAGATTGACGAGGGACAGGATCGCGTCCAGGAGTTCGGGGATGCGGATTCCGTCGGCCCGGAGCACGCGCGCGTTGAACGCGTCGCCGGGGAAAAAGGCGTCGGCCAGAACCAACTCGTCGCCGTGTCCCATCCTGTGCAACACCGAGAGCAGATCGGGCGATATACAAGGAGCGATTCCAATCAGCATGTCGAACCTCCGAATAATTTGTCTTCTTCCGCCGCGGGCCTGGCGCTCACCTCGTCGTAGGCGCGCCCGCCTCTGCCGCGGAGCTTCGCGCCATGTCACCCCACAGGCGTCTCGACAGCTCGAAGTCGGCGGATACCGGCAGACTCTGCGCGGCCTTCCTTCCGGCGAGGCGGAGCGCTCCTCCCTCTGTCTCTACGCGTTCGACGCCCTCCCTAACGATGTCGGGCCCCACTGTTAGGAGGGCTGTCGCGTAGTGGAGGCGGCGCTCGCCGCCCGCGGGTATCCGGACGAGGGTGGGGCGGCCGAGCAGCTCGGGGTGCGAGCGCGAGTAGGCGAGGCCGTTCGCAAATGCGCCGACCGCATTTTCGGTGCCGAGGCAGAAGGTCCTGTCGGGGCCGCCCTCGCGCTCGGCCCAGGGCGTGAAGGGTCTTCCGCCATACTGCATCCAGAGATCGTTGAACGATAGGGCGACTTCATCCTCGGGGAGGCCGGCAGAGCCGGGGAACAGGCAGAGATAGGCGAGAGCGCGTCGGGGATTGAGCACGCAGCTCCACCCGAGCCGGGCCTCCCGGGGCAGGGCGCCGGTCACGAAATCGGTGGCGCCGATCATGCCCGGCACGAGGGAGATGTCGGCCGAGCCGCCGCCGCGCAAAGGAGCGCGCTCGAGCGAGTCGAACTCGGCGCCTTGGGCCAGACGGCCGGTCTCGTCGAACTCGGTGCCCGAGGGCGCCGTCATGTAGTGTCGGGCGCTCAGGCTTATTTTGCAGCCCGGCTCGAGGAAGGGCGCCCCGACCGTATTGTGGTGGGCGAGGTTGATCGACAGAGGAACCCGGCCACGGTTACTCACCGAGAGCGATGTGAAGAGGGCGCTCTGTCCGGCGGCGACGAAGTCCCGGCGTACCCATCTGAGGGGCATCCCGGGAGAAGGGCTGTCGAGAGCGAAATCGGCGTAGGCGATTCCCTTCGCCCGATCCGCCCCGTGACCGAGGTGCCGCCATTCCGCGTTCGCCGTCCAACCGTGGGCGGGCAGTTCTGTGCCGTCGACAGCGCAGTCCGGGCCGAAGTTCGGGCTGCAGACGAAGTCTCCGGCGATCGAGTATAGAAGACGCGATTTCCAGAACTCGGCGTGCAGCTCGGAGGACCAGGGAGTGCCGGAAGGGTCCCTGAAGGCCGGGACCCAGTGGGCGTTGAGCAGGCGGCCGTCGAGTTCGACGCCAAGCTCCGGGATCACGCAGCTCGCGAGATCGACCGTGGCCCTCACCAGGCCGTTGCTCAATCGAATCGACGGCCGGCCCATGAAGACGCTCCGCGTCGCCTCGAGTTCAGAGTCCACGCCTGCCTCCTGCCGTCGTCGTCTCCCGCTCCAGAAATTCCAGGACCTCCGCCTTTTTCGGAGGCTCTGCGCCGGTCCGCGTACAGTTGAGCGCCGCGGCCGCGTTGGCGAAGTGAAGCAGCTCCTCGAGCCGCCCTTCATCCAGGCTGGCGAGCTCGGCGCGCGTCGCGACCTTGTTTTCGTCGAGCCTGGCCAGAAGCGCCGCGTGGAAGGTGTCTCCCGCTCCTATCGTGTCTGCGACCCGCACCCGAAAAGCATCCACGCTCGCGGTCGCGGCTGTGCTCGCCGCGATCGCTCCCTCCCGGCCCAGGGTGGCGACCACGAGCGCGGCGCCGAGAGATCGCAGCCGATCTATCCGCGCCCCGGTCGACGAGTCCGGGAAGAGCCACTCGAGGTCGTCGGAGCTGAGCTTCACGATGGCTGACATGGATGCCCAACGCTCGAAGCGGGCCATGTAGGTCGACCGGTGCGGTATGAGGGAGGGGCGGATATTGGGATCGAAGGATACGAGCACGCGGCCGCGCTCGCGCTCGGCCAGAGTCTCGATGGTGGTGGCGATCGGTTCCTGCACCATCGAAATGGAGCCGATCATGAGGAATCGCGTCTCCGGCGGAAGTCTCGCCGGCAGGTCATCTGCCGCGAAGCTTCGATCGGCGGCGCCCTCCGAGTAGAAGGCGTAGCGGGCGTCCCCATCGCGTCCGCGCGTGACGAAGGCGAGGGTCGTGGACTGATCGCGACGGGAAATGGCTGTAGTGTCGACTCCGTTTGCGGCGAGCCGATCGAAAAGCCTCGTGCCGAGGAAGTCCGTGCCCAGCCGTCCCAGGAAGGAGACCCTGGCCCCGAGCCGTGCGGCGGCGATTGCGGTGTTGTAGGGGCAGCCCCCCGGGCGCGAGAGAAAGGCGTCGAAACGGTCCCCGTCGGGAACCATGTCCATGAGGGCTTCGCCGCTGCAAACAATCATCGTCGGCCTCCGCGACCGGGCATGGAAGGGGGCTGTCCAGAATCCGCGAAAGGCCCTTTGGACAGCCGCTATGAGTGAAGCAGTTTCCCGCGCGCGAAATCGAAACGCAGGAAACTGCCAAGCGGGCCGCAAAAATGCCTTGAGCATTCCCACGGCCCGCCGGGGCCGTCCACGAGATGTTCGCTCGCTTGGACGACCCGTCGTCCGGACATGTCCGACCTATTAGTCGTAGAGCAGCGGCCCGAACTCCGGCTGATCCATGTTGTCGGCGGTGTAGAACTTGGCGCCAGTGTCCACGTCCGCGACCTTCTGACCCTTCACGGCCTTGTACGCGAGTTCGACAGCCAGGAACCCGATGCGGACCGGGTCCTGCGTGATCGAGCCGAGGAAGTACTTGTTCCGCACGGCGGCCTTCTGGGCCTTGCCGGCGTCGAAGCCGACGACCACCATGCCGGGATACTGGGTGGGCAGCGAGCTGCCGTCGTTGGTGGCGGAGAGAACCGCTCGCGCCGTACCTTCGTTCGAGCAGAAAATGCCGAGGACGTTATCCGACTGGACGCGGTTTAGCAGCGCCAGGGCGGAATTGGTGGCGTCCGTGTCTTTCGGCGAAGCCGGGACCACCACGTTGATGATGATGGCCTTTCCCATGGTCGGAGTGTCGGCGGCGATGTAGGCCGGGTTCCCCGTCACCTTGATGTCTGTCTTGGGATGCTTGGTCTGGGTGGTGATGAGCTTGATCATCTCGTCCCGGAAGCCCTTGCCGCGATCGGTCACCGATTGGCTGGTGGCGTCCTGATTGAAGTCGATGATCATGACCGGTTTTGCGTTGGTGGCCGCCGCGATCTTGTCCTTGATCACGGCGAACATCTTGTCTGCCGCCAGCCCGGCAGCGTTATAGCTGTTGGTGGCCGCAGTCGCGTAGATCGCGCCCTTGGGCGCATTCGGAACTCCGGAGTCAAACCCGATGATCGGTATGTGCCTCTGCACGGCCTCGTTCAGCTGATCCATGACGGAGTTCGTGTCGAGCGCCGCAAGACAGACGGCGGCGGGGTTCTTCGCCATCGCGTTTACCAACATCTGAACCTGGGGCTGAATGTCGGCTTCCGTGGGCGGTCCCTCGAAGGTGATTTGCACGCCGTACTGCTTTGCCGCGGCCTCGGCGCCTTGCTTGACCGCCTGCCAGTACTGGTGCTGAAAACCCTTGGCGATGACAGGGATGTACATCGTTTGGGCGGCCACAAAAGTCGGTAGTGCCAGGCCGATGAGAAGCACCGCCATCACGAGCAGCACACCCTTTCGTCCCAAAATTCTCATAGACTCCCTCCTCAAATCTTCCTGCCCCGGGCATACGCCCGGGACTGTTCACCACCTGTAGTAAATCCCGGAGCCGCTCAAGGCTGCTCCGTTTCCCCTTGCTTCGGAAGGTCCTTAAGCCTGAGCATCTCCACGAACTCGCGATCGGCCGTCTTCTCCTCGGCTCGTATTCGCGATTGCTCGGCCTTGTGCTCCGCTTTCATTTTCGCGAAGGTCTCTCGCAGCTCGCTCCGCGCCGCGGCGATTTCCCTGCCAACAGCCTCCGCTTCCTTGGCCTCGCCCGCGGCCCTGTGCGCAGACCGCTTCTGTTTCATGGCGGCTATTTTCTCCAGCATCGACGCCTTGTACGCGTCTGCCGGCGTTTCAATCCGCACTTCCGAGGCCTTCTTGTTCCGGTACATGTCAAGAAGCACGGCCCCGATGACGATGACGCCGGTGAAGAAGGTCTGCCAATGGGCCTGGAGATTTAGGGCGGGCAAGCCGGTGGCCAGCACAGACATGATGAACACGCCAATGATGGTTCCCCAGATAGTTCCGATGCCACCCGACAGGGACGTGCCGCCGATGACCGCAGCGGCGATGGCGTACAGCTCGAAACCCTGCCCCTGGGCCGGGAGAACCGTCGTGTAGATGGCCGCGTAGGATATGCCGCCGATGCCCGCCGTGCCGCCTGCGATGACGTAGACGAGCATCTGCCACTTCTTCACGTCGACGCCGGAGAGGCGTGCGGCCTCGATGTTGCTGCCGATGGCGTAGGTGTAGCGGCCGAGCTTCGTGTTGGAGAGAAGGAGGTGACAGATCACGGCGACGATGACCAGCAAGAATGCGCCCGTGGGAATCACGCGTCCATGGGGGCCAAGGTAGAGAAAGATGTCCTTGAACCACCCGCCCGGCGAGCCGCGGATGGGGAAGGTGGCGCTCGATACGTTGGAGACTATGGAGCCCACGCCCATCGAGATCATCATGGTGCCGAGCGTCACGATGAAGGGCGGCATCTTCAGCCTGGAGACGAAGATGCCATTGAAGAACCCGAAGGCAAGACCCGCCGCGATGATCAAGAGGAGGGAGGGAACCATCGGGAATCCGTGCTTGAGCGCCGTTCCGCCGATGATCGCTGCCGCCATCATGACCGTTCCGACGGAGAGATCGATTCCGCCCGAGATGATGACGAACGTGACGCCCATCGAGATGAATCCGATGTAGTAGGCGGCGTCGATTATGTTCACCAGCGTGGGGTAGGAGAAGTAGCTGCGCCCGAATACGCCGAAGAAGACGTAGAGTATGACCAGCGCGGCTGGGGCAAGCGCCCACTTCAGTCCCCGCTCACGGAAGCGCTGCATTCGACTGATTTCGAGTGTCGTATTCGCCATGCTTGTCAGCTCCTGCTAAGAATTGCCATGTGCCCCATGGTCGCGTACTCCATGATGGCTTCTTGGCTTGCCTTCTCTATGGGAAGCTCTCCTGTGAGCCTTCCTTCGGACATCACGAGGATGCGATCGCTCATGCGAAGGATCTCGGGAAGCTCCGACGAGATCATGATGATCGACTTCCCCTCTCGGGTCAGCTCGTTCATCAACGTGTAGATTTCGCTTTTTGCCCCTACGTCGATTCCTCGGGTGGGTTCGTCGAAGATCAGGATATCGCAGTTGCGGATCAGCCACTTCGCGACAACGACCTTCTGCTGGTTTCCGCCCGAAAGGTTTCGCAGGAGCTGTTCAAGGGTCGGAGTCCGGATATTCAGCTTCCCGATGTAATCTTCGCTGACCTGCCGAACCTCTTTCGCGTGAATGAACGGGCCGCGCTGGAAGCGGTCGTAGGTGGCCATCGCCATGTTGTCTTTCACGCTGAGGTTGACCGCCAAGCCGAAGCGCTTGCGGTCCTCCGACAGGTATCCGATGCCGTTTGCGACGGCGTCCTGTGGCGAATGTATGAAAACCCGGCGCCCGCGAATCTCGAGCGTGCCGCTCTGCACCTCGTCCGCGCCAAAGATCGCCCTGGCCGTCTCGGTCCTGCCTGATCCCATGAGGCCGGCCATGCCGAGGATTTCTCCCTCGTGCAGGTCGAAGCTGACGTCCCGCACCAGCTTGCCCGCGTTCAACCGGTCCACCCGGAGGACGACGGGCGCCTGAGGGACGACGCTGCTGTGGATCTTGGGTTGCTCGTAAATGACGCGGCCGACCATCATGTTGATGATCTGTTGTTTGGTCACCTCCGAGGTCGGTTTCGTATCGACCCGCTCGCCGTCGCGCAGGACGGTGACGCGATTCGCGATCCGGTGGATCTCCTCCAGCCGATGGGAGATGTGAATCATTCCCACCCCCCTGGCCGCGAGGTCGCGCATGATGGCAAAGAGCTCGTCGATCTCCGCGTCCGTCAATGCGGCCGTCGGCTCGTCCAGGATCAGGGTACGCAGCCGGTGCGAAACGGCCTTCGCGATCTCCACCATCTGCTGCTTGCCGACGGTCAGCCGCCCAAGGGTCTCCCTGGGGTCGATGTTCATGTTGAGCCGTCGGAACAGTTCCTCCGCGCGCCGAATTTGCCCGCGTTTGTCCAATAAGACTCCGCCCGCCTTGGTCGACTCCCTGCCAATAAAAATGTTCTCGGCCACGGTGAGGTGGTCCATCATGTTCAATTCCTGGTGAATGATCCCGATCCCCATCTCGAGCGCATGCCTCGGGTCCCTCGGATTGAACTGGTGGCCAAGATAGTGGATCTCTCCGGAGTCCTTTTGATTGATGCCTATGAGAATCTTCATAAGCGTCGACTTGCCGGCGCCGTTTTCCCCGACGAGCGCGTGGATTTCGGCCTCCTCAAGATCGAAGTCCACCTGCCGCAGGGCATGCACGCCCGTGAAGCGCTTATCGATTCTCATCATCGATAGGATTTGGCGGCCCACAGTTAGTGCTCCTGCCGGTATGCCGAAGGACTCCAGACGACGGTCAGTGGCTCTGCCACTCTCTACCTCCGTTCCCGATAGCCGGTGCCCGAGGACGCGCTGGCCGCGATCTCGCGGGCCATGAGTTTCGCGGGCAGTATCATCTCGCGGGGGGCCTGGGGCCCGCCGCCCTTGATTCGCTCGATCAGCATGTTGAAAGCGGCTAGGCCCATTTTTTCTGTCGGTTGGCGGATCGTCGTCACTCGATGTCTCATAAAACGAAAACAATCCAGGTCGTCGAAGGCTACTATCGCCACGTCCCGCGGGGCGGCCATCCCTATTTCTTCCAAAGCCTCCAGCGTCGCGAAGCAGATGTTCGCGTTTCCGCAAATGAGGGCCTCGAGATCGAGGTTGGCGGCGATCCAGCGCCGCACGATGGCCTTGGGGTTGTCGCTTCGCGAGGAAAGGCTGAGAACCCGCCCCCCATCCGCGTTTCCGAGCTCGCGCATCGCTTGGCGAAAGCCCTCGGCCCGTTCGCCCATGGTCCAGATGCTGCTCTCGTGTCCTATGAAGCCGATGTGGCTCAGCCCCGCGGAGTGAAGGTGATGCACGGCGGTGGCCGCGCACTTGCGGTTGTCTATGCCCGCAAAATCGAGGCTGGCAGCGGGGCAGCGGCGATCGACCTGGACCACGGGCGTCTTTCGGCCGCGCGGCAGTTTGGGAGGCGTAGCGGAATCCACCGGGGCGAGGATGATGCCGTCGACGCCCTTGCCCGCGAGGATCTCGAGATAGAGGCGCTCTTTTTCGACGTCCTCTTCGGAGTCACAAAGAATGACTGTATATCCGCGCTCGTTGGCCGCGGATTCTATGGTCTTGGTCAGCACCGAAAAGAACTCTTCGCGGATGTCGGAAATGATGAGTCCGAGCGTCGCCGTTTTCGCTCCCCTGAGACCGCGGGCAAACAAATTGGGACGGTAGTCGAGCTCGGCGATGGCCGAAAGTATCCTGTCCCGCGTCCGATCCTCGACGTGTCTCGTCTTGTTGACGACATGCGAGACGGTGGAGATGGACACCTTCGCCCGTTCCGCCACGTCATGGATTGTGGCATTCCGCTTCAGTGCTTTCATGCCCCGCCTAGTTACGCGCCTGTCGAAACGTTTGCGCAAACCTTTCGCTGTTTGAGAGTGGAGCGGTTTTCCGGTTCTGTCAATACAAAAAAAACGGGAGCAGAATCTTGCACGACTGACCCTCGGCGCCGCTCAGAAGGAAATACTTTTGGAATTATATACTTTATATATAAATATTTTTGGTTCGACCGAGCGTTGAGCCGGA
>Ga0187808_10000508_pt1 | contig 12170 bp, 8 predicted proteins | sample NC_wetland_sal_i_5_FD_132427 | JGI IMG/M metagenome (GOLD analysis project Ga0187808, IMG submission 132427) | Wetland sediment microbial communities from Neuse River Estuary, North Carolina, USA - ASW_3 | ecosystem: Environmental > Aquatic > Freshwater > Wetlands > Sediment | place: USA: North...
TCATGGTTTCCGGGCGCCCACTAGCATATTGACTTGTCCGTAATCGTCCTTGAACCCTTTAAATCCTCTTGACCCCATGGCAGGATTGGACAAGAATAGGCAGGCGAGCGGGAAACCACCACAGGTGAGGCACTTCGGCCTGCGGTGGACAAATCAGCGTAGTCGCTGGAAACTGAGGGGAGGGGCATCTTTTGTCGCTCGCTGTTGACCTAAGAGTATCGTTCCCTCAGGAAGGTGGACGCGGTCACCAAGTAAGAGCCGCAGATCCTGCAGGCGTGGGACGGAGGTCCGCGTCACTTTCCGGGTCCTGGCCCGGTACTTTCGTACCTTGTTTTTTGTTTCATATCTCCTTAATGTTTTAAGTAAAAGCTATAGAGGCGGACTGAAATCAATCTATGAATGTACGTTCTTTGTTTAGCGTTTTCTCCTCCGACCTCGCGATTGACCTTGGTACCGCCAACACTCTTGTCTTCGCGCGGGGTAAGGGCATTGTGGTTAACGAACCCTCCATCGTGGCCATCAATAAGGTCAGCGGAGAAGTTGAGGCGGTGGGCCGCGAGGCCAAGGATATGCTGGGGCGCACGCCCGGCAACATCGTCGCCATTCGCCCTTTGAAAGACGGCGTCATCGCGGACTTCAAAGTCACCGAGAAGATGCTCAACTATTTCATCCACAAGGCCCACAACCGCAAGATGTTCGTGCATCCCCGGATTGTCATTGGTGTGCCTTCGGAAATCACCCAGGTGGAAAAGCGCGCCGTGCAGGACTCAGCCATGCGCGCCCGAGCCAGTGAAGTGTTCCTGGTGGAGCAGGCCATGATGGCGGCCATCGGCGCCGGCCTGCCCATTACCGAGCCCTCCGGCAGCATGATTGTGGATATCGGCGGGGGTACCACCGACATCGCCGTGATCTCGCTCTCCGGCATTGTCTACGCGCGCTCGGTGCGGGTGGCGGGAAATGAGATGGACGAGGCTATTACAGCCTACCTCAAACGCAAGTACAACCTGCTGATCGGCGAACGCACGGCCGAGCAAATCAAGATCGACATCGGCTCCGCTTATCCGCTCGACAATCCCCTCACCATGGAAATCAAAGGACGCCATTTGCTGGAGGGAATTCCGAAGACTATCACCATCGATGACTCCGAGATCCGAGACCCGCTTTCCGAATGCGTGGCGACCATCCTGAACGCCATCCGCGTGGCACTCGAGCGCACGCCGCCGGAGCTTTCCGCGGATATATCCGACCGTGGCATTGTGTTGACGGGTGGTGGGGCGTTGTTGAGGAACCTCGATAAGAGGATACGCGAGGAAACCGGTTTGCCCGTCTCCATTGCCGAAGACCCCTTGGCTTCGGTGGTGCAGGGAACCGGCAGAATGTTGACGGACTTCGAACTGCTGCGCCGCGTGGCCATAGAGTGACCGCCGGACGGGAGACTAGCGCCTATCACCCTGTAAATTCCGATCCGCGGAACGCTGGTAAAGACGCGCCAGGACTGCGACGGTGGACCCCAAAAGCATCCCCGAGACCAGAGTAAAGCCGACCCAAAAAATCAATTGCGGGAAGAAACCTAGCCAGAGGAACTTTGGCCACAGGGCGATTCCTGGCGGCGTGTCTGGAGGGGCGGCGCTATAATGTGTGACCCAGCCCTTCTGAAAGGCCACGAACATGACGATCACGACGGGAATCCGCGCGCTGTAGGCGTAGGCCAATAGCGTCTTGAAAAGCGCCGGCCACCCGGGAAGAGTAACGATTCCGGCCAATGCGAAGACCGCCCAAATGTAAAGGAGCCTACCGTAAAAACCAGAGAGGGAAGGCAGCGCTTGCCCCAGGAAGCCGCCGCCAAGCAGCACCGCCGCCCCAAGCACCGCAAAGCCCATAGCCTTCCATGCAGATCGAGGACCTGCGCCAGTGCGCACCAGTTTCACCGCAAAGTAAGCCCCGAAGATCGGCGCCAGCCACGTGATCCCCACGATGCTGCCACCGCCTCCCACCTCGGTGTTGAAATACTTCTGGGACCAGTGTGCCAGTTCGCCAGCAAGCCGGAGAATGGTAACGGCCAAGGATATGAGGGCCGGCGCCAGAATGAATTGACCCAGAGATTGCCGCCTTGAGGAATCGCTATGTTCCATCCGATGCTCCCATTAATCGACGAGACTCTTTCCTTGTCACTTCAAATACGCGTTGGTTCCTTCGACAGCCGCCGCAGGCGCTCTGGAGTGCGGCAGCTTGCTGCCGCTCTCCTCGAGCGAGCTTGCTCGCGCGTAGGCCGAATCGGCAAGTGGTGACGGCCAGCAAGCTGGCCGGGAGGAAAGCGGCAGCAAGCTGCCGCACTCCAAAGCCGGGCTTGGGCCCGGCAAGTGGGATGTGCGCCTGCTGGTCGAGTTATCAGACAGACTCCCCCAAGGGGGAGAGGGCTACTCACCACTAGCATACTGCCCACTGACCATTGCCGACCTCCCCATCTGCCTACTGCGCGCTGGCGGCCACCGCCGGAACGTGCGGACGGTAGTTGGGATAGGCCGGCTTCTTATATGAAGGCGGTGGATTCTTCCTGAGCGATTCCATCGTCACCTCAACGGCCTTCTCGAGCTGCGGGTCGTGGCCTTGGCGCAACAGCTTGGGATCAAGCTCGACTTCGACGTCCGGGGTGATGCCATGGTTTTCCACTTCCCACTCGCCTTTGGTCCCGTAGATGGCCCAGCGCGGCGCGGTAACGAAACCGCCGTCCATCAACTGCGGATAGCCGCCGATGCCGACCAGTCCGCCCCAAGTGCGCGTTCCGACCAGGGGGCCGATCCCAGCTTTGCGGAAGTACCAGGGCATGGCGTCGCCGCCCGAACCCGCAAACTCGTTGATGATCATCGTTTTCGGCCCATAGATCGCCTCTTGCGGCTCGGAGTAAGTCTCGCCTTCGCGCGTCATGACAAAACTCATCACGGGACGCCGCAGGTAGTCGATAATGTAGTCCGCCAAGTCGCCGCCGCCGTTGAAACGTTCGTCGAGTACCGCGCCTTCCTTGCCCACTTGCGCAAAATAGTAACGGTTGAAGTTGGTATAGCCGGCCCCGGCAGTATTGGGCAGGTAAACGTAAGCGAGCTTGCCGCCGCTCATCTTGTCCACCTTGCGGCGATTGGCTTCTATCCAGTCAAGGTTGCGAAGAGCTGTCTCATTATCGACCGGGACCACCGTCACATCGCGGGCGCCGCTGCCGTCGGGGTTGGGACCAACTCTCAACACCACCTGCTTGCCGGCCGTTTCCTGAAAGAAGCTGTAGATCTCGTCCGCGCTGTGCAAGTCGCGCCCGTTGACCGCGAGCAAATATTCCCCTTGCTGGACGTTCACACCGGGCTGAGTAAGGGGTGCATGCAGTTGCGGATTCCAGTTTTCGCCGCTATAAATGCGCGCGAAACGGTAGCGGCCATTTTCCAAGGTATAGTCGGCGCCGAGCAGTCCCACTTTTACGGTCTTGAGTTCGGGCTGCGTGCCGCCGCCGACGTACATATGCAGAACGTTGATATTTCCCAGCATATCGTCAAAAAGGTAGTCAAGATCGGCCCGGCTGGCCACACCGGCGAGGAAGGGTGCGTAAGCTTTCTCCGCCGCCTTCAAGTCCAGTCCGTGGAAGTGCGGATCGTAAAAGAAGTCGCGCTCGATCCGCCAAATCTCGTGATACATCTGCTTCCACTCCGCGCGGGGGTCAACATACACTTCCATGTCCGCGGTTTTGAGCTGGCCCTCGCCCGGCTTGGGAGATTTATCGGCAGTGGCGATAAACCACTTTTCACCCTGGCGATAGAGCATCTTCTCCCCGTTGTCCGAGAGCGCGAAAGACCGGACGCCCTCCAGCACCTTTTCGGTCTTGCGTGTTTTCAGATCAAAACGCTGGACCATCAAGCTCGGCGGACCCTCTTCGGTTTCCAGTAGGGGGCCCTCGGTGATATATAGAATGCCCTCCTTGCCCGCTCTCAGTCCCTCATAGTTGCGCGCCGGAATGGGCAGAGCTAGGATGCGTTGGCTGAGGTTTTCAAGGTCAATGGTGACTTTGACAGGCTCTTTCTTCTCTTTATCTTTGTCCGTGTCTTTGTCCTTGCTCGGCTCGGCAGCCTGGCCGGATTTATCCTCTTTCTTCTCCTCTGCCTTTTCGTCATCGGTTTCGGGCGCAATGGGCGATGGCAGATCTTTGCGCAGCACGGCCAGATAAACGCTGCGCGTCACCGGACGGTCGATGCTGGTCATGTCGAGCCAACCGGTGGCCAGGCCCATATTGGTGCTGGCTGTGAAGTAGAGGTATTTCCCGTTCCTGTCGAAGTTAGGGTAAAGCGCATCGCTCATCCCGTCAGTAACCTGAGTCACCTTGCGCTCCTCGAGAGAATAGACAAAGACGGCACGCAGGTGATTGGGTAACTGGCGAGTGTAAGCCAGCCAGCGGTTGTCCGGTGACCACACGGCATCGAACTGGTGCAGCGGGGAATCGTAAAGGTCCGTATCCACCTTGACCCGCGCCGGGTGGTCCAGGTCCACATACCAGAGGTTCAGCCGCTTGTCGCTGTAAGCGATTTTCTTGCTGTCGGGCGACCAGGTCAGAGAGTAATAAAAGGAGGGTGGCTGGCCCAGGTCAATCTTGCGCACCGCACCCAGACCGTCCTGACTGCTGATGTGGAGCGCGTATTCGCCGGATTCATCCGAGAAGTAGGCAATGGATTTGCCGTCCGGCGACCACGCCGCGTCGCGCTCGGCCACCGCGGGGCTGTGGGTAAGGTTGCGGATGTCGCCCTTTTCAGCGGGCGCCGTCAGGATTTCACCGTGGGCTTCAAACACCGCACGCTGGCCGGTGGGGGAAATGTTGGCATTGAGGATCTGCTTTTCCACCTTCTCGAAATGAGGTGTCACTTGTGGCATATCGCCCGCCACGCGCACATCGATTCGTTTGGTTTTGCCCGATCCCAGCTCGTAGAGGTGCAATGATCCGAGTTGCTCGTAGACAATTACACCCGGCCCCGCCGCCGCAGACTTGAAGTCATAGCCGTCGTTCTTCACCAATTCTTTCACTTCCTTAGTCCTCGTATCGTAGGCAAACAGGGTGACGGGACCGTTGCGGTCGGAGAGGAAATAGATTTTGTCGCCGATCCACAAGGGATTGAAGTCATTCGAATTCTCGCGGGGCACTTTGACGATGCTCGAGTCCGACAGGTTGGCAATCCAGACGGCCGCCGTATGCCCGCCCCGATACCGCTTGATAGCAATGTAGGCCGGCCCCGCCCCCAAACGACGGTTCCAGCTCGGCACGTACGCGATCCTCGATCCATCCGCCGAATATGAGCCCTGCACCCCCATGGGCAGGGGTAATTCAGTTGGGAACCCGCCTTCCACGGGGACGGTGAAAAGTTTCTCAAACCTCGAGTAGCTACTCCGCGTGGAGCGAATCAGAACTCGTTTGCCGTCTGGAGTCCAGCCCACGGCCACGTCCGTGCCGGGATGGAAAGTCAGCCGCCGCGGCTCACCGCCCGCTGCCGCCACCACGTAAACGTCTTGGTTGCCGTCGTAGTCGCCGGTGTAAGCCACCAGCGTGCCGTCGGGCGAGAAAAGGGGACCGCTTTCCAGCCCGGTCCCGGTCACCAACCGGCGAGCGTCGCCGCCAGTGCGGTCTACAATCCAGATGTCACCCCCATAGGCAAAGACAATTTGGGTCTTGCTCACCGTGGGACTCTGGAGAAGCAGCGGTGCCATATCCTGCGCCAAGCACACCCCACCCCATAGGGGAAAAAACGCGAGCACCAGAAATCCTCTTTTCATCGCTCCCTCCACCTTGATTTCCGATTGATCGGACAATTCTATACCAGTCGACCCCGTGAAGGTTGGACCAAATCGCCGATCGACGACACTCCTGGGGGCGAATGATGCGCTTCCCCGCCAGGCCGGGCTGGATTGTCGCTTGAAAATCACCCGGTGGGCGTGCTAGCTTTTCTGCGTCGTTAGGAACGGAGTTCAAACCCATTCTTGGAGCCGCCTATCATGCGTTCATACATAATCAATGTTGTAATGATTATTTTAGTATTCTCTATCGCAGGAACCAGTGTCTTGCGCGCGGCAGCCCTCCAGGCAGGCGCCGCCAAAGCAACGATTACGCCGGATGTGAAGGCCACCAAAGTCTACATGGCCGGATTCGACAACAATCGCGTGGCGACCGGCGTGCACGACGATCTTTACGTCCGCTGCCTGGCGGTCGCGGCCGGCGGCCAAACGCTTGCCCTGTGCGAGGCGGACGTCATCGGCCTCTTTTATGACGATGTGCTCAAGGTCCGCGAAAAGGTGAAGGCGCAGGCTCCTGCAGTGACGCAGGTGATTGTGGCTTCCTCGCACGACCACGAAGGGCCCGATACCATGGGCCTTTGGGGGCCCACACCGTTTCAGAGTGGCATGGACGAGAAATACATGGACTGGCTGGACGACCGCATCGCCTCCACAGCTCTTCAGGCTGTCCATTCCATGCAGGACGCGCGCATGAAGTTGGCGCGGGACGACCATCCGCTGCTGGGCTTGCTGCAAAGCGACTCACGGCCCCCTTACGTGAAAGACCCTTACCTATTCGTCATGCAGTTGAAGGCGCTAGCCGACAACCGTCCAATTGCCACGCTGGTGAATTGGAGCGACCACCCGGAAACACTCGGCGGCCACAATACGCTGATTACCGCAGATTTCCCCCACTGGCTCTGCCAATACATCGAGAGCCACGACGGCGGCACCGCCGTGTATTTCCAGGGCTCGATTGGTGGCCTGCTCTCCACGCTCGGTGATGATGTGGCCTTGCAGGACCCGGAAACGGGCCGGGTGGCCAAGGACGGGACATGGAGGAAAGCTGAGCTGTTTGGCGACACGATTGGCGAACTCGCCACGCGCGCTTTGAAGAATGGCCAGGACGCGCCGGTAGATTCATTGGTGATTCGCAAGGCGGTAATCTTCGCTCCCCTGGATAATGATCGTTTTCGCGCTGCCGGCGCGCTCAACATCTACAAAGGCCGCAAACCGCTCTACACGGACGGGAAAATCGACAAATCGACCGCCGAAAAGATGCTTCCCGGACTTGGCAAGTTCCAGTGCAACACCGGCCACGATCTCCAGACTGAAGTCGACTTCATTCGACTGCTGAGCAACGGCGATCTAATGGCGGAGATCACGACCGTTCCGGGTGAGATTTATCCCGAACTCGTCAATGGCGGCATCACACGCTACCCTGGAGCTGACTTCCCCGACGCGCCTTTTGAACCCAGCTTGCGCCCCCACCTGCACAGCCGGTTTCAATTCGTCTTTGGGCTGGCCAACGACGAACTCGGCTACATCATTCCTAAAGCCGAGTGGGACAACCAACCGCCCTGGCTCCAGAATAGGAAAGAGCGCTGGTACGGCGAGGCCAACTCGGCGGGGGAAGAGGTGGCGGGTGCGGTGACGCGGGCACTGGTGCGGTTGATGGAGTAGTAGGTCTCAGGTGTCAGGGCCGAGTAGAAGGTCGAGCGGCGCATGCAAGATGGGCAATGTGTGCGTCGTCCGTGTTCGCTGTCATTCTGAGCGCAGCGAAGAATCTCGCTCTGGTCCGTGATGAATCGAGAACAAAAAGATCAGACCGAGATTCTTCGCTGCGCTCAGAATGACAAGTTTTTCAGAGTGTGGTTGAAACCTTCCACCCGACACCTGAAACTTGTCCTTTAGATCTTCAGGAATAGCTTCCGCCGATACATCCAAAAGAGAATTAACCAGTAGGCGAACAGCACCACCGCGCCTTGCGTCAGGGGTTCGAGCCCGGTCCCGAAAATCTGGAACACATGCTGGCCCAGGTTGATGCGGAACGAACTTACAATGAATTCCTCAAACCAATGGGCGATGAGGTAGGCTGCGATCGAGTTCATTCCGATGACCACGAGCGGAAAGGACCACTTCTTGTACCCTTTAACCTCGATCACCCAACTGAACCCTGCCAGAAACAGGAAACAAGCTCCACCGCTGAACAAAGTCCAGCTCGGCGTCCAAATGCGCTTCACCACCGGGCAGATGCCAGCCACGTGCAGCAAAAGACCCGCTGCGATGCCGATCACGCCTGCCGCCAAAAGTCGTTTCATGGGAATTCGGGGAGCGGCGGCGCGCAGCCAGCGACCGGCAATCAAGCCGAGAATCATCGTGCCCAAGGTGGGAATGAAGCTGAGCGTCAAGTATCCGCCCTCGTTATACGCAAACGGCTTCGGGCGCGGGAACAGGTTCAGAAACCATAGGTCGAAGGCCTGCCCCAGGTTGTAATTCTTGTTCCAGTGCGCGGCGAACCCCGTGTAATGATGCTTCCAATCCGGCGGCACTCCTACGGCCTGCCAGTTGAATCCGGGGCCCGCCACCGGGTACAACGCCCAGGCGAGCCAGTAGCCCACTAATATCACGGCGAGCGTGGTCCATTGCCAGCGAGGGGAACGGAACCCGAGCAGGAACAAGAACACATAACCCAGCCCGATCTGGGTGAGCGTGTCTTCGAATGTGAAGTTGGTCTGGGGGCTGTCCATGGACCGCAAGAAGATTCCCAGCGCGATCAGCACCAGCGCCCGCCATATCGAGTGCCCCAACAAGCGGCCGAAAGTGGCGCCCTTCGCCAGGCGGCTGGCAATCGAGTAAGGCAGAGCCACGCCCACCAGGAACGAAAACCCGGGCTGGATCAGGTCGTGCAAAGAACAGCCCGCCCACTCGGCATGGGTCTGGTTAAAGGCCAGAATTCTCCAGAACCAGCTCCCCGGAAAAGCCTCCGAAATCCGTGAGAACTGCAGGACTTCGGCCATCATGAGCAACATCACGAATCCGCGATAAGCGTCCACGGCGACGTTGCGTACTGCCTTCTGACGGACGCGGGTGGATTCTGCTGCCAGCGGCGCGGCTTCGAGTACCGTCGACAAGGGTCACCTCCTCCTAGATCGAACTACCTTACACGAAATCCAATCCACACGCTATCCATTTGAGTCTGTCTGCGAGTGTGTCCCTTTGGAGTTTATATGAAAGCTTGGCCCTCTCCCCCTTGGGGGAGAGGGTGGCCCGATGCGGCGGGCAGCCGTTCTCCTGGCTCGAGCTTGCTCGAGCCAAGCGCGGGGTCAGCACCTTGCGAAATTGAGAATACCGTCGGCGCTACGAGGCAGCGGTTTTTTCGTCGATGTAGGCGCACTGAGCACCCAGGCAGGAAACATAGGGGAATTAACAACAGGCAGGAGGCTGCGGGAAATAAACAAGCGGAAACACACAACCCACGAGACCTGAATACCAAGAGTTGGGGGGTGACGGCCGAGCCCTGCGAGCTGACGGCTGACGGCTATCTAAGCCTGTCCTGAAACCGATCCCTCCGCCACAGGTGAGGAAATCTCGTGGCTCAGTTCTTCCATGGCGCGGCGAACTTTCCGTTGAGTTTCCGGATCCAGGCCGCGTTCAACCAGCGGGAACAGACGTCCGTTTTCCTTCAGCAGATGCGCGCGTAGCCACTGAACGTAATTGCGGCCCCGCTTCATAACTTCTTGCCGGTTCTTGCCGCTCTTCACCCACTGCTCGATGCACTGGAAAAACGCCTTCTCCATGGCCCCGCCCGCTTCGTTCTCGCGTCGCATGCGTTCCATGGTTGCTGCAATGCCTTGCATGTGTCCCTCGAGCGCGGGATAAAGAATCTGTTCCTGCTGCAGGATATGATTGTGAAGAACAAGTGTAATCTTCTTTGATAAAACCGCCAGGCGCGTGGCCGTTGACTCCAAATCACGCGCCAGGTGGAGCACTTGCAGTTCCCCCTGAAGTTCATTTAACAATTGAGACAGTTCCTGGTGCCCCTGTCCCAGGTATTCTGTGACAAATCGTGTCATGAAAGAAAATGACCTCCTTATTATACTGATGCGCCAGGGCCCTGAAAAGATTGATGCTTTCATCCGACTCCTGAATCCTGACTCCTAAATCCCGAATCCTGCTCTTCTTGCGCGGCGAGTCTTTTCAGCTCATCTCCGCTCACACGCATGGTCAGCCACTCCTTCATTACCTGGGCGCCGAGCGATTCATAGAACTGCATAGCGGGTGTGTTCCAGTCGAGCACTTGCCACTCAAAGCGCCCGCAGCCCTCATTCACGGCCAGTTTCGCCAGACGCCGCAGCAGCGCTTTGCCGATTCCCTTGCCCCGAAATCGAGGCCGCACAAAGACGTCCTCCAGAAACAATGTCGGCCGGCCCATCCAGGTCGAGTAGTGATAAAAGAAAAGAGCGAACGCCGCGGGCTCCCCCTCCCATTCGGCGATTAGCACTCGGAATTTGGGATTGCCAGTGAACCCGTCGCGGCGCAAATCTTCCGATGTTGCCACCGCTTTCTCCGGGACTTTTTCATATTCGGCAAGCTCCCGAATGAGTTGAAGTATGAGGGGAATGTCGTCGGCGCTCGCGTTTCGAATGTTCACCATGTGGCCATTGTAGCAGCCGCGATCCGGCCTAGAAACGGCCGAGTCCAATAATGGAACCTGTAATTCCGAAATTTGAAGTTTGTAATTTGCAACCACAGGCGCACCCTGCCATTCAGAAACGCCAAGAGCAGACCGCCATTGAGAACCGAGGGCATTGTGAGCCGAAGAACCCCGATAGTCTGGGTTTTGTGTTACACTCTTTGTGCAACATTTACCGAAGCAGTTGAGTGAGGTAAGTCATAGCTGGGCCGTTAGCTCAATTGGTAGAGCAACTGACTCTTAATCAGTAGGTTGGGGGTTCGATTCCCTCACGGCTCACCATTCATTCTAAAAGGGTTGTTCAGTTTCAAAAGACGCGTCGGAAACTCAAGATGCTACCCGCCTGCTACCGCGAGAGCAAAAATCCACCGTTCTAGATCGAAGTGTGCGCCAATTGTAGACCAAATCTCACAGGGGGTGAAGGCCAGCCTCGCTCGCACAGGAGTATACTTAAAGTGGATTCCCCCCCGGGAAGTCGGATTGATTAAATGAATGAATCAGGAGACTGCCGTGGACACGGGCACCGCACTTGTCTTAACTTCGAAGACGCTTCAGAAGGCCGAGAGCTTACTAAAGGTCGTTTTGGGCCCACCGGCGGAAGAGTTTGGACAACTCTGGAAGGACAGAGTGTCGGCCAGACGCTTTCGCAATCTCGTGACGATTGCGGTGGAGGCCAAAGAGCAACTTAGCCGAGCCCGACTCTCACCCAAGGAGGTGCCGTTGAAGATCATTCACCCCCTTTTAGAAGTTGCCTCGTTGGAGGAAGACACCGACTTACAGAAGCAGTGGGCCTCGCTCCTTGCCAACGCATCTGCCGGCGGCTCTTGTAGCCAAGTGCTTCCGTGCTTCGTGGACATTCTCAGACAACTGACTCCTACCGAGGCGAGATTCCTTGACAAAGCCTACAACGAGACAATGCAGCCACGACAAGACCAACCCCCGAATCTGTCGCCACCCCGAAGGCATACCGTTCTAGAGAACACTCTTGCGCTCCTGAATCCCTCCATGGTCGGCAACTTGGAGCGACTGGGGGTGATAACCAGGCACACCCACGAGATTGATTACTCTACGTCGTACCTCGGACGGAACACTATGGGGCCAACAAATCACCTGTACATTGCCGACCTCGGGATGGATTTTGTTCGAGCGTGCCGACCTCCTGCTGGAAACCCCGCTAAGGTAGAGTAGCACCCGGATACGCCCAGGGGCCCGCGGCTTGTTGCCCCAAAGAACTGGGTATCGGAAACTGAGCCCTTCGAACGCAACGGAGGACAACAGTGGGTACCCTTGTAGGCCCAGCGGAAAGTGCCCGCGATTCGCTCACGCGTATGCAGGGCAGAAAAAAGGGAGCGGCCATTCTACGTGATAAGCCCGCGCTCATTCAAGCGCAGACTGCCGGCAGTGGTAGGTGACTAATTCAGGAGCTTGAAAGAAATTAGTTCGGCGTGCTCGGTCTCCCTCCAGGCTTTTTCTTGGTGTGAATCGTCCACGATTTGGCGAAGCCGCCCTTTAAAGCGATTCCACACACTCTCAAGGGTTTTCAATTCCTCAGGCCGGAACCCATCGGGCTGGAAGGGCTGTAACGGCTCGAGCCTGTCCACCCCGTGGGCTGCTATAATCCCTCGCCGCTGCAGCTCCCGAAAAACCATTCTGTAGTCGTCGATGACCGGCCCCCACGGAA
>Ga0187808_10000510_pt1 | contig 12148 bp, 13 predicted proteins | sample NC_wetland_sal_i_5_FD_132427 | JGI IMG/M metagenome (GOLD analysis project Ga0187808, IMG submission 132427) | Wetland sediment microbial communities from Neuse River Estuary, North Carolina, USA - ASW_3 | ecosystem: Environmental > Aquatic > Freshwater > Wetlands > Sediment | place: USA: North...
GGAGCGAAGCCACGCGGTAACTGTGGGCTGGGTGCTCGCAGACACGATCAGGGCGCCGACCGGATGGAGGCAACGGGTGATTGACCACCTCGAGCGGATCGTCACCGGCACCCGAGCCGAGCTGGAGCGAAGGCGCACCTCCGTACCCGAGGCCCAGCTGGAGCGCGCCGGACGGGCGCGGATCGAGTCCGGAGATCTCCGACCGTTCGCCGACGCGCTGGCCGGCCGGGGCATCTCGGTGATCGCGGAGCACAAGCGCCGCTCGCCCTCGGCGGGAGTGATCCGCGAGGGACTCACGGTGGCGCAGGTGGTGGGTTCGTACGAGCGCGGCGGTGCGGCGGCGCTGTCGGTATTGACAGACGGCCCGAGCTTCGGCGGCGCGCTGGACGACCTGTCAACCGCGCGCGGCGCGTCGAGCCTGCCGATCCTGCGCAAGGACTTCATCGTCGACCGCTACCAGCTGCATGAGTCGCTCGCCGCGGGCGCCGACGGGATCCTGCTGATCGTCGCGGCGCTTGCCGACCGGCAGCTGACCCGCCTGCACCAACTCGCCGTCGGTCTGGGCCTGGCTGCACTGGTCGAGGTGCACGACCAGCGGGAGCTTGCCCGCGCGCTCGCGGCCGGGGCGCAGCTGATCGGAATCAACAACCGCGATCTGGCCACGCTTAAGGTCGACCTCGGTCGGACATTCGAGCTGCGCGCGCGCATCCCGTCAGGCATCACCGTGGTCGCCGAGTCCGGCTTCAGCAGCCGCCGGGAGCTCGACGAGCTGGAGGCTGCGGGTGTCGACGCAGTGCTCATCGGTGAGGCCCTGATGCGCGCGCTGGACATCGAAGCGGCGTGCCGTGCGCTGGTGAGCTGATGAGCGCCGCCTACGATGTGGTCGTGAACGCCACCACCCCGAAGATCAAGTTTTGCGGGATCACCTCCGTGAAGGACGCTGAGCGCGCAGCGGCGGCCGGAGCGTGGGCGATCGGCCTGATCTTCTGGCCCCGCTCCCCCCGACGGTGCGAGCTGGACGCCGCGGCGGCGATCGCGTCGGCGGTCAAGCGCCGCCTCGAGGTGGTTGGCGTGTTCGTCAACCCGACGCTCGACGAGCTCGCCCGTGTCGCCGACTCGGTGGAGCTGACGATGCTCCAGCTGCACGGGGAGGAGGGTCCGTCGTTCTGCTCGGAGGCGGCGCGCAGGACGGGCTGCAGGGTGATCAAGGCCGCGAGAGTGCGCAGCGGCGCCGACATCCAGGCGCTCGGTCCGTTTCATACCGACTACCACCTGCTCGACAGCTACGCGCCCGGCAGCCCCGGGGGCACCGGCCACACGTTCTCCTGGGAGATCGCGCGAGCGCACCGCGGCCCGGTGCCGGTGATCCTCAGCGGCGGGCTGACACCTCAGAACGTCGGCGAGGCGATCGCGGTGGTGGGGCCGTTTGCGGTGGATGTCGCCAGCGGCGTCGAGCTCTCGCCCGGCTGCAAGGATCCCGCCAAGCTGCAAGCGTTCGCTGATGCTGTGGCCGGGGCGCATGCGCCCCGGCCTGCGGCGGCGCATGCGCCGCCCCACCGGCGCGCGCATGCGCGCGCCGGAACACCCGCCCGATGAGCACGATCGAGCACCGCTTCGGTCGCTACGGCGGGCAGTACGTCCCTGAGACGCTGATGCCGGCACTCGCCGAGCTCGAGGCTGCCTGGGTGGCGGCCCGTCAAGACGGCGCCTTCCGGGCCGAGCTCGACGCGCTGCTGCGGGACTACGTCGGGCGGCCCTCACCGCTGTATCTGGCCTCGCGACTGAGCGCGGAGGCGGGCCATCCGATCTACCTCAAGCGAGAAGATCTCAACCACACCGGCGCGCACAAGATCAACAACGCGCTGGGCCAGGCGCTGCTGGCCGCACGAATGGGCAAGCGGCGAATCATCGCCGAGACGGGCGCCGGCCAGCACGGGGTGGCCACGGCGACCGCCTGCGCGCTGCTCGGGCTCGAGTGTGTCGTCTACATGGGCACCGAGGACATGCGGCGCCAGAAGCCGAACGTCGAGCGGATGGAGCTGCTGGGCGCGCTGGTGGCGCCGGTGGACGCGGGCGCGCGAACCCTCAAGGAAGCCGTGTCGGCGGCGATTCGCGATTGGGTGACGAACGTCGGGACCACGCACTACATCATCGGCTCGTGCGTCGGGCCGGCTCCCTACCCGGCGCTCGTCCGCGACCTCCAGCGGGTGATCGGCGACGAGGCTCGGGCACAGGTGCTCGAGCGTGCCGGGCGCCTGCCGCAACGTGTGATCGCGTGTGTGGGTGGCGGCTCGAACGCGATCGGGATGTTCACGCCGTTCATCGCCGACGATCGCGTGGAGCTGGTCGGGGTGGAGGCCGGAGGCGAGGGGATCGAGACCGGCCGTCACGGAGCGCCGCTGACCGCCGCCGGCCTCCCCGGCGTCCTGCACGGGTCGTTCTCGGCGCTGATGCAGGACGAGGACGGACAGGTCCTGGAGGCGCATTCGGTGTCCGCGGGACTCGACTACCCGGGAACCGGCCCCGAGCACGCCTGGCTGCGCGACTCCGGCCGCGCCCGCTACGTGGCGGTCACCGACGCGCAGGCGCTGGAGGCGTTCGCTCGGACCGCTCGGCTGGAGGGCATCATTCCAGCGCTCGAGAGCGCGCACGCGATCGCCTGGACGCTCGCGAACGGGCCCAGCGAGCTGGACCTGGTGTGCCTTTCGGGCCGGGGAGACAAGGACCTTAAGGAGGCGCTGGAGCTGCTCGAACGGCGGGCAGAACGGTGATCGGGCGGCGCGTGAGCGGCGCCGAGCGGATCGCCGCGGCATTCGTCAGCGCCCGCGTCGACGGCCGCCGGGCGGCCCTGATGCCGTACCTGATGGGGGGCTTCCCAAACCTCGAGACCTCGCGCCGGATCGGGCTTGCCTACGCAGAGGCCGGCGCTGACCTGATCGAGCTCGGCGTGCCGTTCTCGGATCCGCTGGCTGACGGTCCCGTGATCCACGCGGCCGGGACGGCGGCCCTCCGTGGCGGGGCGACTGTCGAGGACGTGTTGGGGGTCTGCGAATCGACCTCCGAGCGCGTCCCGGTGGTCGTCATGTGCTACTCGAACCCGATCTTCGTGCGCGGAGCAGAGCGCTTCGTCGACGCGCTGACGGAGGCTTCCGCCAGCGGGTTGATCGTGCCCGATCTCCCGCTCGAGGAGGCGCACGAGCTGCGGGCGATCTGCGACCAGCGGGGGATCGCGCTGATCCCGCTGGTCGCGCCGACGACTCCGGACGATCGGCTCGCGCAGATCGGGGAGCGCGCGCGGGGCTTTCTGTACGCCGTCTCGCTGACCGGAACCACGGGCGAGCGAACCGCCCTGGACGGGGCGCTGTCGACCGTGCTCGCGCGCGCGGCCGCCAACACCCGCGTTCCCGTCGCGGTCGGCTTCGGCATCGCCGAACCGGCCCAGGCAGCGGCCGCGGCCGCGGCGGGCGCCGATGGGGTGATCGTCGGCAGCCGGCTGGTGCGCGCGGCGGGCGAGTCGCCCGACCCGGTTCCGGGCATCGCTGCGCTGGTAAGCGAGTTCGCCGCTGCGCTGGCGGGCGGGCAGTGATCGGATGGCCTGCCGGCGCGAGGCGCGCTGCACTCGCAACCGGCTTGGACTTGGTTAGCATCCCCCCGACGATGGGTCTGATCCTCACTGCGACCGCCGGCCTCTGCATCTGGATCATCCTCTGGGCAATCGGCGGCTTGGGCGGCTTCGACTCGATCCTGATCGGGATCGTGATGGTCCTGATCGCGATCGCTATTCGAAACCTCCTCCCACGCGTGCCCGGCCGGCGGAGCTGACCAACCCGCTCATGCGTAGCCCCCTGCTGGCACGCGGCCGGGCACTGACCGGGTGCGTATGCGCGACGCTCGCCGCGGGCCTGGCCGGCTGCACCACGACCGCCACGACGCCTTCGGTGAGCGGTGGCACGCTGTCGATCTACGTGAGCGTGCCGCCCGGCGGCGCCGCCAGCCAGCAGGCGCAGGACGTGCTCTCGGCCGAGCGGCTCGCATTCCGGCAGGCGCCGGGCGGCGACACGGTCGGGCGGTTCACGCTCAAGGTGGTCACCTTCGAGGGCAAGGAGCTCTCCGACAACGCCCGTCAGGCGATCGGCGACTCGAGCACGATCGCCTACCTCGGCGAGCTGATGCCCGGCGCGTCGGCCGACACGATCGGGATCACCAACGCCCTGGACGTGCTCCAGGTGAGCCCCACCGACACCGCCGTCGAGCTGACCCAGCCGAGCCCCGCCGTCCCGAGCTCGCCGACTCGCTACTACGAGTCGCTCAGCACGTACGGGCGCACCTTTGCGCGGGTCGTGCCGACAGACGCGCTGGAAGCAAAGGCGCTGGTCGCGCAGATGCGGGCGGTCGGTGTCAAACGCCTGTACATCCAGACCGACGGGAGCGCATACGCCAAGGCGCTCGCGTACGCGGTGACGAGCAACGCATCGCCGAACGTCACGGTCGTGCCGGCGGTGCAGAGCGCCGACGGCGTCCTCTACGCCGGGACCTCCGGGGCTGCCGCAGCCGCGGCCCTCAACGAGGCCGCGGCCAGCGACCCGGCGACGAAGCTGTTCGGGTCCTCGGCTCTGGCTCAGACCACCTTTGCGGGCGCGCTCTCACCAGCCGCCCAGCGGAACACCTACGTCTCCTCGCCGGGGTTCACCGCGGCGGATCTTCCGCCCCAGGGTCGGCAGTTCGTCACTGCGTTCCGCGCCGCCTACGGGCATGTCCCCGCGACCGAGGCGATCTTCGGCTATGAGGCAATGGCGGCCGTGATGGCGGTGCTGCACGAGGCCGGATCCTCGGCGGCCAACCGGACCACGGTGGTGCATGACTTCTTCGGGATCAGAAACCGCAGCTCGGCGCTCGGCACGTACTCGATCAACCAGAACGGCGACACGAGCATCGCGCCGTTCGTCATCAACCGGGTCAAAGTGGGCCAGCTGGTCCCCTACAAAGCGATCCAAGAGCAGGGGTGAACGCTCGCCGCAGGATGCTCGTCCCGATCGTGGTGGCTGCGGCTGCCGTCGGTGGCTGCGGATCGGCTGACAAGCCAGGCAGCCCGGTCCGCGGGAACACGCTCACGATCTATTTCAGCGGCCCGCTGCACGGCGCCTCGAGCCCGGGTGCGGTGGCCGCTCTGAGGGGCGCCGAGATGGCGCTCGCCGACGTGCATGGGCGCGTCGGCTCCTACCGCATCAGCTTCAAGGCGCTCGATGACTCGACGCCCCAGAGCGATGGATGGGACCCCAACCAGACGACCGCCGACGCGCGTGTGGCGGTCCAGGACCCCACCACGATCGGCTACCTGGGGGAATTTAATTCGGGTGCCAGCGCGGTCGCGATTCCGCTCGTGAACCGAGCAGGGATCGCCCAGATCAGTCCAGCGAGCACGGCCGTGGGGCTGACTTCGGCCGGGACGGGAGCCGCCCCCGGCGAGCCGCAGAAGTACTACCCGACCGGCGCCCGGACCTTCGCGCGCGTGGTGCCGACCGACGCGGTTCAGGCCGTCGCGCTCGTTCGGGTCCAGCAGGCGATGGGCTGCCGGAGCGTATTCGTGCTCCACGACGGAGAGGTCGACGGCGAGGACACCGCGCTGACGTTCGTTCTCACCGCGCAGTCCGCGGGTCTGCGCGTGGTTGGGGTGCAGGCCTTCCAGCGACAGGCGGGCAACTACGCCTCACTGGCGACCGGCGTCGCCGGATCCGGCGCCGATTGTGTGCTGATCAGCGCGATCGACGAGCGTAGTTCCGCCGTGCTCACCGAGCAGCTCGCGCGGGCGCTGCCGGATGCAACCATCTTCGCCTCCAACGAGCTGGCGGACACCGCTTACACCGATCCCGCTCGGGGCGGCATTCCCAGCTCGTTGGAGCCGCGGGTCGTGGTCGTCAGCGCGACGCTCGACCCCGCCGCCTATCCGGTCTCCGGACAGGCGTTCCTGGCAGCGTATTCGCGCCAGTTCGGCACCCCCGAGCCACCAGCGATCTTCGGTTATGCGGCGATGAGCTTGATGCTCGGTGCGATCTCCCAGGCCACCGACGGGGGACGCAAGCCTGCGATCCGGTCGAAGGTCGCGGCGGCGATTCGCTCGACCCCGAACGTGAACAGCGCGCTCGGCCCGTTCTGGATCGATTCCGCCGGAGACACCACGATCGATCGCTACGGCATCTACCGGATCGTGGCCGGTCAGCTGTCGTTTCTCGAGGCGACGGGTTGACATCCGCTCCGCTGCCTTTAGGCAGGATTGACATTCCGTTAGGAGCGGGCGACAGGGCTTGATCCGACCGGCGTCGGCATTAGCCTGCGCGCACTGGGCCCAGTGAACCCCGGGCTCACCGGAGCCATGTGAAGCCCGGGAGGAGAAAGGAGCACTATGAGGCTTTCAAGAAGGGCAATGGCTGGATGCTTGCTCGCGGGTGTTGCGGCAGTCGTGCTTGCCGCCTGCGGCAGCAGCTCGAGCAGCAAGAGCAGCAGCACCTCGAGCAGCAGCGGCAAGACGATCGATATCTACTCGAGCCTGCCGCTGCAGGGAGCGTCGACCGCCCAGACCGATCCGCTGGTCAACGGGATCAAGCTGGCGCTGTCGGAGGCCGGCGGCAAGGCGGGCCAGTGGACCGTCAACTACAAGTCGCTCGACGACTCGACCGCGGCCCTCGGTAAGTGGGACCCGAGCCAGTGCGCCGCCAACGCGCGGACGGCCGCAGCGGATCCGAAGACCGTTCTTTACCTCGGCGAGTTCAACTCGGGGTGTAGCGAGGTTTCGATCCCGATCCTCAACCAGGCGGGTGTCCCGCAGCTCAGTCCCGCCAACACGTACGTGGGTCTGACCACGAACCTCCCCGGCAGCGCGGCGGGCGAACCCACGAAGTACTACCCCACCGGTACGCGCACGTACCTGCGGATCGTTCCGATCGACTCGATCCAGGCGGCCGCCGACCTGATCGCGATGAAGCAGGCCGGCTGCACCAGGGTCGCCGTCGCCAACGACAAGGAGGCATACGGTTCCGGCCTGGCAACGCTGCTCGAGCTGGAGAAGGGCTTCTACGGGGTCAACATCGTGAGCAACACGGGCATCGATCCGACGGCTCCGAACTTCACGTCCTATGCGTCCACGATCAAGGGCCAGGGAGCGAACTGCTTCCTGTTCGCCGGGATCGTGTCCAACGGCGGCGTGCAGATCACCAAGAACGTCAACCAGGCGCTGCCGACGGCGAAGATCTTCGGGCCCGACGGCATGTGCACGAGCTCGTGGACGGATCCCAGCATGGGTGGCGTGCCGGCGAGCATCGATCCGTTGATCGAGTGCACGGTGGCGACCCTGGACCTGAGCGCCTACCCGGGCGGAAAGTCGTTCCTGGCCGCCTACAAGGCCAAGTACGGCGTCTCCAACCCGGACCCGTACTCGATCTACGGCTACGAGGCGATGAAGCTCGGCCTCGACACGATCCGGGGCCTGGGTTCCTCGGGCAACAGCAAGTCCGCGGTTCTGCACGCGCTGTTCGCCACCAAGGCGCGGCCGTCGGTGCTGGGCACCTACGGGTTCAATGCCAACGGGGACACCACGCTCAAGTCCTACGGCCTGTACAAGGTCGGATCGAACGGCCAGCTGGTGTTCTACAAGACGCTGATCCCGACCAAGACGGTCTCGTAACGGACACAAAGCCGTGAGGAGCAGAACGTAAGTCGTGAAGGGGGGCGCCCAAGGGCGCCCCCCTTTGCGAATCGTCCGCGCCTCACATCCTGGGATACTCCACACGGACTCGTGGAAGCCGGCTCGCTATCCCCAACGACTCCCGCCGTCAGGGCGAGTCCGCTTGCTGCGCTCCGGCGATACCTCGGTCGCTGGGGACTGATCGCCGCGCTGGCGGCGCTGCCGATCTACTACGGCATTCGCGATCTCACGCACGGCTACCAGGCGGGGTTCGTCGCGGGTCACCCGGTGATCCACCACGACCTGACCCAGCTCGGCTTCAACTTCGCCGTTGGCCTCTCCAACGGGGCGATCTGGGCGCTGATCGCGATCGGCTACACGCTCGTGTACGGGATCATCGAGCTGATCAACTTCGCCCACGGCGACGTGTTCATGATCGGATCCTTCACCGCAGTCGGTCTGTGGGGGACGTTGGGGCTGGGGTTCGCCACGGGCACGGCCGGACTGATCGGCGGGCTGCTGGGGACCCTGGTGCTCACGATGGTCGTCTGCGGCGTGCTCAACGTGCTGATCGAGCGCGTCGCCTACCGGCCCCTGCGAAGCGCGCCGAAGCTGGCCGCGCTGATCACCGCAGTGGGCTTCTCGTTCATCCTCCAGAACGTCGGCCTGCTGTGGCGCGGGGGCTCTCCGCAGAGCGTCAACGACCTGATCGGCCAGGGCAAGACGGTCTTCCACATCTTCGGCGTCCCGATTGCGCGCGGCTACCTGCTCGCGCTGGGGGTGATGATTCCGCTCGTGTTCCTGCTCAGCCGCTTCATCAGCAGCACGCGCATGGGACGAGCGATGCGCGCAACCGCCCAGGATCCCGAGGCGGCGCGGCTGATGGGCATCAACGTCAACCAGACGATCTCGTTGACGTTCCTGCTCGGCGGCATGCTCGCCGGCGCCGCGGGCCTGATCTATGCCCTGTACGAGACGAACATCTGGTACTTCCAGGGGTTCAAGGCAGGGCTGATCGCGTTCACCGCGGCCGTCATGGGCGGGATCGGAAACGTCCGCGGGGCGGTGCTTGGAGGTCTGATCATCGGCGTCATCCAGGCGCTGGCGGACTCGAGAATGGGACCGCAGTGGACCGAGGCGGTCGTGTTCGGCTTCCTGATCATGATCATGGTGCTGCGCCCGCGGGGGCTGCTCGGGGAGGAGACGAGGGAGGCGGGATGAGCGATCCCCCAGGGCAACCGGTAGAGGAACTCGATCAGAACGCCGGGCGGGATGCGCCGCCGAGCGGACCCTCTGGCTGGGGCGAGCTCCGCGCGCAGTTGCAGGAGTGGCGGGCCGCGGTTGACGGGGCGCTGCCGCCCTGGTGGCCGCGGGCGATGGCGGTGATCGCGATCGCCTTTGCGATCGTGCTGCCGTTCTTCTTCTCGCTCGACAGCGACTTCATGAACGCGACGATCATCGCGGTCGCCTACGCGGTGATGTCGCTGGGGCTGAACATCGTGGTCGGCTTCGCCGGGCTGCTCGACCTCGGATACGTCGCGTTCTACGCACTCGGGGCGTACTCGCTCGGCTGGTTCGGCTCGGACTTCTTCTTCAAGGCGCACATCCACGTGCTCGTCTCCAAGGTCGCGAGCACGCTCCCCGGGATCCATCTCAATTTCATCCTGATCCTGATCGCCGCGGCCCTGATCTGTGCGCTGGCGGGGATGCTGATCGGCCTGCCCACGCTGCGCCTGCGCGGCGACTACATCGCGATCGTGACGCTCGCGTTCGGGGAGATCATCGCCGTCGTCGCGGTCAACGGCCAGAGCGTCCAACTCGGTGGCGGCATGACGCTGACCGCCGGCAACCTCGGGATCAGCGCCGTCGACTCGCCGTACTTTCCGGGGGTCGGCATGTTCAACGAGCTCAACCTTCGCCCCTGGTACTGGCTGATCCTCGGCGTGATGCTGTTCGTCCTGTTCGTCAACCTGCGGCTGCGGGACTCCCGGCTCGGTCGCGCCTGGATCGCGCTGCGCGAGGACGAGGTCGCCGCCGTGTCGATGGGGATCCCGTTGGTGCGCACGAAGCTGATGGCGTACTCGATGGGCGCAGCGTTCGGAGGCATGGCCGGCGCGTTCTTCGGCACCTACTTCACCGTGGTCAACGCAGATCAGTTCCAGTTCGGGTTCTCGATCTTCATCCTCTCGATGGTGATCATCGGCGGGCTCGGCTCGATCTGGGGAGCGGTCGCCGGAGGGCTGCTGCTCGGGTACATCAACTACTACCTGATCCCGCACGTGCTGAACACGCTTCCGAGCAAATTCGGGCTCAACTTCCAGCTGACCGAGATCGAGTTCGGGATCTACGGCTTCCTGCTCGTGATGATGATGATCTTGCGCCCACAGGGCCTGATCCCGGAGCGAAGACGCCGCCTCGAGCTGACCGCCAAGGTCGGCGTCGCCCAATCGGAGCGCGAGCTCGCGGAGCCGTCTGCATACGACACCACCGGGGTGAACGAGTGACGACCGCGACGACCGTCGCGAGCGCGCCTGCGGTGATGCGCGTGGACCACGTGGTCAAGGAGTTCGGCGGTCTGGTGGCCGTCGATGACGTCTCGCTCGACGTGCCGCAGCACTCGATCGTGTCCTTGATCGGGCCCAACGGCGCCGGCAAGACGACCCTGTTCAACATGCTGACCGGCTTGTACAAGCCGACCTCAGGGCGCGTGCTGCTCGGCAAACGCGACATCACGCACAAGCGCCCCGACATCATCACGAGCCTGGGCGTGGCGCGCACGTTTCAGAATATCCGCCTGTTCGGGGCGATGACCGCGGTCGAGAACGTGGTCGTCGGCCGGCACGTGCGGATGCGCGCCGGGCTGTTCGGTTCGGTCCTCAGACTGCCGTCGGTCCGGCGCGAGGAGCGGGCCGTACGCGAGCGCGCCCGCGAGCTGCTGGCGTACGTCGGGCTGCGCGAGAGCGCGTTCGATCTGCTCGCCGCGCAGCTGCCCTACGGCGACCAGCGGCGGGTGGAGATCGCGCGAGCCCTGGCGTCCGAGCCCACGCTGCTCCTGCTCGACGAGCCGACGGCGGGGATGAACCCCAATGAGTCTGCGGCGCTGACGAGCTTCATGCGCAAGCTGCGCCGCGAGCTCGAGCTGACGATCCTGCTGATCGAGCACGACATGAAGGTGGTGATGGATGTCTCGGAGCGGGTCACCGTCCTCGACCATGGACACAAGATCGCCGAGGGTCCCCCGGAGGAGGTGCGCGCCGACCCCCGCGTGATCGAGGCCTACCTGGGGACGCCACAGTCATGACGCTGCTTAAGGTCTCGGACATCCGCGCCAGGTACGGCTCGATCGAGGCCCTGAAGGGCGTCTCGCTCGAGGTAGAGGAGGGCGAGGTCGTCACGCTGATCGGATCCAACGGGGCGGGCAAGTCGACCACGCTGCGGTCGATCTCGGGGCTGACGCCGGCCAGCAGCGGCAAGGTCGTGTTCGACGACGAGGAGATCACCCGCGTCCCCGCGCACGAGATCGTTGGGCGCGGAATCGCGATGGCGCCCGAGGGGCGTCACTGCTTTCCCAGGATGACGGTGCGCGAGAACCTCGAGCTTGGGGCCTATCTGCGCCGTGGCGACGACATCGGGGAGGACTTCGAGCGCGTCTACGGACTGTTCCCGCGACTGCAGGAGCGCGAGGGTCAGACGGCGGGCACGATGTCCGGCGGCGAGCAGCAGATGCTCGCGATCGGCCGGGCGCTGATGGCCCGGCCGAAGCTCCTGATGCTCGACGAGCCGTCGATGGGGATCGCCCCGATCCTCGTCCAGCGGATCTACGAGACGATCAATGAGATCAACCGCTCAGGCGTCGCGATCCTGCTCGTCGAGCAGAACGCCAACTACGCGCTCGACACCGCCCGTAGGGGCTACGTGCTCGAGACGGGCCGGATCGTGCTGAAGGGCGACTCAGCGACTCTGCGTGACGACCCCGACGTACAGCGAGCGTACCTCGGCACATGACGATCCTCGCGAGCATCGGCCCCAAGGCGCTGTACCTGCTCTTCATCTGGCTCCTGTCGGCGGCCGCCGCTTCCTGGCTGGCGGATCGCAAGGGCTACGGCGAGAAGGTGGGGCTGACTTTCGGGCTGTTCCTGTCTGCCCTCGGCCTCCTGATCGTGCTGCTCCTGCCCGGCCGGCCCGGATCGCAGTGGAAGCTCGAAGGACGGCTGCCACGGCGAAGGCGAAGGTCAGGCTGAGTCGCGCCAGACCCGCGGCGGCGCCAGCCTCGAGCGCGCGTCGTCGTCGCAGTGTCGAACAACGCCCCGACGACGCCCCTGTGCCGACCGACGGAGGCCCGTGCTCATGAGGCGCCGTTACCCCGACGGCCCACCTCCGTCGATCCGCGACTTCATGGCGTTCGAGGAGCACGTCCGCAACGCCCTCCGCGGGCGCGGCCTCGACGTGCCGGAGGCCTGGTACGAGGCA
>Ga0187808_10000511_pt1 | contig 12147 bp, 9 predicted proteins | sample NC_wetland_sal_i_5_FD_132427 | JGI IMG/M metagenome (GOLD analysis project Ga0187808, IMG submission 132427) | Wetland sediment microbial communities from Neuse River Estuary, North Carolina, USA - ASW_3 | ecosystem: Environmental > Aquatic > Freshwater > Wetlands > Sediment | place: USA: North...
ATGCCGTTGCAGCAGGTGTCCCTGTATACCTGGACCTGCTGAAGCATGAAGAAGCAAGCGTCAGAACATGTGCCGCCTACACACTCGCCTGCTTCAAAGAACACGCCTGCGACATCATTCCCCAGCTTCATTCTTGTATCGACACGGAAGAGGATGAGCTAGCAAAGTCAAGCATGCTCCTATGCCTGGGCGCTGTGGCCGAATATAATGCAGCACGCCAGTGCTTGTTGACAGAGATGATAAAGGTGCAAACCAGCGCCCTCATCAAACTGGCAGCATCGATGGCACTGGCAAGACTGACTAAGGAGAACACCCCACCTGAGGCACTGCATGTGCTCGTTGATACCATCGTAGAACCAGAATCAATCAAAGATAAATATGTTGAACTTCCGTGGGCTAATATGGATGTTGTAGGTGATACAAGCCGCAGCTTGTATGCTCTTGGGCCTGGCGCCGGTCGCATCGCCATCCCAATCCTGACAGAAGCACTCAGGACAGCAAACGCACCTAACGCGCTAAGAGTAGCGGATGTTCTCCTCCATGTAGCATTCAACGGCGAATTGGTAAATACCGATATTACTGCTCAGACACTAACGGATGAGCAGAGGCTGGTACTGACTGCGATCGCAAACAGTGATTGTGCCTGGGTCATCGACATTATCAACATCGGGAAGGCCGCGTGAAATCGCCTGGCAGGGGACATGGCTGGGGCAAGCCCAGCCACTACTATATACGGGCTTCGCGACCCCCTTCGTAGTATAGTAGTGGCTGGGCTTGCCCCAGCCATGCTCACCTGTTATAATACAGCAGCAATCACACCGTGCCAGAACTCCTGACCAGAAGAAGGATCAATGTTGCATGCTTAGCATCCGGCGTTATACCCCGGCGGACCAGGCCGCCGTCGAGTTCCTGCATGTGTTTGCCATGCAGCAGGTTGGGGCCTATCTTGGGCGCGGGCCCTGGGACGACGATCTCTATGCCATTGAAGAGCACTATCTCAACGCGCATGGTGAATTTCTGCTTGGCGAGATCGAAGGTCGTCTCGTTACCATGGGAGCTTTTCGCCGCACCTCGCCCATACGAGCCGAAATCATGCGCATGCGTGTCCATCCCGACTATCAGGGGCAAGGGTTCGGGCAGCGTATTCTCAGCGAACTCGAAACGCGCGCCCGTACCAGAGGCTACACCACCCTGCATCTGCACACCTCAACGGTGCAAATCGCCGCGCAGAAGTTGTATGAGAAGCATGGCTTTCGCGAGGTAGGACGAGAGACGTATCATAGGCTCCAGATTATTTTGTATGAGAAGGAGATTGCACCTCCGCAAGCTTGAGAAGGTCGAGATGGAGCACAGCAGAGAAGAGTGCCTCTTGCCCTATTCCAGCAAGAGACACTCCTCCTGTTAATGAAGACAGCTCGATGAGCTACTACATCATACCGCCCATACCGCCCATGCCGCCCATACCACCAGGCATTGCCCCGGCGCCCTGCTCCTCTGGCGCATCGGTAATCAGCGCATCAGTCGTCAGGAACATACCCGCGATGCTGGCAGCATTCTGCAACGCAGAACGTGTCACCTTCACAGGGTCAATGATACCAGCCTTAAACATATCTACATACTGGCTGGTTAACACATCGAAGCCGTAACCATGCGGGCGTGATCGTACCTCGGCAGCTGTGACAGCCCCATCGCGGCCGGCATTGAGAACAATCTGGCGCAGTGGCTCTTCCAAGGCACGGCGAAGAATATTCAGACCCGTCGTCTCTTCGCCAGGAGCGACGTGCACCGTGTCTAGCGCAGGGATGGCGTGGATCAGCACAGAACCACCACCGGCCACGATGCCTTCCTCAATTGCAGCACGTGTGGCAGAAAGGGCATCCTCAATACGATGCTTCTTTTCCTTCAGCTCCACTTCGGTAGCTGCTCCCACCTTAATCACAGCGACGCCACCAGCCAGCTTCGCCACGCGCTCTTGAAGCTTTTCGCGATCATAGTCGCTCGTGGTCTCTTCGATCTGCGCGCGAATCTGGCGTACGCGGGCCTGAATGGCATCTGTTTTGCCAGCGCCCTCAACGATTGTCGTCGTATCCTTGTTGGCAATCACCGTACGAGCCTGCCCCAGGTCACGCAGGGAGGCGCTCTCCAACTTCAGGCCGGCCTTCTCAGTGATCACCTTGCCGCCTGTCAGCACAGCGATATCTTCCAGCATGGCCTCACGGCGGTCGCCAAAGCCAGGAGCTTTCACCGCCAGCACATTGAAGATGCCGCGCAACTTGTTAACCACCAGCGTTGCCAGCGCCTCACCATCCACATCCTCGGCGATGATGACCAGTTCTTTGCGGCCCGTCTGTATCACACGCTCCAGCAGCGGCAGAATATCTGCGATAGCGCTGATCTTCTTGTCCGTGATGAGGATGTACGGATTCGACATCTCAGCTTCCATGCGGTCCATGTTCGTCGACATGTAGGGAGAGATGTAGCCACGATCAAACTGCATACCCTCGGTATACTCTTTTTCCATCGCCAGGCCGCGGCCCTCTTCAACGGTAATCACACCGTCTTTGCCGACTTTGTCCATCACCTCAGCGATTAACGCGCCAATTTCAGGATCAGCCGCTGAGATCGCGGCAACCTGTGCAATCTCTTCCTGTGTCTCGACCGGCTTGCTCATCGCCTTTATCTCAGTGATGACGGCCTCGGTTCCCTTCTCCAGGCCCTTGCGCAGGATCATTGGATTCGCGCCTGCCGCCAGGTTCTTCAGACCCTCAATGATCATTGCCTGAGCCAAAACAGTCGCCGTCGTGGTACCATCGCCTGCAACGTCATTCGTCTTCGTCGCTACCTCTTTGAGCAACTGCGCGCCCATATTCTCAAAGGGATCGGGCAGATCGATATCACGAGCAATCGTCACACCGTCACTTGTAATAGTCGGTGCGCCGTACTTCTTATCCAGCACCACATTGCGCCCCTTCGGCCCAAGTGTTACTTTTACGACATCCGCCAGCGCATCCATACCCTTCTTGAGGGAATGGCGCGCATTCTCATCAAATTGCAGTCTCTTCGCCAACTCATTTACTCCTGTTCAACAATACCCATGATGTCGCTTTCGCGCAAAATCAAATACTCTTCGCCATCCATCTTGACTTCGCTACCGGCATACTTGGCAAACAGTACCTTCTGTCCGGCACTTACTTCCAGCGTCACGCGTTTGCCGTTGTCTAAGACCTTCCCTGGACCAACTGCCAGCACCTCGCCCTCCTGAGGCTTCTCTTTGGCGGTATCCGGCAGCACGATGCCGCTCTTAGTGACGGTTTCACGCGATATGGCCTTGACGACCACGCGATCACCGAGCGGTCGAAGCTTGACACTTACCGTTGGCATACACCAATCCTCCAGTTTTCTTTCTATTTCCTATTTTTGCGGGCGAGACTCTCCTCAGCCCTTTTATTAGCACTCCTCTTGTGAGAGTGCGAACCTGCTATATAATACATCATCCGTGGCCCCTTCGCAAGAGGTCTCCTACATTACATCCATTGAACATGTTGCGAAGCCGTTGTATAGTAGAGGAAAATCAAGGAACATACCAGTGTCTAAGCTCGATAATGCTCAACAGAGCCCCACATTCGCCAGCAAGTTCATCGCTCCATTCATCGGTGGACAAATGCTGCGAAACCGTACGCTGCTGGCGGTCTCGCTTACCATCTGTGCCGCCTATACTGGGATAGGCATGATCGTCCCTGTCCGAGTCCTGTATGCACAGTCGCGTGGAGCTTCGCTTGGTATCATCGGGGCGATGGCATCGGCTTACCTCATCTCGAATTTCGTCTTCCAGTACCCGAGTGGCTGGATAGCTGATCGCTGGGGGCGCAAACGCATCATGGTGATCAGCCTCTTAGCGCAAGCGTTACTCTCGCTGGCTTATCTCTTCATCACCGATCCGGTGTTTTTTGTGGTTTTGCGTTTCGTGGAAGGCATCGCGGCCGCCGCAACGCTGCCTTCGGCTCGTGCGCTGATTGCAGATACCGTGCCAGCCGAGAGCCGGGGTGAGGCGTATGGTGTATTCAGCGCATTCTTCAATAGTGGTTTCCTCCTGGGGCCCGCCATCGGCGGTCTCCTGGCCACCACGGGCTATGCCAGCGCCTTCATTATTGCTGTGCTGTTCCGCCTCGCCGCTGTCGTAATAGTCATCACGATGATACACACACAGGGTCAGATCAGTAGAGAAGCACGCGAACGTGCAAAAGCGGTGCCGCGTCGCGCACTCTTCACACTTCCCCTGGTAGGAGCTTACATACTGGCATTCGGCGACTACCTCTACGTTGGGTTCGACCTCACCATCATGCCTCTGTGGATGCACAATAACCTTGGAGCATCGGTTGCACTTATCGGTTTGACATACACGGCGTGGGCTATTCCCAATATCATCACTTCACCGATCGGCGGACGCATTGCCGACCGCACGCGTCGCTCCCTGCTTATCCTGGTCTTTGGCCTGGCACAGATACCACTCTACCTTGCCTATGGCTTACTCAATACAGCATGGCCCGTTGCTGTATTGTTCGCGGTGCATGGAGTCGTCTACGCTCTGATACAGCCAGCCGTCGATTCACACGTTGCCGCCTCATCGCTTGCCGACGCGCGGGCGCGAGTGCAGAGCGTGTACAGCGCCTTCGGTTTGTTAGGCTCTTTCATCAGCGCAACCGTGCTGAGTAGCCTGTACGTGGTCAACTTCCACCTCCCCCTCTTCGTCCTGGGTGCGGGTTTCGCAGTGTGCGTCATAACGGGCGGCTTGATGATACGTATCTCTGAATCAAGGAGTCTGCCATCTAAGATCGACAAATGAAGAAAGAATCTAGAAGCCACCCGGTCCTGCAAACCTCGCAAGCGCACTCCTTCCAAGTGTTCCTCTCCACACCCGGTTTCCGCTCATGCTACACTATCAATAAGAAAAGCTATGTAGAAGGGTCTTCGGCAGATAGCCCTCTATTTTCTCCCCCACCGTTGTGCTATACTCTACTTACATTACACTAGGCACTCCTCTCTTTTCTCACGATTGTTAATAATCGAGGTGTAACATGTCACTGGAAGGACAACAGATCCATCGCTATCGTATCGTGCGCCTGCTGGGTAGCGGGGGCATGGGTGACGTCTACCTGGCCGAAGACCCACGCATCGAGCAGCAAGTGGCTATCAAAGTGATCCGCGCCGAGGCCAGTCCTTATCCCGACACCCAGGACAGCCAGGAAGTCGCTCGCCTCTTTCAACGCGAGGCCAGGGCCATCGCCAAATTAGATCACCCACATATCCTGCCGCTGTATGACTATGGCGAGGAACGCATGGGGAACATGACCGTCATCTACCTGGTAATGCCCTATCGCCGGGAAGGCTCGCTCTCGGACTGGTTGCGCCAACGTGGTCAGGCAGGATTGCTCGCGCCTCAGGACGTCTCGCACTTTGTAGGTCAAGCCGCAAACGCGCTGCAGCATGCCCACGACCACCAGATCATTCACCAGGATGTCAAACCCTCCAACTTTCTGCTGCGGCATCGACAAGAGACGCCGACGCGCCCGGACCTGCTGCTGGCCGATTTTGGCATCGCCCGCGTCTCGACGACCACCGCCAGTGCCAGCCAATCCATCCGGGGGACACCCACCTCCATGGCCCCAGAACAATGGGAGGGTCATCCTGTGCCTGCGACTGATCAGTACGCTCTAGCCGTGATGGCTTACGAATTGCTCACGGGACGTCCCCCGTTTCAGGGAGCGCCGGGACCCCTGATGTATCAACACCTCACCATGCTACCACCGCCTCCAAGCAGCGTGAACCCGCAACTGTCCGGCGAGTTGGATGCCGTGCTCTTGCACGCCCTGGCGAAACGACCTGAGCAGCGTTTCGTTTCCATTATGACCTTCGCCAATGCGTTCCAGCAGGCAGTACAAGCCCAAACTGTGGAAGAAGCCGATGCTCCCACGTACCTATCCGTGACCCCCACATCTACACCCAAGTCTGCCAGTTCGGGCAACCTTCGTGCGGTGCTGGCCATCAGTACGGCAGAGGCTCAGGCGGGCACGATTCGCACGCTGAGGCTGCCGGGAGGTCAACAGGTGACGGTGTCCGTACCTGCCGGAGTGCGTGATGGACAGGTTGTGCACCTGGACGGCCAGGACAAGACATCCCACGCCGGTGGCCCAGCCGGAGCATTGATCCTGAGCATCCAGGTCAAAACGGCAGAGGAAGCTTCTCCCTTGTCCACAGTGAGTGCAGCGATGGCCGAAGACACGGTCCTGACGGCCAGCCCAACGGCACCAACTGCCGGTGCACCTACCGTGAGGAGTGCGAATCAACAGCCCAGCGTGAGCAATGCTGTTCGCCCGGAGATGACCATGCCAGCGAGTCCTTCGACCCAGCCAACGCAAGCAGCTACGCCAGTAAACCAGGTGGTACCTCCTGCAACGGAACTGGCGCTTCCCAAGAAACCTTTGATCGGACGTCCTGCCGAGACAACCCTACCGGCGCAAGTAGGACAACAAGCAGGGGTTATGCCAACCGATCAGCCATTGCAGCTTTCTGCTCCGGTCACGGCACAGCCGCAACGGGGCATCTCCCGGCGCACGGTCGTGCTGGGATTGGCAGGGCTGGCGGTCGTGGGCGTGGCCGGTGGTGGTCTCATTTGGCTGGCACGCTCCCAGCAGCCTCCTGCTCCTCCTACTCAAGCATCTCCTCCTCCTCTCCCTGTAGGCACAACGCTCTACACATATCATGGCCATTCCAATATTGTGCGTGCGGTGGCCTGGAACCCTGTCGGAGGGCAGGTAATGCCCAATGGTCGGCGCATCGCCTCAGCGAGCAATGACTGGACGGTGCAGGTGTGGGACGCTGTTGATGGAGGCAACGTCTTCACCTATCGCGGGCATTCTGGTGTTGTGGACGCGGTGGCGTGGGCGCCTCATGGCAGGCGCATCGCCTCGGGGAGCGCTGATAGCACGGTGCAGGTGTGGAATGCCGCAGATGGAGGTCATGTCTTCATCTATCGGGGGCATGCTGGTGTTGTGAATGCGGTGGCGTGGTCGCCCGACGGCACACGCATCGCCTCAGCAAGTAGGGATAAGACAGTGCAGGTGTGGGAATCCGCCAATGGCGGCAGTATCTTCGTCTATCGAGGGCATTCCTCTTGGGTGAATGCGGTGGCGTGGTCGCCCGATGGCAGGTATATTGCCTCGGGGAGCTATGATAACACGGTGCGGGTGTGGGATGCCGCCGACGGGGGCAACGTCTTCACCTATCGGGGGCATACTTCTGTTGTGAATGCGGTGGCATGGTCCCCTGATGGCCGTCGCATCGCCTCAGGGAGCGCTGATAAGACAGTGCAGGTGTGGGATGCTGTTGATGGAGGCAATGTTTTCACTTATCGCGGGCATGCCAATGATGTGCTAGCAGTGGCCTGGAACCCTGTCTGGGGGACAGGGACCTTGCCTGGGGGGCAGGTAATGCCCGATGGCCAACGCATCGCCTCTGGAGGTGGAAACTCCCTCGTAGGAACAGTGCAGGTGTGGGACGCTGTCGGGGGCGACAGTGTGGCCGTGGATGGAGGGAACGTCTATACCTATCATGGGCATGCCGGTGCAGTGCTTGCGGTGGCATGGTCCCCTGATGGCAAGGATATCGCCTCGGGGAGCAAGGATAAGACGGTGCAAGTGTGGGTGGCGGAGCGAAGCGATGTCGTTCTATCGATTGCTGAACGTTCGCTGCTTGTCATGTGAATGTCGTATGATGCGGGTTCGGCAGGGTCGGAAAGAATGTTGTTTCTACGGGGAGTAGCATATAGCATCGGTTCGAGAACAAAAGGACCCTCATCGCTCTTCGGCTAAGGCTATGCTGACGCCTCGGCTATACTCACTGCGGTGGAGCAGTTGGCTTCTCTAGATATCTCTAACCGCGTCTATACAATCGATCCAACTGGAATGCATGAGAAACTGTGAGGAACAGGAGGTAGCACATGGCATCGCTTCGAGAGCAAAAGGACCCTACAGCATCGATTCAGGAGCTGTCGCATTTGCTGAACAGCATGCATGTCGTCGATCTCTCGCCTCTGTTGTATAGTAATATGCCCCACTGGCCCAATGGCATCTTCATCATCGAGGGATTGTATAACCTGGCCCAGGTTCCAACTACCTTTTACTTTATGGCCTTCCCCCTCAAGATTAAGGGTGGGTCTGGCTCTCCACTGCGCCCAATTGCACTTTTCCCAAAGGGATAGGGGGATAAGGACCCGTATTGCTATGCGCATGCAATCTGTGATATCCTAAGATACACACTCGTAATGGATCCTGGATTACCCCTTACCCACTGGACTCAAATCCTGGGGGTCTGGAAATCTTCTCAAGAGAGATGGAGCTAAGGATGAGCCTTGAGGACGCCTAGCCTCGACGAGACCACGAAGCACATGCTTTTGGCAGTGCAGGAAACCAACGATGGTTTATGGGACTGGAACCTCGTCACCAACGAGTTCTACCTCTCTCCACTCTGGAAGGAGATACTCGGCTTTGGTGACGCCGAGCTTCCCAACAGTTATGACGCCTGGCGCGAGCGTGTCCATCCCGAGGACCTGCCGGTTGCGCTGCTCACCTTGCAGCGCCATTTCGATGGGTCCACACCCTTCTACCAGGTCGAGTATCGCCTGCGTCACAAAGACGGCAGCTACCGCTGGTTTTTCTTGCACGGCAGTTCATTGCGCGATGCCAGCGGCACCCCGCTGCGTGCCTTTGGCTGGCATACGGACATCACCGAACGCAAGCAGGAAGAAGCGCAGCGCATGCGCTGGTTGGCCTTACGTGCGGAAGTCAGCCAGGCGCTGACTGAACGAAGCTCCTTACCCACCATGCTACAGCGTTGCTGCCAGGCGCTGGAGGATCACTTGCGGGTGGCTTGGGCCTTCATCTGGCTCGCGGAGGAGGCGGAGATGGCGCTGGACCTGTGGGCTAGCAGCACCTGCGACCCGGCACTCCTGAACGAGCAGTACTGCGACTCGGCCTTCGCCTTGACTCTTGGTCACATCGTCTGGCGGCGTCAGCCCTATCTCACCAATGATGTGCCCAACGATCCATACCTGGGCACCACTGGCTGGGTCGAGCGTGAGCGCATCAGCGCCTTCGCAGGCTATCCCCTCCTCGTGGAGGAACGTGTTGTCGGTGTCATGGCACTGTTCTCCCGCGAACGCTTCAGCACAGAGACCCTCGAACTGCTGGCGTTGCTGGCGAACGCCGTCGCTCAGGGAATTGGGCGTAAGTGGGCAGAGGAGGCACTGGAGGCGCGCGTACAACAACAGACACGCGAGCTCGAGCTACTACTGGAGATCTCCCATGCTGCACCCTCAACTCGCAACCTATCCGCCCTGCTCGACAGCCTGCTAGTGCAACTCAAAACAGTCGTGGACTACAGCGGAGCAGCCTTGTATTGTATCCAGGACGACCAGCTTTCCTTACTGGCCCAGCAGTATCCCCCCGCAGCTACGCAGAACACCCAGGTGTATCGACTCATAGTACAGGAGGCGCTGGTAGCAGCACCCAGCGAGCTACGCGAGCCGATCATTATCAACGACCTACACACAGATCCCCGTTTCGTCCAGCTGTATCTGCGCGTCCTTGAGCACGCACCAGCTATGGCATGGCAATTTCGTTCCTGGATGCTCGTACCCCTGCTCGTGCAAGAGCAGGGGCTAGCCATTCTCACCCTCAACCATAGCCAGCCGCACGCCTATACGCCCCAGCATGCCCGTTTTGCCTTTGCCCTGGCCACCCAGGCCGCCTTCTTTGCGCTGGAATATCCACGACTGGCTACTCAGGCCCACACCTATGCTTCGTTCCTGGAGCGCATCCACCTGGTGCGCGAGTTGCATGAGGCAGTAGCTATCCATCTGTCTACCATTCAGAGCTGTACGCAACAAATCCGGCAGGCGCTGGTCAACGATGCCACAGCGGCAATGGCTCCATTGCGAACCACGCAGTTACTCGCCAAGATGGGGCTGGCTGATTTACACGCGCTGGACGTAGAACTGCAACCTGAATTGCTTGAGACTGAGGGGCTGATCGTCGTCCTGAAGCGGCACCTGGCAGCGATACGCCTGCGTCGGAACGTGCCGGTGGAGGAGCGCCTGGGAACTGAGCCCAGACTGCCAGTCAAGAGCAAGTACGCCCTGTATCGCATCGTTCAACAAGCACTATGCCAGTTCAGCAGCCATGCCCTTGCCAGTGCCATCACGCTTCGTCTGGAACAGGAGGAGCAGACAGTGGTTCTGGAAGTACGCGCCGAGGGCATAGGTTTTGACGAGCATGACTCTTGGCTCAGCCGACCAGGATTGCAGACCATCCGCAAGTACGCTGAGCAGCTCGAGGCACAACTCTCCATCGACAGGGCTCCCGAGAACGGAACTACACTCAGCGTGCGCTTTCCACTCCCCGGCTGATCAGCCCCCTCCGCCGGCTGGAGAGGTTCTGGGGCGACCGCGAGGGCAGGGAGATCGCGCGCTGTTCTCTGCAGCGCTGAATGCTCTCATCCTGCTGGAGGTGTTGAGAACTGCAAGAGTTCTTCTGCTATCTGCCACATCGCATGTTGTTCCGCAACATCATAGCTGATGGGGCGCTGGTCAAGAACTGCCTTCTTCAACAGTGCCAGAATGCGCTGTTGGAGAGAAGAGATATATGACTGCTGCACCTGGAACGATGGCACAAGCTGGAGTTCAATACGCTCAAGTTCGTAGAAATCCTCCGGACGAAAAGCCAGCGTGAGCAGTTGTGCATAGTTTTGGATGAGATCAAGCAGGGTAGGCTGGCAAAAATAGTCAGGCCGAGTGCTGACAGCAAGAAAGCACCCTGCTACACGGCCTACGTATATGATAGAGGATGCGACTGCGCTTTTAGCATGTTCTGGTAGATGGTTTGGGAGCGAATGCTCTTTACCGGCATTCTCAATGGTCTGTTGACGGCTTGTGGTGGTGACGTATCCGGCCAGTGACTCCGCGCCAAAGAGCCTCTCCCGCTGTTCCACTTGTTCCCTCCACGGGGGAGTCCCAAGTGCGAGACGCTCTCGCAGACATCGAACAGTGTTCTCATAGGCTGGGACCATGCACTGCACAACACTCAGTTGCAAGCCAAGACGATCCGGGTCGAGCCGCTTGCATGCATCATGCAGGACAGCAGTGCAGATAGACCAGAAGCGTCTCTCCTCGGGAACGGTGCAAAGGAGATGGAGGACGTCGTTGTAGAGCGTGACCGGGATGTTCTTCTGTGATACATCGGCAGGTGGGGTATAGGAAAATCCATCGAAGGCCTGAGCGATCAAAGGTCGAAACTTTGCACGATATTGAGGAACGACTTCGAGCAAACGCTGCAGGCTTCGCGGACGCGGGATCGCATCGCCATGCGCCCAACGCTCCAATGTGATTGGATGGATGCTGAGCGCCTCGGCAATGCGCTGCTTTTCTTGAGCATCGTCGATAATCTTCTTGAGCAGGTCACGCCACGTTCGTGATTCTTCCATAGCCATTTCCTCGCTGCTCTACTCACTTACAGAGAGCTTTCCGTCTTTCAATGGTAGCAGCAAGGAATGTCAAATGTCAAGTTTCTCTTAGCTAACTTGTCATCTGCTCGGTCTGCGCGCTCCTGCGCGTACTCTCTGCGGCCTCGTACTGGGAGCCCAGTTTGGGCGGTAAGATCGCCCCAATGAGCCAGAGGAAAGGAAAGAAGATGCCGATAATCCCCAACAAGAAATATCCTTTCTTGAAGGTAAGCATGCACACGGTAAAGAGACAGGCTAGGTAGATGCTGAAAAGAATGACTGTCAGAAACCAATCGAGTGCTGTCATGGGAGAAAACCCTCCTGCGTGATGATAACCTGCCGGGCCTGAAAGTACCTCCAGAACTCCAGCGGGACGTGCTCAATAAATCGGCACTCTACAGACGTATATCCCTTCTGTTCAGTAAGTGCCCTGATGTCTTCAAAGATCTGGGTGCAGATCACACCTAATTCTATTGAGTATAGCGCTCCGCGAACGAAGACACATCCTTAGAACACGCTATTTTTGTATGCCTTGGGCGAGGAGATAAGGACGGCGCAGGTTGACCATATAGTATGTTTGCACTAGTGTGGCCA
>Ga0187808_10000512_pt1 | contig 12145 bp, 6 predicted proteins | sample NC_wetland_sal_i_5_FD_132427 | JGI IMG/M metagenome (GOLD analysis project Ga0187808, IMG submission 132427) | Wetland sediment microbial communities from Neuse River Estuary, North Carolina, USA - ASW_3 | ecosystem: Environmental > Aquatic > Freshwater > Wetlands > Sediment | place: USA: North...
CCCCGAGGAGACGACCGTCACCGCCAACCCCGACGTCGCTCGCGAGGATGGGGCGATCCTGCTGATCGCGGGGCATCCGGAGGTCGAGCGCGTAGCCGGCGCGGCGCTGGCCGAGGGCGACACGGGCTACGGGTACCTGCCGTGGCCGGCTTCGCGGCCGCCGAGTCGTTCGGCGCTCGAGGCTCGCGCACGCGAGCTGGTTCCGGTTGAACACGGACGGATCGACGCCGCCGGGGAGCCGATCGCCGCTTACCTGCCGCTTCTGCGCGTCGGTGCGATGGTTAGCTATGCCGCCTCGCTGGCGCTCCGGTTCCACGAGCAGGAGGAGGTGTGGGTCGACGCTTGTACCGGAACCGTCGTCAGCGAGCGCCTCCTGAGTGCGCTGCGGGATCGGGGGCTGCTGCCGAACCCGGACGGCCGAGGGCGCAAGCTCGGGCCGGATCTGTCTGTCGCGATTCCGGCAGCCCACGGGCGGCTGGAGGAGCGCGCGTTGACGCGGGAAGCGTCGCTGGCCTCCCACGCCAGGCGGGCGCTGGGCTCCGAGCTGGCCAGGGCGAACGCGTACTACGAGTCCGCACTCGAGTCGATCGCCCGGAGGCGCGCCAACGCCACGACGGATCGCGCGCGCCTGCTCGATGCCCAGGCCGAGGCGACGCGAGCTGAACGCGACCGGCGCTGCCGCGAGATCGAGGACGAGCACCGGCCCCGGCACGAGCTGCGGCCATTTCGGCTGCATCTCGTGCACCTGCCGGCGTTCGTGCTTCCGGTCGAGGTCCGCCGCGGAAGCCGGAAGTTCGACTTTGAGCTCACCTGGGTAGTGGCAGCCGGCGAGTTCGCCGCCGCCCGGTGCCCGGCGTGCGGCGCCCTCGAGCCGCTCGTCGCGACTCGCGAGCGGCTCGGGTGTCGGGCGTGCACAACGCCCACCACTAGCACCACGTCCGTGCCGACCACCACAGCAGCCGCTCCGTCCGAGAACTCGACGAGTTCACCGTCGAGCGCGGTGTAGGCCGACCAACCGTCCCCGCGCCGCTCGCCCCACGCCGAGGACGTACGGCAGGAGCGGGCACCGGACAAGGCGCGCCCTCGCCCCAACCGCAAACAATCCGCGGCGCGTCGGGGCGGTGGCGGCCGCGTGCAAAGTCGACGAGCGCCTCCGGGGCAAGTGAAACGGACTGGCAACAAGCTCGCCTTTGCGTTCTGGGAGTGTGTCGCGAACGGCCGCCGCTGGCCCCGTCAGAAGACTGCCCGCGACTCGCCGCTTCGTGCCGTGTACCGGCTGTACGGAAGCGGCGGTCCGCTGTGCGCCATCGGCGTTCCGCCCGATCACGACGTCGAAGATGGCCGCATCGACCTACCCGAGTCAGCCGGGGGCTCCCGAGGTGACGGTCGGGGAACGTCAAGGCGCGCGGCGAGACCTACCCCTTCGCGATGTTCTGGTGGATCGCGGCAGGTAAGCCTGTCATCTGCGAGATCATGCCGGCACCGCATCCGCTGGCACTCCCTCCACTGGACGGTGAAACAGCCGAGCTCGGCTGGCGCCTGCGCGAGCGAGCCCCGGCACCGATCGTCGCGCTTGATCCCGTGTCCTTGCTGCTCTGGCGGACCGAGCTGGTGGATTACGGGCTGCCGTTCGCGATTCGCTGTCTCGCCACATGGTGGCGGCTGAAAGACGAGGGCGATCCGATCGCGACCAACGAAGCGGTCGCGGCAGCGGTGGCGCGAGCGGTCGCGCGAGCAGCTCGGATCAAACGAACGCTCAATGAGAGCGCCACGATGTATGGGACCGACCCACACATTGCGGGAAATCTTCCGGTTCTTTGGCCCTCAGGTTACGAGTTACTTGAGGTCCTCATCATCGTTGCCGGCCGCAGGAGTCAGCCCGCGAGTCTGGAGCCAAAGCTCGAACATCGGATCGGTGAGGCGCGGACTGCCGGCCTCGTCGATGACGTCCGCGTTGGCCATGAGGCTCTCGAGCGCCTTGCGGATGCTCGTTCGTTTGATGCCCACCGCGGCCGCGGTCTCCTCGCTGTAGAGGGGAGCAGATACGATCGCCAGGGCACGGGACACCCGGCGTTCGTTGACCGTGAGCGCCCGCCAAATCGCCCGCATCAGCGGAGCCGTGTCGGCTGCGGCTTGATCGAGCGCCGAAACCCACACTCCCTCGTCGGCTACGGAGCCGCGCGGCGTGCGCTCCCAGAGATAGTGCGCGAGCATCATGCTCCGCTGGGGGTGCCCTCGGGTGAACTCCAATAATGGCGGAACAACGGTGCCCACATCGCGGCCCGTCTGTTGGAAGCGACCCGTCACGTAGCTGCCCACGGCGTCGAGTGGCAGCGGCGCGAGGTGTTTCGGGACCGCCTGATCGAGCAATGGTCGCTTCGGATCCGCAAACAGCTGCTCCATGACGCCTGGAGCGGAGCCGGCAAACGCATAGGTCGCGGCCTCAGTCTGGTGTTGGATCACGCTTCGGATCTTCCCGTCGGCTCCAGCGACCGCGAGCACGTCCTGGATTTCATCAAAGACGATCAGGCTGGTCGTCCCGTCGCGCTCAAACAGAGCCGCCGGCAACTCTAGAAGACGAAGGAGCACCGACTCCGCGTCGACGTTCGGGTTGCGCTGCAACGCCGCGGTGAAGCCACCACCACCGAGCGCAACCCCGATGTTCCAGCTCCGGAAGAAGTTCTCCACATGTCGTCGGAGCGGCCCCTTCAGGCGGTCGTAGCCGCGCTCGATCCGAACGACGATCTCGGCAATCGACAGGACGTCTTGGAGATCGACCATCACCGTCGCCGTTCCCTGCCGTTCCGCAGCCTCGAGAACCCTCCTTAGCAAGGTAGTTTTTCCGTACCGCCGCGGTCCCACCAGACGAAATGAGTGACCGCCCTGAGTCAGCGCCAAGAGATCGTCGGCCTCCGGATCGCGATCGATCATGTCCTCTGGCGGCAGAGGCCCTGAGAAGCGGAAAGGATTGAGATCTCGAGCTGCGGGCAACGACCCAAGCCTATCAGATTCGTAGGGGAAAAGTCTACGATTTCGTAGAGTCCCAGTATACCCGCTCGCTTGCCACAGGCATACGAGGCGTACAACGGGCCGGCGATCCGAGACGGTTCGACCCCGCGCTGCGGTGTCAGGCCCCTCCTACTTGACGAACTCCTCGAGCGCCTCGCGCGCGATCTGGCTGACCGTCTTGCCTTCACGGCGGGCTCTCCGGCCGCACGCTCGTAGAGGTCGACCGTGGTTCGGAAGTTCAGCCGAGGTGACCGACCGCTGCCACCCGCAACCTGCGGCCAACGCGTCGGCCGCGGGACAGGTCGTGGTCAGCATGCCGGATGAGCTCAGCTCAGGAGCCGCCTGCGGTCGCTCCTGGCGAAATCGACGCGCCCCCCTCAGACCTACGAAGTCTGGCTACCGTATGAGTAGCGGCCCTCGACGACGACGAGCGCGCTGGGCAGCGCGGCCAGCTCGGCCAGCGCGAGCGCCGATGACCCAACAACGAGCGACTTGATGTGATGTAGTCCTCGAGCGTCTTGCGCTCGACGGCGGCCAGCAGCCGGTCACCGGCACAGACCGCGTAGTCACCGCACGGCAGCGCGCTGCGCAGGCGCGCAACGTCGTGGCCGGGGAACCGGTAGGGATAGCGCTCGCGGGACTCGACGTCGATGATCAGCGTCCGGGACCCGCCGCTCGGCGCGTGGGCACGGGCTGGCCCGGCCGGGCACGCCGGGCGGTCTGCTAGAAGATCACCGACCGGCCTCCGGGGCGGCCTGGGTAGGGCTCGGTGAAGACGAACTGATGACCGGTTGTCGCGAGCTCGATCGAGCGTGAGGTTGATCGCCCTGCCACGCCGCGCGCAGTGGCGGACCGCCACCTCCTCCACCGCCCCCCGCATCTGCAGAATAGGGCCAGGCCCGGACCGACCCACGCGCCACGCGCTGGCGAGGAGCGTCACAGGCCGCTCCTGATCGCCACGAGCTCGGGAGCGGCGGGGTCTGCTCCGTTGGCGCACACGCCGTAGTCCACCGGCGGCGGCTTGCCCGGCTTGGCGGTCTGGTCGGCGGCGAGGCGGCCGTTCTCGGCCTGCCAGAGGGGGGAGCGGGGGCCGGCCACCTTGTAGTTCGAGTCGATGGCGCGCTGGATCGAGCCCTCGTTGATCTTGGCGTTGCCGATCTCGGTGCGGGTGGCCACGCCGAAGTGCCCCTGCCAGCACGCCCAGGGCGCCTTGGCGATGTCGACCAGCGGCGTGGTCTGCCAGCGGAAGGCGAACCGGCCCGATCCGCATACGATCCAGTCGGCGACCCGGCCCCTGATGACCCCGAGCGCCGGCGCGAAGCGCAGGCCCTCGCGGCAGTGGGCGTCGTAGGTGGGGTGGCCGCCGAATGCGGCCTGGACGATCGGGTGTCCCTGGTCGAACGTGAGCAGGGGGCTGTTCCACGCGTAGTACTGACCCTCGTTGCTGTGCCGGGCGGTGTACAGCCACAGCGGCTTCTTGGTCTTGGCGTCGAGCAACACGGTGACGTGCTCCCAGTCACCTTGGTGCAGATCGGTGTTCACCAGGTCGCCGGCGACCGGCGCGTCGTTCACCAGGGTGGCGTCGAACACCGTCGGGTAATAGTTGTAGGCGTAGAAGAACCAGTATTGGAGCGCGATGAACTTGCCCTTGATCGCCGAGTCGGGCGCCGGCCAGGTGGCGGGGTTCGCGTTCTTCGCGTAGTAGAAGTAGACCTGGGCCGTCTTCCACGGATCCAGGAGACCGGGGTTGGCAAGCCGCTGGCGCAGCGTCGGGATCCGCCCGGCAAGACCTGATTGACCGCGGAGGAATGCCGCGAGCTGACCGCCAGGACCGGTGGTCAAGGGCGGAGACACGGGATACTCGAGGAAATCGTCCGGCCCGCTCCCCGCCGCGCCGAGGTCGGCCATCGTCGGGGCGGGCCGCGGCTTCTTCGACGGGCAGGACATCGCCGGCAGGTGCCGCAGACACGTCACCTGGCCGTCGGCGCCACGGTCGGCGAGCAGCGCCCCGACCGACACCGGCCAGAACGGATCGGCCACCGTCACCAGGACCGTCGGCTGAAAGCGGCGGGCGAGCGCGGCGATCCCAGGGCTGGTCTGCTCGATCGGCGGCTCCCCGTCGACCGCTCGGCCGCCCGGCGGAGCCGGACCGGCAGTGACGCCGGCCCCGAGTTGTGGCGACGGGTAGCCGACGCTCGGAACCGCCAGCGGATCGCCGGCGCAGGTCGGGCGAATCGCGCGCACCTCGGGCCTGATCCAGGCCGGCGTGCTCGCCTCGATGCCGAAGGCGTGCAGGACGAGCGTCGGCAGCGACGGACGGAGGCCCGAATCGACCACAAACGGCGTCGTCCCGGTCGTCGTGGCCTTGATGTCCGCGGACGGGATGACCGAGACGAGCTCGTTGGTCGAGGTCGCGTCCGCGAGCGGCGTGCACGAGACGAGGTACAGACCCGTGCCAGTCCGCGCCAGATAACCCCCGACTCGGGCGCCGGCGGGCGTGGTGACGATCGCCTGCGAGAAGGTCACCGGCGGCATGCCGTAGTAGGCGATCCCGACCAATGCGTAGATGGTCAGCAGCAGCCAGGGCAGCGGCGAGAGCACGAAGGACAGGTGCCTGGGGTGCCGGGCTGCGAGCACCCCACGGTTCTGACCGCTTCGGACCCGCCCGTACGCCCGCCCGAACGACGCGGTCCCCGCCCAGGTCAGGAGGAGCAGCCCGATCGGCGCTTCCGACACCAGCGCCACGACGATCGCGGCGATCCACAGCAGGCCATGGACGAAGCGATTGCCCCACACCGGCCCGACCCAGGCGAAAAGCAGCGCCAGGATGGCCGACACGAGCACCCAGGAAGCGAGCAGATCCCACCAGGGGCCGGGGGGCAACGCCTGGTCGATCGGCGTCTTCAGAAGCCGCGCGGCGGCCAGGCCGAGTGTGCCGGCGAGCACGCCGACGTTGAAGCCGGCGATCACCCGCACGAACGGGTCGCCGACCGGCGCTTTGCGCAGATCCTCGGGCGGACGGGAGCGAAACTTCAGCGCCTGCTGGGCGCGGCTGAGGGGCGAAGTCGAACGAGCGTCCTTGCGGTCCCCCGCCGTAACTCGGGCGCGACGAAAGACGCGTCGGTGCCGCTTGGCTGCCTCGACGCGACCGTGTTTGATCACGCTGTGCCACTCGGGCGCGCGCTGCTCCCAGGTCCAAGCATGCACGGCCCAGGCGACCACGCACATCGCGGCAAACACGATCGCCATCACCACGACCAAGCGCAGACCGGCCAGGAACAGCACCTTGTTGTCGATCATCGGCAGCGACGCGTCGACCGGCAGGCGCGCCGCCGCCAGCCGCACCCAGGTGATAACCCAACCGATGACGTAGACGTAGACCCCTGCCGCCACTAGGACGAGGAGCAGCTCCACCACCTCGAGCCAGTCGGCCCGGCGGTCCTCCTCATCGATCGGCGAGGAGGGCGAACCAGGCTCCGGGGCCTCCGTCGTCATGGCGTGAAGTGCGCCGTGGAGATCCCGACTCGGTCGGTGAACGGGCTGTCGAACACGCCGCTGGCATTCAACCGGCGGTGAACATTCAGCCAGGCGCGGTAGTGGGGGTACATCCTCGCCAGCAGTCCCTCGCCGGCGGTCAGCGTGTTCACCTGGCCCCAATGGGGCCGCCCGCCCAGCTTGCTCAGCGCTCGCTCGTAGGCCGCGTTCAGCTCATAGCCGCCATCGCAGCGGCTGAGCTGGATCAACTCGATCATCATCGTGTCGTGTCCGTTCATCATCGACATGTATGCGTTCGATGCCTTGACGAACCGGAACGAGATCGGCGCGCTCTGGTAGACATCGCCGAGCTTGCGAGACTCCGCCGCGACCTGGATGATCGCGTCGGCCGCTTCGATGTGGCGCCCGTCCATCGGTACGCCGATCTCACACGAGTAGGCGGGCAGCAGGTTGGCCGCGCCGATGTTCAGCACCTTGTAGCTGACCTCGTCGTACTCCTTCTTGATCAGCGCTCGCATGGCGTTCTCGAGCATCCACGGAGACAGGCTGGGTTTGAGGTCGACGATGAGGTTGAGGATGTGGGGAGTAAGCGGGAAGCCCGAGGCGAGTTCGACCGCCCAGTTGCGGGTGCGCTTGTCGAGCGGCTTGCGTGACGGGTTGGTGGTGTAGTTGCGCGTCGTCACCAGGCATGGATAGGCGTGCTTCAGCTCATACGGGCTGAACAGGACCTCGTAGTGGCGGTTTCTCTCCAGCACCTCGCCGTCGATAAGATCGGCCCTCACCTTCTTCCAGGTGTGAAACTCGCGGACCTCTCTCAGGTAGTACTTGGGCTGGACCTCGAGCATGACGGTGCAGATCACCCCGATGCACCCCATCCCGACCGCCACCGCGTTGAACCAGTGGTCGTCCTGGACGAGCATTCGTCCGTCGCCGTGATGATGCGCCTCGTAGGCCTCCCGGTCGGTGGGACCATCCGAGGGCTCGATGCGGTAGACCTGGCCGCCGGCGGCGACGATGTCCAGTGAACGGACGAAGTCGTTGAGCGGACCGAAGGTCAACCCCGAGCCGTGCGTCGAGGTGGAGATCACCCCCGCCACGGTCTGATGGTCGTAGCCGCCCATGTTCGACAGCGCGAGTCCCCGACCGTCGAGGTACGCGTTCAGCTCCTTGATGCGGATGCCGCCCTCGGGCCGGACCAGCTGGCGCCCGGTCCATTCGGGCCGCAGGAACTCCTGCTCGGAGGTGACGGGCCTGGCGAGTCCGTCGGTCTTCAGCAGGAACCCGCGGGTGAGGGCCACGTCGGACCACGAGTGCCCCGAGCCGACCGCTCGCACGGTGACGCGGGCCTCCTCGGCCTCGCGCACGATCTGTCTGACCTCGTCGATGCTCGGCGGGGCGTAGATCCGCAGCGGATCGATCCATTGGTTGCCAAGGTGGTTCTTCCAGGTGCGGCGAAGCGCGAAGCCGGGCGGCCGGCTCATGGCGCAACCCGTTCAGCCAACAGGTGCTCGACGCCTCGCTCCGCCAGTGCCGCGATCGTCTTCGACGGGTTCACGCCCAGCGCGGTGGGCACGATCGACCCGTCGAGCACGTAGAGCCCCTCGTAGCCATGAACCCGTCCTCGGTCGTCGGTCACGCCGGCGCCGGGATCGTCGGACATCGGACAACCGCCGAGTGGGTGGACCGTGATGAACTTGCTGAGCGGTCCGGCGTCGAGGGCGAAGAACGACTTGGCCTCGGCTGCTTCGGCGAGCTTGCCGGCGACTCTCTCCATGTCGGCGAACAGCTTGGCGCTGTCTGACTTCTTCCAGCGGATGTCGAAGCAGCGAAACAGGGGGGTGAGTCGCATCTGACCGTCGGCGGCGTCCCGGCCGATCATCAGGAAGACCAGCGAGTCGCCGATCGGCTCCTGCTTGAGCTTCACGTCGCGGTGGGTGACGTGGCGATCGGTGAGACCAAGCTTGGTCGCCGCGTCCTTCACGTGAAGCACGACGCGTCCCCAACCGGTGAGCGCGCTCACGCCGCGGACAATCTCGAGCAGGCCCCCGAAGTTGCCCGGCAGCCCGCCGTCGGCGACCATGAATCCCAGCTCGTCGGTGTAGTCGAGCCGGCTCGTCATCGTCGGCCCGTATTCGGTTCGCGCCCCCGTGACGCCTGGCGCCTGTGGATCGAGCGCCAGCGCCAGCGCGTCGCCGTTGCCGGAGAAGCGACTTCCCAGCGCGGGGGACAGCCGGCGCAGACGGCTGCGGTTCTTCAACAGCAGGCGGCTGCTTCCGATCGTGCCGGCGGCCAGGACGAGCAGCGGCGCCTCCACCGAGCCGCTGATCCGGTACTGCAGATCTCGGAAGCCCACCCGCCAGCGTCCGCCGCTGCGGTCGGGCGAATCGATGCGTTGCACCTCGTGCAGCGGATACACCTCGGCTCCGTGCGCTTCGGCGCGCGCGATGTAGGTGATGTCGACCGTGTTCTTGGCCAGCACCGGACAGCCCAGGTCGCACCGACCGAGGTTCTGGCAGCCCTGCTGGAAAACCCCGCTGAACGGGTGGCGGCGGCTCTCACCGAAGTGCACCGCGAGCGGGAGCCGGGTCGCGGTGCGCCCGGCGCGCTCGCCCATCTCGCCGAACGCGCGCACCTTCGGAAGCTCAGGCGTGGCCGGCGTCTCCCGCGGCTCGAGCGCCTCCTCGGTGCGCTCGTAGTAGCGACTCAGCACCTTCGCGGTGATCGCATCCGGCCACGGGGCCTCCTCGAACACGGACGCCGGCGCCCTGAGCTGGACGTTGGCGTACACCAGCGAACCTCCGCCGACGCCGGCCGCGGTGATCACAGCCAGGTCCTTCATCAGCCGCAGGTCGAGCATCCCGCCGGGATTCAGGACGGGATGCCAAAAGGCCAGCGGTGCCTGCTCGGGTCGGTCGGGGAAATCGCCGGGTCCGAACCGTCGACCGCGCTCGAGCACGCAGACCTTGAAGCCCTGCTCCGCCATCCGGCACGCGGTCACCCCGCCACCAAACCCGGAGCCCACGACCACCACGTCGTATGCGCTCTCCACGACCCCGTCCTGTTTTCAGATGCCCTCGGCCCGCACGCTATCCCCTCGCTGGGGGAGCGTCCAGAATCGCAGAACATGTGCAGGCTCGGTGAACGATTCGTCCCAGAGCTTGACGATGGCGCCAGGGCGACCGGGCGGTTCGCCGAGTTGCCGGCGAGCTGCACGCGGAAGGCCTCGGCACAGGGCGGGCACGGCCACACGTGCTCGTCACGTCGCGTCGGCACGCGCGCGCGTGGCGGACAGAAACGCCGCGTAGCCCCAGGTCTCGGCGAGCACCTCGGTTTGGATCGCGCTTCTCATGGTAGGCCCCAGCGTCGGCCAGATACAGAAACTGCTCGTGTTTCAGCGCCTCGGCGGTCGACCTGCGCCATGTCCGGGTGGTTCAAGGTACAGCTGCTGAACGCGCACGGAGCGGTGCTGCCCTCCCGCGAGCAGCGGATCACGAGTGACGTGTTCGGTACCTCGCCGAAGCCGAAGGTCGAGGTGAAGCCCGGAGGGGGAGCGTCTTTCGCGATCGACGCCACTGCTCCCATGACCTCGTGTCCGCATTCGAAGGCGATCGCGGTCACTCCTCCTAGCGGCCACGGCTCCAAACGGCTCAATCTCGCCGCGCTGGCCTGCGCGCAGTTCTCCGTCCTGCCGGTGCAGCCTGACAACAAGGCGGTTCACCCCTAGAGGTAGGTACTCGTTTGCAGGGCTTTTGTCATCTTGCCTCAGGTTATATGAGGTCATATTTGCCTATCTTGTTACACGGGGACGCCGCACCGGGGCGCGCATCACAGAGGCCCGTCAAGCGGCAAAGGGGCTGCCTTCTGTGTGTAGGACGAACCGAGTAGTTACCGACCACGGGTCGTGCGGCCTTTCGCGATTGCTCAACGGAGCGTCACCAACGTTGCGCTCGCCGCAGGCAACCGCACGACGTACGCGCCCGCGGCTTCGGGGAGCACGACCATGTTGCGCTGGCCATAGAGCAGACCCGTGTTGGTCGAGGGACCGAAGGTTTGGCCCGCAAACGTGACCCCCTGCGTCGCGGTGGCGCTGGGCGCCTGAAGGCGCTCGAGCGTCGCCGCGCCGCGTGCTCCGGCCACGCGCACGGTCACGAGATGGGTCTGCGCCGTGTCGTCGTTGATCAGCAGAACCCGGATCGATCCGTGATCGTCGCGTGTCGCCCAGACTCTCACGGCGCCACTTCCGCCGGAAGTTTGGAGTAGACGCGCGCCTGGAGGGACAGCCTTCGAGAACATCAAAAGCCCGTAGTACTCCGGCTCAACAACTCCCTGCCAGCTCGAGCTCGCACGCTTGAAAGTGAACAGCTGATAAACAGCGCCCGGATAGGTGTGGATATTCACCCCGTCGACCCCAACCTGCGCATCGGCGAACAAAGCGTCGAGGACCCATAGCGCCATCGCGAAGGTGTCTGAGACCCCCGGTGGGTTTCCGCACGCGATGGTGTTCATCTCGTCGATTCGAAGCGCGAGATGATGGGCGTGTGCAATCGCCAGGTAGGGCGCGACGCCGTCCGCCAGGCCCCTCGAAGCGACCGGTGAAAGAAGCCGGCCGATCGTTGGGTAGGTGGGCGAACCCGGCGTGTTGTAGCAGGCCTGCATGGGGTAGCTATGCACCGTCACCATCCGGAGCCGCGGCTCGGCCGCGACGAAATCACCGAGGTGACTCAACCACTCCACCCCACCGCTCGCCGGCCCAGCGAGCGGCGCCGGCGGCAGCTTGGCGCTCACAGCCGAGAAATCGTCCGTAAACGCCCCGAAGTCATAGCTCGGCGGACGTCCGGGGACCTTGCGTCCGTCACGGACGTACCAGCCAAAGTTGGGGTTTGCGTACAACTCGGGCTCGTTGCCTAGCTCGAACGCCTCCACGCGGCCGCGTCCGATCCCGGCGAGCATCGCGCGCCCCTCGGCCGCGGCCAGCGTCGGGCTGTCCGCCTCGAGGTTGATGCCCATGATCAAGCGAGCGCCAACCGCCTCGGCCAGCGCACTAATCACCGCTAACCGACGCTGGTCAAGAGAGTAATTCACCCCCAGCGGACGCGTCAGGCCGGCGACCGGCCACCAGGTCTTGTCGGTCGTCACACCGCCGATCCTCAGCACCGTCGCATGCCCAGGCGCGAGGTTGCGGATCAACTGCACCAAAACCGGGTTGACGGCACCCGGATCCTTTCCGGCATACGCCTCAAGCGCCCAATACTCGATCGACAAGCCGAGGAATCCGGCCGGGATCGGTCCTCCGCTCGGGGCCCGCCCGACTGAGATGGCGACAGCTGACGCAACCTGAGCCGGCCTTGCGTCAGAGTGCCCCGTGCTGGTAAGAGCCCCTGCGCCAACCATCGCAACTGTCGCCAGCAACGTGACGTGATGGCCCCCAAATGCCATGCACGCCACAATACAGGCCAAACCGGCGTCCAGCTCTCATTCCGACGCGCCTATGATTCGAGTGTGACTGCGCGGCTTGCGACCCTGCGATCGACAACCTGTGAGTAGTTACCAACAGCTCACGCAACGACACCTACCTAGCTCTGCCCGACGTGTGCCGGCCTCGCAGCTTCGAGGCACAAGGGAAACAATGCCCAGTGCGACC
>Ga0187808_10000513_pt1 | contig 12140 bp, 15 predicted proteins | sample NC_wetland_sal_i_5_FD_132427 | JGI IMG/M metagenome (GOLD analysis project Ga0187808, IMG submission 132427) | Wetland sediment microbial communities from Neuse River Estuary, North Carolina, USA - ASW_3 | ecosystem: Environmental > Aquatic > Freshwater > Wetlands > Sediment | place: USA: North...
GAGTCTCTGCGAGAGCCGGATGCGGGAAATCTGCACGTCCGGTTCGACGAGGGGAGAGGGGCTCATTCCCGCTTCCTCTCCTACTCTACCGGTTTTTCGTCGTTTAACCCCAAGAAGCGCAGACCTTGGGAAGCAGGTCTGCGCCCGACGTCTGAAGAACCCCAGACCTAAAAAGCAGGTCTGCCAGCTTGGATTTCGAGGTTGCAAACGGCCAAGTGATACTTTAGTATCACTTCTATGAAGACTCAATTGGTGACCACATTAAAGAGGAATGCCACCAAGATTCTCACTCAGCTTGTGCAAGACCAGTCCCCGGTCCTAATCACCCAGCACGGAATTCCCACGGCCTATCTGGTGGATGTAGTCACCTACGAAGCCCTTCAGAACCGACTCCGGCTCTTGGAGGGAATCGCGCGCGGCGAGAGAGCCATCCAAGAGGGGCGGACCTCCACGCACAGCCAGGCCAAGCAGCGATTGAAGCGATGGCTAAAGTAACCTGGGCAGACCCAGCGGTTCAGGAGCTCGACGCGATCGCGGATTACATTGCGCTGGACAAGCCCGAAGCCGCTCATCAACTGGTCCGACAGGTACTAGCGGCTGTTGAAAGGCTTCGGAGGTTTCCGCAGATGGGCTCGCTGCCGGTGGAACTCCGTGGCCTGCCTTATCGTCAGTTGGTAGTTCCGCCTTGCCGTGTTTTCTATCGCATTGAGAAAAAGGTCGTCTATATCCTTCATGTTGTGCGAGGGGAGCAGCTCGTTCGACGAGAATTATTCCCCGCCTAGTTGGATGCTGCCCCTTACGCGGGTCTGGCATGGGTGAGGTAGAGCAGACCCGTTTTTCAGGACCTGCGGTTTTTCGTCGTTTAACCCCACGAACCGCAGACCTTGGAAGGCAGGTCTGCGCTACCAGGTCAAAATAGCGGCTTTTTCCCTGGCAAGGCGACCTAGCCAATCAGGCAGAACCGAACCGCGATATAATGCTGGCGGGCGAGAAGATTGCTTGGTAACGGCAATTCCTCTGATTCTCAAAGACAGCGGCTGGGAGGGGGCGTCATGAAAGCTACGGAAGTCGAGCTACAATCCGACGAGGCGCCCCAACCCTCGATTGCAACGACTGCCGGCCCAGCGCAACGCACCGAGAGGCTGGTTTCTCTTGATGCCTTGCGCGGCTTCGATATGTTCTGGATTATAGGCGGGACGGCGATCCTGATGGGTTTTGGCAAGGTCATCCACCGCCCCTTCTTCGACAAGTTCCTCGAGCAATTCGACCACGTGCCGTGGCGGGGGCTGCACTTCTATGACCTGATCTGGCCGCTTTTCATGTTTATCATGGGAGCGGCCATTCCCCTGTCAACGGCTAAGCGTCGGGCCCAGGGCGAAAGTGACCGCACGCTCCTGCTCCACGCCCTGTGGCGGGCCGTTGTCATGTTCTGCTTGGGGACGGTGACGCAAGGCAACCTCCTGCTTTTTGACTGGTACAAATTCCGTCCCTGCTACAGCGTGTTGCATGGACTCGCCGCGGGCTACCTGATTGCGACCCTGGTGGCGGTAAAGGTGAAAGCGAGATGGCACGTGCTCACAATTGCCGCTTTCCTCCTCGTTTATTGGGCCCTGGTAATGTTCGTGCCAGTGCCCGGAGTCGGCGCGGGGGTCTTGACTCCCCAAGGCAACCTGCCCACCTACGTGGACCAGTTGGTTCTCGGCCACTTGCACTACGGCGAGAACACCTGGTTCCTGAGCTACCTGGGCTTCGGCGCCTCGGTGCTGCTGGGCGTGCTGGCCGGGCAAGTGCTGATGTCCGAGCGTTCGCCGGGCCGCAAGCTCTATCGCCTGCTGGTCATGGGTGCGGGGAGCCTGCTGGGAGGGCTCGTGTGGAGTTTAGCGTTTCCCGTCATCAAGCTAATGTGGACGAGCTCCTACGTACTGATATCCGGCGGCCTGAGCTTCCTGGTCCTGGCGCTTTTCTATTGGATCATTGATGTGCTCGGATATAAGAAGTGGGCCTTCGGATTCATCGTCATTGGTATGAATTCCATCGCAGTTTACGTTGCCACCGAAGTGTTCGATTTTCGGGACGTGGGCAACGTCTTCGTGGGACACCTCCTGCCGCGCGTCGGCCGGTGGGACAGCCTGGTGGAGGCGACCGCCGCCTTTGTTATAATATGGTTAATACTCTATTGGATGTATCGCGAGAAGGAATTCATTAGAATATGAGGCGACCTTGCTGAGAATCGGCATCGTGGGCCTGGCCCAAGTTGGCAAGACGACGCTGTTTCAAATCCTCACCCGCGCGCATGCAGGCGGGCACGGCGCGGGGCGGCCCGAAGCGCATGTGGGCGTTGTCCATGTGCCCGATCCGCGGCTTGACAGGCTGGTGGAAATGTTTCACCGCCCCAAAACCATTTACGCCACCATCGAGTACCTCGATACACCCGGCAGTATCATCGAGCTGGCGCGGACGGGCGCCCAATCCCAAACCTTGCGGGAGTTGAACGCCCTCATGCACGTGGTGCGGGCGTTTGATGACGAAGCGACTCCTGCTGAAGGCGGAGCGGCCAGTCCCCGTCGCGACATTGAAAACGTCGAATTGGAGTTGATCCTCTCCGATCTCGCCGTAGTCGAGAAACGCGTCGAACGCCTCGAGAAGGATCTCAAGAAGCAGAAAAATCCCCCCCTCGAAAAGGAACTTCAGGTTCTGAAGGTATGCAGGGCCACCCTCGAGAAGCAGAAGCCCTTGCGCGAGGGTACCTTGGCGCCTGAAGACGAGCGGGTCATCCGAGGATTCACTTTCCTTAGTTTGAAGCCTATGCTTTATGTTCTCAACCTGGGCGAGAAGGACGCAGCTCGGGCCAACGCGGCAGAGGAGTTCGCGCACGAAACGGGGTTAAAACAAAGGCCTCACACCGCCGTCACGGCGATTTGCGGCAAAGTGGAAGCAGAACTGGCTGAGCTCGACGATTCCGAGGCGGCGGAATTCCTGGCCAGTTACGGTCTGACGGAGTCGGCCATCTCCAGGCTCATCCACGCCAGCTATCAGCTCCTAGGCCTGGTTTCCTTCTTCACCGTCGGTGATGAGGAATGCCGCGCCTGGACCATCCGCGCCGGAACCTCTGCCCTTGAAGCCGCCGGGGAGATCCATACCGACATGCAGCGCGGATTCATACGCGCGGAAGTTGTGAGATTTGACGATCTCATGGCGGCCGGCAGCTTTGCGGAGGCCCGAACTCGCGCCCAACTCCGGCTGGAGGGGAAAGACTACATCGTGCGGGACGGTGAAATCGTACGCATTCGACACTCCGGGTAGAAGAAGTGACGAGTGACGAGTGACAAGTGACGAGCAGAAGAACAGAAGTCGGGGTTCGGGACTTGGTTTCCGCTAACATCCCACTTGCTCTTCGCTAATTCCTGACACCCGCGACCTGGCACCTGCATTTCTGCTCGTCACTCGTCACTCATCACTGCACCTGGGACTCGTCATTTTATGTACTACCTTTGGATCAGCCTCGCCTTGGGGACGGTCGCCGGAGTGGCCAATATTCTGGGCGGCGGCATTGTCACTGCCCGGCCCTGGCGCCGGAGTTTTCTTGCATACTTCATTGCTTTCGGCTCCGGGTTCATGCTGGCGACGACGATAACCGTGATGATTCCCGAGAGTTTTGCGCGCCTCCCGGGGGCGCGCGCCGCCCTCTGGATTCTGGTGGGCTACTTCATTGTGCATGTTTTCGAGCACTCTTTGCCGGCGCATTTCCACTTCGGCGAGGAGACCCACGCCGAGGAGTTTCTCCATCCCGGAGTTGCTTACGCGGCACTAGGCGGGTTGCTGACCCATACGTTTTTCGATGGGGTGTGCATCGCCTGCGGTTTCCTGATCTCCAACTGGCTCGGTGTTGTCATCTTCGGCGCGGTCATCCTCCATAATATCCCGGAGGGATTCACCATGGCTTCGGTCATGGCCGCGGCCAACAAAAGCCGTGCCGCCGGGATGTGGGCGGTGGCCGGATTGGGAATATCGAGGATCCTGGGCATCCTGGCCATGGCGGTCGCGCAGCGGTGGGTTAATTACGGCTTGGCGCTTTCGGCAGGAGTCACCCTGTATGTGGCTGCCTCGGACCTTATCCCCGAGGTCAACAAGTTGCCCGGCCCCCGCGTCGCGCTGACGGTTGGGGCAGGCGTGGCGCTGGTTCTCCTTCTGCGGTTCTATTTCCTGGGGTCGGTTGTGCCCTGAGGGCACGGGCTTGGGGCTGCCGAAAGAATTCCTAGCGGCGCCTTTAAGCCGCCATCGGGGGTTCTGAACAGTGGCGCTTTGGCGACCTAACCCGCTGCTACATCATTCCCACTGACTTTGTCATCAGTTTGCTGTATCTGCATGGGGGGAATCTTCATGTCGAGACATGAAAGGCGATACCAGAAATACCTGGCGCGACACCAAAAGCATGGAATGAGCACAGCCTTGCCCGGAGTGCGAGGGACGCTTGCTACGGCATCTGAAGTAAACTTGGCCGCTGCGGCCCCTGTCCATGAAACTCTGGTACCGGCAAATCTGTTCGAGCAGGGTCTGGGCAATTTGGTTTTCAGCCGCGCGCTGCCGGACGGTCGCATCGCCATGGCTGTGTTCCTGCTGGATATGTACTGCCTGGGAGCCAAGAGTGCCTTCATTGCCGTCGTGGGCAGAAGTGAGTATGGCCTGAGGTTGAGTCGTTGGTCGGGCGAGCGCTTACAGCCGGTTCAACCGGCTTGCTTTCGCAAGCTGGTGGAGGGCGGCGTGGAGTATGCGCGCGAATTGGGATTCAATCCTCACCCGGATTATGCGTTGGCGAGCAAGATCTTCGGTGACGTACGGAGCGCGGACTGCTCAACACGTTTTGTGTACGGGCATGACGGCAAGCCGCTCTATATTTCCGGTCCCAATGAATCCCCGGATCAGGTACGGGCCATCATCGAACAGCTCGAGCGCCGCCTGGGCGCAGGGAATTTTGACTTCCTGGTCTTGGCCGGGTAAGGTTGCAATGTACTCAGACCAAGTGCTGGACCACTTCCATCATCCGCGCAACGTCGGCGAAATTGAGGACGCCACGGTTGTGGTGGAGACTGCCAACCCTGCCTGCGGCGACCTGATGAAATTGTGGGCGGTGGTCCAGGAGGGAGTAATTGTTGATGTCAAGTTTAAGGTGGCGGGATGCGTTCCCGCCGTTGCCTGTGGGTCTTGGCTGACGGAAAGAATCAAGGGAATGCCGCTCGCCGAGCTAATGGGTCTAGCTCCTGACCAGATCGTCGCCGGCATGGGAGGATTGCCTGTCGCCTCCAAACACGCTGCGGTGCTTGCTTCCGATGCCCTCCAGCAACTCCTCGCGCGATTGCTTCAAGCGTGAATTCCCCCCGAGGTCACGTTCGCCAACTCCTTCGCGCAGAATGGGCAATAGAGATCGCCGACTTGGACGGCGCGATGGCACACCGGGCAGGCAGGATGGAAGTTGAACTGACACTTCGGGCAGAAATTGAAAGTGGAATCCACAACCGCTCCGCACTTGGGGCAAGGAATCCTCAAGGACTGCCGCATCAGGAAATAGATGATAAAACCGATGGCGTAGGGGACGAAGATCACCAGCACCGTCCAGAGGGTCACGTTCATTCCCCGTCTTTTTGCATCGCGGTTCACGTAACCGACGATGAGCATCCAGAAAGCGAATACGGCGCTAGTCACGAGGCCAATAAAGATCCGCAAGGCCAAGGGGGGCATGTGTTGGTCGCGAGGGAACATGACCATGTGCAACAGGAGTTGCCACCCCGCGAAGAAGGCTACGGCAAGGCCGTAGGCCCACCAGGGGATCACCTTGACTTCCTCAACGATGTTGGGCTTTGCTTCGGCCATTGTCATCCCATCCCTTCCTATTCGTCGCTCGTCATTGCTCTGCTGGCTTGCTGCCACGCGATGACCGCTGCGGCCACTACGGCGGGCGCCACCCAGGCGAGCGCGAAGCCGGTAACCCACACGGCCCGAGAAACCGCCCAGCGATGTCCGATCCACTCGAAACCCTGCCACAGCAAAGGTGCGCTAACCACCCCCAGGACCCACGACAAGGCGCACGAAACCCACAGAGCGTGCATCCGCCCCGCGTTTTCGACGATTTCGCGGGCTCGAAGGCGAGCCCGCATTTGAGTCTTCAGCACCAACCTAACGTCGAAGCGCGGCAAGGCGGAACGCAGCGTGCGCAGGGCCAGTTCGGTTTCGCGGGCCCGCTTCTGGCAATGAACGCAGGTTTCCAGGTGCGCCTCCAACTCGTCGCGCTCCTCGGCGGTGAGGCCTTCCACCTGCATCTTGTCGATCAGTCGCAGGGCTCGCTCGTGCATATCTTCACTCATACGTATATGTCCTTCAGCCACTCGCGGAGCATTGCCAGGCCTCGGTACAGTCTCGATTTGACCGTGGAAAGAGGCGAATCGACCACCTGGGCAATCTCTTCGAGCTGCATATCCTCGTGGAAACGCAGGGTCAGCACCTCGCGGTAGGAAGGTGGCAGGTGCGCCAATGCGGTCGAAACGCTGGCGCCTTCTTCGCCTTGGAATGCTTGCTCGAACGCCGAGGGCGATGCATTGTCTTCCAGCTCGAGAGGTCGGTTTGTTCCCGCCGGTTGCAGCATGGCATCCAGGCTCTGGGGCTGCCGCCGTCGCCGGAAATCAATCGCCAGGTGGCGGGCGATGCTGAAGAGCCAAGTCTCAAACTTCCAGCGGCGTTTGTATTGGTGGCCCTTTTCGAGTACTCGGATCCAGGTTTCCTGAAACAGGTCTTCAGCCTCCTCGCGATTGCCGGTAAGCATGAGCAAATAGCGGAACAGGCGGTACTGATACTGCTCGATCAGATAGTCGATCAGAGTGGGATCGCGCCGCCGCAGCCCCCTCGCCACCTCTCCGGCTTCTTGTTCAGCCGAGTTCATAAGCCAGCTAGTTGCGATTCCCATTCTATCGTTGTATACGGAAAAGGTCCCCCAAAAGACGCACCATCACCTTCGCCATGCAACAGCTCTGTTGGCCTGGGTCGATCCATTGAACGTGGAGGCTGTTGAGGGTACGCTAGCAGGATGCTGAATGCCACCTGGACTGTCATTCCGAGCGAGGCGAGGAATTTCCTAAGTTTTTGCATGCAGAGCGAGATTCCTCGCTTCGCTCTGTAGAAAGATGACGCGTATGTCCTTTATATTCAATGAAACCGTTCCGACGAGCTTGCGTCATCTTTCTGCTTATCATGGGCAGCCAAAAGGCTGTCAATGCTCAGAATGACAACTCTCGCAACGGTTTTTAGGCCTTCTGCCAGATGGTGGTGGGGGGCAAGACGGAATTCCAGATCACTCTTTCCAGGTGATAGGCGGGTAGTGATGAAGCTGCGTAGCAAGGATTCGCATCGTACGGCACGCGCGTTCATATTGCCGTTCGCCTTGGTTGCGCTGGGGCTTACCCATTCGCATCCGGAGGCTGCCCAGACTCAGCTCATAGACACGACTGGGCAGTCTTTCTACGTGAACGTCAGGCCGCTGATGGACTATCCTCTTCGCGACCTTTTGAAGGCAGTGCCGGAACTGCGAGGATTAAAACCCGCCAGAAACCACGGCGAATTGGCCTCAATATTGGACAAGACCGGAAAGGTGACCGAGGAATTGATGGAAAGCATGCCGAACCTGATTTCGCGTGAGGAAGTTACCCAGGAGAAGCTGGGCGCTCTTGGCAGAGTCAAGGAACACCGTCGCCTGGATTTTGATTACATGATTCTCGTCCATCGGCAGGGCACGACCATCACTCTGGATGAATACCGGCCGCGGCCTGATGGGTCGCCGCTGGAAGAACACGGTCTGGAGGAGGGCTATATGCTTACGCGGGGTTTTGCCTCGCTGTGGATGCATTTCCTTCCTCCGGTTCAGTCGGCGTCGCGATTCAGCTTCCTCGGTCAACAGATCAACGGCGGGGTTAGGTGTTACGTCGTGGCCTTCGCCCAGAAGCCTGGATGGGCTACCATCACTGGCACGTTCTTTTCGGGGCGGAGATCGGTCTGCCTCTTGTATCAAGGCATCGCGTGGATCGACGAGGTGAGCTTTCGAATCGTTCGGTTGAGAACGGATTTGTTGGCGCCGCGCCCTGATATTGGCTTGGAAAGACAAACGACCGAACTCCACCTCGGTGAGGCACGATTGCCGCAGACAGTTTCACCTCTTTGGCTCCCCCAAGAAGTCGTGGTCACAACTGACTTGGACAAACGACACTTCCGAAACGTCCATCGCTACTCGGGCTATCGAGAGTTCAAGGTGGAATCGAAGATCTTGTCCGCTCCACCCGATCAAACCCAGCCGAAGGTGCCCAATTAGGTCCGGGCAATTCGCGGTCGTTCGCGGGAATGACCGCGTTACATAACGAAGCGCACCCCAAGTGACGCTAGCACCGAGGCGAAATTCCAGCCGAATGTCCTGTTGCGACGTTGGCCGCCCATTGATAGCATAACTAGCACAATCCACATATCGGGGTTTACCTATGATCAACGGTGCGCATATCGTTATCTACACCAAGGATCCGGAAGCTGACCGAGCCTTCTTTCGCGATGTGTTAGGGTTTCCCTCGGTTGATGCGGGCGACGGTTGGTTGATCTTCGCTATGCCGCCCCTCGAGGCCGCGTTCCATGATTCCAAGAAGAACGACCTGCACGAGCTTTACCTCATCTGCGATGACATCGCGGCGACCATGAAGCACCTCAAGTCGAAGAAAGTGAAAGTCTCCGACGTGAGCGAACAGCGCTGGGGAAAACTCGCCACCTTCACTCTTCCCGGCGGAGGCAAGATAGGCTTTTACCAACCAAGCCATCCGAGCCCGTTCAAGAATGACTCCCCTCCTCGGCGGAGGAGGGGGTAGGGGGTGGTGAGCCCAACGTTGGCATGCGTTCAACCACCCCTAGTCCGCTCCTTAAGAAGGAGGGGAATTAGTTGTCCAGTTTCAGTTCACTCCAGCAGGCCTGCGATTTTGGCCGTTTCTTGCCATAGACGTTGTGCCCCTAGCTCATCTTGCGCTTCCCTGGAGGGCGTTACAGGACGGCATCTATAGAAGTACTTGCCGGTTAGGGCGGCGACTTCGGGCGACGACGCTAAATACACCAAAGTTTCCGCCCCCTTTTTGGGGGACAAGGCAAAGCGCTTGGCGACGCGGACACCAAAAGAAATCAGTCCCCCGCTTTGATCGCCGAAGCGAGTGGCTATGAACCCAGGGTGCAAGCAATTAGCTGTCACACCGCTGCCTTGAAGCCGCCGCGCGAGTTCGCGCGTGAACAGGATGTTGCACAGCTTCGAGCGGCCATACACTTTCATGCCGGCGCCGCCGTACCGCAGCCCTTGCCAAAAGCGGCTGCGATAGGCTTTTTCCGACTGCAGGTCGTCAAAGTCGAGCGTGGCGGATACGTGCGCATCCGAAGCCGTGTTCACGATGCGCGATGGCGCGGAAGCCACCAGACGGTCGCGCAGCCCTTGCGTCACAACAAAATAAGAGAGGTGGTTCAGGGCGAAAGTGCGCTCCAGACCGTCTTCGGTAACCTGGCGGGAGCCGAAGAGGGCGCCGGCGTTGTTGATGAGCACATCGATGTGGGGTTCAGCGCCGGCGATCTCCGCCGCCACGCGCTTCATCTCGCTAAGCCGCGAGAGGTCGGCGTAGCGGATGGCGTGTCGGGCGTAAGGCCCACACGAACTCAGGCGTTGCATAGCGGCCTCGCCGCGTTGCCGGTCGCGCGCCACTTGGATGATGCGCGCCCCCATCCGGGCAAGGCGTTCCGCCGCTACTTGGCCGATGCCCGAAGTGGCGCCGGTGATGACGACCACTTTACCTTGCATGTTTTGGTTCATCTGCTTGGAATGTGTAACCCCCAGATGCTATCCTAGCAAAGAGAAACTCAGGTTGCTGCGAAATGCAATCTCGCTACGGTCAGGAGCGCATTCGAACGGATGAAGATGCCGTCGATAATTGTCGGTACCGCCGCAATGGTTCTGCTGGTTTCTAACGGCTTCGGAGGCGACACCGTGAGTGCAAGAATTGTGCAGGAACCCGGATTCACCCTCGTCGGAATCTCAGCACGCACAACCAACGCTCAGGAGATGTCAGGGCAAGGCGTTATTGGAAAACAGTGGGGTCGCTTTATTAAGGATGGATTGCTAGGCGCAATCCCCCATCGCGCGGACTCCAACATTGTTGCCCTTTACACCGATTACGAGAGCGACCACAACGGCGCCTATACTTTTGTCTTAGGCGCAAAAGTAAACTCGGCGGCGAATATTCCATCGGGAATGGTGGTCAAGAAAATTCCTCCCGGAGAGTATGCTGTGTTCACGACGGCACGAGGTCCGGCAGCCAAGGTAGTCCCTGAGTGCTGGCAACAGATCAATTCCTTGCCGAAATCCGCGCCGGGCGGCGACCGGACTTACCGCGCTGATTTCGAAGTCTACGGGTCGCGTGCGGCCGATCCCCAGCATGCCCAAGTGGACATCTATATTGGGGTCCGGTAAGGGGACTGGGTTCAACCTGTCACTTCTTCGAGTAGATGACCTTTCCATCTCGGATCGTATAGCGCACTTTGGAAAATGCCGTCACGTCCTCCGACGGGTCGGCGCCCAGGACCACCAGATCTGCTTCCATTCCTTTCGCGATGCGGCCGTTGCGGTCCGCATACCTGAACCGGCCCGACGGGTTAGCGGTGAGTGAGGCGAGGATTTGTCGGAAACTCATTCCCGCACGCGACATGAGAGTGAACTCGAGCGCAGTATCGTAATGGTCGGTGTAGCCGATATCGGTGCCGAACAGGATTTCGCCGCCCGCCTGTGAGTAGGCGCGCAGTTCCGCAACCATTTGGGCAAGCCAGCCCTCGCGACCCTGGTCGGAGAGTCCGCCCTTGCGCGCCTCGAAATCAAACAGCGTCAGGGTGGGTATCAGAGCCATATTCGCCCGCTTCAGTCGTGCGACGAATTCCGGCGTCCAGGGCGGTGATTGGGGAGCTGTGTGGGCCAGCACATCGACGCCGCTCGCGATCGCAACTTCCACCCCCTCCACATTCTGAGGATGCGCAAAGACTGGCAGGGAGTGGCGATGTGCTTCGGCAACTGCCGCCTTCGCGATCGCCAAAGGAAGGACTGCAACTTTGCCCTCGCCCTGGTAGGATCCTGCAAACAACTTGATGCCATTGGCGCCCTTGGCGGCATGATCGCGCACCAGGGAGATCGCTTGGTCCGGGGTTTCGGTATTCAGAATGGCGATGTGGTTCTCGCGCAGGAAATCGCGCACGTACACCGGCTCGATCGTCCAAATCGGCTCGCCGGCGGTGAGAAGGTGGGGGCCGCGCAGTTCGTCGCTCTCGATCCTGCGGCGCAGCTCGAGGGTGTTGTCGAGCGCTGAACCAATATCAAAGACGGTGGTGAAGCCCCAGCGGTTGAACATCTCGTCCAACTGCTCATTCAGCTCGCGGGCGGTCGAATCGCGCGCGTGAAGAAGACCGGGAGTGAAAACATGGACATGGCTGTTCCAGAAACCCGCCGTCACCACCAATCCTTTACACTCAATCACGGCGGCCTGGCGCGGGATTTTGAACGTGGTATTCGGTCCAAGAGCAACGATGCGGCCGTCGTGCACAAGGATTGAGCCGTTTTCAATAGGCGGCTCTGCGGGGGAAGGATAGATCTTTGCGCCAACCAAAGCCAGGTCAGAGGCGCGGCATAGGCCGGTCGGGAAAACAAGCAGACCTAAGACAAGAGAAAATACGAGTCGCATTCGCATAACAGCAATATACGCCCTCGGCTGAGCGGTTGTCGCGAGGTATCCTTGAAAAAGGCAGGGTCAATGGGCTCTCCTCCATTGGGGACAAGGATCTGTGGACCCCAAGAGCAGGGGGCATGGTGGTCACCAACCTACGTTGATTTCATTGCGCTGCCTCCGGGCGGCTCGCCCGCGCCGCCTGGAGGATGGGTTCCAGGAATCGGCTGTATTTGTTCAGGGTAGCTTCGTCGTTAGACGCCACAGCGCTCTCAACTGCCCGGATTGTAGCAGGTGTAACGATTCTGTTGATCCTCGTGAGGGAAGTCACCAACCAGATTGGATGAGACGGCGATGTCTTTCCAGGCGATGTTTCCACTA
>Ga0187808_10000514_pt1 | contig 12139 bp, 10 predicted proteins | sample NC_wetland_sal_i_5_FD_132427 | JGI IMG/M metagenome (GOLD analysis project Ga0187808, IMG submission 132427) | Wetland sediment microbial communities from Neuse River Estuary, North Carolina, USA - ASW_3 | ecosystem: Environmental > Aquatic > Freshwater > Wetlands > Sediment | place: USA: North...
CGGCTGGGCCGCACCGCGGTGTGCAACGTCACCGGATGGCACCTGCTCCGGATCGAGCCGGGCGTCGGCCTGGCTGAGCTGCTCCCAGGTCGTCGCGATGCCCGCTGACACCGGCTTCCCCCGCTCCGACGCCGAGAACGACTTCCTGCGGGCCCGGCGCCGCCAGACGCTGGCCCGGCTTGCCCACTGGCTGCGCCGTGAGCCGGACGACGTCAACCTCATCCTGCCGTTCGACGAGGTCGTCGCCGCCCTGGGCATGCGCGGCGAGCGGCGGCTTGGCCTGCAGACCATCCGGCTGGACACGATCGTCGGCACCGTCGACTCCAGCCGGGACTTCGACCGCCGGTTCCGGCCCACCAGCGGGCGGGTCAGGGAGCGGTGGGAGCGGCTGGACCTCGCCCAGCGGCGCGGCGAGCCGATCCCGCCCATCGACGTGTATCGCGTCGGCGGCCTGCACTTCGTGCAGGACGGCCATCACCGGGTCTCGATCGCGATCGCCACCGGCGGCACGACGATCGACGCCTACGTCACCGAGGTTCTCACCATCGTGCCCGCCGCGGGCATCCGCCGTCGCGGTGACCTGCTGGTCAAGGACTACCAGCGGCTGTTCCGCGCCCGGGTCCCGCTGCCCGAGCAGGCCTACGCCAAGATCACCTTCAGCGATCCGTGGTCATACGCCGAGCTAGGCGAGGCCGTCGAGGCATGGGGATGCCGGTACATGCAGGACAACCACCGGTTCATGGATCGCGCCGAGATCGCCAGCCGGTGGTTCGCCGAGGAGTACCGGCCCGTGGTCCGGATGCTCCGGGCCGCCGACATGATCGGCTCCCGCACCGAGGCCGAGGCCTACATGCGGGTCGCCGCCGAGCGGTACCGGCTCATCCGGACCCACCAATGGAACGACGAGATAATCGAGCGCCTGCGGCGAAAGGTCAGGTAGCCTCCCCGGGCGGGCCAGCCTGGCCGGGAACCGCTTGGACGCCGCCTGACCCGGCGGCGTCCGGGGTAGGAGCCTGCGGTTCGCCGGCGTCGGCCCGGGCCGGGGCCGCCTGCACCGAGGCCGTCCCGCCATCGTCATCGACCAGTGACAGGTTGCGGCCGGTGGCCGGGTCGAAGATGTGCATCGCCCGGGTGTCCACCCAGAGCTCGGCGTCCTGGCCCTCGCCGATGTGGGTGGCGGCGTCCAGCCGGGCGACGATGGTCTCGCCGCTGGCGCCGCTGTCCGCGCGTCCAGAATCCCGCGCAAGCTCCTCGAGTTCGGCGGAGTTCACCCCCTTCCCGAGCTCACGCGCGAAGTAGACGAACACGTCGGAGCCCAGGGACTCCAGGACGTCGATGCTGGCGCGGAACGTGATCCCGTGCGGGCGGTTGTCGGGCGAGACCAGCGCCGCGTCCTCGAAGTTCTCCGGCCGCAGGCCCACGATGACGTCGCGCCCGGTCCCGGAGCGATCCACCTCGCGCCGCAGCCGGTCGCTGAGCCGGAAGTCCCCGAGGCTGGTGCGCAGCATGCCATCCTCGAGCGTGCCGGACAGGAAGTTCATGGCCGGCGACCCGATGAAGCCGGCCACGAACAGGTTGACGGGCCGCTCATAGAGTTCCTTTGGGGAGGCCGCCTGCTGCAGCACGCCGGTGCGCATCACCGCGACCCGGTCGCCGAGCGTCAAGGCCTCGGTCTGATCGTGCGTGACGTAGACCATGGTGGTCCCCAGGCGCCGCTGGAGCCGCGACACCTCGGTGCGTGTCTGCACGCGCAGCTTGGCGTCCAGGTTCGACAGCGGCTCGTCCATCAGGAACACCGCCGGGTCGCGCACGATCGCACGGCCCATCGCGACCCGCTGCCGCTGCCCGCCGGACAGGTTGGCCGGCCTGCGGTCGAGGAGCTGGGTCAGGTCGAGGATCCTGGCCGCCTCACTGACCTTCTCGTTGATGGTGGCCTTCGGGGTCTTGGCCAGCTTCAGCGCGAAGCCCATGTTCTCCCGGACGGTCATGTGCGGGTACAGCGCATAGCTCTGGAAGACCATCGCGATATCGCGGTCCTTGGGCGTCTTGTTGTTCACTACCTGGCCGCCGATGCGCAGTTCGCCCGAGGTGATGTCCTCCAGGCCCGCGATCATGTTGAGCGTCGTCGACTTCCCGCAGCCCGACGGGCCGACCAGGATGACGAATTCCCCGTCGGCGATGTCCAGGTTGAAGTCGTTGACCGCGAGCGATCCATCGGGGAAACGCTTGGTGATGTGATTAAGCACGATTGGGGCCACTTGTCTCTCCTTAACTCCGCTAGCCCTTGACCGCGCCGGACGTCAGCCCGGCGACGATCCGGCGCTGGAAGAACAGCACGAAGATGATGATCGGGATGGTGATGACCACCGCGGCGGCCGCGATCGGACCGGTCGGAACGGTGAATACCGAGCCGCCGCTGAAGTACTGCATGGCGGCCGGCGCCGTCCGGGACGCTATCGTCGAGGTGAACGAGATCGCGAGCAGGAAGTCGTTCCAGCAGGCCAGGAACACCAGGATCCCCGTGGTGACCATTCCCGGCGCGGCGAGCGGGGCGATGACCCTCGTGAACGCCTGGAAGGGCGTGGCGCCGTCGACCTTGGCGGCCTTCTCGAGTTCCCAGGGGATCTCGCGGAAGAATGCCGACAGCGTGTAGATGCCGAGCGGCAGGCCGAACGTCACGTAGGGGATGATCAGCCCGGGCCAGGTGTTGAACAGTCCCAGCGCGCGCTCGATGGTAAATAGCGGGGTCACCAGCGCGATCAGCGGGAACATGGCGATCAGTAGCGCCGTCCCGATGAGCAGGCTCTTACCTGGGAACCGCAGCCGCGCGATCGCGTAGGCCGCCATGGAGGCTAGGACCACGGCGATGAACGTGGAGATGAGGCCGATGCCGATCGAGTTGGCCAGCGGTCGGAGGAACTGCGCCGAGGTCAGGATCCCGTGGTAGTTCCCCCAGGTCCACTGCGCGGGCAGGAAGGAGGGGTCAAGGACCGCCGCGGGCGTCTTGAAGGACAGCGAGACCAGCCAGAGCACGGGGATCAGCGCCAGCGCGATGACGACGAGGTTCGTCGTCGCCCAGCCGGCCCTCCGAGCGGGCGTAATGGCAGCCATCAGCGGGTCACCTCTTTCCGATGTCCGTGCCGGGGGCGGCGGTGCCGAAACCCTTGATGTAGAGGACGGCGATGATCGCGACGCAGATGAAGATCAGGATCGAGATCGCCGACCCGATGCCCAGGTTCAGCGCGTTGAACAGGTTGTCGTAGCCGAGGATCGAGACCGATCCGGTGCCGTTGCTGCCCTGGGTGAGTATGTAGATGTTGTCGAAAATCCGGAACGAGTCCAGTGTCCGGAACAGCAGGGCGACCAGGATCGCCGGCTTCATCAGCGGCAGCATGATCTTCGTGAAGCGCTGCCAGCCTGTGGCGCCGTCCACTCTCGCGGCCTTCAGCAGGTCATCAGGCACCAGCGACATCCCGGCCAGCAGCAGCAGCGCCATGAACGGCGTGGTCTTCCAGATCTCCGCGATGATGATGACGATGAGGGCCTGCACATGACTGGTCAGCGGCGCGCTGTTGTTGAACAGTGCGGACAGGTAGCCCTGGCCTGGCGTCCATGCGTACTGCCAGCTGTACGCGGCGGCCACCGTCACGATCCCGTAGGGGATGAGCGAGGTGGTGCGGACGGTACCCCGGCCGAATATCGTCCGGTGCAGGACAAAGGCTAGCGCCATGCCGAGCACCAGCGTGATGGCCACCGAGAAGACCGTGATGATCAGGGTTACCTCCAGCGCCTGCCACCAGTACGAGGAGCTGAGCACCGCGCCGTAGTTGGCGAACCCGACGAACTTCTGGTCCTGCGGGAGTGCGAGGTTGTAGCGCCGCAGCGACAGGTAGACCGCGTATACGATCGGGTAGGCGGCGACCGCGAGCATCACGATGACCGCCGGCGCGATCAGCATGAAGCCCAGCCTGCGCTCGGCCCGCGCGCCCTCCGATAGCTGCGGCTTGCGCCTCGCCGGCGCCTCCACCGACGCGCCGGCGGTGACCGTCTGGGTATTGGCGCTCACCGGCCCCCTCCTTTCCTTGCGGCCGGGCCGCGGCCTGCCGGGTGGCGGCTCACGGGACCAGGCCCTTCGCTTGCAGGGCGTTGTTGAGCTGGCCGACCATCGCATTCACTGTCCCCACGGGGTTAATGCTGGACGGCGGCGAGATCAGGTGCGAGATGTCGATGGACACGACCTGGTAAACGGGCGTCTTCGGGCGCACGCTCGCGTTCTCGAGCGCCTTCAGGATGTCGGCGTGGAACGGATAGTTGGCGAACAGCGCCGGGTTGTTGTAGAGGCTGGTGATCGTGGGCGGGACGCCGCCGACGTTGGCGCCGATGAGCTGGTTCTGCGCGTCACGCAGGCACAGCGCGGCCTGGAAGGCCAGGTTCTTGTGTTGTGAGTACGCGCTCACCGCGAGGTCGATTCCGCCGATCGTGACCTTGGCCGGCACGCCGGGCGTGACCTCCGGGTAGAGCGCCCACTTGAAATCCTTGAACAGCTTCGGGTTGTCCATCTTCATGCCCGGATACACGAACGGGTAATTCAGTTCGAAGGCGGCGTTGCCCGCCTCCATCTGGAGCCGGTTCTGGTTCTCCATCTGCACCGACAGGCTCGGGTCCGCGGCGGTCGAGGTAGCGAGCTGCTTCATGATCGACAGAGCCTTGACGGCCGACGCGCCCAGCGTCACCTTGGTCGCGTCCTGATTCAGGACGGTGCCGCCCGCGCTGGACACCATCGTGTTGAACCAGACGGTCGCGCCCTCATACTGCGCGCCCTGGATCTCGATGTAGTGCGGCTTGCCCTCCTTGGCCAGCTGCTCCGCATCGGCGATCATCTGCGCCCAGGTGGTCGGCGGGGTGGGGACCAGGTCGGACCGGTACCACAGCAGCTGAGTATTGGTGTTGTCGGGCACCGCGACGAGCTGGCCCTTCCAGATCGCGGTGTTCAGGGCAGGCGCGAGCGTGCCGGCCTCGGCCTGCGCCTTGTACGTGCCTGTCCACGGCTGGATCCAGCCCGCCGTCGCGAACTCGGGCTCCCAGGTTACGTCGAGACCCATGATGTCGATCGTGGTGTCGTGTGCGGCCAGCCTGCGGACCAGCTGCTGCCGCTGGCCGTCCGCGGCCTGGGGCAGCTGCTGGTAGGAGATCGTGTACTTGCCGCCGCTCTGCGCGTCGCAGTTGCTGATGGCCGTCGACGTGGCCTTGGAGGTGTCCGGGTAGAGGTAGTAGTTCAGCGTCACCGGTCCGGTGCCGGCGCTGGCCGCGCTGCATGCGGTCAGTCCCGTCCCGGCCAGGACGAAGCTGGCCACGCCCGCGACCAGCCGTCGGCGCGAAACCCCCATGACACCCCGCGCGTGAGCGCGACGGATGGAAGCGCGTGTTCTGCCGCTATCGCTCATCATCATCCCTCCGGCCGCCAGTTCTCGGCCAGCGCGTCATCGCACCGCCGCTGGACGACGAGTAACGTTTCCCTTTCCCGGCCGCCGCGAAGCTGGCTGGCCAACATATGTCGCACCGGCGCGGTCCGGCCGCCGCCGCACCGCGGCCGGGCGGCCGCTGATCCGCATCGCGGCCCGGTCACGCGAAAGCTCGCGGTGCTCGAGCGCTGCACGACCTCCAGGGCGAGTTGCTGCCGCAGTGGCCTGACCCGTTCTTCGCGCAGCAGCGCGCAGAGCCGGCGGGCCCCCTCGGCGCCGCTGTCCTCCAGCGGCTGGCGGACCGTGCTCAGGCCGAGCAGGGCCGCCGACTCGATGTCATCGAAGCCGATCACCGACAGCTCGCCGGGAACCGGAATGCCGCAGCGGTCCGCCGCGGTGAGCACACCCATGGCCTGGGTGTCCGACGCCGCGAAGATGGCCGACGGCCGGTCCGGCAGGGCCAGCAGCCCGGCCGCCAGCGCCTCGGCGTAGCCACATCCGCGATCGTCGCTCGACGCGGTGACGGCATCGTCACACTCCAGAAACGGACGGTTGGAACCGGTTCCACCGAACTAGATCATCGTCACGCCGCGCCGCCGCACCGTCAAGAGCCGATCCCACCAGGGCGGTTAGCCGCCATCGGCTGACGGAGCGTCGTCCGGGATATCTGAGTGATCGTTCACACATCGTGTCCTCACTCAAAGTAGTTAATATATAACTTCATGTAATAGCACAGGGCTGGCCGACCCCCGTGCGGTCAGCCCTGGCGGCCTCATCCGTCGCGGATGATCTGGGTCAGCTGCCCGGCCATTTCGGCCAGGGCCTGCTGCGGTTTCTTCTGCTGGGTCAGGGCCTCGTAGACCGTGCTCGAGATGGCCAGGCTGGCCTGGTCGTAGTTGGTGATGGCCGGGCGCGGCTGGGCCGAATTGATGGCCTGCTCGAGCACGGGCAGGTAGTGATAGCTGCTGATCAGGCTCTTGTCGGTGTAGAGCTGGGTCCAGACCGGGGGGAACGACCCCTGTTCCAGCATCTGCCGCTCGTTGGCCAGGTCCGTCATGTACTTGATGAAGTTCAGCGCCGTCCGCTGGTGCTGGGAGTACGCGCTGATCGCGAGGTTGGCCCCGCCGAGTGAGCTGGAACCCGTGCCGTCCAGGCCCGGCAGCGCCGCGATCCCGAACTTCCCGTATACCTTGTTGCGCGGTCCTGGCACGGAGAGCGCCGCGTAGACGTCGGGCCAGTTGTCGAGGAACAGGAACTTGCCGGCCTCGAACGCGTCTTGGGCCGACTGCTCCTCGTAGGTGAGCGCGACCTTGGGAATCCAGCCTTGCCGGAAACCGTTCACGAGGAACTCGAGCCCCTGCAGGGCCCTGGCTGAGTTCACGGTGACCTTGGTGCCTTCCGGGGAGAGGATCGACCCCCCGGCCGACTGGACGGCCTCCGCGAAGTTGACGGTTAGCCCTTCGTACGGGGCGAAGGTGCCCGCGTATCCGTACAGACCGTATTCCGGCGCTACGGTCTCGGCGAGCTGCTGCAGCTGGGCCCAGGTCTTGGGGGGCTGCTTGCCCGCCTTGGCGAGGATGTCCTTGCGGTAGTAGAGGAGATCCGCGTTGCTGTAGTCGGGCACGGCGTACAGCCGGCCCTGGTACATGGCGGTGTCGACGGCCGGCTTGAGGAAATCGCCGAGCGGGAACTGACGCTGCGGCAGCGGGATGATCCAGCCGTTCGAGGCGAACTCGGCGGTCCAGATGACATCCATGTCGATGACGTCGTACTCGGCGCTCTTGGCCTGCAGGTTCGCGACCAGCTGGGCCAGCTGGTCGTTGGATGCCTCAGGCAGCAGCAGCAGGGTGACCTTCTGGCTGGGATTGCGCTGGTTCCATCCGGTGATCACGCCCTGCAGCCAGCCGGGGTTGTCCTTGCCGATGGCGAAGGTGATCGGGCCGATCCCGTCCGTCGACGGAGCCGACCCGCCCAGGGAGGCGCCACCCGACGTGCACCCCGCGGTGAGCAGGAGTCCGGCAGCGATGACTGCGATACCAGGCATCGCACGCCTCATTGCCGGCCTCCACCCAAAAGACCCAGGGCCATGTAAAATTCGTACATGCATGTTATGCACCGCCGTTAGGTATATGTCAACAGCATCACATAACGAGTCCGACATGTTTCGCGGCGGCTGAGCGAAGCGCATCACAGGCCGCGAGGGACCGCAGTCACCTGCGATGTTCCCCTCGTGGTCGGGTTTTATCCGCGGCGCTGGGCCTTACTTACGGATAAGGCCCAGCGATAATCTGAGCCCGGGCCCAGCGGGCCCGTGGAGGTGACGGGATCGTGCGGCAGCCCTTGCTGGCACTGCTCGCCAAGGAGCCGGCCCATGGCTACGAGCTGAAGCTGGCCCTGGAACAGATCTTCGGCCAGGCATATGCGTCACCGAACATCGGGCAGATCTACGTCACGCTGAAGCGCCTCGAGCAGGACGGCCTGGTCCGCAGCGAGGACGTCGAGCAGACCACTCGGCCCAACAAGCGCGTCTACGAGCTCACGCCTGCGGGCCGCCAGGCGCTGCGGGTCTGGGTGGAGGAGCCGAGCGAAGGACCGCGCATCCGCGATGAGTTCTTCATCAAGCTGATCCTGGCGCCGATGGCGGGACTGGCCGACCGGATGAGCCTCATGAACACCCAGCGCAGGCATTATCTGGGCATAATGCGTCACCTGACCGAGCTGCAGGCCGAAACCGACCCTGCGGACACCACCGCCCGGCTCCTGATCGAGGGTGCCGTCCTGCACCTGCAGGCGGACCTCGATTGGCTGGAAAGATGCCTGGAGGAACTCGTGTGAACCGTTCAGCATCGAAAGGCTTGCCCTGGCCGCCCGCGCCGTCGGCCGAGTCCCCAGCCCTGTTGAGGACCTCCAAGCTGGTCAAGGTCTACCGGGCCGAAGGAGTCACGGTGGAGGCCGTCCGGGGGGTGGACATCGAACTCGCCATCGGCGAGTTCGTCGCCATCATGGGGCCGTCCGGCTCGGGCAAGTCCACCCTGCTGCACGTCCTCGGCGGGCTCGAGCCCGCCACGAGCGGCGAGATCTGGCTGCGGGGGCAGCGCGTGGACGGCTTGTCTACGGCCGGCTGGGCGATCTTGCGCCGCCGCCACATCGGGTTCGTTTTCCAGTTCTTCAACCTGCTGTCCAACATGACGGTCGCCGACAACGTGGAACTGCCCGCGCTGCTCGCGGGCGCGACCCCGCGGCAGGCCAGGAAGCGGCGCGAAGAGCTGCTGGCCGAGCTCGGCATCGCCGACAAGGCGGTCGCGGCCCCGGCCCGGCTGTCCGGCGGGGAGCAGCAGCGCGTCGCGCTGGCCCGGGCCCTGGCCAACCAGCCGAGCCTGCTGCTGGCCGACGAGCCGACCGGCAACCTGGACAGCTCCAACACCCGCGACGTGCTCCGCCTGCTCCGCCGCGCGCACGCCGGGGGCCAGGCGATCCTGCTGGTCACCCACGACGCCCGCGTCGCGAGCCTGGCCGACCGGGTGATCAACCTATTCGACGGGACGGTGGCCGACGACGCCAAGATCGTGCCCATCCCGCGGACCGTGAACGGTGTCGGCGATGTCCTGGAGCTGAGAGGCTGAGACCTGATGCGAGGCACGCTCCGGTGGGCGCGCGCTGACCTGCGCGCCCGGCGGGGCCAGGCCCTGACCACGATCGGCGTCGTCGCCGGGGTGGTGGCCGCGCTCTTCCTCGCCATCATGCTCCTCCAGGGGGCGGTCAACCCCTGGCAGCAGCTGTCCGCCCGGACCCGCGGCGCGGACGCGCTCATCTACTTCCAGGACGGCACCAACACGGCCGATCTGCGCCATGTAGCGGGAATCCAGGAGATGAGCAAGCCCTACCAGGCCGCCTCGGCCACGCTGGAGCAGGGCGCGGTGAAGTCTCCGGTCGAGCTCCGGGCCATGACGCCCGCGCCGCCAACGATGTCCGTGCCGATCATCGTGGACGGGAGCTGGCTGCGGTCCTCGGCCCCGGACGGCGCGGTCCTCGAGGCGTCCTTCGCCCAGGCCGTGCACGTCGGCGTCGGTGATCGCATCCAGGTGGACGGCATCGACGGCACCACCGTTGCCATGACGGTGATCGGTATCGCGGACACCGCCGACCAGGGTTTCTACCCGCAGTGGACGCCCGGGCTCATCTGGGTGCAGCACAAGCTGCTGACCCGGGTCGAGCCGAACCCGAGCGAGACCCACATCATCGTCGGGCTGCGCCTCGACGACAACTCCGCCATCGCCACCGGCCAGGTCGTGCAGACCATCTGGAACCTGTACAACGGCGTGGGCGAGAACTCGGCCGTGGAGCGCTACTCCACCTGGCAGCAGGTAAAGGACTCGATGGCGAGCAATGACCGGCTGCTCGGGCTGCTGCTCGCCCTGTTCGGGATCATCGCCCTGGTGGCCGCCCCGTGCGCCATCGCCAACGTCACCGCGGGCCGCGTCCTGGTGCAGCGTCAGGACATCGCGATGCTGAAGGCGCTCGGGTTTACTCCCGGGCAGGTGGTCCGGATGCTGCTTGCCGAGCAGACCCTGCTCGGGGCGGCCGGGGCCGGCCTCGGGCTGTTGGCCGCGCGGATCATGACCTCGCCGGAGTTCGTCAGGCCGCCGGACGGCACGCCGGTGGGTCTCGCGCCGCTGTCCGGCGGCTGGATGGCGCTGATCGGCGTAGGCACGGTACTCACCGTCGCGATCGCCACCGTCATCCCGGCCTGGTGGGCGGGCCGGGTGTCGCCGGTCGCCGCCGTCCAGCCGAGCCCGCTCCGAGGGCACCTGTCGCTGATCGCCCGGCTTGGCCTGCTCTTCCACCTGCCCGCCGCGCTGGTGCTCGGGGCCAGGGACTCGCTTACCCGGCGGCTGTCCGCGGCGCTGACCGTGTTCGGCGTGGCTCTCCCGATGGCGATGATCACCATCACGCTGACCTGCTGGTCGACCATCGGCGGGTTCACTCACGACCCGGGCAAGATCGGTCTGGCCTCGGCGGTCACGGTCGGTCAGGGCGGCCTGGACAACAAGCAGATGCTGGCCCTGATCAGCCACGACCGTCAGGTGCTCGCCTCCTACCCCGGCGCCCAGTTCGTCACGCTGCTGCCGGGTGACAACGGCACCTTCATCGCCCGGGCCATGGGCACCTCGAGCAGGCCCTACCCGTTCCAGGTCGTGCAGGGGCGGATGTTCCACGCGGCCAACGAGGCGGTCGCGGGCCAGGGCTTCCTCGACCTGATGCACATCGGGGTGGGCGCGTGGTTCTCGCAGGTGATCGACGGCGTACCGGTGATCCTGCACATCGTCGGCCGGACCATCGAACCGGACAATAACGGGGACGTGCTCGACTTCGGCCTCGACGCGCTGAACGACGCGGGCAGCGCGCCGCCGCAGCTGACCTACAGCCTGGTCCTGAGGCCGGGCGTGTCGGCCGCCGCCGCCGCGGCCAGGCTGCTCGGCGAGTCGCATGACCAGCTCGACGTGCAGGTGGTGGCCAATCCGGCCAGCGGGCTCCGGGTGGTCCAGCTGGTGATCGCCGTCTCGGTGGTCATCCTGGCGGTGATCGGGCTCGCGAACCTGCTCACCGCGACCGTGGTCGGGATGCGCGATCACCGGCACGAGGTGGGCGTGCTGGCGGCCATGGGGCTCACGCCGCGCCAGGTGATGGCGACCCTGGTGGTGAACACGATGATCCTCACCGCGCTCGGCGTGACCAGCGGCATTGTGGCCGGCCTGGTGATCGCGCCGCGGCTGATCAACATGCAGGCCCAGACGAGCGGCATGGGCTCCGGCATCGCCGTCAGCCTGAGCGCGACCGCGATCGCGGAGACCCTGGCTCTGGCGCTCGCCATCGCCACGGCCGCGGCGCTGTTCCTGGCCCGGCGCACGACCAGGAACTCGGGCTCCGCCCACCTGCGCAGCCCGGTCCGTCGGCCGCGGCCCCAACCCGCGGACCCGGCCCGCTAACCCGCCTGACCCTAGAGGATGGCTGAACGCGTCGAGCAGGCCGAGCAGTTTCTCCGGCACGCAGCGTGCTACCTGCGATCCCATGGCGCTATGCTCCCAGCCTGGCGGGATTTCTCGCCGGCCGGGCGGTAAGCCGACTACTCTGCGCACCGCGAGAGCGGGTAGCGTTCGGGTATGACGACAACCAGCGCGCCGTTCGGCCAGATGGTGACGGCGATGATCACCCCCATGACCCCCGATGGGGCCGTCGACTTTGACGGGGTCGCCCGCCTCGCCGAGTACCTGGTTACCGACATGCGCAACGACGGGCTGGTGGTGAACGGGACCACCGGTGAGGCGCCGACCACCACCGACGCGGAGAAGGAGCGCCTGATCCGCGCGGTGCTCGAGGCGGTGGGCTCACGCGCCAAGGTGGTCGCCGGGGTCGGCACCAACATCACCGCGCACACCATCGAACTGGCCCGCAGCGCCGAACGCGCCGGGGCGCACGGCCTGCTGGTCGTTACTCCTTACTACAACAAGCCGCCGCAGCCGGCCCTGGAGGCCCATTTCACCGCGGTCGCCGACGCCACCGCCCTGCCCATGCTCATCTACGACATCCCCGGCCGGACCGGCGCGGCCGTGGCCACCGAGACCCTGGTCCGGCTGGCCGCCCACCCCCGCATCGTCGGCGTCAAGGACGCCAAGGAC
>Ga0187808_10000517_pt1 | contig 12088 bp, 9 predicted proteins | sample NC_wetland_sal_i_5_FD_132427 | JGI IMG/M metagenome (GOLD analysis project Ga0187808, IMG submission 132427) | Wetland sediment microbial communities from Neuse River Estuary, North Carolina, USA - ASW_3 | ecosystem: Environmental > Aquatic > Freshwater > Wetlands > Sediment | place: USA: North...
GATGAACTCGGAGAAATCATCCTGGCGAATCGAAGAGAGAGCGGGATTATCCATGCGCTTCACCTCGATGCACCATTCGTGGCCATCGGAACGGCAGGCGTCGAGGAATTTCTTGCGTAGATCGGCGGGCTTCAGCGCGTCACTGGACTGAAAGAAGAGATTGCTGCTCAACGGCTGCGGCGTGGTCAGATTGGCGGAGCGCGCATGGCCGTTTGAGCTTTGGAAATCGGGACCGGGGCGCCGCGACATCAGCAAATCCTTCAAGATGCCATTCTCCACGATCGAGACGCGCTGCGCTTTCACGCCGTCATCGTCCACTTCGTAGTCGCCCAGAAGCAATTGGCCCTGAAAATCCTTCATCGTGGGATCATCCACGAGGGTAACGCTGGGTGGAAGCACGCGCGTGCCCACGCGTCCAGACCATTCGCTCCGCCCACCCATGCGCTCGATGATTTGGTCGAATGCCGGCATCATCGAAAGCGGCGAACGCGCGCCGGAGAGAGACGGTGCCAGGACTTGAGCGAGCGTGGAGCCGGCGGCCGGCGCATCGAAGAGCACTGGGCCCGTGAAATCCGGCACCAGGGGGCTCGCACGAAGTTGCATCAGTTCGCTGGCCGATTGCGCTACTCCCTTTGCAACGGTTGCGGCATCGGGCAAATCGGCGGGGCGCGCCACGTACACAGCGTAGTAATTGTGCAAAGGCATCCCGTCGTCGGCCTGTGTATCGAGCGCCGCTTCGACGGCGGCCAGGCGGCGTGAGGTGCGGATGGTGGTGCCCTCGCTGTTCATCAGATACGTCGTGATGTAGATCAGGGAATAATTCACGCGCGTCCCATACAGTTGCGGGAAATCGCGGAGCACCGCCGAGGCCGCGCGCGCCTCATCCTCCCAATTCCGCGAAGTCCAATCAGGTTCAATCCTCGGATCGAGCTTGACGACGGGAGGCTCCTGGGCGAAATCGTCGATTTCCGGAGGCTTCGTCAAGCTGCGCAGAAATGCCTGTTTGAGCGCCATCTGCGTGGCGGCTTCCTTATAGGCCTGGTCGGTGGCCAGCCACAAATCCTGGCGCAAGGAACTGTAATCGCGGTCAATCCCCACTTGGCCAGTCGAACCGAGAAACCCTTGAAAACCGTCTTCGCTGATGAAATTGGAGCTGTCGAGATGGTAGTCCCCAATTCGCACGTTGACGCTCATGAAGCGGTCGCGCGTGGTGTTGGTGGAGACAAGGCCTCCAAAGGAAGCCGTCACGTTGCGCACGTCGAGATCGAGCAGCCGGTATTCAATATAGAAAGGCTTCTGAACGTCCGGCAGTTGGAGCCGCTCGCGGGACCGTTCGAGTTCATCGTGCATGGCGCGAAGCGTCTGGTCGTTGTCCGTTGGGTCCGTCGCGGGCGACTGCGCGGGAGCGGGCGCGCGCTTCGCGTGGGCCGGCGCGGCTGCCGCGGGAAATCCGAGCACGGCGAGAAATGCGATGATGGCAAGTTTCCTCACTGCTTTTGCACCTTTGCTTCCGGATCATGCCCCGGCGGCGGCAGAATCGGCGGCTTATCGGTGGAAGTCTGTTTCTTCTGCACTTCCATCTCGGAAATCAGAATAGCTGGCGCCACGGCCGAAACCGGAACGGAGCCGGATTCCGCGCCGCAATAGCCGTTGAAAATGTCGGGCGTGTCGCCGGTGGCGACAATCTTCGTCAAGGACACGAGCGGGGTGCCCACGATATCCACGCCACGAACCAGTTGATCCGGGCGCCCGTCAGGGAAAACCTTGTACACAACCAGGGGAAGCACCTGAAACGCCTGCGGCTGGCCGCGGCCCGTAAACGTGAATCCGCCCGCAATATCGTCAATCAGCAGACCGAAGGGCTTTCCCTGCGCCTTCACGAGCTCGATCAATTTGAGGCGCAGCTGCTTATCCGTCACGGCGTTCGTGCTGGAAACGATCAAATTCCCCTGGCGCGCCACGGGAACGTAGCCGAGCTGGCGCCGCCCATGGCCGTTCGAGTGCGGAACGTTTACGAGCGGCGACCGCGACATGAGAAAAGTTTTCAGGACACCGTGATCGACCAGGTGGACGTTCTCGGCGGGGACGCCTTCATCATCGAACGGGTAATTGCCGAGCAGCATTTGCCCGCCGAGTTGCGCCTCGGTGGGATCGTCCTTGATCGAGAGAAACTCGGGCAGGATTTTTTCGCCGATCTTGCTTGTGAACGTCTGGCCCTCGTTGATGTCCTTCTGCCGGAACCCCTCGGCGCGATGGCCGAATACTTCATGGAAGAAAACGGCAGCGGCCCGGCCCGTCAGAAGCGCAGGACCCGCGTAAGGATCCACGAGCGGCGCTTTGTCCAGCGCTTCCGTTTCCTGAATCATGACCCGTATGCGGTCGAATACCGCTTTGTCGTCGGGCGCGTCCTTGGGCTCGAGCCAGTCAAAATTGGCGAAACGATTGATGTCCATGCCATCCGGAGCCTTGCTCTGGACGAACAGCTCGAGCCGGTAGTGCTTCTGACCAAAGGCGAGCTTCGTTCCCTCGCTGTTCAGCTGGTACTGGTTCACCGCCAGGGCCGAAAACGTCACGATAGAGTTCAGCACGGCGGGCGACTGACTGAAAGCCGCCGTGTACTTCCTCACCCGCTCTTCCCACGGCTTGCGATCCACGTGAATTTCCACCGGCGCGCCAATCGAGGTGTGCGGCTCTTCGCGCGAAAAATCCGGCGCCGCTCCCTCGGCGGTCTGCACCTGCACCTGCTGGCTGGTCTTTACTTTGATCAGCGCCTCGGCAGCGGCGCGGTATTGGCGGTCGGTTTCGCGCCAGATTTCGCGGCGGAGGACGGGAATGTCGTCATCAATTACAGAGGTTGAACCCGGGCTGGTCCAGCTCGGCGGCCGGTCGCCCAGCTTATGCGTGTCGTCGAGCTGGTAGCTTCCGACGCGCGTCTGCACTTCGAGCCATCGCCCGCGGTTGCTCGCGCTTGATAGCAACGCGCCATTGGAGCCCGACACTTCGACGAATTGCCGGTCGGCAACTGTGTAGCTGATGAAATATACTGGCGGGTCGGCGTTTGCCAGGACGGACATGGTGCGATCGATCTCGTCCTGCATGGCCGTGACCACTGGGGGAGTCGGAGCCTGAGCGGTTCGGCCGGCCGCCAGCCCCGCGCATGCCACCGCGAGGATGGCCAGCACTCCAGCAAAGATGCTTTTATGTGTCGGTTTGGTTTTCATCGTCAGGCAAAGTCCAACAGTTTAAGATAGGATGCCCTCGAATCCCAAATGAAAAGCCGAGGCTGAGTTGCTGCTTCGGCAAATCGCCCGCCTGATGGAAGGAGCAGGGGCGGCCGGTTCAAGTACGGCACAAGGAGATTTAGATGCGCGCCATGGTCGTAAGGCGGTATGGGCCGCCCGCAGTTTTCGAAGCGCGGGAGGTGCCTGACCCGCAGCCCAAGTCCGGAGAAGTGCTCGTTCGCGTAAAGGCCATCGGAATCAACTTCGCGGACCTCCTCCAACGGATGGGCATCTACCCTGGTACCCCCAAGCCGCCGTTCATCCCCGGACTCGAAGTCGCGGGTGTGGTGGAAAAAGTCACGGACGGAGGCAAGCCGGGCGTAGGCGCGTCTCTGAAAGCGGGTGATGCCGTCGCTGCCTTCACGCGCTTCAATGCCTACGCCGAATGGGTCGCCGTGGATGCCTCGCAGGCTTTCGTTCTTCCCGCAGGCATGCCCTTCGATGATGCCGCTGCTATTCCGGTGAACTACCTCACCGCGTATCACTCGATGTTCACGATGGGGAATTTGCAGCCGGGATACCGGATTCTGATTCATGGAGCTGCGGGCGGCGTGGGAATCGCGGCGGTGCAACTCGCGCGAGCGCGCGGCCTCGTCACTTTTGGCACTGCTGGACCTTCGAAGCAGGAGTATTTGCGCAAGCTCGGCGTGGACCATGCCATTGACTACACGAAGAGCAACTTCGTGGATGTGGTCCACAAATTTGCGCCTGATGGAATCGAAATGGTCATGGATGCGATCGGCGGAAAGTCTTTCGCGGAGAGCGAGCGATGCCTGGGTCCTACCGGCCGTCTCGTTGTCTACGGCTTTTCGGCAGCGGCCGGGGCGGATGGAAAGCGAAGCTGGCTGCGCGGGGCCCGTGCCCTGGCGCAAACCCCGCGCTTTCACCCGCTGAAATTGATGAGTCTGAACCACGCCGTCATAGGTGTGAATTTGGGGCGGCTGGGAGCGCGCAGCGGAATCCTTCGCACGGAGCTCGACGAGCTTTACCGCATGTACGCGGCGGGCAAAATCAAACCGGTGATCGGCAAGTCGTTCCCGCTGGCCGAAGCCGCTGCCGCGCACCAGTTCATTCACGACCGGAAAAACATCGGTAAGGTGATTCTCACGGTGAAGTGAACGCCCGGGCGTCATTTCCCGGCAGCATCCTGGGGCTTCGCAAATAGAGAATCGTCCACTTTGGGATTCAGCTGTATTTCCTGAATGTTGGATTCCACGAACTTCGCGCCGTCGCGGTAGATGACCGTGGAATAAGCAAATTGGCGGCCCTCCACGGAGCGGTAATCGCTCCAGCGCTGTTCATTATCCATCGGCCCCTGCGCGCCGCTGGATTGATACCGCGCGGCAACGAGAAGGTGGGTGGCCGGATCGAAATAGAGCTTCACGGGGCCGAAGGGCGCCTGCACGGCGACACCCTCCGTTTTCTTTCCCTGGATTTCCGCCTCACCAATCGCATGCCCCGTCAGATCTCCCAGGAGGACTCGGCGGTAAATTCCCCAGCCACCGCCAAAAAGAGATAGTCCGCGCTCGAATTCATTCACTGCCGGAGTGACGTCCACAGTGTGGTCCGGAAACTGAAGCCACGCCGATCTTCCATCGCAGATCTGAACGATGTGCTCGTTCGGCAGGGTCACGTCGCCATGGGACCGGTCCGGATAGGCGACGATCCATTTCACTGTAACGGGATTCTCGCCATTAGCTGCAAAAAGCTTCCCGCTCTCCGTCATCATCAGGCTCTTCACCGAAGCGAGCTCATCGCCGCCTGCGGCCTTCGCGGCCTCCAGCAGCATTGCTTTTCCTTGCTCGAAGGATTCCGGCGTCGCGGATGCCGATTTCTCCTTTGGCTTCCGGAGATTCGGCGCAAGCACGTCCAACTCGTCGTACGGAATCTCCACGTAGGAGGCATTCGGAAATTCCTTTTTCAGGGCATCGCGGAAGGCGCTCACGTCCCCGGCAAGCACGATATCGAGATCCTTCGCCGGGAAATACTTTTGCGCCATGGCATCCGCCTGCGCGAGCGTAACGCCGCGGACCTTGTCGGGGTAGGTCCTGTTGTAATTGGCCGGCAAGTCAAATGCGGCGGAGCTCAAAACGCGCTCGGCCACCTGTTCCGCCGTCTCGGATTGAATCGGATACACGCCCGCCAGGTAATCGCGCGAGAAGTCCAGCTCCTTCTGCGTCACGTCGCCTGCGGACATCTTAGCGATCAGGTCCACCACGAGCTTCGTGGCTTCCACCGTCGCTTCCGTGCGCGTATAGGTTCCCGCCGTGAAAGCTCCCGTATAGCGGTGCGGATTGAAGCTGGAGTAAGCGCCATAGGTGAGCCCTTTCTTGATGCGGACCTCGGTATTGAGCCGGCTATTGTAGCCGCCCCCGAAAATTCGATTGGTCACGGAGAGGGGGATGTAATCCGGGTCGGCGCGGCGAATGCCGATCTTTCCCATTCGAATCTGCGTCTGCTGCGAGTCGGGTTTGTCCACCAGCCAGATGTGCAAGCCGGAGAAAGGAGCGGGAGGCGCGACCGCCTCTGCCGTCACGTTCAATTTCTGCCACGTGCCGAAAAACCTTTCGGCCACGGCGAAGGCTTCCTCAGGGGAAATATCGCCCGCGAAGGCCAGGAGCGCCTGGTTCGGCGCGTAATACGAGTCGTGGAATTTCTGGAGCTGGTCGCGCTGCAATTTCTTCACCACATCGGGCGTGCCCTCAGCCGGCCAGCCATACGGCGAGCCCCCGTAAACCACGCGCGAAAAAACGAGCGACGCAAGATACTCAGGGTCGGAATACTGAACCGTCAAAGTGGAGAGCAGTTGCTGGCGCTGCCGGTCAAGCTCTTCCGCGCTGAACGCCGGATGCAAGACGATGTCCGACATCAGATCGAGCCCGCTGTTCAAATCTTTCTTGACCACGGCCAAAGTGACCGTCGTGGAGTCCTTTCCGGCCTGCGCAATCAGCGAACCGCCCACGAAATCAATCGCGTCGGCGATGTCCTTCGCCGAGCGCTTTTCGGTTCCTTGCGTCAACATGTTCGCGGTCATCTGCGCGACGCCCGGCGCTGCCGCCGAGTCTTCCACGCTTCCGGCGGTGAGCAACACCAGGCGCGCCGCGACGGCCGGCTCGCGACGATCGCTCACAACGAACACGCGCAGTCCGTTGGCCAGCGTCTTCGTCGCCGCGTCGGGAAATTGAAACGGCTTGGGCGCTCCCGCCGCCGGCATTTTCGGCTCGAGCTTCACTCCTGGCGGAACGATGCCCGACCCGCTCTTCTGATCCTGCTGCTTGGCATTCGACGGAGCCGTTTCCGTCGCGGGCTGCTGTGCCGCAGCCAACGTGGCGGCGAGCGTCATCACCGCCAAGAGAGAAATCCATCGTTTGATTGCGCGCTTCATCATGACTCCTCGAATAAGGTCCTGAGCGCCTTCATTGAGCGGGCTGAGCAAACGTGACGATCAGAACGGTCGCATGCTCCCCGACAAAATAATCCCTTGCCACGCGCTGCAAATCCTCCGGCGTCACCTTCAGATACCGGTCGAGCTCCGTGTTGACAAGGCTCGCATCCTTCCCCACCACCGCTGCCGATCCCAGCGCCACGGCCTTTTCTTCATCCGTATTGCGGCCCAGAATAAATCCCGATATTTCCTGGTTTTTTGCTTTCTCGAACTCCTTCGCGTACACCCGCTCCGCTTTCAATCCGTCCAGGATCGCGACCACGGCCTTTTCCCCTTCCTCCGCCGTGTGCCCCTGATTCATAATCGCGTAGACCCAGAAGAGATTGGGATCCTCGGTGAAATTCCCGAAGCCGCCTGATTGCACCGCCATCTGTTCCTTGTACACCAGCGTCTGGTAGAGGCGGCTGCTTTCGCCCCCGGCAAGGATGTTCGAGGCCAGGTCGAGCGGGTAAGCGTCGGGGCTGTAGCGCGCCGGAATCTTGTAGCCGATTACGACTGCCGGCAAGGGTGTATTCGAGTACGACTTCTTCACCAAGCGCTCCTCCGTCTGAGGAGGCTCCGGCTTGTCAATCCGCGGGATAGGCTTGGCAGACGCCGGGATGCCCTCGAAATATTTCTTGGTCCAGCCAAGAGCTTCGGCGGAATTGAAATCTCCGACGATAATGAGCGTGGCGTTATTCGGCTTGTAAAACGTATTGAAAAATTCCCGAACGTCCGCGAGCGTCGCCTTGTTCAGATCCTCTTTGTTCCCGATGGCCGTGTGATGGTAGCCGTGGACAGTAAACGCGGCGGCGCGAAGATCCTCTTCCAGGTGGCCGTACGGCTGGTTCTCGACGCGAACGCGGAGCTCTTCCTTCACCACTTCGCGCTCGGATTGGAAATTCGCTTCGTCCACATTCAGGCTGCCCATGCGATCCGCTTCGAGCCACAAAATGCGTTCAAGATAATTGCTGGGAAACGTCTCGAAGAAATTCGTGTAGTCGTCGTAGGTGCTGGCGTTGTCGAATCCGCCGATGGCCTCGATAATCCGCGAATGCTCATCCGCACCAACGTGCGCCGAGCCCTTGAACATCAGGTGCTCGAACAGGTGCGCGAACCCATAATGGCCGGGCTGCTCATCTTTCCCGCCGACGTGGTACCACACCTGAAGATTGATCACCGGCGCCCCGTGGTCCTCGAGCAAAATCACCTCTAGGCCGTTTGAAAGCGTATGCGTGGTGAACGCCAGGTTCGGCGGGCGGACCTCCGGCGCTTTCTCTTGCGCCGGCACGCCTGCACAGAATGCCACCGCAAGAATCATGACCACACTGAACCGCATGCATTTGCTCATTCTCAATTGCTCCCATTGATGGGGATGCACTGCGCGTAGAGCCCGGAAGCCGGAAGCGAAGTTTCAAGTATCCTAGACGCTGCGCACGGGTGTCAAACTGTCCCGATCTCCGTACCCGCTTTCTCAGTAATTGTCCCGCAAGCCCGGCCTCGCGGGATGCACCCTGAATTAGACGCAAGCGGCGCGGAAAAGATTACCTGCGCTGGAGTTGCAGGGATTCGCTTGCGGGAGTAATCTCGTCTTCTGATGAAAAGAAAATATTCACGCAATCTCAAGTATTCGAAGCTCCCTGCGGGGAATCCCCAGCGGGAACTGGGCGATCTCGTGTCCGTCGGGCCAGCGACCGTTCGCGCCCTTCATTCGCTTGGCGTGCGAAGCGTGAAGCAATTGGCGCGCTGCGAGCCGGATTCGCTGTACAACAAACTTTGCCGCCTGCGCGGACGCCGGGAGGACCCCTGCTGCCTCGACGTATTCGCCGCTGCCGTTGCGCAAGCCCGCGATTCAACCCTGCCCGTGGAGAAAAGCGTGTGGTGGTACTGGAGCCGGCAGCGAAAGGCGCAAGCGGACGCGCGAAGGGCTGCGCATGGGTAGAGTGATTGGTCTCCTCGTTGTGATGGTAATCGTCGGATTGATCTATAAATTCTATTTTGCAAAACTGCAATCGGAAGGCGCCGGCACACCCACGCAGACCATCAACGTCGTGGGCGTCAAGAACGATCTTCTGCAAATCGCCCAGGCCGAGCGCATGTACCTGGCGCAGCACAGCTCCTACGCATCGCTCGACGAACTCGTTTCCAGCGGCGCGATGAGCATGTCGAAATCCGGCCGCGACGGCTACACGTACGAAGTGGAAACGTCTGCTGAAGGATTTCGCGCCCTCGCGCGCTGCCCCTCCTCCACAAATCCCGGCTGCACGAATTGGGCCGTGGATCAAAACATGGAAGTAAAGCCCGCACCCTGAAAACGCAGAGGACGCCCATCGCCACCAGCGTCTCTTCCGCTCGCAAATTGCGCTTCGAAATCTCGCCGAATCCCGCGTTTGTGGACGAGCACGTCCGCATATTCGCCGCCGGATTGCGCCCGCTCGAGCGCGTGGTGATTCGAGCGGTTACGGAAGATGATGAAAACCGCCGCTGGCGCTCACACGCTGAATTCCGCGCCGATGAAACGGGCTGCGTGGACGTCTCCGCAATGGAGTCGCGCGGCGGCGTCTACCGCGGCGTTTCGCCGATGGGATTGTTCTGGTCCATGCGGCTCGAGGATGCACATGCCAACGGGCGCACCGTATTCGAAAAAATTGGCGCGTCGCCGAATCGCGTCTTGCTCGAATTGGTAATTGGCGGGCGGATTGTGGCCTCGGCGCAGCTCGATCGAAACTTCCTCATGCCCGGCACCGAAGTCCGCGATTTAAACATTGGCGACGAGTCGGGAGACACCCACAGCCAGAGCGACGGCCAAAGCAGCAGCCATGTAGGCCGGCTCTTCCTCCCTCCCGGGCGCGGACCTCATCCCGTGGTGATCGTCCTCAGCGGCACCGGCGGCGGATTCGACCTCGATAAAGCCGCCCTGCTTTCGCGCCATGGCTTCGCCACTCTCGCCCTTGCCTACTTTGGAATTCCGCCGCTGCCCACATGGCTGCATCGCATCCCGCTCGATTACTTCGAAGCGGCCCTCGCGTGGCTCTCCGCACAGCCGGAGGTAGATTTAGAACGCGTTGGCGTCCTCGGCGTTTCTCGCGGCGCGGAACTTGCTCTGCTTCTGGGCACGAAGTTCCCTCAAATTCGCGCCATCGTGGCCTATGCGCCAAGCAGCGTGGCCTGGGCTGCCGGCGGCCGCGACAAAGCAACCGGCGAAATCATCCCCTCGTGGACCTGGCGAGGTGAACCTGTCCCGTTTGCCCCGCTCCCGCTGCGCGGTTTCATGCTGCGGTCAGCTTTTCCGGTCGCGGTAGCGCGCAGGCCGGTAATGTTTCGCAATCTCTTCCGAGCGGGCCTGCGCAACCGTGAAGCCATCGCGCGCGCGGCCATCCCCGTCGAGCAGATTCGTGGTCCGCTCCTGCTCGTCTCCGGCGGCGACGATCATCTCTGGCCGGCCGCGAAAATGTGCGAAGCCATCCTCGGCCGCCTCACCGATCGTCACTTTGCTCACGCCGTCGAGTACCTTAACTACCCGCGCGCAGGCCACATGCTGCGTTACCCCTTTCTCCCCACCACTTCGCGCCAGTCGCGCAACAAGTATCTTCGCAACGCGCGCTTCTCCTTTGGCGGCACTCCCGCAGCCGACGCCGAAGCGAATGCCGATTCATGGCGCCGCGCAATCGCGTTTCTCCGTTCCAGCCTTCGGTAGGGGCAGCGCGGCAATATGCTAGAATGATTTCACGGTGCTGAAAGTCCTACAGAGCCTGATGCAAGTGCAAAGCGTGGATCTGCGGCTCAATGATGTTCGCGCGCGCCTCGCCGTTTTCCCCAAGAAACTTGCCGAGCTTGATGCGCGCGTCGCCGCCGCTCGCGCGGAAGTGGACCACAGCAAGGCCGCGCAGCTTTCGACCGTCAAGGAACGCAAGACCTACGAGCTTGACGTCGAGCAATGGAAGGAAAAAGTCCGCAAGTATCGCGACCAGACCTCCCAGATCAAGACCAACGAAGCCTACAAAGCCCTCCAGCACGAAGTTCAAATGGCCGAAGCTGAAATCGCCAAGGCGGAAGACCGCCTGCTCGAACAGATGGTCGCCGGCGAGGAATACGACCGGCGCATCAAATCTTCCGAGAAGACGCTGAAGGAAGTCGAGGAAGCCGTTCGCGGCGAACGCTCCAGGGTCGAAACCGAAAAAGCAGCGGCTGAAAAAGAGCTCACCGAGCTGACCGCCGAGCGCACGCGCCTGGCCGCTGAAATTCCCGAGGACATGCGAGATCACTACGAGCGCATCGCCAAGAAACACAATGGTGTTTCGCTCGCCGAGGTCCGGGACGAAAAATGCACCGCCTGCGGCATGCGCGTTCGCCCACACGTGTTTCAGGAAATGCGCCGCGCCAGTAGTGAGGAGATGTTCCACTGCGAGACTTGCACGCGCATCCTTTACTATGTCGAGCCGGTCATCGCCCCCGCCGCTGCCACCGCCACTCAGGCCTCCGCCTCGGCCTCCTCCTCCAGTGAAAGCTAACGGCTCCTTGCTGGCGCATTCGGGATTCGCGCGCCTTGGGTCCCTTGCATGAAACGAATTTCGAAAGCATCTCCCCCGGCGAGCGCGCGCCTATTCTCTGACGCGCATCCTGCGGCGCCTCCTGCTGGCGTTCACATCGCGAATATTGATGGCGCGTCGCGCGGCAATCCCGGCCCCGCATCCTACGCAGTGGTTCTCCGCGATCCCGCCGGAAAAGTCGTCCTCGAGCTGGCCAAGAATATCGGCCGTGAAACGAACAACGTCGCTGAGTATTTCGCGCTTCTCGCCGCGCTCGATTACGCCGCGAGCCACGGCATCGGTGCGCTGCGCATCCGCAGCGATTCCGAACTCCTCGTCCGCCAAATGCAGGGCCGCTACAAAGTGAAAAGCGCGGACCTCAAGCCGCTCCACGAGCGCGCCTCCAAACTCGCGCGCCAGCTTGATTATTTCGCCATCGAACACGTGCGGCGCGAATTGAATTGCGACGCGGACGGTCTTGCGAACGTGGCGCTCGATCAAGCAGGCGTCCCCGAGTTCGAGGGGCGCAGCTCGAGGCCCGAAACTCGTTCCGGTGCGAGCGCTCATGAGACGCAACTTCCCCCGAATCGAGCGCTGCTTCCTGCAGTCAGCACCCCTGGGAAAACGCGACGCCTTCGCGCCCGGTTCGTCAAAGGCAATCTCATCCCTGCCGAGCCGCTGGATCTTCCCGAAGGCGCGGACGTCACGCTCGATCTTCATTTTCCACAAGAAAATTAGCTTGCCGAAGGCTGCGCAATATTTTCGGAATTATGATGCGGCGGCGCGCGCTTGCTTCAAGGTGTAGGAGCGGTAGAGCGTGTCGCGCTGGGCGGGGATGTAGCCGGCATCGGAGA
>Ga0187808_10000518_pt1 | contig 12074 bp, 7 predicted proteins | sample NC_wetland_sal_i_5_FD_132427 | JGI IMG/M metagenome (GOLD analysis project Ga0187808, IMG submission 132427) | Wetland sediment microbial communities from Neuse River Estuary, North Carolina, USA - ASW_3 | ecosystem: Environmental > Aquatic > Freshwater > Wetlands > Sediment | place: USA: North...
CACGCAGCAGCCGCAGTACCAGCACTCCCCAGGGAAGAGCGCGAGCGGCGGCTTGCCCCTGCCCCTCGACTCACCGGGTACAAAGACATCGACCTGGCAGGCTTCCAGGCAGTTGTAGCACCCAATACATTTCGATGTGTCGAAGGCTATGGGGTTTGCCGCGGGCATCTCCCCCGTCGTAAAGATCCTCTTATCGACCATGGCGCCCACCTCCGATGTAGTCGGCGTTGACGGCCTCGTAGCCTTCCGTTAGGTCGCCGAAGTAGTCAAGAGCGAGGCTTCCGACCTTGGGCCCTCCCGGCCCCCGCTTGAGTGTGATGAATCGCCTGTCGCGGGGCGGGTCCATCTCCCCGCTGTCCCCCCTCGTGAAGCACAGCGGCTTCGAACTCGTCTTGCGGGCGAGGCAGGCGTGGAGTATGAGCTGGGACACCGAGAGAATGTCGAACACTTCGAGCAGCCTTGTGAGCTCGTGGGGATTGTGGGCGAAGGTCGAGGGTAGGACGTGCTCCTCGTACTCGCCCAGGCGTGCGAGACCTATCGAAAGAAGCTCGTCGAGCTTGGGCTCGCCGCAGTAGTTCCGCATGGTCTTGGCGATGCCCATGTTGAGCTCCTTCCAGCCGATGCCGCGCGACGGTCCGTTCGCGAGGGGAGCGTAGACCCGCTCGCGCTCGGCCGCGACTTGCAGGGGGTCGGCCTCGCCGGAGGTGAGCCGCTTCGCCTCTTTGGCCGCGTGCCGGCCGGCGTAGTAGCCGGTGGCGGCCGCGTGGCCGTAGCAGTCCGAGGCAAACAGCGAATCGCCGCCGACATAGAGGCCCTCGATGCTCGTGCGGAGCCTCCAGTCGTTGACGAAGCCGCCGGGCAGGCCGAACAGCTGTCGTTCCTGAGGCAGGAACGAGGCGGAGGTCCATCCCGTGCCGTAACACTGGAGGACGTCGCGCTCGGGATCGAAACCGGCCTCGGTGTAGTTCTGGTAGATGGGGACATTGGTCTTCCCCTCCTGCCCGACCATCATGCCCCAGATCACCTTGCGCTCGAGCTCGGGAAGCTGCGACAGATCGGCGTAGAAGGGGAGCTTGTAGCCCTGTTCCACCATCTTTTCCGCGCTCAATGTCTCCGGCCCCTCGATCTCGTACTTGGGATTGTCGATCGCTCCGCCCTTGAGGAAGAACTGCTGTCCAGGGGCCGGCTTGAACCGCTCGGCGGCGGTCTTGAGAATCCGGCCGTCCCGGTCGGCGTAGGGAATGGTCTTTCCCCGCGAGTCGATGAGGTCGGCCGGGTACCAGGTGTTGTGGTTGTTGCCAGCGCCGTAGGGCGGATAGCTGCTACCTGCGGCTGAAAACTCGGCCCGGACCGACTTCTCCATCATGGTGAACTCGGCGCCGACCCTCCACCCCATGGCGTGGCCGTCCCCGATGCACTGTGTGGGCCTGAACTCGCAGAGGCCAGGCAGTGAGGCGGAGAAGAGCCAGACCCTCGCGGGCCGCGCCATGCAAAGGACGCTCGCCGTGGCGCTGAAGATGTAGAACTTGCCCGTCCTGGTGTTGACGCCCGTCGCGCCGACGCAGCGGCCGCCGACCGCCCCCCTGTCCGTGAGGAGGGAGGTGACCATCACGCGGTCGACGACCCGAACGCCGAGCCGCAGAAGCTCGGCGTGCATGGCCGGCTTGAAGGTCGTGCCCCAGACGCGGAGGGTGTACCTGGTGCTGTAGTCGTAGGCGAAGAGGAGCTTCGTGGCCTCGTCCCTGAAGTCGGCGCCCGCGAACTCGCCCTCGTTGTCCCTGATCTTGCCGCCCATTTTCTCGATGTCGAGGAGGCGGTCGTATCCCTCCCTGCATTCGATGTAGTGGGATATGCCGTTGTAGTACCCGTCGTTGTCGGCGAGGTAGGCGCGGACCAAGTCCTCGGGGCTCACTCGCGAGCAGGGATTGGTGGCTGCGGACTCCCAATGGTCGCAGCCCGAGCCTCCCGCGCCGCTGCGCTTCGTCGCGCCCTTCTCGACGAGCACCACGCTCTGCCCGTCCCGGGCTGCCGCAATGGCGGCCATGCATCCGGCCACTCCGCCTCCGAGAACCAGCACGTCGGCGCGCATCGTTTCTTCTTGATCCCACTCGACGGGGTAGGGCCATTCCAAGTTGTGCATTCGATATCTCCTTGCAATCTCGACAGCAGCTGCGCTGGAAGGTTATATCGATGAAGCGGCCAGCGGCGCCCTTTGCCTGTCGAACTTGCTCACGACGAGCATGACGACCAGCGACGCTCCGTACGCGTAGAAGAGGCCCATGTCCGGGTTGACCCAATTGTTCAGCGGCCCCGGGATGCCGGCGAGGAAGCAGGCCACGCCGATGATGCCGCCCACGATCATGGCCGAGAAGACGCCTCTGATCGTGGCCCCCTTGTACAGAATCCCCGCGAGGAGCGGAATCAGCATGCTGCCCATGTAGGGATAGCTGAAGAGAATAATGGCATCCAGTATGTTGGTGAGCTTGAAGGTGAAGAGGACGCCGACTACGCAGGCGATGACGATCGTCAGCCTGGCGATGGGCTTCGACAGCGGAAGCTCGTCGATGTCCTTATCGGGGTGCAGGATCTTGTTGTAGAGGTCCTTCGAAAAGGAGGCTCCCATGCATATGAGGAGCCCGTTGCCGGAGGACATGGCCGCGCCGAGGGCTGCGGCGATGACGATGCCCGCCAGGATGGGGTTCAAGGAACCGGCTACCGTATTGGCGAAGACGCCGCTCTTGATCTCCGGATGGAGTATGTGGCCTCCGACGCCGATCGCGGAGGCGAAAATGCCGAAGACCGTCGTCAGGATGCCGCCGATGATGAGGCCCCATTTCGCGGTCTCGCCGTCCTTGGATGACTGATATCGCATGAATGCGTCATACGAAACCGAAATCGCGATGAGGAAGGGGGTCACCAGGTAGATGAACTTGGTGAACAGTCCGGCCGGTATGAAGGGAGTCCCGAATACGGTGCTGAACGCGGGAACCCCCGTCGCGGAGACTTTGAGCAGCACCGCGATGGCCGCAACCGGAATGCCGATGAGCATAATTCCCACGTGGATGAAATCGCCCGCGATGACCGACCACAGTCCGCCGATGGAGCTGTAAATGAGGATGATCAGGGCGCAGGCCGCGACGCCCATCCAGAAGGGAACGCCGAAGGCCGCCAGGATGCTGCCGCAGGCCAGCATCTGCGCGATGAATATGCCGAGGAGGCTGGGAACGTTGCTCAGCCAGGCCCAGAACCGGACGATCTTGTAGCGGCCAAAGCGGGCTTCGAAGAAGTCCATGGGGACCACTCCGTCTTTCTGCCGCATCTTTTTGGCGATGAACAGGCCCGCCAAAATACAGCCGCCACCGCAGCCGAGCGCGTAGTACATGCCCGGCCACACGCCGTACTGGAAGCCAGTCGACGCGCCACCCAGGACGACGCCGGCGCCTACCTGCACGGCCGCGACTGTCGTGGCCGTCATGAGGAGACCGACCTTCCTCCCCGCGACAAGGAAATCCGTCGCCTTCTTGTTGCGGTTCTTCGCCCAGAAACCCACGCAGATAAGGACCACGAAGTAGAGCAGACAGGACAAAAGCACGATCGTTTTGCCATCCATGCAGTGTCTCCTTCGGGCGCAGTGACCTTCGCGTCACCGATCCCTCTCTCCAAAAGCAAGGAGCGTGCCATATCCAGCCTCTTGGTCCATGCCGAGTCAGGGTACTGACGCGGCGCCTGTGGTTAATTATTTGGAGAGTAATAAGTTTGGTGGTGGATAGCTCAGTGGCTGATATAGAGCCTCCGGGCTGCGATCCAGCGGCACCCAGGCGACCAGTGGGATTATTGGGAGTATTTATCTATCCCGAGCACCCCGCAGACCAGTTCGCCGCCTCAGCCGGTCCTGATCTCGCTGTGCATGGCCTCGATGGCCCGTCTGCCCTTCTCGGTTATCACCGTTCCGCCCTTGCCGGGATAGATTCGTATGAGCGAGTTCTGTTCCAGGCACTTGAGGGCCTTCCGTATCTGCGGCTCGCTGATGAACCGATTCGACTCCATGGCGAGACGCCAGAGGCTCCGCCTCCCGAGGCGCTCGTGGTTGCCGAAGGCCGTCTCGAGCGCCTCGAGCACGAAGGGGAGGACCTCATCTTCGTGTTCGCCCGGCTCCGTCACGACACTGCCGCCGCCCGCCTGTTGCGGGGGTAAGCGCACTGAGGTCCCTTCTGGCGCCGAGTCCGTCTCGAAGGGCAGGTCTTCCGGATCGAGGCAGCCGATGCCGAGATTTGCCGCGTACTCAACGTAGTTTCGGAGCTCGCGCGCATTGCCCCTCCAGCGGTGCGCAAGGAAGGCCTCTTGGACCCTCTTTGAGAGCTCGAAGTGGCAGCCGAATATCTTCTGGAACGCTTCCACGAGGAGGAGTATGTCCTCCCTCCTCTCGCGGAGGGGCGGTATCGAGAGGGGGAGGACGGCAAGCCGGTAATACAAGTCCTCTCTAAATGTGCCGAGCCGCACGAGCTCCCGGAGTTCCCTGTTCGTCGCCGCGATCACGCGGATGTCTATGGTGAGGATCCTGTCGTCCCCCAGCCGCATCACCTGCCGTTCCTCGAGGACCCGGAGGAGGCGGAGCTGTATGCTCAAGGGCATCTCGCTTATCTCGTCGAGGAAGAGGGTGCCGTGGTGGGCGAGCTCGAAGAGTCCCGGCTTGCCTCCCTTGCGCGCTCCGGTGAAGGCCCCCTCCTCGTAGCCGAAAAGCTCGCTCTCCAGAAGACTCTCAGGCAGGGCCCCGCAGTTGACGGCGACGAAACGGCAGCTCCTCCTGCCCGAGGCGTTGTGCATGGCCTGGGCGAACATCTCCTTGCCAGTGCCGCTCTCGCCGCATATGAGGACCGACGAGGTCGAGGCCGCCATCCTCCGGGCGATCTCCTTGCATTTGAGCAGGGATGCGCTCCGGCCCACGATGTCCTCGAAGCGGTACTTCGCCCTGTAGCCTTCGCTGACGAGGCTGGGCCTGGGGCTCCGTCGTTTCCCCACTTCCTCATTCTGCACGTCGAAGATGCCGATCACCCCGTACAGGACTCCCGAGTGAAGGATCGGTTCGAGGGAGTAGGCCACCTCTTTCGCGCCCAGTCTGCCGATGCGGCCCTTGACCGGAGTCTTCGATGAAAGGACGAGGTCGAAGGGTATGTCCGGCAGCATATCGGTGGCGCTCAGCCCGGCCGGATCGCCGAGATGCTTCCGCATCAGCGCCTTCGCCTCTTCGTTGCACGCGACGATCTTGCCCTTGGCGTTGACGGCGACGACGCCCGCTCCCATGAATTGAAGGAGTATGTCGACCGACCCGGCGACGCGGTTGGTCTTGCCGAGGATCTCCGCGAAGCCGATGTTCCCCGTCACCATGGAGAGGTAGCTTTCCCTGATGTTGTGGAGCTCGATCATATGGTCGAGGTCGAGGCGTATGGCGAGATCGATGATCGTGCCGATGTCGAGAAGGGCGGGGCCGATGTCCATGGCCTCCCCGAGACCGGAGGGCACCGGTATCGCGGAGGCGATGATCGCGGAGGGCGGGCGATGCTCCAGGAAGTCGGCTGTGACCGGAGTCAGGCGGAGGTGACGGACGCCCAGTTGAACGATGGTTTCGGCCATCGTGCGCGCAAGCTCCGGCCCCTCGTCGAGGAGGAGTATTTCAGTGCCGGCGGGAAGGGCCATGAGCTTCTCGAGCCCGAGCCTTGTGAGTGTCCTCTGCGCAAAAAGAGAGGGCAAGGTGCGGCCTTTCCAGTCGATCCTCGTGTAATCCGAGAAGGAACTGAAGAGACAGAGGTCGGCCCCCGTGGCTTCGGGAGAGAGACTCTCGTCTAGTCGGCATTTGACTATCTCGAGTTCCTCGCCGAAGAGGCATCCGAGCTGCGCCTGGAACACATCCACGCTCGGTCCGCCGTAGCCGGCGATGGCAAGCACCTTGCTCATCACGCTAGCATAGAGCCTCCCTCCAAGGCGTCAAGGTCTTCTTTTCGGGCTTGCCCCGCTTCCCGGCCCGGCCTTAGTGGCTCTGAATTGACTCACCCGGCCCTCGGAGGCCATACTGTGAGCCTATGCTCGAGAAGATAAGCGAGAAGTTTACCGATATCGTCCGCACGCTCGGGGGCAAGGCAAGCATCTCCGAGAAGAATGTCGAGGACGCGGTCGAGCAGATCAAGCTCGCCCTCCTCGAGGCCGACGTCAACCTCCGCGTGGTCAGGCGCTTCGTGAACGCCACCCTCGAGGAGGCGAAGGGCGAGAAGGTCCTGCGCTCGGTCAATCCGGGGCAGCAGTTCGTCAAGATCGTCCACGACCGGATGGTCGGCCTCCTCGGGGACAGCCGGCAGGACCTCCAGCTTCGCGGCCCCGACACTCAGAGCGTCATCCTCCTCCTCGGCCTCCAGGGCTCCGGAAAGACCACCACCGCGGCCAAGCTCGCCTTCCTGCTCAAGAACAAGGGCAGGAAAACCCTCCTCGTTGCCTGCGACCTCGTGCGGCCGGCCGCCATCGAGCAACTCTCGGTGCTCGGCGCCCAGGTGGGCGTGGAGGTTTACCGAGAGGACTCGAAGGACCCGGTCAGGGTCGCCAAGGCCGGCCTCGAACGGGCGAAGCGCGAGCTCTTCGACACCGTCATCATCGATACCGCTGGCCGGCTCCAGATAGACGATGCCCTCATGGAGGAGCTCGTCAAGGTTCGCGACGCGGTCAAGCCCCAGGAGGCCCTCCTCGTCGCCGACTCCATGACTGGCCAGGCCGCAGCGGACATAGCCAAGGCCTTCGACGAGAAGATCGGGCTCACGGGCGTCATCCTCTCCAAGTTCGATTCCGACGCTCGGGGCGGCGCGGCCCTCTCCCTGAAGTCGGTCACGGGCAAGCCAATCAAGTTTATCGGGACGAGCGAGAAGCCGGAGGGGCTCGAGCCCTTCTACCCGGACCGCATCGCCGGCCGCATCCTCGGCATGGGCGACATCGTCAGCCTCGTCGAGAAGGCCCAGGCCGTCTTCGACGAGAAAGAGGCCGCGGCCCTCGAGGACAAGCTGGCGAGCGAGACCTTCACCCTCGAGGACTACCTCGAGCAGATCGGCAGCGTGAAGAAGATGGGCTCGGTCAAGTCCATGCTCGAAATGATCCCCGGCCTCGCGGGGCAGGTCGACGAGGACAAGATCGACCGCGAGGGGATGAAGTTCGAGGAGGCCATCCTGCTCTCCATGACGAAGAAGGAGCGCAGGAACCACCTCATCATCGGGCCCACTCGCCGCACGCGCATCGCCAAGGGCTCGGGTACCTCCGTCGCCGAGGTCAACCGCCTGATCAAGAAGTTCGAGAAGACGCGGCTCATGATGAAGAAGATGGTGAAGAACAAGAAGTACCAGCAGCAGCTCTTCGGGCGAGCATAGGAGCCGCCCCGGCGCTCAGGGGGCCATGTCCGTCTCGCACAGTATCCTGTGGAGTTTCACGGCGATCGAGAGCTGTTCGTAGAACACCACGTTTTTGTTCTGCATGTTCAACAGATCCATTATCTTGCTTATTCGATATCTGATCGAATTCTCGTGGAGAGACATTTTCTTCGCGGTCTTGGAAAAATCCCCGTCGCAGTCGATAAAACACAGGGCCGTCCTCAAAAGACACTGCTTGTAATTTTGATCGTACTCTAGGATCGGCGAGATGATCTCATCGTGGAATTCCCTCAGCTCGGGCTTGTCCTTCAAGGGCAGCAGAAATTTATATGAGCCCAGGTTTTTATAGTAAACCACGTCCTGATCGCGGGAGCTTTTTGATTCGCTCGAGACCAGAGCCTCGATTATCGCCCTGTTCGCCTGCCCGAGCTGGTTGTGCAGGTTGCCGATGCCGACGACGAATCGGGAGCTTACCAGCTTCAACTGATCGACGACATATTTCGTCTTCAGGGCAATGTTGTCCTCGTCGGGGGCTCCGAAGGTCAGGAGGATCAGGATGTTGTCTTTGAACTTCAGGCAGGACCATTCTTTCACGCTGTTGACCGTGTTTTTGATGAAGACCAACCTGCAGTTCTCGATGGCAAGGCATCGGCAATACAGGGCCAGTACATATTTCATGAAATGGCCGTTGATGCTGAGCATGGTGGCTCTCACGGTCTCTTCGCTCTGGCTCACGTACAGGACGTTGCTCAGCTTCATTTCGATGAGAGTGTCCTCCTTGTCGCGCAGTATGAGGACGAAGATGTCCCTGATGATGTCGCCGTAGGGAACGTCTTGGTCGATGAAGATGACGGGAATGTCGTGCGCATTGGCGAAATCGACGATCTCCGACGGGGGTTCGATGAAGAACTCGCTGATGATGCAGAGCCCGCTGGAGTCTGAGGCCAGGAGCATTTCCATAATCTCCAGCATCTGCTCTGGGTGGTCCTTTACTACAAAAAAACTGCTTATGAAAAAATCCCCCGGCATCAGAATACCCTTTTCAAGGACGTCGGAGTCGATGGGAGAGTCGATGAAGCTCACCCTGCGTATGATACGGTCGAGGCCCGATGCGCCCGCCGATATCCTCGCCCCCGCCATGATCTCCAATTCCAAGGCCTGTTTGACCGTTACGGACATCGATCACCCCGTTGTGGAAGAACTTCTGCTACGACCATGCGGATGCAGATATGGAGAAACTCTAAAAACAAGCCCGCATATCTGTAATTATCACAATTCTATAGCAAACCTCCATGTTATAATCAACTAAACTCGTCCCGAGATTCGACGTACGCTATCTCGGAAACTCCGGAAACCGATCAGAATGTGTTTGTCGTTAGTGTAATACTCCAATTCCCTTAGGTAAAGCGAAAGTCTATGTATTGATATAGCAAGGTCTTGAAGAGAGTGCCGCTGCCCCGGCCTACAGTGGGCTGCAGAAAGTGGCTATTTATCGGGCCGTTGAACGCAGGACAGGGGGCGCTCCTGCGAATCCTGGGTAGGCGAGCAATCGCTTATGCGCGGAGTTGTCTTTGGGATTATTCAAATTCCCTGATCGGCTGGCACGTTAGATGATTCTAGGCAAGGGGGACGCAGCGATGAAGAGGTCCGTGTGGAAAAGGTGCTCTGCTCCGTTTTTTATCTTGTTCTCGGTCTCATTTCTTTTATTCCTTGGCTGCGGGGCGAACCCGACCAAGGGCGGCGGCAACAAAGAGCCTACAATTGCCATCTATGCCTACTACGCCGAGCCGGTCCTCGACTGGGACCCGAGCGTGGAATTCTCAAACGGCATCATTGTGATGAACAACATGTATGAGACACTTCTGCGCTACGATCCCGAGAACGACAAGTTCGAGCCAGTGCTCGCGACGGACTATTCGAAGAGCCCGGATTCTCTCAGCTGGACGTTCAAGATCAGGAGGGGGGTCAAGTTTCACGATGGAACGGACTTGAATGCGGATGCGGTGAAGTACTCCATCGATAGAACCATCAGCCTCGGGAAGGGCGCCGGATACATTTGGGGCGCCGTCAAGGAAATTCACGTCGTCGACGATTATACGGTGAGATTCGACCTGAAGTATCCGGCGCCGCTCGACCTCGTGGCCAGCTGCGGCTATGCGGCCTTCATCGTGTCGCCGACCGCGGTCAAAACACACCCCGCCGGCTGGCTGTCCCAGGGGAACGACGCCGGCTCCGGCCCCTACATGCTCCAGAGCTTCAAGATGGGCCAGGAAGTCGTTCTGACGCGCTTCGACGGATATTGGCGAGGATGGGAAGGCAAACACTACGACAAGGTTGTCTTCCAGAAGATAGCCGAAACAGCCACGCGCCGCCAGATGATCGAGAAGGGCGACGCCAGCTTCACGCTCGAGCTCCCCTACGAGGATGTCAACGCGCTCAAGAGCAACTCGAACGTGGCGATCTACGTGGGGCCCTCGCTCCAGAACCTAATGCTCTACTTCAATATGGCGAAGAAGCCGCTGGACAACAAACTCGTCCGTCAGGCGCTGTCCTTCGCATTCCCATATCAGGATGTCGTGAAGTACGCGGGAGGCAACGCTTCTCTTTCCCGAGGGGCGATACCCGTCGGCCTCTGGGGCCACGGCGATGGCCTGCCCCAGTACAGCTACGACCTGGAAAAGGCGAAATCCCTCCTGGCCCAGGCCGGATACCCGAATGGCGGCATCAAGCTGCTCGTGACCTATTCCTCGGGCGACGAGGCGGAAAAGAAGTCGGTGGAGCTCTACAAGTCGGAGCTCGCCAAAATTAACGTGGACCTTGAAATCCGGGCCATGCCCTGGGCCAGCCAATGGGAGCTCGCCAAGGGCGACTCCCAGGGACGTCAGGACATATTCGAGATGTACTGGTGGCCAGACATCGCCAGCCCCTACAGTTGGCTCTTCAATCTCTTTCATAGCGAGGATACGCCCAACTACAACTTCAGCTACATGAAGGACCCCGCCTTCGACAAGCTGATAGACCAAGGCAACGAGTCGAGCGGCATCGATAGGCGCACTGCCACGCAGGAATTCATCACCGCGCAGAAGATGCTCATAGACCAGGCGGCCGCCATCTTCGCCTACGACAAGAAGGACGTCTTCATCACCAATCGCACATTCAAGGGATTTAAAGATAATCCAGTCTATCCGAATGTCGTGTTCTTCTACGACACGTACAAGGAGTAAGGATCGGAGAGTCCGTCTGGGAAGGGGCTGTCTGGGAAGTCGATCAAAGAGCCCCTTCCCCAGAACGAGAGGGGATTGTCTTGAAAAGCTTCATCGTAAAGAGGCTCTTGCTCGGGATACTGGTGCTCTTCGGGGTCATCTTCATAACGTTTTTCCTTACGCGCGTTATTCCCGCAGATCCGGCCGCGCAGTGGGTCGGCTCCCGCGCGACCGTGGCGCAGAAACAGGCGGCCAGGATAGAGCTGGGCCTGGACAAGCCCCTGTACGTGCAGTTCCTCAAATACGTGGCCAATCTGCTCCAGGGCAATCTGGGCTATTCCCTGCGCAGCCATCAGCCTATTACGAGAGAATTGCAGAATTACCTGCCCGCCACCCTTGAGCTCGTGCTGCTGTCCACGGTTTTCGCCGTGCTGGTGGGCATTCCCTTGGGCGTTCTCTCCGCCTATAAGAAGGACCACTGGCTCGACCACTTCAGCAGGTTTTTTTCGGTGGGGGCAGTCTCGCTGCCAACCTTCTGGGTGGGACTCTTTCTGCAACTCATCTTTTACCGCATGCTCGGCGTGCTGCCGCTCGGCGACCAGCAGAGCATGACGGTGCGGCTCATGTATCCGCTTCATCATATCACCGGCTTCGTCATCCTCGACAGCCTCATCACCGGCAACTTCGTCGTGCTGAATGACGCCCTCGCTCACATCGTCCTGCCGGGGATCACCATAGCGCTCTATCCGATCGGCCTCGTCGCGCGGATGACGCGTTCGGCCCTCCTCGAAATCCTGAATGAGGATTATATATGCGCGGCGAGGTCCTACGGATTGCCTCCGCGAATGATCCTGTGGTCCTATGCATTGAAAAACTCGCTCGGGCCGACCGTGACGGTTGTCACCCTCTCCATCGGATATACGCTCGTGAACACGTTTCTGGTCGAGGCGATCTTTGCGTGGCCGGGGATCGGCAACTATATCTCGTCGGCCGTCATGGCGCTCGATTACCCAGCGATCATCGGCGTCACGATTTTTTCGGCGATAGTGTACATACTCCTGAACCTCCTAGCCGATATCGTGGTCGCGTTGGATCCCCGCGTGCGGATATGAAGAGGTGAATGCATGAGTCTTGCATCGCTTTCTGTAAACACCCTGAAACCGAGATTGAAGGAGATCAAACTTTCCTTTTATCTCTTGAATCGAAATAAGCTCACGAAGTTGTCTCTCGTCATCGTCGTGCTTCTTCTGCTCATTGCCGTATTCGCGCCCTTGATCGTGCCGTACCCTGGCCATGTCCGGGGCGAGACGCATCCGCAAGACAAGCTCCTGGCCCCGTCCGGCACGTATTTCTTCGGCACCGACGAGCTGGGGCGGGATATTTTCAGCCGCGTGCTTTTTGGAACCAGAATATCGGTGGAGACGGCCGTCGTGGCGGTAGTCATCGCGCTCCTCATCGGAGTCCCCCTGGG
>Ga0187808_10000520_pt1 | contig 12051 bp, 10 predicted proteins | sample NC_wetland_sal_i_5_FD_132427 | JGI IMG/M metagenome (GOLD analysis project Ga0187808, IMG submission 132427) | Wetland sediment microbial communities from Neuse River Estuary, North Carolina, USA - ASW_3 | ecosystem: Environmental > Aquatic > Freshwater > Wetlands > Sediment | place: USA: North...
ATGGTCGTCTTCCCGGCCCCCGCCTCGCGAGTGGGCTCTTTCGCGCGTGTGAGGCTCACGGGGCTTTCGGGGAACACCTTCCGCGCCGAAGAGATATGAGATGGCTCAGCTCTTCTTTTTTCCCGCCGCGAGGCGCCCGCCCCGCGGCCTGCGCGGCTCCCTGGCGATCGCCGCCCTGACCCTCGGCCTCTGGCCCGGCCTCTGGCCCGGCCTCTGGCCCGGCCTCTGGCCCGGCCCATGGGCGGGCGGCCAGGCGCTCGCGGCCCAGTCCGCGACCGCCCGGCCCCAGCCGTCCTCGGCGGCCGCACCGACCACGGCTGCGGCGCAGGGCGGCCTCGCCGCGGCGAGGGCCAGCCTGGCCTCGACGCCCCTGCCGGAGCTCGCCGCCAAGCTGAAGGAATTGGCCGCGACCCTGCCTCCCGCGGATGCCCTCGCGCTCATCCAAGAGGCTGCGGACCGCCTTCCCTCGGCTCCGACGCGTTCGGCCTTCCTCGAGCAGGCGGGGGCCCTCGCCCTTCTCCTCGGCCGCTTCTCCGAGGCGGCTGAACTCTATCAGCGACAGTCGGCCCAGTCTCCAACGGGCGATACAGAAGCCCTTCTTAGGGCTGCGCGCTGCGAGCTCGCAGCGGGTGAGGACGACCAGGCGCGGGACCTGGCCTCGCGGGTGCTCATCTCCGCAAAGGACCCGCAGACCGCGACGCGTGCCCGTCTCGTCGGCGCCTGGGCCCTCTACTTTTCGGGGCGCGCCGGCGATGCGAAGACACTCGCCGGCGATCTGGCGCTTTCCGCACCGGGCGCCCCGGAGCGGCGGGAAGCGCGCTTCCTCGCCTGGACGTCCTCGAGCGGACCGGAGCGCTCTGCGGCGGCGCTCCGCCTGGCAAAGGACTATCCCGACAGCCCCGAGGCCCTCATCGCCGCCGGCACGCTGCAGCCTGCTCCGTTGCCGCACTGGTATCTCGGCAGCGTGAGGCCGGAGGAGCTTGTACCTGTCGCGCCCGCCTCAGCCGGCGCAGAGCCTGCGCCCGCAGCCTCCGTTGTCCCGAGTGCCGCCCCGGCCGCCCCCGCACCGGGCGCCACCCCTGGCGCAGCGGATGAGGGAGCGGCGGCTTCTACGACGCGCCTGCAGGTTGGCTACTTTTCAGTGGAGTCCAATGCGCGCGGCCTCGTGACCGAGCTCAAGGCCAAGGGTTTCGCCGCAGGGGTCGAACAGAAGGCAGCGGCCTCGAGCTCGACTTCCGGGCCGAGGTGGGTGGTCTACGTCGAGGGCGGCGCCGATCCCGAGGCTATGAAGCTCAAGCTGAAAGACGCAGGATACGAATCCTACCCGATGGACGAGTGAGACTTGGGCTCTCTAAAAAGCAAAGAAATAAAGAATTAAAGAGAGAAACCACAGAAGCAGCGAGAGCACGGAAAAGACGAGAGCCGCCTCGGGTTTGCCGGAGGACTTTCTATGTGTGTCCCGCCGCTATGGGCAGGAGTTCCCGAGCATCATAATACGACTTCTCAAACTCTGCAGGGGGAGGTAGCCGATCGGCTCGAGCAGCCGCTTCGTGTTGAACCAGTGAACCCAGGTGAGCGGTCGCGTGCTCGGCTGCCTCCCGGCTTCGCCACGGCCCCTGCTTCCAGATCACCGTGGCCTTGTGCAACCCGTTGATGGTCTTGGCCACGGCATTGTCGTAGGCGTCGCCCGCGGAGCCGACAGACGCTGCGATGCCCATCTCGGCTAATCGTTCGGTGTAGCGAATGCCGAGGTAGTGCGAACCCCTGTCCGAATGGTGAGCGAGGTTGCCCTTCACCGTGCGTGCCCAGAGTGCCTGTTCCAGAGCGTCGAGAGTGAGGTCGGCGCTCATCGACGACGAGACTTGCCAGATGAACGATCATCCTGGAGAACACATCGATGACGAGGGCGGTGTAGACGAATCCCGACCAGGTCGCGACATAGGTGAAGGCGGCGACCCAGAGCTGGTTCGGCCGGCCGGCCCGGAAACGCCGCTGCACGAGATCGAGCGGTCGGCTCTCGCGGTCGGACGGGACGGTTGTACGCTTGGTCCGGCCCCTGATGACGCCCCAGAGGCCCATTTCGCGCATCAGGCGCTCGATGGTGCACCGCACCACGTCGAAGCCCTCGCGCCGTAGCTGGCGCCAGACCTTTCGGAAGCCATAGACCCGGAAGTTGTCCTCCCACACGCGGCGTATGGCCGTCCGCAACGTCTCGTCCGTCTTCCGCCGTGGGAGCGCAACTTCGGCTCAGCCGACTGTCTCGTGCGCTCATAGTAGGCCGAGGGGGCGAACTGCAAGACTCGGCAGATCGACTCGACTCCCAAGGCCGCTCGGTGACGGTCGTTTAAGGCGTCCACCAGTTCAGGCGGCCCTACTCCGCTTGCGCGAAAAAGCCGACGCGTGCCTTAGAATCTCATTGGCCTTCTTCAGTTCTCGGTTCTCTTTCTCGAGGGCCTTGAGCCGCGCCCGCTCATCGGTGGTCAGTCCTTCGCGCTTGTCTGCGTCACGCTCTGCCTGCCGAACCCAGCGCCTGAGCGTCTCCGCGAAACCCGGGGCGGTTCATCGTGGCCTCCCGATATATTGTGGTACCCGCCTCGGCGGCTAATCCACGCTACTATATCAGGGAGGTCACTTCATATTGTCTTGAATAGAGGAACTGGTGGCGACCTACGTGAAGATCGGTATGCCAGAGGCTGTTGCCCGCGTGACGGCTGCATTTGACACTTCATTCCGATTGGGAGAAGCGTCGAAAGTCTCACAAGAAGTGGAAAAGTGCACTGGCCGTAAACCTAAAAGCTTCCGAGAGTTCCTTGCCGAGAATGGATTCTAGCAAATAGGGGAGGACGGAACATCGTCCTCCCATCTCTTGTTCGTCCCCGGCAGCATGCTGTAATCGAAGGGAGTAATTCCACTTCGACGGATCTACTGACTGTCGGCTGGCACCTGCCCGAGTCTGAGGGCCAGCCGAGCGAATGACATGGACTACCGAAGACTCCGAGTTAACCCAAGGCGGCTTTGAGGCCATCCTTCAATGATCGAGGCTTGCGTCCCAGCAATTTCTCCAAGTCGCCGCTGACTGTCGCCAAGGTTCCTGCTTCGATCGCCTGATCGAGAGAGGTGACGAAGCCGGCGGCACCTTCAGGAAGACCAACCGTTACCAGGCTTTTCTGACGCTCGGCGGCTGTCAGGTTTTTGAATATTACGGGGCAGCCTAAGATTTCTGCTGCGGTTGCGGCCAGTTCCTGATAGTCCCAGGCCTTCGTTCCGTTGAGCTCGTAGGTTTTGCCGGCATGACCTTCACCGACCAGCACGCGGGCGGCGGCTTCGGCGTAATCGGTCCGACTGGCGGAAGCGACCCTGCCCGCGCCGGCGGCCGCGGCGATTACGCCCGAGTCCTTCGCATGCTTCACGTCATCGGTGTAATTTTCAGTGTACCAGTTGTTGCGCAGAATAACGTGGGGCAGGCCGGACACCAGCAAGGCTTTTTCAGTCGTCTTGTGTTCGGGGGCCAAGGGATTCGAAGACGCATCGGCGTGGCTTATGCTGGTGTAGACCACTAGCTTCACGCCATCCGTTCGCGCCGCGTCGATGACGGCCTGATGCTGGGGGGCCCGCTGCCCGACCTCGCTGCTGGACACAAGAAGGAGGCGGTCTACGCCTTTTAAGGCTTTTTCGAGGGACCCCTTGTCCTTGTAATCGGCGATCCTCACCTGAACGCCCTTGGCCTTCAATCCTGCGGCTTTAGCCTCGTCGCGGGCCAGGGCGACAATGGATGCGGCGGGAACTTTGAGGTCCAAAAGATGTTGGATTGCGAGCATTCCAAAGGATCCCGTGGAGCCGGTAACGGCATATGTCATGTTGAACTCCTTTGTTTATAGTAATACTTACCATTCGAAAGTCCAAACTAATCGTAAGTGACCTTCGATTGAATTCCTGTTATCATTGGAGAAGAGGAACATGATGGCCCCCCAAAGGAACGAGCATCAATACGACGTCTTTCAGCCTCTCTGCCCATCCCGGAGGGCCTTCGACCGTATCTTCAACCGCTGGGGCATCCTGACTCTGGCTCGGCTTTCGCCGAAGCCAGTCCGTTTCGGCGTCCTTTGCCGGAAGGTCGGCGGCATCAGCGAGAAAATGCTGACCCAGACACTGAAGGTCTTGGAGGAGGAAGGCTTGGTTTCTCGTCAAGAATGGAAAGAGAAGCCGCCCAGGGTCGAATACAGTCTGACTGAAGGCGGAGCAAGGATTTCCCGGAGCATGACGAAATGCATCATGGAGCTATACGCTGAACTCGATACTCGCCCTGGGCGGTCATGAGGTTTCGGTCGTAGCCCGGGAGGCTACGATGCTCAGCGCCAGCGCTGCCAATGCGCATGCGAGGAGGACTGTAGCCAGGACAATGGCTGTCGTTCCGACCCAACCCGTTACCAGCCCCACCAGGGCGCCGCCCGCGTACTGGCTGGCTCCCATGAATGCCGAAGCGATGCCCGCTTGTTGATCGGCTCGGGCCATCGTCACCGCCGCGAGATTCCCGAAGGTCATGCCAGTCGCGCCGATGCAGCATGCCAGGACCGCCACGAACAGTCCCGTACTGGTCGAAGTGAACGAGAGCAGGCAGAGCGCCAAGCCGGACAGACATTGGACACCCAGCCCCAACAGCAACAGACCCCGCGGACCCATGGATGGAAGAAGGCGGATGTTCAGCACGCCTATCACGATGCCCAGGAATGCGTTGCCGCCGAAGATCAGACTGAACTGGATCGACGAGAATCCGAACTTAGAGATCAGGATGAACGGCGAAATACTGATGTAGGCGAACAGAGCGCCGAAAAGAAGCGCGCCCGCCATGCTGTAGAGCAGGAACGGCCTGTTTCGGAATAAAGCCGCATACGACACTGCAACCGACCTGAACGAAAGCATCGTCCGCTTGTTCGCGCTCAACGAGTCCGGCACGACGTGGTGAGCCGCTACCCAAATGACGAGAGTGATGATCAGGAGTAGCCAGAAAGATGCACGCCAGCCGCTCCACTGCAAAATCAGGGCACCCAGCAAAGGGGCCGCGACGGGTGCCACCATCTGGATCTGGCCCAGCACCGAATAGACGGCTGCGGCCTCCCGCTCGGGTAATAGGTCCGTCACGATGGCCCGGGGTGCCACCACGCCAGCTGATGCCCCGGCCGCCTGAACCAGGCGCGCCGCCAAGAGAACCCCGATCGTCTGAGCCAAAGCGGCCAGCAGGGATCCGACCGCAAACAGGGCGATACCGATGAGGAGCGGTCCTCTTCGGCCATATCGGTCGAATAGCGGCCCGTAGACCAGTTGACCGAGGGCCAGGCCGAGGGTGAAGACCGAAAGCGTGGCCTGCACCAGGGATGAGCTTGTATTGAAGGTGCGTTTCACCTCCAGAAATGCTGGCAAGTAGAGGTCGATAGCCATGATGTCGAACATCGTGAGCGAGGCCAGTACGATAATCAGGGGCCATTGATTTCGATACGTAGATTGGGAACTCATGGTCTACCCTCCTGTAGCTACACACTGTCCGGTAGCGCCAACGAGCACCGTTTCTTCCCGCAGTGGCCCTCTCCTGAATCGGGAGTAGCCTAAGCGATTAAATAATGTTACTATTTTGAATCAAATGAGTCAATATAGATTCATATCGCGATTCATATCTGTTTGGGTCAGTCCGGAACGCCGTATATCGAGGAGTGGAAATGGAAGACAACAGGATCCTGGCGGCACTGGCGCTGGCACTGGTCGACCGGCCTCGGGCTAATCTGCAGGAGCTGGCCGGAGCCATCGGGCTTAGCAAGGCGACTCTGTACCGCTTTTGCCGGACCCGAGAGCAGCTGATTGAGCGTCTGGTGGACCATAGCACCACGTTGATCGGTGAGGACATCCAAGCCTCGGGCTTGGACACTGCGCAGCCATTAGAGGCCCTCAAGCGCCTAATCGCCAGCACCCTGGAGCACGGGGCGTTCACCGCGTTTCTGGTCTACTATTGGAAAAAGGATTCGTCGGTAGAATCGGGCCTCGAGGCCGGTTGGGACGCCGCCTTGGATGCTTTTTTCCTGCGCGGCCAGCGGGAGGGAGTGTTCAGAATCGACATCGCCGCGGCTGCTCTGACCGAGATCCTGGTCGCGATGCTCAATGGGCTGGTGGACGCCGAACGTCGCGGCAGGGTCGCCCGGACCGGCTTGGCCTCCTTGGTAGAACACGCATTCCTCCATGGCGCCTCCACCCGATGACAGCCATGTCACCGTCCGCATTTCCCTGGTCGGCGAGGATATAAGCGGCCTATGCAGGTAAGAAGCGCGGCTTCTGCTGAACCTATCTTCGGCGTGACATCCTTTTCCCTGGGTTTTAAACTGCTCCTGTCCTATCCCTTCCTTTTATTTTAGGCATTATCATTGATAAAACGAAAGACAGGCAGGAGATGATATATAAACGGGAATGGAGTATCGATTGATTATGCAGTGGCACTCTCATGGTATAGAAAAGTTGCCGAACAAGGAATAGCCAAAGTCCAGCTCAAACTCGCAGAAATGTATTCACGTGGCTATGATGGGGTGCCAATCGACTATGTAGAGGCCGCACTATGGTACAAAAAAGCAGCCGATCAAGGGGTGGTCGAAGCCCAAGAAACATTGGGCGATCTTTATAGGCTTGGCGTTGGAATTGATAAAGATGTTGTTCAAGCCTATAAGTGGTATCAAATATCGATTTCAGATAACACAGAATTGCCGGATTACAAGAAAAATGAAATCACGGGGACCATCGGTCTGCTCGAAAAAGAGATGACCAATGACCAAGTCGCTGAAGCAAAGAAATTGGCAAATGAATGGAAGCCCATGGCAAAGTAGGCTATATACAACGTGCTGCGCCGGCTCGCGCGTTGCTCTGTGGTGAATCTTCTTTTTGGACAGCCTTTCCTTAATCTGAACGGCCGCGGGTCAGCCGCCCGAGCGCTGCTCGAAGATGAGGGAGTTCTCTTCGAGGATCTCGAGCCCGGAGATGCTCGTGCGCGCTGGCTCGAGGACGAGGCGCCTGATCGTGCTCTTCCCGGATTTGGTCTCGCTATAGGTGGCCCTGTAGGTCTTCCTGCCTCCTGTGAGGCCGTTGTCTTTCAGGACGTTCAGCTCGAGGACCGTGTCGCCGCCGAGGAGGTAGAGCTGAAACGCGCCCCGCTCAATCGAATCCTGCTGTTTGAGGCTGTAGCGCGGCGCCGCGAAGAGGATCTCCGTCCCGTCCGAAGAGCGATAGGGGCCCTCGAGCGTAAAGGCTGGCTTGGGCCTCGACGAGGAGCCGGTCACGACACTGTCCGAGGCGCCCGCAGGCAGCTTTTTGTAGCCCCCGTCCCAGGCGTTTTGCGGATCGACCTTCATTCGGAGATCCTCGAAAACTCGGACCGAGACAGTATCCGCCCCCGTGAGCTCGATATCCATGAGCCTTCGAAGATTCGTAACGTCTTCGTTTTGACAACCGGCATAGAGGCCGTAGCGCGTGGAATGAGAATCCGTCCAGCGGAACACCTCCTGGGTGTCTGTCGTGTAGAAGGTTATCGTTCCGCCCGGCTTGTCGAACACGAGGAGGCGCGCCCCAGGATCGAGGGGGCCCTTGTCCGACTCGTACCAGACTCCTTGAAGAAAGGCCTCGAAGTCTTTTTCTGAGCCCGTCAGGACCTTCGAGATGGCCTCCCGCTCGACCTGGGCGCCCGAGATGCGCTCTTCCCCGGTCTTGAGGTAGGCTCCCTTTCGGTAATCCCAGGAATAGGTGCTCTTCACCTGGTCGAGAAGATTCTGGGAGTTCTTGTCCCTGTTAAAGGCGAAGATCGGGAGGCTGTCCCCGTTGGTCTGTCCGAGCTGGTAGCCCTCCGATCGCTCGACCTCGCCGATGCCGATCGAATCCGCGGCCAGGGAGAGTATGGGCAAATAGCTCAGCGCGGCCGAGCCTGAGCCGGAGCCGGAGCCGGAGGCTGAGGCCCTGCGGAACACGACGATCGTCTGTTCGTTCGTGTCGTCCATCCCTGTGCAGATGATGTCGAGATTGTGGTCGCCTATGAGGTCCTTGGCCTGCACCGTGAAGGTGGTGAGCTTGGTGGCCAGGGTGTCTCCCTCCCAGGCGCGGACCCACGTCTTCCTGGATGGGATGTAGGCGGCCACGACGATCGTGAGCCGGCCGTCGCTCCGATCCGTCTTCCTCACTATGAGCACCTGCTCGTCGCCCTCGCCGCCCTCGTTCTGCACGAGGAGGGTGGAGACGACATCCAGGATGACTTCGTTGGGAAGGGCGGCGATGTGATTGACGGCTGCCTCCCGATCGGGCGAGCTCGTTCTGTCTTCGGGCATCGTTCCCTGGGGCGCCACCACGACCTGTTTGGTGACTACCGGCCGGGCGGCGGCCGCGGCGCCGGAGCGTTCACGGACGAAGTAGTAAATCGCCACGCCGACAGCGACGGCGCATACCAGAAAAAAGGCTGCCTGGATAAGACGCTTCATGATCCTCCAGTGGCTAGGCTACGAGTGGGACAAGACACTCCCGATGGTTTTTAGCACGTCGGCTTTCGTGGGTTCAAGGGGAGCAGTGCAGGTGAAGCCGGCGGCCGTGCGGTGCCCGCCCCCCCCGAAGGTCTGCGCGATGTGGGCGACATTGACGAGTCCCTTGCTGCGCAAGGAACAGCGGAGCCGCCCCTCCATGTTCTCTTTAAACAGCAGGGACACCTCCACAGACCGGCCCTGGAGCGGGGTGTTGACCAAGTCCTCGGCGTCCTCGTAGGTCGCACCGGAGGAGGCCAGGTCCGACCTGCGGAGGGTCTGGACGGCGATCTTGTTCTCCGCGTGGAGCTCGAGCGTGCAGAGTACCGCTTTTTGGAGCATGAGGAAGCCTATGCTGCCGGACTCGTAAAGCTGGCTGTGCACGGCGTAGGGCTGCACGCCGATCCGGATGAGCTCCGCAGCGAGGCTGAAGGTCTGCTCCCTGGTCTTCGGATAGGCGAATGAACCGGTATCGTAGACCATGCCTGCGAAGAGCGCCTCCGCTGCGTCCAGCGAAAGCTGCGCTCCGAGCCGTCGGATGAGGAGGTAGACGAGCTCGCAACTGCTTGAGGCGGCCGGATCGATGAGCTCGAAGGGGCCCGGCTCGTCGCTCGGCTCGTGGTGATCAATGACGAGGTGGGCGCGCGCCGCGGCGAGGATGCGCTCTGCCTTCGGACCGAGGTAGCTTGGGTCGTGGGTATCTACGACGACGAACGTGGAGTCTTCGGGCCTCACAGGGAGGGCGCCGGGATCAGAGAGTGAAAGGAAGAGTCCCGCCTTGTCCACAAAGCGGTACTTCGGCGGGATGCCCGCAGGCACCGTGGCCAAGGCGGTCTTTCCCAGGGACCTGAGCGCGAGGACGAGAGCGTAGGACGCCCCGAGCCCGTCGGCGTCCGGGCCCTCATGCGAGGCGACAATGTAGCTGTCGTTGGCCAGGAGGTACTCCACCGCGTTGTCTAGCGTCATGTGGCTGTCCGTTATTCCTTATCTTTCTTTTTCCTCGATCTTAGTAGAAGGATAGCCGCCCCGGCAAGGATGAGGATCAAGAGCCCCAGTCCGGCCCATGCGAGGTAGGGGGGGATCGAGGAGACCTTTGTCCCCAGCCCTCCCGCGGAGCCGTGCGGGGAAGCGCCTCCCGAAGAGGCGCCCGCCGGAGAACCGGCAGCCCCCCCGCCCGAAACGGCCGCGGAACCCGTCGTTCCGGCTCCGGTCCCCGTCGCTGCGCTCCCTCCCGCGCTGCCGGAGACGGCGCCCCCGCCGGGAAGAGGGGCCTCGGTGAGGAGTTTCATGACTTCGGGCGCTGCGGCATTGACCTTCGCATCCACGCCGAAACCCACCGTTATGGCCCGGAACTTGCCCAGGTCCACGCGCTTTACGTACTGGAGCGCCGGATGCTTGAGCGTGTAATCCGGCGAGACGTAGGGGCTGCCAGCCGGAGCCTCCTGCCGTTCGTCCGTGATGAGGAGTACGTATTTGGGGCGGTCCGGTTGTCCGAGCTCGCCCAGGTCGCGCTGCGCCGCGTCGAGGGCCGCGCCGATGTCCGTGAAATGCCCGTCGGCCTTCACCGCGCGCAGCGTCCTGATGGCCGCCGCCTTATCGGCCTCGGTGGCGATGGTGCCGGTGTAGAGCCGCTGAACCCTGCCATAAAAGGCCTCCAGGATGAGACGGTCCCCGGGTATCAGAATCGGTTCGAGCACCTGGCCCGCTACGTAGGCCTTCACCTGGCCGAAATAGGGGGCCATGGACAGAGACTTGTCGAGGAGGATGATGACGTCGAGACCCGATGAGCGCTGCTCGGTCGTACCCGACGTCTGGGCAGGTTGGGCAGCCGCGCCGCCCGCGATCAGCGCGGACAGCGACAGCACGATGAGGGAGGCGAGGAGGCGGTGAGGACGATTCACGGATGCCTTCCTTTCCGCGGGGCTACTGCCCCAGCGTTCATGATTCTACCATATTAAGGCAAATACGAGCCTCGAAAATTCCATTTCGGCCTTTACAAGTTTCTTCGTCCTTCGATACTATAACCCAAGAATCCTTAATCGCGTAAAGGAGATCGTAATGGGTGCGATAGATCTGCCTAAGAGTCCGAATGTATTCCATCCTGAAAAGCCCTCGGCCGTCGGTTCGCGCAACTCCCTCGCCCAGGAGGGTCGCGACCAGCAGCGCGAAGTCAACCAGCTCCTCGAAGAGGAGACCAATAAGGTCCTGCACCACATCAACGCTCGCCTTCCAAAGGAAGTCGTTGAACGCCTCGACGTCATGGGCGGGTTGAAGGAGAAGCTCTACAACTACTTCAACCAGAACTACCAGAACATGTTCAACCGCTTTATGGTCACCACCGAGGACGAGATGGTGAAGAAGGTCCGCAACTTCATCGACAAGGAAGAGATGAAGTCCCTGGCCCGCTACACCCCGAAGGAGATCGCGGAACTCCTCGACCAGGTCGGCGGCGCGGACAAGTTCAACACCGGCGAAGTCGAGAAATCGATGGTCAACATGTTCGGCCACCTCCAGGGCCACATCCAGCGCGGCGTCAACGAGATGGAAAACCTGACCAACGCCCTCTTGCGCCAGAAGACCGATGTCGGCGCCTTCATCCGGGGCGAGAACGCCTACTCCGTCGTCAAGTGCTCCTTCAAGGACAACCTTTCCAAGCCGAAGACCGTCACCGACGTCAAGCTTTCGGTCAACATCCTCGACTCCGAGCTCATCTCCCCGATCTTCCACTATCAGGTCACGGTCGAGTACCTCATCAAGGACCTCATCTCCAAGCACCTGATCGACCAGATAGACAAGGAGATCGAGCGCCTCAAGGATCGCCTTGTCGACGCCGGCAAGGAGGAGCTCTCCGACACCGAAATCATTTTCGAGCGGATGAACCGGATCAGGGACTACACCGATGACGACGTAGAGAATCCCAAGTCCAAGCGCTACACCATCATCGCCAAGGACCTCATGGAGCGGATCAACAACCTCCGCGCCGAGATCGATCCCGCCACCTTCGACCAGCTCAATATCCGCGAGAACCTCAAGAAGATCGTCGATATCGAGAATATCCGCAACCGCGGCTACAACACCGCCGTCAACTCGATCACCTCGATCCTCGACACCTCGAAGATGGGCTACCAGTACATCGAGAACCTCAAGAACGCCCGCGAGCTCATCATCCGCGAGTACGAGGACACGAACTTCGCGGTGCTCCCCGACGAGCGCTACCAGATCCGCCTCCAGTATTACGACAACGCGCAGCTCATCGAGGAGCGCAAGGCCTACGCCGTGCAGCTCGCCAGCTTCGAAACCGAGGTCCAGCACCTTTGGGACGTCCTCGAGATGATGTACGAGGATTCCAAGTTCCTGAAGCGCATCACGGACTTCAACGACCTCGCCAAGATCTACCGCGGCAAGATCCGCCGAAGGATCAAGGACAAGACGAACGAGCCCCTCTACGAGAACATCGCCAAGGTCTGGGACGAGATCTCCTTCGTCAAGTCGGCCGACACCGACGTCGAGAAGAACAATC
>Ga0187808_10000521_pt1 | contig 12047 bp, 6 predicted proteins | sample NC_wetland_sal_i_5_FD_132427 | JGI IMG/M metagenome (GOLD analysis project Ga0187808, IMG submission 132427) | Wetland sediment microbial communities from Neuse River Estuary, North Carolina, USA - ASW_3 | ecosystem: Environmental > Aquatic > Freshwater > Wetlands > Sediment | place: USA: North...
TCCAGTTCTTCGGACGGCCTGAAGGATTCCGACCCCGTGTAGGCATACAGGCTTCTCAGCAACTGTTTGGCAGCGGCTTGCTTTTCAGCCAGGCGTGGAAGATCGATGGTGCAGACCAGCAGGCTTCCTCTCCCCACACGCGCCTCGAACAGGTTCCCCAGCTTGTTGTTGCGCGCGAAATTGTCAATGACTTCAATGATGGGCCGGAACGACGCCGGCGTATCCTTCAGGTTGACCGTGCGCGAATTCTGGAGTAATTCGTACCACTGCCAGTTGCTGTAGAACTCCGTAGGGAATTGTGCCAACGCCGGATGCTTGGGGTCACAAAGGATTCCCATGGTGTTTGGCACTTGGTCCGGGAACCAAATCGGACTCCAGAAAACCGGCAGAAAGCGGTCCGGCAGTGATAGGGATGGGTTTAAGACCTCCGGGAAGAGCATCACTTTCCTACCCTTCGTGAGCGCGGTCTTGATAGCATCGTTCCATTTCCAGGCAATCATCACGTCGGCGGGGGTTATGACGCTGCCGCTCGCGGGGTAGACCCAGATCTCCCAGTCGTTGGCGAACGCAGTACCCGCAAGCTCGACCGTCACGGTGAGCTTTGCTGGGGCTGGGGCTTTGGAAAGTGGGACGGTGAATGTGCCCAGGGTTGTCAACTGGCCGGTTGGGACGCTGAGGGGCGCGAGCGATCCTGAGGCGACTTCCCTGCCCTCTTCGTCGCGGATGGACCACACCGGCTGCGCGTTCGGGATGTCCTGGGGGCCAAAGTGAGCGATGTCGGCTTCAGCAGTGAATATCTCCTCCGTGGTGAAGGTGCGTTTCTTCATTCGCAACAAGGGTACGGTGGGGCCGCAGTATCGCCGGTGGGCTTCCGGGTTGACGAACCCTTTTGAATCCCAAAACGGATCGAGCACCCCGATGAGCGCAGTGCCTTGGCCGGGGTAGTCGTGCAAATCGAGAAGTGAAAAGCCTGCATCGCCTCGCGTGCGCAGCAGGATCTCGATTTCCTCCTTATAAAGCAGCGCCGCGTGCCGGCCGGTGGCTTGGACGAAACGGGGCGCCAAGTCCAGCAGGTGTTTGGCCGCCAAGTCGTCTCGAACCATGTCAAAGTTTTTCGCTGCGAGAACCCCCGTGTATTTCTTGCTCTCCTCGAAGTTTGGGTAAAACGTCCACTGGCCGATCTCATGGCCGATCAAAGGCCGGTCCTCTTTGGCAATCGCTTCCTGGAAATCGATGTCAGTGCCCGGCCCCTGCACGCCGCGCGGCCGGGCGCGCTCGGTAAATTGCCGGTTTGCGGTGACTTGCGCCGAAGATGCGGATGAGTAGAGATGGCGCGGATCTTCTTTGATCAACATGTCGACCCAATGCGAAAGCACCGCGTCCGACCCGCCATATTCGTTTCCGAGCGTCATCAAGCAAAACGACGGATGATTCCCGTAAGTACGAATCATGCTCAGCAACTCCTGCTCCATGAACGCATCACGCTGTTTGTCCACGCCTGCGGGAACATTCGCCTGCGGTCCTTCAGCTTGAATCATCACTCCCTCGACATCAGCGGCGGCGAACGCCGCATCGGGAGGGCACCAGGAGTGGAAGCGTATGAAGTTAAGACCGTATGACTTGAGGATGCGATAGATACGCTGCCAGGACGGGACGTCGGTGGGCGGATAACCCGTAAGCGGAAAGATCGCGCACTCCAGCGTTCCTCGCAGGAACACGGGCCGTCCGTTCATGGTGAATTGCGTGCCGCGTGCGGCAAACTTGCGCATGCCGAAGGTCACCGTTTGTCGGCCGGCAAATCTTCGTCTGCCCGACTTTGCGGTCATGGACACCGTCAGGTCGTAAAGGGCCGGGGAAAACTCATCCCACAAGCGCGGGTTCTCCCCCACGGGCAAGTCCACCGTGACCACCGTCCGAGATTGGGCGGCCGTGAAACTCACCGTTTGGACAGGCACGTCCGCGGCGCCCCGGGCGCCACTGGCTCGCAGAACGAGTTGGCCGCTTGCCGATCGACCCGTGACGTTGCTGATGACCACGCTAACCTTTGCCAATTTGCGGTCCACGTCGGGGTAAACCTCTACATCCGCGACTGAGACCAGGTCCTTCGCGCGCAGTTCCAGTCTGCCGATCAACCCATTCCAGTTGGTTTGCGTGCCGGCATAATTAATGGAGACGAAGCGGCCGAGATCGATCTTTCGGGTGTTGTCCACACGGATGGTTAAGCGATGACGGCCCGTGGCCAGGCCAGTCCCCAGGTCATAAACATGCGGGGAAATCAGGCTGTCCTGCGTGCCCACCAACCTGTCATCAACCCATACGGTCGTATCCCAATGCGTCCGTTCCAGGAAAAGTGAGATCTGCTTGCCCTGCCATGCTCCGGGAATCTGGATGTCCCGCTGAAACCATGCCGGACCCTCGTATAAGTAGAGCCTGTAAAGACCATCCAAGGTGGGCTTATTCGGGTTGGGCACACCCATTTTCGCTTCATCGGTCGAACCCGGTAAGGAGATCCGCTCCGGCAATTCCTGATTGAAGAATTGCTTCTCGACTCCCTCTTTGTTCGGATCGAGAGTGCACCGCCATTGTCCCGCCAGCGATATGGGGTCTTGCCAGGCGGGGGCCTGCTGAGCCAAACCGACGCTAGTCAATGCCCAGATTGCCAGGCAGCCTCTCAAAACTGTGATTGCGTAGCGCATTTTTGTTACTCCAGGGCATAGCCATCCACAACCGCGCAGCCCAAGCCCCAGTGGCTTGTGACCACAACGATTCGTCATTCTACTCTCAAACAGCTATGGCGAGTTTTAGATTTTGGACTTTTGTATTTGGGCTGGGTAGCGCGGACCCCCGCTCTTGGGGTCCGCAGTTCGTCCGCGGACTGCCAAGAAAAGCCGCGGACCCCAAAAGCGGGGGTCCACGCGGGTGGCGCATACGTCACGACGCCTTTTGTCGTGATGTATGCGCCCCTTTTGAGTGAGAGGGGCGCAGACATGCCCAAGAACGGCACGTCTGCGCCACCCGCGGAGAGGGTTGTTTCTCATTTTCATGACAAGTGGTGAGCCGAAGGATCACGGAACCTTCGCTCGGAATGACATGTGCGCGAACCTGGGCTGGTTACCCACGGGCGGGCATACGGGCCGTCCCTTCAGGCCTTCAGCGCCAAGCCAAAGTAGTTATCGAATCTTCCTTCAATGAAATATGCGCCGCCTTATTTTCGCACCGCAACTCGATCCCCCGTGCCGGTCCTGGGTTTGTAACGACCAAAACTTGTTGGCCGTCTGGATTTTCCAGGGCGACGTGCTGGAAATCAGCAGGCGTGCTTTGCGAGTCAAAGCGGCGAGCACCGCGACGGATGACACGCGAGAAATGATCAATGGCCCAGAACATTCCGCTGCGCGTGATCTCCTTGGTCTGCGAGTTGATCGTCACCACCCCGCCGCAAGAAAAAGGTCCAATATTCGGCCGGCCAACCTCATCGAGAGCCAGGTTCCAGGCTGTGATGGAGCGGCATCCGTTGCGCAGGATCGCAGTGAAAGTCCCTCCCCAATTGCACCAATTGGTCAGATAACCGGGGTCTTTGTAGTCCGGCCCACCCTCCGTCCAATACATCTCTACCCCCGGAAAGGCTTCCTGAACCTTGCTCATCATCTCAGGGCTGCCGGCATAGCCATGCCAGGCAACCGCATTGCAGTATTTGCGAAGCTGATCGTCCTCCAGTTCGTCCATGACACGGCCCCACAAATTGTAGTTGTGGTCCACAATCCAGATCTTGACCGGCATCCCACTGCTTTCCAAAAGCGGGCCCAGATGGCTGCTCACAAATTCAATTTCGTACTCCTGCGCCCATATGCAAGCAGGCATTGCGCCATCCTGATCTGTGTCCACTTCGTTTTGGGGAGTTACCGCTTGCACCGGCACGCCCTCGGCGGCATACCCCTGTAGAAACTTGAGGAAATATCTCGCGTAGACCGGTAAGGAATGGCGGCGCATTGAGCCGCCCAGCATCGTGCCGTTGAATTTCATCCAGCCGGGCGGACTCCAGGGACTGGCAAAGAGGAACAGGTCCGGATTTACCTGCCGCGCCAGGCGCAGCATCGGCAGAATATATTCGCGGTCATGTTCGATTGAAAATCGTGTCAGATCGGGATCGGGCTCTCCTTCGTCGAAGCTGTAGACTTTTCGCGCGTAGTCGCTTGATCCCACGCAGATGCGGCAAACGCTGAGCCCCATTTGCGAGGGATGGAACATCTCGCGGAAAAGGTTCTCGCGCGCCGAAGGTGTGAGCTGATTGAACATATAGCAGGCAGCATCGGTGAAGGCGCCTCCAAATCCCAAAACCTCCTGGAACTTGTTGCTTGGGTCCAACCGGATCTGATTGGCCCCAAGGGTTTCCGGGGCTGGACCCCAAGTGGGCCCAGGGGTGGCGGCAAAGCGGTCTTTGCCTGACGTAACCCAACTGGAGATCTCCGCGCCCACATTTGGGGCTTTGTTTTCCGCCTGGGCCAATGAGCCCATGTGCCCGACTGCTTCGTTAGGAGCCATGGCCGCCGCCAGCCCCAGTGCTGACATTCCGAGAAAATCCCGGCGCGAACTGTGACCTGTCATTACCGCCTCCTTGGGACCCTACGTTATGGCGAGTTTCCCCACTGAGCCTGCACGAATGCATCCAGCGCCTGTTGCGAGGTGTGCCGGGGCGTATAGCCAAACACCTCTTTCAGCCGCTTGGTATCGGCCACCCAGGGATAGCGGATCATATCGAGCATGCCTGCGGGAAACGGCGCCAAGCGCAGCGCCCAGAGCATTGCCGTCACGGGATAGACAAGGAACGCCGGCAGCGGCAATGGTTTCTTTCCTGCTTGCCGCACCACATCACGGAACCTGATCACTCCATCGCCGGCAAAATTGAAGATGCCCGTCTTGCCGGAAATGATTCCCTGGTAAAGGATGCCGCCGACGTCTTCTTCCGAGAGAAACTGCATGGGCGGGTTGGCGCCCTGCACACAGAAAATCCAAGGAAAGCTCCGAGCCGGCCACTCCATCACTTTGGACACGATATTCTGCGTGTGCGCGCCCAGGACGATGGAGCCTCGAAAGAGGGTGAACTCGACTTCTGGATGGCGCGTCATGAATTCCTGCGCCATGCGGTCGACTTCAGCCTTGTGCTTGGAATAAAGATAGCGCGGCGTCCCCGATACGGGAGTGTCCTCGCTCAGATACGGCGGGATGCTTGGATTGCGAGGATTGACATAGGCCGTGGTGCTGCCCGCATAAACGATGCGTTCGATTCCGGCGGCCTCAGCAGCTCGAAAGAAATTGCGCGACCCCTCCACGTCGACTTGCCGGTGGCGCTTAACGTCGTGAATGGGATTGAACTGCCAGGCGAGGTGCAAGCCTGTGTTGATGTTGTGCGCGCGGAAAAGTTTCGCCAATTCTTCCCACGGCGCCGTGAGATCAAACCGCATGAACTCGGAACCACAGGCAACCTTGGGCGTGCGCGGACGAATATCCAACCCCAGAATAAAATCGCACTCCGCCTGAGACCCCAGGCGCTCGATCAACCAATTCGCCAGATATCCGCCACTCCCGGTTATTGCAAGCCGGAGTTTCACGGGCCCCTCCTCCCGGGGAATGTACTAACTGCAGGCAGGTTTGGAATTGTCTCCTTCTCAATCGAGTTTCCATTATCACTGCTCGGCCGGTGAAGTCAAGGCGGAATAAGGTGCTATGATCTCTCGTTGACCGCGGCGTTGGGGCGCCGCAGGAATTAAGCACCCGAACTGTAACGCTGTTCTGGGAGGTACCGCGTGAGAACCTGGAATCGAAAACCGGAAACCCTTGCCGCCGCGTTGGCTGCGCTGCTTATGACGTGTGTGATCTGGCCGCAGGGCGGTGCGGCCGAACCGCAATCTCCGCCCCCACCGCAAACCCATCCCCTTCCTGCGCCAGCCGCTGAAGCACCTGCGGCGAATCCGGCCGACGTGGATTCCATCGACGCCATCCTGCATGCCGCCTACGACACAATCTCCGGCCCCGCGGGCCAGCAGCGCGACTGGAACCGCTTTCGCTCCCTGTTTGTCATTGGCGCCCGCCTGATACCCGTGGTCCCAAACCCCCCGGGCGGATTCCACACCTTGCTGTTCAGCGCAGACGAATACGCTCAGCGCGGTGACCCCTATTTTCAAAAGAACGGCTTTTTCGAGCGGGAGGTCGCGCGCCGGACCGAGCGCTACGGAAACATGGCCCAGGTATTCAGCACTTATGAATCGCGCCACGCCGCCGCGGACCCCAAGCCCTTCGAGCGCGGGATCAACAGCTTTCAGTTGATGAACGACGGACACCGCTGGTGGATTGTCACCATCTTCTGGCAAGGCGAGACTGGCGGAGGCCCGATTCCCAAGGAATATTTGCCGCGTGAGAGCGATTCCAACTAGGCGAGAAAGATGATAGATGCCGGACTGCCCACCGGAGTATATTGGCCGGTGAAGGTTAGCGCACCCGTCGTCCGATCGATGCGAAAAGTTGTGATGGCGTCAGCCAGTTGGTTGCACACGTAGAAGAAATTGCCCGTCGGATCGAAGTTGAAAGCGCGCGGATGGTCGCCGCGGGTCCATTCCTCGCCGCGAAATGCCAGCGTTCCTGTCGCGCTGATGGAAAACCAGGCAATGCTGTCGTGCAGGCGGTTGGAAGCGTAGAGGAATTTGCCGTCCGAAGAGATCATGACTTCCGCGGGAAAATTCGAGCCGGCGAACCCTTTGGGCAGGCTGGAAACAGTCTGTTTCGCGGTCAGCCTGCCCTGGGTCGAGTCATAGTCGTAAGCCACCACCGTGGAACCCTCTTCTTGCAGCGAATAGAACCAGCGGCCGCTGGGATGAAACGCGAAGTGCCGCGGCCCATCACCCGAGGGCAAGGCGACAAAAGCAGGATCGTTCGGGATGAGCTTCCCTTTTTGGGCATCGAACTTCCAAATAAAAATCCGGTCGAGTCCCAGATCGGCTGCAAAAACAAAACGGCCTGCCGAATCGGATTGGATCATGTGGGCGTGAGGCTTGTCGTGCCCGCTGATCGCGAAGCTTCCCGGGGGAGCGCTGGCGGCGTGTTCCTGCCCAACGACGCCCTGATCGTGCACGACGTCCGTGGCTGGATCCAACTCGCCACTGGCGCGAATGGGAAGCACCGCGACCGTCCCTCCGAAGTAGCTCGCCACCAGCACGAACTTGCCCGAAGGGTGGATGCTCAGATGGGTGGGGTTGGCACCTTCCGAGCTGACGGTGTTGAGCAAGGTCAGGTGCCCACTGGCGCGATCGATCGCGTAGGCACTCACCGAGCCGGAGTTGGCGCCTTGGTAGTTCGAGATCCAATTCACCGAGTACAGGTGTTTGCGCAAGGAGTCGAAGGCCATGAACGACGGGTTGGTATCTCTCCGAAACACCTCGCGTTGGACGAGAACTCCGGTGGTAGGATTCATTTCAAACAGGTAGATGCCTTGTCCGCGCCCGACGGAGCCGTCCGGGCCTTGCGGTAGACTGTAGCTCCCGACGTAGGCAAAAACTGGGCGATGGGCTGAATCCGCGCGGCTTGGCTGCGCCTGAGCGAGCGCCGGCGCAGCGGCGCCTATAGCCATAGCGCCCTTCAGGAACTTGCGCCGCGAGGCCTTTCCGAAAAGAGGGCATCCCATCTCACGTTGTGACATATTAATCCTCGTCGAATCGGACCAGCCCCGGTAGGGGCGGGAGATTGTGGCCCAGGGCGAAAGAAGGTGTGAAAAAATCAAACCACTGTCATCCTGAGCGAAGCGAAGGATCTCTGCAGTGGCTCTTGATTCCACCACTTACGAACAACTGCAGGGATCCTTCGCTTCGCTCAGGATGACAGGTCTTGAAGTTTCTTCACACGTTCAAAGCTCCGGGTTGAGCAGCCCCCACCCCCTTTTCTTCCCCCTCCCCCGCCCGGCGTGGGAGGGGGAAGGGGGAGAGGGATGCACTCAACACCCATCCCGCCTCGCGGGACCGTGGGCCACATTATATCGCCCGCCATGGCGGGCTGACTTTTGCCACGAACTCGGGTTACAGGGCACGAGCGCTACCTCGGCTCCAGCACCAGCACGGACTCGATCTGTCCGGCTTGGAATGCCTGCGGTGAAGGATAAAAATAGAGCGGCAGGTAGCGGCCCTCGGCCCAGGGTTTCATCTGGTCGTCATAATGGAGGCTGGTGGGATCTTCGTTCTGGCCGCCGGGGTACATGCCGAAGCTGTGGCCCAGGTCGCTGAAATCCACCACCATGCGCCAGGAGGCGCCGCCGGTGACCTCGCCGCCGTTAGCGCCGGGCCCGAGCGTGAACTCGTCGCCGCGCACTGGGATCCCGCCACGGTCGAGAGCGGGATTCTGCGTCATCGAGTGCAGGCGTAGAATGTTGGTCGCTCCCCACTCCCATCGGCTCATGTCGGCGCCACGCTCCTTCTCAATCTGGGCGACAGCAGCAAAGAAGCTGTGCGCCATGATCTCGTCGCGTGCCTGCGTAGCGCGAACCCCCGATGTTGGGGTCCGCGGCTTTTCAACGAACCATATTGACTCCCCGTTAGAGCGCGTAAGGAACTCCAGCACTTCAAGTTCGGGCTGGCGCTCGTTCGAATCTGCGAAACCCCAGCCGCCATCCCACCGATCCACACCGGCGGCGTCGAACTTGTCCTGCCATACGTCTTTGCGGAATCGCTCGAACCACCCCGCCCAGATTCGCTCGGCGACGCTCGACGGCGTGGCTTCGAAGTTCCAGCGGCGCAGCTCGTCGATGGCGTGGCGCACCTTTGCGTCCCCGAAGGGATGGCGGTCATAGGCGGCGAGCAGGACCGGCACAAATGCCTCCGCGGCCACATCGTGCGCGTCCATCTGGAAGGCCTCCATATCCTCTACCGTAATGCGGTCATGCGTGCCAAGCAATTCGTGGATGCGTCGCGTGCGGTAGCTGGGGTCCCACATCCAGCCAAGGTAGTAAGGGTATCCGACGGGAGCGGGCCGGCCGTTGGCGGAGGCCAGGTAATGCTGGGACGGGTTGAGCGCAAAGGGAAGTTGATCGTCGGGAATCATCCCGGCCCAATCATATTCGCCCGACGAGCCGTCCACAGGCCAGCGCCCGAGGCCGCGCTTGCGGATGGGCAGCGCGCCGTGCGGAGCGATGGCGATGTTGCCATCTACGTCCGCATAGATCACGTTGAGCGCGGGCACGGCGAGGTCCTTCAGCGCCGCCCGGTAATCGGCAAGGCCGCGTGCGGTGTTGAGCCGCTGGAAGGCCAGGACTTCAAACGTCGGCACGAGGCCGGTCCATTCGAGCGCCAGCGTGGCGCCGTGCGTCGTGACCAGCGGCCCGTGGATCGTCGAGTCGATTTCCAGCGGTACCGGCTTCTCGCCGCGCACCCGCACTTCTTCGTGAACGCGCGCCATTGGCCGCCACTGGCCTTTGTAGAAATACTGGTGCGGATGCAGCGGGTCCGTCTTCTCGATGAAGTAATCGACCGCGTCGGCCTGCATGTCCGTCAGGCCCCACGCAATGCGATCGTTGTGGCCAATTACCGTGTAAGGGAAGCCTGCGAATGTGACTCCGGTAATGTTGAGACCCGGCGCCACCAGATGCGCGGTGTACCAGATGGAGGGAAGCGAAAAGCCCAAGTGCGGGTCATTGGCAAGAATGGGCTTGCCGGTAGCGGACTTGCTTCCGTCAATCACCCAGTTGTTGCTGCCCAGCGCGAATTGGCTGCCGAAGCGGCCGCTCACAAAGCGTCGGTGCAGTTCGAGGGCCGCCTGGTCAAAATCAGGCGGGAATTTTGGAGAATCGATCGCCCCGACACACGGTGAGCGCCCCAAATACGCCACCACCCCCTGTCTCCCTACGCTGTCGTCACCCTCTCCCCCTGCGCTGCCGTCGCCCTCTCCCCCTTGGGGGAGAGGGTGGGCCGCCGCCGGCGTTTTCATCAGCCGGGGCGGGCCGGGTGAGGGGGTCGCTGCCGAGAAGTTCATTATAGGGAAGCACGCTTGCTCAGCCTCGCCTCCGAGGGCCTTGTTCACCGCTCCCCAGGCCGGAATAGTGGAAATCTCATACGGGCGGTCGAGGGGAAAGAGTTCGTTCATGGTCTCAAGACCCAGCTTCTCCACCAGCATGCCCATCCACACGTCGGTATCGGTGCCGGACTGGTCCCAGCCCATATACTTCGGGAACGCCAACGCGTCCACCGGAGTCCAGGGCGCGGGGGTAAAGCCGAGTTGTTGAAAGATCGCGGGCTTTGGGGCGCCCGGCTTTTGTAGCTCCGCAAGGCGGGCGTTGACGCCGGCGCAGTAGGCCTCGAGTTCGCTGCGGATGCGGCCGTCGAGGCGATGACTGTTCCACGCAGCCTCAGCGCTGCGCCGGATGCCGATCTGGCGGACGAAGATGTCGTCGTCCAGCGACGCCTTGCCGAAGACCTCCGCAAGCGTGCCGGAAGCGCGGCGCCGGAACACTTCCATCTCGAACAGGCGATCGGTGGCGTGCAAGTATCCGAGCGCAAAGTAGGCATCTGCGGCTGAACTCGCATAAATGTGTGGAATACCAAGCGTGTCGCGATAGATGCCGACAGGGGCTTTGAGTCCTGCAAGCGCCAGCGTCGTACGGGACGCTTGGCCGATGGCAGGAAAGTCCTGGGCCCATAGAGGGGCCATGACTACGACAACCAACGCCAAAACCCACAGCGCAGCTATCGGGGATTTCTCACCAGGGTCCGAAGGGCGGGGCTTTAGCCCCGCCGCTTCAAGGTCTTCCCATTTGTCTTTTGTGTCGCTTCCCGCGAGACAGAACTGGGACGGGAACAGCTCTGGTGGCGGGGCTAAAGCCCCGCCCTTCCCGCCGGTCAAGCCAAACAGGAGAGCGTGGCGAGAAATCGCAGCTAGGGACGTCGTATGCCACGGCAGTGATCCGGAAAACTGGCGAACGACGCTGAGCCTGTTCATGAGGTGCTACCTCCTGCGGCGCTGTACTGTATCACGAACGATACCTTGCGTGTGCTGGGGCTCAGAAATCGGAGCAGAAAATCGAGCAGCCGCTCTGACTGGAAGAACTCAGGAACTTCCTCATGTCCCTTGCCATGTATAACCTCGACCTCTGCCTCACCGCCCAAGGCCTTGTAGCGACGCACAAACTCCAAGGTGTTCTGCTCGAGGGGGACAACCTTATCCGCGTCGCCGTGGATGTGGAAAATGGGGACCTTGGCACGGGCCAGCGGCGCCAAGCGATCGATGGGGTTGTCCTTACGTAGGTGCTTGCGCAATTCCGCTTCGCTCATGCCGTAGGCCTGTGGGATTCGTTCGCCTCCCAAGTCGGGCCAACCCTCGAGATTGGTAACAGGATAGATTCCCGCGATGCATCCGATGTTATGCGCGTGCTCCACCGCCCAGTTATAGAGCATCATGCCTCCCCGACTCTGAGCTAGAAGGCAGGGTCGGGGTGACAAAGCGTAGTTCTTTCGAACGTATTTATAAAAATGAGTGTACGCTTTCCGGCCTCGCGAATTCCCCCACGACTCTCCCACGTCCACACCTGCAATCCAGACGCCCTTCGCAAGCAGTCTGGTAAACAACCAATCGAGAGACTTGTTGGGGTATCTCCCCATCTCGGGTCTCGCCTTGACGAACGTGGGCGCATACCATACCCAAGGTTTCAGTCCGGCGGGTTCAGAACCATTAGGCTTGATGACGAACCCGCTTCCTCCGGAGACGGCAAAGTCGACCCGAGTGGCGCCATACTCGTTCGACACGACCTGCGCCAACACCGTTTGTTGCGGCAGGATCAGCAAGGCGACCTGCAAAGCCGCGACAAACAGGCACGAGAGCTTCAAGTTCGCCGATAAAATCGTCAGCCTTCTGGATCCCATGTCATCCGCCTTCGGCTCACCTAGTGTCGTGTCCCGCTTTATTCTTGACTACCCTGATTCCCGCGGGACCCCCTCACCTGGCTCGCTACGCTCGCCACCCTCTCCCCCAAGGGGGCGAGGGCGGGTCAGGGGGTCCAGTCGAAGTTATCATTGTAAAGA
>Ga0187808_10000522_pt1 | contig 12046 bp, 8 predicted proteins | sample NC_wetland_sal_i_5_FD_132427 | JGI IMG/M metagenome (GOLD analysis project Ga0187808, IMG submission 132427) | Wetland sediment microbial communities from Neuse River Estuary, North Carolina, USA - ASW_3 | ecosystem: Environmental > Aquatic > Freshwater > Wetlands > Sediment | place: USA: North...
GACCGGGCAGGCCCGCCCCCATGATCGCGACGAGCACGAACAGGACGATGTACTCGGACAGGTCCATGGCAGGGCGTCAGCGTGATCGGCCGTAGAGCCTGGTTACACCGTCGCGGTCCCCTCACCGGTGACGATGGTGACCTGGGCTTGCCGATCCACGCGCCGGATCATGAAGGCGCCGATGATCTCGAGCAGACCCACGATGACGAACCAGATCCCGACCAGGACCGCGAGCACGGTGACCGAATTCGTCGGGAACGCCGTCACGACGATTCCGCCGATCAGGCTGACGATCCCGAAGAATATCCACCAGCCACGTCCCTCGCCTACCTCGCCGCCCAGGCTGACCGCCAGCGCGGACAGACCCTGGATGATCCAGGAGATGCCGATGATCAAGCCGATGATCGCCACGGTGAGGTGTAGGTGGCGGACCAGCACCACGCCGAGCGCGATGAATAGAAAGCCTGAGATCCCCAGCCACACCCGGTGTGACTCGGCGCTGCTGAACATCCGGATCAGGTGGAAGACCCCGGAGACGATCATCAGCAGGCCGATCAGCACCGCGATGACATTCAGCGAGGTACTCGGGTGGAAGCTCACGATCAGCCCGAGTATCAGCGTGACGATACCGGCGACCAGCGTCGCCTGCCATGTGCTGACCGCGCTGAAAGCCGGAGGCAACGCCCCTCCGGATTCTTCCGGTTGCATATGAGCACCTTCCTACAGCCTCGCGCCGATTACGGGGCGTACGTCGGCGTATGCCGATACCGTGATGCTGCGCTCGGTGCCCGCCACTGACCTCACCCGTCCTGGGTGAGGGTACGCCAGGTGAGATGCCGCCTGTCCGGTGACGTCCGCCGCGTTTCCTCAGCGGTGGCGCCGGCTCGGCAGGATGGCCCCTATCACCCACAGCAGCGGGAACACGAAACCTATCAACCCGAGCACCCAGTGGCCCTTACGGAAACTGAGGACGGCGAGGGTAAACAGCAGGACAAGGTAGATGATCCCGAGCGTGGTGAACCAGACAGTTCCCGACATGATTCCGGCTCCGTTCTCTCGTCCGGCCGGCTTCCAGCATGGATTCGGCCGGGCTAGGCCCGCCTCACCCTGAAGGGATGATGTCGGCCGGACCTGGCGCCGCTTGGATTCAGTCAAGACACCGAGCGATCAGTCCCGGATGGCACGGACTTAGGTAGCCGAGATGAGCGGGTCGAAGCACGGGCAGAACAGGAACCGGTGGCTGCCGTGGGCTGCGCTGGCCGCCGTGCTGGTGGTCGGGGGGGTCGCGGGCGGCGCCATCGTGGCCGCGACGAGGTCCTCGGCCTCCACGCCGTCGAATTCGGGAGGTTCCGGCCAGGTCAGCGCGTGCAATGTCACGTCGGTCGCGAACCAGGTCATTCCCACCGTGGTGACGATCTCGGCCAGCGGCCTGGGCGGATCCGGCACCGGGTCGGGCGAGGTCATCCAGTCGGACGGCTACATCCTGACGAACAACCATGTCATCGCGATCGCCGCTAACGGCGGCTCGGTCGAGGTGCAGTTCTCCGACGGGCAGACCGCCCCCGCGACGATAACCGGCCGAGACGTGCAGACCGACCTGGCCGTGCTCAAGGTCGATACCTCGCGCAAGCTCGCGGTCATCGCGATGGGCTCATCGTCGTCGGTGCAGGTCGGCGAGGCCACTGTGGTGATCGGCGCCCCGCTGGGATTGTCCGGCACGGTCACCTCCGGCATCGTCAGCGCGCTGGACCGGACCATTCAGGTCCCCGCGGACAAAGACACGACGGCGCTGCTGGTGTCGGCGATCCAGACCGATGCTTCGATCAACCCGGGCAACAGCGGCGGCGCCATGGTCAACTGCTCGGGTCAGCTCATCGGCGTACCGACGGCCGGCGCGACCGTGCCCAGTTCGTCTGGCGAGTCGAGCGGAGGCAGCATCGGGCTGGGTTTCGCTATTCCGGTGGACCTGGCCAAGACCATAGCTGACGAGATCATCGCCACCGGCTCGGTGACTCATGCATACTTCGGCCTGGGTACGGTGCCGATACCAGCTGCCGCGGCGGCCCAGGCCGGAGTGCCCGAAGGGCTGTACGTCCGGACGGTGGTCCCTGGCGGGCCCGCCGCCCAGGCCGGGCTGCAAGTCGGCGACGTGATCACCCAGATCAACGGCCAGCCGGCCACCAGCGCGGTCCAGCTGCAGGAACTGACCCTGACCAAGAGGCCGGGCGATACCGTCGGGCTTCAGTACTCGCGGAACGGCCAGTCGGCCACGGCCACGGTCACCCTGGGCGCCCAGCCGTAAGCTCCAGCCGTGCTCGCCGAGACAATAGTGACCGACGGCGCTAGCTGGGATTCCCGGAATGCGGATGATTTCATACCAATCGCATGATGCCTGGGCGGGCTGGCGAGCGTTGGGTGGGTGGTAGGGCAAAGCGCCCAGGCGGCCCGGAGGGCGGTCCGGCCAGCGCTGGAGGTATCGATGGCTGCCAATGTTGCCAGCCGCGTGCCGGCTCGCACCAGGCGGTCGGCGGCGCTCGTGGAAGACCCGATCCTGACGTCCAAGATCACCGCGCCGGATGTTCCGACGTGGGCCGTACAGCGCCCGCGGATCACTGCGCTGATTGCCGAAGGCACGCGGTGGTGCCCCCTGACCGTGGTGACCGGTCCTCCGGGTGCGGGCAAGACGATGGCCGTGGCCTTGTGGGCGGCGGCGGAAGCGGGTCCGGTCGCCTGGGTCGGTCTCGATGAGTTCGACAACCGGCCGGGCATGTTCTGGTCCTACGTCCTCGCGGCGTTGCGCCGGTCCGGCGTCGCTGTTCCGAAGGCGCCGCACGTCTTCCCGCACGGGCGAGACCACGATGACGAATTCGTGCCCCGGCTGACCGCAACGTTGGCCGCGCAGCACCCGCCGGTGACGCTGGTCCTTGATGACCTGCACCTGCTGACCGACCCGGGGGTGCTGAAGGGGCTGGACTTCATGCTGCGGAATGCGGGTTCCGCGTTGCGTCTCGTGGTCACCTCGCGCGTGGACCCGCTGCTTCCGCTGCACCGCTACCGGCTGGCCGGGCACCTGACCGAGATCCGGGCCAGTGACCTCGCGTTCAGCATCACCGAAGCAGGCCTGCTCCTCGCCCAGCACGGCAGCACCCTGACGGCTGATTCGCTGGAGAGCCTGACCCAGCGCACCGAGGGCTGGGCGGCCGGCCTGCGCCTGGCCGCGATTTCCCTGGCCACTCATCCCGACCCCGGCCAGTTCGTCAAGGAACTGATGGCTGAAGACAGCCCGCTGATCTGCTACCTGGTTGACGAGGTGCTCAACATCCAGCCTCCGCAGGTTCGCGAGGTCCTGCTGAGCACCTGCATCCTGGAGCATGTCAGCGCCGATGCCGCCGTCGCCCTGACCGGCGACGAGCAGGCCCCGGGAATCCTGGCCTCGCTGGCGCGCACGAACGCGTTCGTCCAGCCGATCGGGCCCGGGTGGTACCGGTACCACACGCTGTTCGCCGAGATGCTCCGCCTGAAGCTCCGTCACGAACATCCGGAGCGGGTGGCCGTGCTGCTCCAGCGAGGGGCCCGGTGGTACAAGCGGAAAGGCATGCTCGCCGACGCGGTGCAGCAGGCCGGGCGGGCGGGCGACTGGCCGCTGGCCGCCGCCATGGTCATCGATGAGCTGGCCATCGGCGAGCTCATCGAGCCGGGCGACGGCCACCGTCTGGCCGAGGAATTCGCGGGCATGCCATCCGGCCGGGCGTGGGCCGAGCCTGCACCCTACCTCGCCGCGGCGGCGGTTGCGCTGGCTGCTGGCCAGCACGAGTCGTGTGCCGTCGCGCTGGACGCCGCCGATTACCTGCTGGATCGCCTTCCCGCTGACCAGGAAGCCGCCGGCCGGCTGTCCGCCGCGGTGGTCCGCCTCTGCGCCTCCCTCCGCACCGGGGATCTGCGTTCGGCGGCGTTTGCCGCCGACCGCGCCGAGGCCATGCTCGACCAGGCCGGCCGAGGGCTGGCCCGGCATCCGGACCTCAGCAGGCGCGTGCAGTGCGGCCGGGCCGCTGTCGAGCTGTGGTCCGGTCATCTGGAGGAGGCGGCCCGCGTCCTCGAGGCCGGGCTGTCCGCCGATGCCGCCTGCGACCGGGAGGCCGGACGAGCCGACTGGACCGGATCGCTGGCGCTGGTCGAGGCGCTGCGCGGCCGGCTGTCCCACGCCGCGGAGTTGGCCAGCCAGGCCATCCCCGTGATCGGTGCGCATCGGCCGCCCGGCCAGCACCCGGATGTCGCCCCGCTCGTGGCGCTCGCCTGGGTGCACCTGGAGCGAAACGAGCTGCACCAGGCGCGCAGGTTCCTCAAGCAGGCGGACGCCGCGCTCGGTGATAGCCCGGACAAGCTGATCGGGGCGGTGGCCTATCTGGTCGCGGCGGGCGGTGCCTTGGCCGAAGGCCGCGCTACGGTGGCCGCGCAGATCGTCACCAGGGCCCGATCCGGATGGCTGGTCCCGGCCTGGCTCGACCAGCAGCTGAGCCTACTCGAGTCGCGGGCTCGGGTCGCGGCCGGCGACGTCCGCGCCGCGCTGGCCGCGGCCGAACGAGCCGGCAACTCGGCGGAGACTGCGGTGGCCATCGCGTACGCCCGGGCCGTGGTCGGTGACGGCGACGCCGCCGCGCGCGCGCTTGCTCCGGCGCTCGCCGCCTGCGGTCAGCTGGCGAACCCGGTACGGCTGCAGGTCTGGCTGACCGACGCCCGGCTCCGGTACGCCAGCGGCGATGGCGCGCACGGTCGACGCAGCCTCGCGTCCGCGCTGCGGCTGGCCGATCACGAGCAGCTCAGGCTGCCGCTCGTGCTGGAGCGTGGCTGGCTCGGGCCGGTATTGCGGCGTGACCCTGAACTGGTCAACGCCCACCGGGGCCTGCTCACCCCGATCCTCGGCCACGATCAGCTCCCGGCTCCGGTCACGGCCCCGGAACCCTTGCTGGTGGTGGAGCCGCTTACCGAACGCGAGCTAGAGGTGCTCACGCACGTGTCGGGCATGCTGAATACGGCCGAGGTGGCCGACGAGATGTACATCTCAGTCAACACGGTAAAGACGCACCTCAGGAACATCTACCGCAAGCTGGCGGCGGCGCACCGCAACGAGGCCGTGCGCCGGGCCCGCGAGCTCCAGCTGATCTAGGCCCCGCCCGGCCGGATCAGCTCGGCATAACTGCCGCGCTGGATGACCTTTCCTTGGCCCAGGACGATGATCTGGTCGACCTGATCGAGTCCGTCCAGGTCGTGGGTGATGAGCAGGGTGGTGCGTCCGACCGTGGCGGCGAGAAGGTCCCGGGTGAGGGCGCGACGGCTGTCCGGGTCACAATGAGCGGTGGGTTCGTCGAGTACCAGCAGTGCCGGATCGGCGAGCAGGGCGCGGGCGAGGGCCAGGCGCTGGCGCTGGCCGCCGGACAGGGCCGTTCCGTGCGCGCCGGCCGGCGTGTCCCATCCGCGCGGCAGCGACCGGATCCAGTCGAGCAGCCCCGCCCGGGCGGCCGCGTCGGCGAGTTGCTCGTCGGTGGCCGTCGGCCGGGCCAGGCGGAGGTTGTCGCGGAGGGATGCGTCGAAGATATGCGGGTCCTGCGGACAGCCGCCGATCTTGGTCCTCACGTCGTCAGCTGAGTAGCTGGCCAGGTCATACCCGTTGAGGGTGGCGGTGCCCGCGGTCAGGTCGACGAAACGGAGCAGCACGCTGGCCACGGTGGACTTACCCGCGCCGTTCGGGCCGATCAGGGCGATGCGGCGTCCGGGCGGCAGGTCCAGGTCGATGCCGTCGAGCGCGGCCGGGCCGCCGGGCGCATAGCGGACCTGGGCGCCGCGCAGCGTCACCCAGACCGGGCCGTCGGGGAGCCGCCGCGGCGTGGCGGGCTCGCGGACCGGGTCGGGCGCGTCTAGCACCGCCGCGATCCGGCGGGCCGACGCCCGGGCCTGGCCGAGCTCGATGGCGGCCGCGGGCAGGGCGGTGACCGCCTCGAAGGAAGCGAGCGCGGTCAGCGTCAGCACCGCCAGCGGCACCCTGGTCAGCGCGCCGTCGCCGGTGGCGGCGACGCCGAGCAGCAGGACGCCCCAGAGGGTCACCCCCGCGATCGCCGAGCTCAGGCCGGCGCTGAGGCTGTATACCGAAGCGTTCCGGCGGGCCTGCCTGGTGAGATCCGCATCCGCCGCCGTCACCGCGGCCAGCGCCGTCTCTTCGGCGCCGAAGGCGTGCAGGTCTGCCGCGCCGGCCAGCAGGTCGGCGACGGTCGCGGCCAGCTGGCCCCGGGCCGGGGCGACGCGCCGCGCGGCGCCACGCGCGGCGAGGGCGGCGAGGACCGGAACGCCGATCCCGCCGGCCAGCAGCCCGGCGGCGAGCACGGCCCCGGCCGGCGCGAGGATCAGCAGGCTGGCCGTGACCGCCCCGGCGCCGACCAGCGCCGCGGCCAGCGGCGGGGTGATGCCCCTGATGAACAGGTCCTGCGTGGCGTCGACGTCGGAGATCAGCCGGGCGAGCAGGTCTCCGGAGCGCAACGCGGCCAGCCCGGCCGGGGCCAGCCGCTCCAGTCGTCGGTAGATGCTGACCCGCACATCGGCCAGGATCCGGAACGCGGCGTCGTGCGAAGCGAGCCGCTCGAGGTAGCGGAACACGCCGCGGCCGGCGGACAGGGCGCGGACCGCGACCACGGCCGCGGAGATCGCGATGATGTTGGGGTGCTGTGACGCGCGGGCGAGCAGGAACCCTGAGACCGCCAGCAGCGCGACACCGCAGCCGGTGGCGGCGGCACCCGCAGCCACCGCCAGCAGCAGCTGCCCGCGCAGCGGGCGGGCGAGCGCAAGCAGCCGCAGCAGCGGATCACGCCGGTCCGCCCGGGGGTCCCGTCGGCCGTGATACCACCGTCCGTTCGGAATATCAAAGATCCTTCTACCGAACGGACCGTGGCCAGGTGTCCCGGTCATCCGATCCGCTCCTCCGTCAGCGTGCGGGCCGGTGCCTCGCCCCGATCATCGATACAGGTGAGCCGGCCGTGGTCGAGGGCCAGGACCCGGGTAGGCCGGCCGAGCTGCGGCGGCAGCCGGTGAGTGACGAGGATGACGGTGCGGTCGGCCATCTGGTCTCCGACCGCGGCGATGATCCAGTCCGCGCTGACCGGGTCGAGATGGGCGGTGGGCTCGTCGAGCAGCAGCACCGGCGCGTGCCGCAGGAACGCTCTGGCCAGGGCGAGTTTCTGCCGCTGCCCGGCGGACAGGGTCCGGCCGCCCTCGGTCAGGACGGTGTCGTAGCCGCGGTGCAGCCGCCGGATGAAGTCATCGGCCCCGGCCAGCCGGGCCGCCGCCGCGATGTCCTCCCGGCGGGCGTCGGGCTGGCCCAGGGCGATGTTCTCGGCGACGGTCGCGGTGAATACGTGCGGATGCTGCGGGACCCAGGCGATCTGGGACCGCCACCGATCGGCCGGTATCTGGGCCAGGTCGACGGAGCCCGCCGTGATGGTCCCGCTGGCCGGCGTGGCGAAACGGAGCAGCAGGGCCAGCAGCGAGCTCTTCCCGGCACCGTTCGGGCCGGTCAGGATGATCTGCTCCCCGGGCCTGATGGTCAGGCTGACCTCGTCGAGCGCCGGCCGCCCCCGGCCCGGGTAGCTGAGCGTCACCGCCCGGAGCGCGATGTCCTCGCGGCTGAGGTCGACGTCGTCGCTCGGGCCGGTCGACGGGGCGGGGCGGGCGGGCAGCGGGGTGTCGAGGATTTCGAAGGCGCGCTGCGCGGCGGTGGCCCCCTCGGTGCTGGCGTGGAACTGGCCGCCGGCGTTGCGCAGCGGCAGGTAGGCCTCGGGGGTGAGCAGCAAGACCAGCAGCGCCGTCTGGTAGCTGACGTGACCGTACAGCAGCCGCAGGCCGATCTCGACCGCGACCAGCGCGGTGGCCAGCGCCGCGGTGAGCTCCAGGACCAGGGCCGACAAGAACGCCACCCGCAGGGTCGTCATGGTCGCCTTGCGGTGTGCGCTGGTAACCTCCTCGATCACCTCGGCCTGGGCCCGGGCCCGGCCGAACAGCTTCAAGGTCGGCAGGCCGGCCACCACGTCAAGGAAGTGCCCGCCGAGCAGGGCCAGCAGCCGCCATTGCCGCTGGGTCTGAGCCCGGGTGTGCCATCCGATCAGGACCCCGAACACCGGGATCAGCGGCAGCGTAGCCGCGATGATCACCGCCGAGATCCAGTCCGCGAACGCGATCCGGACCAGGACCGCCAGCGGGACCACCACGGCCAGCATCAGTTGCGGCAGGTACCTGGCAAAGTAGGCGTCCAGTCCGTCCAGGCCCTTGGTCGCCAGCGCCGTGATCTCCCCGGCCTGCTGACCGCCGAGCCAGGCCGGGCCGAGCCGCAGGGCGTGGGCGGTGAGCCGTCGCCGCAGCCCCGACTTCACCTCCGCCGCGGCCCGCAGCGCGGCGGCCTCGCCTCCGGCCGCGGCCGCGGCCCGCCCGGCCAGCACCACGCCGAGCCAGGCCAGCGTCCCGGCCAGCGCCCCGATCCCGATCCCGCGTGCCGCGCCCGCCAGCGCCGTGGCCAGCAGGCCTGCCTGCAGCAGGATCAGGACCGTGCCGCCCGCGCCCAGTCCGACCGTTACCGCCAGGTACCCTCGGGCCGCCCTCCCCTGCCGCAGCAGCCGCGGCTCAACTGGCCTCACGCCTACCGATGCTGGCCGCAGGCCTCATCCCAGTCATCACCCCCCGCGAGTGATGGCCAGCCGGCCCGACCGGCGTAGAACCATGTGACGATGGCCGATTACGATCTGCTCGCCCCGCATTACGATGCCGTGACCGGCGATTCCGCGACGGAGGCGGCGTTTATTCACGACATCATCGAGCGGCGTCACGGCCAGGCCGCGACCCTGCTTGACCTGGCCTGCGGGACCGGCGGCATTACCGCACTGCTCGCCGGCGCGTACCAGGTGAGCGGACTGGACATATCGCCTGGCATGCTGGCCCTGGCCCGGGAAAAGCTGCCCCGCGGCACCCAGCTGTACCTGGCCGATATGACCGGCTTCCGGCTCGACGCCCGATTCGACGTCATCGTCTGCGCGTACCAGGGCCTCAATCACCTGCTCAGCCTGGCCGCGTGGCAGAGCAGCTTCGATTGTGCCTGCGACCACCTCAACGATGGTGGCCTGTTCGTCTTCGACATCGCCACGGTCAGCCACCTGGATCAGATGGCCAGCGTCCCCCAGATAGTGCAGGAGTTCGCCGGCCATTACCTGCTGATACGGGTGCGCACGGCCGACGGGATGATATTCGACTGGCACATCGAGGTCTATGAACTCCAGCCCGATGGCCGGTACCGGCTGCTTACCCAGACCGTCGCGCTGAGATCATTTCCGCTGGCGGACATACGGGAAGCGCTGCGCGCGAGGTTTACCAGCGTGGAAATCATCAGTGCCGGCGATTCGGCCGATAAAGACCACGAGGACCGTATCTGGTTCGCGTGCACCAAGCCTGCCTGACCCGGTCATCCGCGGCAGGTGAGCCGCGGCGGCCCGAATCGGCGCACCATGGGCCGGTGAGCATGCCATCGGATCCGCGTACGCTCCTGCGCAGCCGCAGCTACCTGCAGTTGCTGGTCATCGCGGCGGTTCTCGGCGTGCCGGTCTCCGCCGCCGCCTACGGCTTCCTCGCGCTGGTCAGCGGCCTCCAGCAGGAGGTCTTCACGCACCTTCCGCATGGCCTGGGCTTCAGCTCCGAGCCGGTCTGGTGGCCGCTGCCCGTCCTGGCGGTGGGCGGCATACTGACGGGGCTGGCCATCCAGTACCTACCGGGCACCGGCGGCGCGCACCCGGCCGACGGCTTCAAGGTGCACGGCCCGCCGACGCCGGCTCAGCTGCCCGGCGTCATACTGGCGGCTCTGGCCACCCTGATCTTCGGTGCCGTGCTGGGGCCGGAGGCACCCCTTATCGCCATCGGCGGCGGGCTGGTCGTGCTGGCCATCAAAGCGGCCCGGCGGCCCGTACCTGACCAGGCCACCGCCGTCCTCGCCGCGGCGGGCAGCTTCGCCGCCATCAGCACCTTGCTGGGTTCGCCGATCATCGGCGCCTTCCTGCTGATGGAGGCATCCGGGCTGGGCGGGCCGATGCTGGGGCTGGTGCTGGTGCCCGGCCTGCTGGCCGCGGGGATCGGCACGCTCATCTTCGTCGGGCTGGACGCCTGGACCGGGCTGGGCACGTTCTCCCTGGCCATCCCCGGTCTGCCGCACTTCGGCCAGCCCACCGTGGGCGAGTTCGGGTGGGCCCTGGTCATCGGGTTGGCCGCGGCCCTGGTCGGCTCGGGAATCCGGTGGCTGGGGAAGCGGCTGCAGCCGTACTCGCAGCCGCGGCCGCCGGCGGGCGCCCTAGTGGCGGGCCTGATCGTGGCGGGACTTGCCATCGCTTTCGCGGAAGGCGCAGGGAAGAGTACTTCCGAAGTCCTATTCTCCGGACAGAGCCAGCTGGGGCCGTTGATCACGAACAGCGCCTCATACACCGTCGGGGCCCTGCTGCTGCTCCTGGTGTGCAAGAGCCTGGCTTACGGCGTGTCGCTGAGCAGCTTCCGCGGCGGGCCGGTCTTCCCGTCGTTGTTCGTGGGCGCGGTGGGCGGCATGGCCATGTCGCACCTGCCGGGCTTGCCGCTGGTCGCTGGCGTGGCCATGGGCATGGGGGCGACGTGTGCGGTGATGCTCACCCTCCCCCTCACATCGGTGATGCTGGCCACGCTCCTGCTGTACTCGGACGGCCTGGCCGTGATGCCGCTGGTCATCGTGGCGGTCGTGGTGGCCTACGTCGCCGCGGCCAGGCTCGCGCCCCCAGAGCCCGAGCCGGCCGGGCCGGCCCAGGCCGGCTCCGCTGCCACGGCCGGGCCGGCTCCGGCGCCCGGTCCCACCGTCACCCCGCGGGGGTGATGCGGCGGCATGACAGCCGCGTTCATGACCTTCTCACCTGGCTCTTGAGCTTCGGGCACCACGATCCCGGCAGCCTTTTGACGGCGGCCTGGGCCAAGCAGCGGGACGCGCTCTGGAGTCATCCGGTCCCGGCGTCACTCCGGTCGGTGGATGTCACGGGGGGTAATATCCGCAGAACCGGCCGGGTCCGCGCCATACGGGCTGATCAGCGTTATGTCGTCGATGGTGAAGGTCCGTTCCCGGCGCACGTCGCGCGTGAACGCGAACCGCCTAACGCGGCCAGCGGCGCGCTGCCGCCATCGAACCGCAGGACTCGGGCATCTTCGGGCCGGATGCGCCGGTCGAAGTCGCTCATCCCGGCCGGCTTGAGGGCTTAGTGCCTGCAGTGGGGAGCTCTGCACCGGTTGTGCTAGCAGGGAGCGCCGGGCCGGCGGCAGCGGGAGGCAGCGCGTCGTAGGCACTGCCTATCACTCCGACCTGCTCGGTGGTGTACGTCCGTTCCCGGCGTATGTCCCAGATAAAGGCGGGCCACCAGCTCACCAGCGCGCCGAGGCGGTTGCGGAAGCCGGTCAGGAAGCCGATGTGGATGAACAACCAGACGACCCAGGCGAGGAAGCCGGACAGGTGCACGCGTCGCACGGAAACGACCGCGTTGCCGCGGGACAGGTATGCGGCTGATCCCAGGTCGTGGTAGCGGAACGGCTTGGTGGGCACGTGCCCGGTGACCTCGTGCTTGATGCGTTCCCCGGCGTATATGCCGGTCTGCATGGCGACCTCGCACACACCGGGGAGCTTGTTCAGGCTCATCACGTCCCCGGTCACGAAGATCTCTGGGTGGTCGGGGATGGTGCAGTCGTCGCCGACCATGATGCGCCCGGCCCGGTCCTGCTGGGCGCCGGTGGCCGCCGCGATGGCCGCCGCGACCGGCGGCGCGGCCACCCCGGCGGTCCACAGCACGGTGCCCGCCTCATGGCGGGTCACCGTGCCGTCCGGGCCGCGGACGCTCAGCCCGGAACCGTCGATGCCGGTCCCGATCGAGTGCATGTGCTGCTCGACGCCGAGCTTGTCCAGGGTACGGGCCGCCTTGGCCGACAGTTGCGGGCCGAACGGGGCGAGCGGGGCGTCCCCGCCGTC
>Ga0187808_10000523_pt1 | contig 12044 bp, 3 predicted proteins | sample NC_wetland_sal_i_5_FD_132427 | JGI IMG/M metagenome (GOLD analysis project Ga0187808, IMG submission 132427) | Wetland sediment microbial communities from Neuse River Estuary, North Carolina, USA - ASW_3 | ecosystem: Environmental > Aquatic > Freshwater > Wetlands > Sediment | place: USA: North...
CACCATCTCCGGGCCCCGGTCCAGGCACAGCCCCACCACCGTCTCCGGCCCGGCGCCCGCCACCCGCAGGTAGCCCGCCAGCCGCGCCGCCCGCACCGCCAGCTCACGGTAGCTGACCCAGTTATCCCCGCATGCCACCGCGACGGCATCCGGCATCTGTCCGGCCCGCTCCCAGAACCAGTCTGGCACGCTGCCAGACGGCGCCTGGCAGGCGGTGTCATTCCACTCGCTCAGGACCTGCGCCCGCTCATCCCCGCCCAGCACCGGCACCTGGCGCAGCCGGGCCTGCGGGTCAGCGGCCACCGCCGCTAGCACCCGGGCGAAGCGTCCCGCGATCGCCTCGACGGTCCCGGCGTCGAACAGGTCCGCCGCCGCCATCAGCTGGCCGCGCAGCCCCGCGGGAGCGCCCCGTGCATCGCGTTCCGGTGTCAGCACCACGTTCAGGTCGATCCGCGCGGGCCGCCGGCCGGGCGGCAGCTCCGTAACCACCAGCCCGGGCAGCCGCACCACCGGGGGGGCAATATCCAGCATCGTCAGCAGCACCTGGAACAGCGGGAAGCGGGCCAGCGACCGGTCTGGCGCCAGGTCCTCGACCAGCCGCTCGAACGGGACATCCTGATGCTCCAGCGCGCCCAGCCAGTACTCCCGCACCCGTCCCAGCAGCCCGGTGAACGGCGGGTCACCGGACAGGTCAGTGCGCAGCACCAGCGTGTTGATGAAGAACCCGACCAGGTCATCAAGCGCCGCATCGGTGCGGCCCGCGGTCCCGGTCCCGAGCGGGATATCCTCACCCGCCCCCAGCCGGGACAGCAGCACTGCCACCGCGGCCTGCACCACCATGAACAACGTCACGCCCTGCGACCGGGCCAGCGCCATCAGCCTGGCGTGAGTCTGCGCCGGAACAGTGAAATCCGCTGTGCACGCACGGTGACCCGGCACGTGCGGGCGGTGGCGATCCGCGGGCAGGCTCAGCTCGGCCGACATCCCGGCCAGGGCCCGTCGCCAGTATTCCACTTGCCGGGACAGCAGACTGCCCGGATCGTCTTGCGCCCCCAGCAGCTCCCGCTGCCAGATCGCGTAGTCGGCGTACTGCACCGGCAGCGGCACCCATTCCGGCGCCCGGCCCTCCCGGCGCGTGCCGTAGGCCTGCGCCAGGTCCCGGGCGAAGATCCCCGACGACCAGCGGTCGGTCGCGATGTGGTGGATCACCACCACCAGCACATGCATCCCGGGCGCCACCGCCAGCAGCCGGGCCCGCACCGGAACCTGCGCGGCCAGGTCGAACGGCTCGGCCGCCACCCGTGCCACCGTGCCGGGCACGTCATCCTCGCCGGTTTCCATGATCTGTAGTCGCCAGCTCAGCTCATCGGTTCCCAGTACCCGCTGGTATGGCTGCCCGTCCACGACCCCGAAAGCGGTGCGCAGCACCTCGTGCCGGGCGATCACATCACCCAGCGCCGCATCCAGCGCGGCCGCGTCTAGGTCGCCCTCCAGCCGCATGACCACTGGGTTGTTATAGGTTGCGCTTGAGCCCTCCAGCTGGTCGATGAACCACAGCCGCTGCTGGGCGAATGACGATGGCACCCGGTCCGGCCGCACTCGCGGCGTCAACGGCAGCCGCGCGGAAGCGGGGGTACCCGCCCCTTCCAACCGGACCGCCAGAAGGGCCGGGGTCGGTGCCTCGAACACCGCCCGGACCCCCATCTCCGCGCCCAGCACCACCCTGACCTGGGACACCAGCCGCACCGCCAGCAGCGAATACCCGCCCAGTGCGAAAAAGTCATCATCCGGCCCGACCCGTTCCACTCCCAGCACCTCGGCGAAGGCCGCGCACAACAGTTCCTCGGCCACCGTCACGGACTCCCGGCCCGCCGCCGTCGGCGCATAGTCCGGGGCCGGCAGCGCGGCCCGGTCCAGCTTTCCGTTAGCGGCCAGCGGCAGCCCGGCCAGCACTACTACGACCGACGGCACCATGTGCCCCGGCAGCCTAGTCGCCGCATACTCGCGTACCGCCGCGGCCAGCACGGTGCCGGGATTGTCCCTGTCCCTGTCTTCGAGGCTGTCGGCGGGGACCACGTACCCGGTCAGCCGCCGGTCGCCCGTGGTGTCCTCACGAGCGATCACCGCCGCCTGCGCAACCCCCGGACATGCCGCCAGCACGGCGGCCACCTCGCCCGGCTCGACCCGGAACCCGCGGACCTTGACCTGATCGTCGGCCCGTCCGCGCACCACCAGAACCCCGTCTGGCCCCCACTTCGCTAGGTCCCCGGTCCGGTACATCCGGTACCCGCCCGACCCGAATGGGCACGCCACAAACCGCTCCGCGGTCAGAGCGGGACGCCCCAGGTACCCGCGGGCCAACTGCGACCCGGCAATGTACAGCTCCCCAGCCACCCCCGTCGGCACCGGGCACAGCCACCCATCCAGCACCAGTGCGCGCACATTCGCCCCTGGCCTCCCGGCGGCCACCACTCCCGCGGCGAGCGCGCTGGCATCAACTGGCCCTGCCGCGGCACCGATCGCGGTCTCCGTCGGCCCATAATGATTAGCCACAACCCGGTCCCCGGCCGCCGTGGCCAGCTTCGCCACCCACTCCGGATCGGCCGCCTCCCCGCCCAGCACCAGCGACCGGCCCGGCAACACACCGCGCAGCCCGCACCCGATCGCCAGCGCCGCCAGGTGCGACGGCACCGCCTTCAGGTAATCGATCCCCTGCCCGGCCAGCCACCCGGCCACCGCCGCCGGGTCTGCGACCAGCCCGCCGCCTAGGATGTGCAGTACCCCGCCGGTGGCCAGCGCGGTAAAGATCACCGTGTTCCCCAGGTCGGTCACCGGCGCCTGCAACAGCCCGTACCGCCCGCCCGGTGCCCCCCAGCCCAGCCGCGACGGCACCCACGTCACGTAATTGGCTAGCGCCCAGTGCCCGAGCCCCACCCCCTTCGGGGTCCCCGTTGATCCCGACGTGTACATCACATACGCCAGCCGACCCGCCGGGCACGAAGCTGCCGCCACCGGAAGGGCCGCCGCCACCGCCGCCGCGGTACGAGGATCACTCAGGTCCGCCACCGGGACGGTGGTCACCCCGGCGGGCAGATGCCCGCGGGTCACTACGACGGCGGCCCGGCTATCGGTCAGCATGAACGCCAGCCGGGCCGGGGGCCAGCCCGGATCCAGCGGCAAGTACGCCGCCCCGGCCAGCCAGGCTCCGAGGATCGAGATCACCATCTCCGGACCCCGCTCCAGGCACAACCCCACTACCTTCTCCGGCCTCGCCCCGGCCGCACGCAGGTACCCGCCAAGCCGAGCCGCCCGCTCCACCAGCTCCCGGTAACTGACCCACTCCCCCTCAGAGCACACCGCCACCGCATCCGGGGCCAACGCCGCCCGCTCCGCGATCAGCTCCGCCACGGACTCCACCGGGACGTCCGGCGCCACCGTGTCGTTCCCGGTGATGAGGACCTGCGCCCGCTCCGCGGCATCGAGGATGCCGACCTGCCGCAGCCGCGCATCTGGGTCGGCAACGACCGCGGCCAGCACCCGGACCAGCCGGTCCGCGATGGCCCGCGCGGTCGGCTCATCGAACAGGTCCGCCGCGGTGATCAGCTGACCGCGCAGCCCGGCGGGCAGGCTCTGCCCGCCGATGACCTCGGTCAGGTTCACGCTCAGGTCGAACCGTGCCGCGCCGACCCCGACCGGGACCACGGACGCCCACACCCCGGGCAGGTTGAAGGCTGTCGGGGCGTTGTTCTGCAGGGTCAGCACCACCTGGACCAGCGGGTGCCTGGCAAGCGACCGGTCTGGCGCCAGATCCTCGACCAACCGCTCGAACGGCAGGTCCTGATGTTCAAGCGCCCCAAGCCAGAACTCTCGCACCCGGCCTAGGAGCTCGGTGAATTCCGGATCCCCCGACACATCGGCGCGCAGCACCAGCGTGTTCACGAAGAACCCAACCAGGTCATCAAGGGCCTCATCGGTCCGCCCTGCCACCGCGGCGCCGACCGGGATGTCCTCTCCCCCGCCGAGCTTGGACAGCAGCACCGCCAGCGCCGCCTGGATCACCATGAACAACGTCACGCCATGCTCCTGGGCCAGGCCGACCAGCCCGGCGTGCACGTCCGCGGGGACAGCCAGCGGCACCTCGTGCCCGCGATAGCTCGCGGCGGCCGGGCGCGGCCGGTCCACCGGCAGGACCAGTTCCGGAGGCGCCCCGGCGAGCGCCTCCCGCCACCACGCCCCATGCCGCGACAGCAGGCTGCCGGGGTCGCCGACGGCGCCGAGCAGCTCCCGCTGCCAGAGCGCGTAGTCGGCGTACTGCACCGGCAGCCGATCCCAGCCTGGCACCCGGCCCTCCCGCCGCATGCCATACGCGTGCGACAGATCACGGGCGAAGATCCCTGCCGACCAGGCGTCCGTGGCCACATGGTGAATCACCACCACCAGCACATGCGTCCCGGGTGCCACCACCAGCAGCCGCGCCCGCACCGGAACCAGCGCGGCCAAGTCAAATGGCTCGGCCGCCGCCCTCGCCACCACGCCAGGCAGGTTCTGCTCAGCCACCTTGAAAATCTCCAGCCGCCAGCCTGCCTCATCCATCCCCAGCACCCGCTGGAAGGGCTGCCCGTCCGCCACGCCGAACACGGTGTGCAGGACCTCATGCCGGGCGATCACATCGCCCAGCGCCCGTTCCAGCGCGACGACGTCCAGGTCCCCCTCCAGGCGCACCGCTAGTGGCACGTTGTAGACCGCCGACGGGCCCTCCAACTGGTCGATGAACCACAGGCGCTGCTGGGCGAACGACAACGGCACCCGCTCCGGCCGCACCCGCGCCGCCAGCGTTAGCCGCGCCGGGCCCGCCCGGTCCAGCACCACCGCCAGTCCGGCCGGAGTCCGTGCCGCGAACACCGCCCCGACCTTGATCTCCACCTCCAGCACGACCCGGATCCGCGACACCAGCCGCACCGCCAGCAGCGAATGCCCGCCCAGGGCGAAAAAGTCATCATCCGGCCCGACCCGCTCTACCCCCAGCACCCCGGCGAACAAGCCGCACAACAGCTCCTCCGCCACGCTGGCCGGGGCCCGGCCAGCAGCCGGGTACCGCGGGGCCGGCAGCGCGGCCCTGTCCAGCTTCCCGCTGGGGGTCAGCGGCAGGCCGGTCAGCACCATCACCGCCGACGGCACCATGTATTCCGGTAGCCGGGCAGCCGCATGCTCCCGCACCCGCGCGGCCAGCGCGTCGCCTGTCCCGGCCGCATCGTCGTGATCACCAACCGGGACCACGTAGGCGGCCAGCCGCCGTTCACGGGGGACGTCCTCGCGGGCGATCACCGCTGCCTGGGCCACCCCCGGACAACCCGCCAGCACCACCTCGACCTCGCCTGGCTCGATCCGGAACCCGCGGATCTTCACCTGGTCATCGGCACGTCCGGCGAAGACCAGCTGCCCGTCCGGCGTCCACCTGGCCAGGTCCCCGGTCCGGTACATCCGTTCCCCGGCCCCGCCAAACGGGCAGGCGACGAACCGTTCCCCGGTCAGCCCGCCCCGGCCCAGGTAGCCGCGCGCTAGGCCGGCCCCGGCGATGTACAGCTCGCCAGTCACCCCGGCCGGGACCGGGCACAACCACCGGTCCAGCACGAACACCCGGGCATTAGCCACCGGGGCCCCGATCGGCGGGGCATCCGGGCCAGACTCGACCGCGGTGGTGGTGACCATCACGGTGGCCTCGGTCGGTCCGTAGGTGTTGACTAGCTCCCGGCCCGGAGCCCAGGCCGCGGCCAGCCTCGCGGTCAGCGGCTCGGCCCCTGTCAGTACCCGACTCAGCCCGGGCACCGCCGCCTGGTCCAGCACCTCCAACAGAGATGGCACTACGCTGGCGGCCATCACACCGCGCGCCGCGATCATCGCCGCCAGCTCGCTTGGCTCGGCCCGCTGCGCCCCGGAAGCGATCACCAGCCGACCGCCCGCCGCCAGCGTGACCGCCACGTCCAGCATCGAGGCATCAAAGCTGAACGAGGCAAACTGCAGAACCGCCACCCCCGGCCCGGCACCCAGCACCGGACCCACCGCCGCCACCAGGTTCGCCGCCGCGCCGTGACCGACCGCAACTCCCTTGGGCGTCCCGGTCGAGCCCGAGGTGTAGATCACGTACGCCAGCCGACCGGCCGGGACCGGCCGAGCCACCGCCCGGGCAGCCGCCGCGACCCGCGGGTCATCGAGGTCCACCACCCGCTCCGCGGCCAGCCAACCGGGCAGCCCGCCCCGGGTCACTACCAACTCGGCCCCGCTGTCAGCCACCATGAACGCCAGCCGCCGCGCCGGGTAGTCCGGGTCCAGCGGCAGGCACGCCGCCCCGGCCAGCCATGTACCCACGATCGCGGTCACCATCTCCGGGCCCCTGGCCAGGCACAGCCCCACCACCGTCTCCGGTGCCGCCCCGGCCGCCCGCAGGTACCCGCCAAGCCGCGCCGCCCGCTCCACCAGCTTCCGGTAACTAACCCAGGTGTCCCCGCAACAAACCGCCACCGCATCCGGGACCCGGGCCGCCCGCACCGCGATCAGTTCCGGCACCGCTCCTGGCGGCACTGGAGCCGCCGTGTCGTTCCAGGCCGTCAGGACCTGGGCCCGCTCAGCGGCATCTATGATCTCTGCCCGGCCTGCCAGGTCGCCAGGGGAAGCCGCTGCCAGCCAGTTCAGTACTTTCCCGAACCGGCGGACAGCGTCTCCCCCGGAAGCCGGGCCGTAAAGATCCGGATTCAGGTCGTAACAAATCTCCGGGCCGCTGTCCGTGAACGGCTCATAGACAGTTACGGTCAGGGCATCAACCGGGCGGGTAGAAAGATTACGCGCACGGGTAACCGGGCAGTCCCCGAACGACAGCCTGTAGTCGAATGACATGACATTGACGCCCATACCGCAGAAGGCATCGCCTAGTTTCAGGTCCTGGCGGATCTGTACGTCCGGGTAAAGCTTGTGGCGCAGCGAATCAACAATCGCGGTTTTTACCTCCCGGGCCAGGGACTCAACCGATGCCGTCCCGTCCACCGCCACCCGGATGGGCAGGGTATTGACGGCCAGTCCCGGCGTTGTCCGCTGCTGCTGGCCGGCCCGCAAGCTCACCTGCAAACCGATGACGATATCGTCCGCCCCGGTGATGCGGTGCAGGTAAATCGCTGCCGCAGTGACTATCAGTCCGGCCAGGCTCGTTACCAGCCGCCTGGAAGCCTGCCGCAGGGCCACCATGCCGCCGGGGCTAACGGCTTCCGTGTACCGCCGCGGCGGCAGCGACGCTATCTGCCCCTTCCGTCCGCTGACACTGGCCGGCCCGACAAATCCAGCCAGAGTGCCGAGCCAGAATTCCTTATCGCGCTGGTATTTCACCGATCCCCGGTACGAACGATAAGACTCGGACAGCACGGAGACCGACCCCGGGGAATCTCCGGCTGGCGGTTCCTGTCGTGCCAGTAGCGTCGTATAGACCTGGGCGACACGAGAAGCGACAATGAAAAAGCTAGTCCCGTCCCAGGCTATATGGTGAACATTCTCATACCACAGGAAAAGACGCGGACCGATCCGCAGGATGGCCTCCCTGAATACCGGCCCTTCCCGCAGATCGAACGGACGCCGCATATCCGCTTGCATCCATTCCTCGGCGGCGTCCTCCGGAGCTGCCTCCGCACTGAAATCGATAACATGTAGCGGCCACCCCCCTGACTTACCGACGCGCTGCCGCACGACTTCGCCGTCGTCGTCGAAGCGCAGGTGGAAGGCGTCGACCTCACCTACGACACGACGCAGGGCTACCTCAAATATCCCGGTATCCAGATCGCCACGAATTTCCAGGTACCCGGCGATATTGTAGGTTGGGCTTTCCGGATGGAGGCGCTGGTGATACCAAATACCCAACTGCCCGGCCGTCAGTTCCCACCAGGCACTCCTGGTACTTGGAGCCTCTTGGTTATCAGTCTCGAATTCAGGCATGTCAGGCACACTCCGATCGCCGGGCCAACCAACGACCAGAAATAACACACCCTCCGTTCTAACCGGAAAGTTCAACTGCGGTAATGTGGTGGTTGAACGCAACCGCCTCACATAAAATGACTTTCTTCCCAAGAAGTTTTATCAGCAAGCTGAATCGGTGCACGGCGTAGCGGTGAACTGAGGCCGGACGCCAGTGTTCTGCCTGTTTCGCGAGTGCTGATGGTGTGCCGCTCCAATATTGAGTTACGTAGCCTGAGCCGGGGTTTACGCAGCGTGCTGATACTCGTTGACCACTCCTGCCACGACGGGTTTTCGGCGGAGCGATCGCAGGTAGGCCGGGCGCAACCAGGTGCGGCGGATCTTGCTGGCCGAGAAGGTGCGCTGGCGGCGGACCCGCAGCCGGGTGGCCAGCACCGACCCGGAGTTCGCCCCCAAAGGACCCGCACCGTGGAGCTTTACGCCGCCCCGCCGCCGCGCTCCACGGTGATCTGCGCTGACGAACTGGGCCGGTGATCCCGCGCACCTTCCCGCATGACCAGGCTTTCGTCGCCTCGGTCTGCAGACCGCCACGAGCAGTCCGGTGTTACGGGTGATCAATATCTATGTGACGGCTGACGGCTGCGGCAAGGATGCCCAGGTCGCCTTCGTCGGAGCTGATGATGAGGTCGCCGCGCCGGAGGGCACCTTCGACGACGCTGGCGTCGACGATGTCGGTGGTCCGGGCCCGCCCGGCAAGAGTTCCCGTTGCCTTGGCCCTGGTGTCATCGAGAGCTTCGACTTCGCATCCGGCCAGCAGCCGGGCGAGCTGCGCCTGGCGGGGCGTGCCTCGCCAGCACTGGGCAACAACAGAGGCAGGGACGGTCGGCACGACGCGGCGCAGCAGCAGGGCACGATGACGGGCCCACATCAGGCGCTCACCCCATTCGGCGGCGATCAGCGCCCCGGAATCATAGGTGACTCCCGTCAAGCGGGCCGCCGGATGCCGGATGGCTGGGTGACCCGGGCAGCCCATTCGTCGGCGCCGGCGATCTCATCTGGGCTGAACGTGCCATGCTCGGTCTCGTACTGACTGACCGCTTCCAGTCCGGCCCGGATGATGAATTCCTTCCGCGCGGTCTGCGCGACCCAGGCACTGTAGCTCATCCCGGCGGCCTGCGCGGCAGCGGCGATCTCGGCATCGAGCTCGGGCGGGATGGATATGGAACGCTTCTTACGGATGGCCATGGCACGACGGTAGCACAGCGGTACGACAGTCAGAGTACCTTGACACGGCGCAAGCAACTCGGCGTGCGGGGTGGCCGGTACTGCGTCATACCCTTCGACCATCAACGTCACAGCAGCCCGGCTCCCGGACCCAGAGAGGCCGACGACAAGCACACTGGCGGCTCATCGCTGGCGAAGCGCCTCGCATCCGCTTCAGTGTTGATTTGGGAGTTGAGTTGGCTCTCCAGGTTGGTGATTGGGGTGCGGATCTGCCCCGCCGTATCGCAGGTCCAGGCCAGGAGCGTCCGCCGTGCTCTGACTGCGATGCGTAGCGGCCACGTCCGCGGCGCGTCGGCGCGTCGGCGTGCCGCGTGGCTGACGGGCGAACTGGCGGCCGCGCGAACATTCGTCTCCGGGGGCGGGGATGCATCCCCGTGCAACGAAAGCGGCTGGTTGCCAGGTCGGGCGCGTGGCGGCCAATGATGCGGAGGCCCCAGCGCGTCCCTCGCAGCTGCGGTGCCGGCCCAGGCGCCGTTCGCTGGGTCAGGCGATGATGCACCCGGTGCAAACGGCTGCTCCCAGATGGTCCGTGCAGCGTGACCGGCGGCAGCCCGGAGGCGGCGACCAGCTTCGCGAACAGGCGGGTCATCCGGTCCGGCCGGAACGGGGTCCCGGTCACGGCGGTGAACGCGTACCCGGTCTCGGTCCACCGGGTCTCGGCGGCGACCCGCTTGGCTGATCGTGACCAGTTGCACCTTTTTGAACCCTACAGCCAACCCCCTGTCACACACGTCCGTTGTTATTACAGTACTTCTTTTAAGCATTGACGAAAGTCGGCGCCGTTGTTACGTTCGTCTCGCCCGCCTCTTCTCACTAGATGTAGCCGTGCAGATACTCAGCCGCGCTGCCTTCATCCCGGCACAACATTCACCCAGGTAGTGGAGCTTCAATGAGGACTCTCCTCCGCTCAGCAGCCACATCGTCCCGCCGCCTACTTGTCCTGGCCTCAGTCGTCGCCGTATGCGCGCTGGGGCTGATGCCGCCGTCCGCGTCCGCGGCCGTGTCGCCGCCGCCCCAGCCGCTCAACCTGAACGACCAGTCCAACACCGACGGCACGATCACCCTCACCTGGAGCCCCACCCCGACCGCGACCAGCTACGACCTCTACCGCGGCACAACGTCCGGCGGTGAGGGGACCACGCCGATCGCCACGACCACCGGCACCACCTATACCGATTCCGGCCTGGCCGCCAATACGGGCTACTTCTACGAAGTGGCCGCGGTCAACTCGGGCGGCGAGTCGCCGCTTTCGGCGGAAGATCCCTCCCACACCACGCCGCCGACCCCGACCGGCGGTACCACGCCCGGCGTGGTCTCGGGTAACTCACTCGTCTTCTACGCCGAGGACGCCCAGCTCAACGGGTTCCAGTGGTTCGAGGCGCTGACCGGCTGGTTCCCGCAGGTGCTCGGCTCCTCGGGCGCGGACGAGCCCGGTCAGGTGGCCGTCGACATGGCCTACGCGCCGACCGCCACGCTGACGTTCAACGACGTCGTCGAGCCGACCGCCGGCCTGTACACGATCGACTGGCGGTACGCCTTCGCGTCCGGGCTCTTCCCGGGCGTCACCAACCGGCAGATGGGGGTCATGGTCAACGGCACGGTCGTCACCACCACCGAGCGCTTCCCGATCACCGGTAGCTTCGAGACCTACGAGGATTCGACCATCCAGGTACACCTGAACGCGGGGACGAACTCCATCCAGATGTTCGCCGTCGATGACCACGGAGTCTCCCGCGTCGACGAGATGACCGTCACCCCGGCGACCGCCTCAGTCCCGAGCGACCCGACGAACCTGACCTCCACCTCGGGGACCGGGTCCGTCACGCTGCACTGGACGGCCAGCAGCAGCGGGTCGCCGACCTCGTACAGCATCTACCGCGGCACCCAGTCCGACGGCGAGGCCACCACCGCGGTCGGTACCGTCAGCGGTACGAGCACCTCGTTCACCGACACCGGCCTGACGAACGACTCCTCGTACTTCTACATGGTCGCGGCCAACAATGCCACGGGCGTGTCGCCGGACTCCAACGAGATCATCGCGACACCCGGTGTCAACCTCCCCAGCGGGACGAACCTGGCCCTCAACGCGCCCACGTACGCGTCCTCGATACAGGGCTCCGGTTACCCGGCCACAGACGCGACGGACGGCAGCTTCAACACCCGCTGGTCCAGCGCGTACTCGGACCCGCAGTGGCTGCTGGTCGACCTCGGCGCGACGCACACCATCAGCCAGGTCGTGCTGGCCTGGGAATCGGCCTACGCCACAGCCTTCCAGATCCAGGTCTCGAATGACGCCGAGAACTGGACCACGATCTACTCGACAACGACAGGGACCGGCGGCACGCAGACGCTCTCGGTCAGCGGCAGCGGCCGGTACATCCGGATGTACGGCACGGCCCGCGCCACCGGGTACGGATACAGCCTGTGGGAGTTCCAGGTGTTCGGCAGCGGCGGCGGCAGCACCGGGAACACCGTCACGGTCACCACCCCGCCCAGCCAGACCTCCACCGTGGGCACCGCGGCCAGCCTGCAGGTCAGCGCGAGTGACTCGGCGTCCGGGCAGACGCTCACCTACAGCGCCACCGGGCTGCCGGCCGGGCTGTCCATCAACTCCTCGACCGGGCTGATCTCCGGGACCCCGACAGCGGCGGGCACATCGACGGTCACCGTGACCGCCACCGACACCACCGGCGCATCCGGGTCGGCCACCTTCACCTGGACGGTGGGTTCCGGTGCCGGTTCTGGCGGCGTGGATATCTCCGCTGGCGGTCCGGCGGCCGCGCCGTTCGTGGCCGATGAGGACTTCA
>Ga0187808_10000525_pt1 | contig 12016 bp, 11 predicted proteins | sample NC_wetland_sal_i_5_FD_132427 | JGI IMG/M metagenome (GOLD analysis project Ga0187808, IMG submission 132427) | Wetland sediment microbial communities from Neuse River Estuary, North Carolina, USA - ASW_3 | ecosystem: Environmental > Aquatic > Freshwater > Wetlands > Sediment | place: USA: North...
CGAAGCCGTCAAGGTAGGCGCCCTGCTCGGTCCACGTCAGGGCCGTCCCCCCGACGGTCGCGGCGAACTCGATGGTGGCGACGGAGACGGAGATGCGCGCGTCGTTGGCGTACATCTCGTAGCTGTAGATGATCCGCTGGTCCGGGACGATGTCGTAATAGCGGGCGTCGTACCGGAAGGTCATGTCCTGCATGCCGACACCGAAGCGTTCGTGCCCGCCGATCCTGAAGTCGAACTCCGACTCGCCGGCGTTCGGGCCAGGTTCGCTCAGGTCGGGCGTGTCGCCCCAGGCGTCTTTGGCCTCCTTCGAGGCAAAGGCGGCGAACACGCGGGACACGGACGCCGGGTAGGTGCGCTCGATCGCGAACGTGTCGTGGATGACGGCCTGCTCGGTCATGGGTTCTCCTCGTGGTTCGGGGCGGTCTCGGCCAGGTACTGGCCGAGACGGTCAAGTTGCCGCTCAACGAAGGTCCGCCGCTCGGAGATCCAGCCTTCGGCCGATCGCAGGGTCACCGAGTTAAGGCTGCACGTGCGGATGCGGCCGAGCTTCTGCGTCCGGACGAGACCGCTGGCCTCCAGGATCTGCACGTGCTGCACGACCGCGGCGAGCGACATGGGCAGCGGCCTGCCGAGCTCGCTGACCGAGGCCGGCCCCCGGCTGAGCCGCTCCAGCATGAGCCTTCGCCCGGGATCGGCCAGCGCGTGGAACACGCGATCGAGATCGGCCGCATCGTTAAGCACATGCTTGAGTATTCCCGGTCACGACCTAATAGTCAAGTGTCTGCTTCAGTATGGCTACGCCCCATGGCCAGGGCCGCCGCGGCGCCGACGAGCGCCGCAGCGCCGGCGGATCCGGCGACCAGCCACCGGCCCGTGCGCGGTAGCCGACGCCACGACGACAGGCTGGCCACCACGTCCAGGGCGTCGGACAGGGCTCCGGCGGCGATCCATGCACTCGCCGATCCAGGTTCGGCTGGTGTGCGGCGCAGGGCCGTGAGCGCGCCGACCCCCAGGGCGACGTCACGCGCTCCCAGCGCGCGCCCGAACACCTGTGCGGCCAGGTCATCGGCTGCCGCACCCACCCAGGGCCGGGACGGTACGGACGGCAGGGCCAGGGCGGTCAGGCCGATCGCTACACGCCCGGCCGCCACGGCCGTCGCGCCGTACCGCGCCAGCGTCGCGACATCAATCTCAGAAGAGTCCACGGCGCGGATCGTAGCCCAGGCGACGTCACCGTGCGGACGGGGCCACCCGGTCGGCCAGGAACGAGGTCATCGCCGACTCCGACCGCCTCGCGCAGCTTGACCTGGCGGTGCTCGGCTAAGCCGGGGGCCGGCTCCGCGCCGTTACGGGCGACGGCGGTCGGTGGCACTGGCCGCGTTCGCGATGATCACGGCGAACGGCGGGATCACCAGCGCGACGGCCGAGACGGCGACCGCCGCAGTCACCGAGTACCGGTCCAGGACCGCCCAGGACAGGACGAACAAGCCGATGCAGATGCTCATGAGCACGAAGTACAGGCGCTTATCGCCGCGAGACGGCTGCGGCCCCGCCGGTCCGTCCGGGCCCAGTCGGTCCGGGCCCGGTCCGTCCGGACCTGCTCCATTGCTTGCCACGCGCGTCCGCCCATCCGACAAAAGATAACGTTTCGATAACATCTTACCTCTAACGGGTTTCGGCCACATTGCCATCGGTAGCTGAGTAAGCGCTTAACCAGAGCAACCGCTTACTCGCCGACGCACAGAGGACGTGAGCATGGCCGACCGGTTGACGATTTATGAAGTCGCCAGGCGCAGCGGCGTATCGACCGCCACGGTGTCGAGGGTCATGGCCGACGGCAAGGGCTTCTCGGCGGCCACCAGGGAGCGGGTCCGGGCCACGGCCGCCGAGCTGGGCTGGGTGCCGAGCGGAACGGCCCGCGGCCTGGCGTCGCGGCGGAACGGGATCGTCGGCCTGCTGTTCCCCGACCTCGGCAACTCCGGAGAGCTGGCGGAGGAGTCACCACTGTACGTGGACCAGGTGATCCGCGGCGCGGAGCGGGCGGCGACCTCCGCCGCTCATGCGGTCCTGATCGCGGCCACCCACACCACAGCGGGCCGCGAACTGGCGTTCATGGTGGCGGGGAAGGTCGACGGCCTGGTGATCATGGCGCGCTGCCTTTCCGAGCCGGACATCGCGGTCCTCTCCAACAGCCTGCCGGTCGTCGTGCTGGCCAACCGCTACTCCGGCGACGGGCCCGACTTCGTCGGCGCCGATAACCGCAGTGGCTCCAGGGCTATCACCACGCACCTGATCCACGTCCACGCCCACACCGACCTGGCGTTCTTGGCCGGGCCGGCCGACTCGCCGGACTCCGGCGAGCGCTTTGCGGGTTTCTGCGAGGCGCTTGACGAGGCTGACCTGCCCGTCCCGGACGCCCCGATCGCCAGCGGTGGGTTTACCGAGACCGGCGGCGGGGCGGCCGTGGCGGCGCTGATCGCCGAGGGGCCCAGGCCCCGGGCGATCGTGTGCGGCAACGACGAGATGGCCATCGGCGCGCTGAGAGTGCTGCGGGCCGCCAAGCTGCGCGTGCCGGCGGACCTTGCAGTGACCGGGTTCGACGACATCGGCGTCGCCCAGCACGTGCGCCCCGCCCTCACCACCGTCCGCCAGCCGATGCGCGCACTCGGCGAGGAGGCGGTCCGGATCCTGCTCGACCGAATCCACAACAGGGCCACGCCGCGGGCCTCGGTCGTCCTGCCGACCGAGCTCGTGATCCGCCGCAGTTGCGGTTGCCGCGTGAGGCCGACTTCCGCCGAGGGCGGAACCCGAAGATGAGGAGAACCACCATGAACCTGAGATCGCTCGCGGCCTGCGCGTGTGCCGCGGCCCTGCTCGCGGCCGGCGCCAGCGCGTGCTCGTCGCACTCGGCCGGCACCGGCACCAGCACCAGCACCAGCACCAGCAGCGAGGGCGGCACCCTGACCATCCAGGGCGACTCCGGCAACCCGACGCTGGTCGAGAACTTCAACCCGTTCCAGCCCAGCACCGAGCTGCACGGCACGTACCTGATCTACGCGCCGCTGGAGACCGTCAGCTCGATCAACGGCAGCTACACGCCGTTCCTGGCCACCGGGTATAAGTTCACTAGCCCCACGACGCTGGTGTACACGATCCGATCGGGGGTCAAGTGGAGCGACGGCACCGCGTTCACCCCGGCCGACGTGGTCTTCACGTTCAACCTGCTGAAGAAGTACGCGGCGCTGGACGCCAACGGGGTCTGGTCACAGATCGGCGCGGTATCCGCATCGGGCAACGACGTCACGTTCACCTTCAAGGCGCCCAACGTCCCGTTCGCGGCGACGATCGCGCAGACCCCGATCGTGCCCGAGCACGTCTGGTCGTCGATCTCCAACCCGGTCACCTTCACCAACACGCACCCGGTGGGCACCGGGCCTTACACCCTCAAGACCTTCGCACCGACCCAGTACACGCTGACCAAGAACGCGCTGTACTGGGACGCGTCGAAGATCGCGCCGACCTCGGTCGTGTTCCCCGCCCAGGCGACCAGCCAGAGCACCAACCAGCTCGAAGTAAGCGAGGGCCAGTTCGACTGGTCTTACACGTATCTGCCCGACGTCAAGGCGACCTACGTGGACCGCGACCCGTCCACCAACCAGTACTGGTTCCCGCCCGGCGGGACCATCGGCCTGTTCCTCAACCTGACCCAGGCGCCGTACAACAACGTCAACTTCCGCCAGGGCATCTCGCTGGCGCTCAACCGCGCCACGATCGCGCAGAAGGCGGTCAACGGCTACATGAAGCCGGCCAGCACGAGCGGGATCATCCTGCCGAACGAACAACAGTGGCTCGACCCGAGCCTGCCGGGCCAGGGCGTGGTCAGCCAGAACCATGGCGCCGCCATGGCCGCGTTCGCCAGGGCCGGTTACACCTCCCAAGGCGGCAAGCTGATGGGGCCGAACGGCCAGGCCACGATGACCATCGTGCTGCCGAACAGCTTCACCGACTGGGCCGCGGCGGCCACCGAGATCAGCAGCGAGCTCGGGCAGATCGGCATCAAGGTCAACCTGGACGAGCCGCAGTACGCGCAGTACGCGCAGACCACGCAGGCCGGGACGTTCAACGCCGCCATCGGCGGCTTCGGCGGCACCGGCATCCCGTTCAACGACTACAACCTGACGCTGAACAGCGCTTACGCCGCTCCAGTGCACACGCCCACGGTGAACAACTTCGAGCGGTTCAACAACGCCGGGGTCAACCGGGCGCTGGCCACGCTGGCCGCGGCCACCAACCCGTCCGCGCAGCAGCAGGCCACCGACCGCCTCGAGACGATGATGTACCAGACCGTCCCGGTCGTCCTGCTGTACTACGGCGGCAGCTGGGGCCTGTTCTCCACCAAGCACTTCACCGGCTGGCCGTCGGCCAGCGACCCCTACACCCTGCCGACCAACTACAACTACTCGCTGCTGACGGTCGTGACCCACCTGGTCAAGGCCTGAGGCACGGCAGGGTGAATAGGAGCGCACGGTGCGGTACATCCTGCGCAAGGTGACGCTGTTCATCGTCACGCTGTGGGCGGCGATCACCCTGAACTTCATCCTGCCGCGGCTGATGCCCGGCTCACCGGTCGACGCGGCGCTCGGCAAGCTCGCGTCGGCCGGGGTGCCGATCACCAACGCGGAAAAGGCGGCCGTCGAGGCCCAGCTCGGCGCGCCGCACACGAGCATCTTCGTCCAGTACGGGGACTACCTGCGAAACATCGCGACGCTGCGGTTCGGCACGTCGTTCTCGTTCCCCAGCCAGACGGTCGCGCTGACCATCGGCAAGGCCCTGCCCTGGACGGTGGTGCTGGTCGGCGCGACGACGGTCTTCGCGTTCGTCATCGGGACCCTCCTCGGGGTCTACGCCGGGTGGCACCGCGGCAGGTTCGCCGACTCGTCGGTGACGATCGGGGCCACCTTCTTCGGCGCGTTCCCGCCGTTCTGGCTCGGCCTGCTGCTGCTGTACTGGCTGGCGTTCAAGTTCGGCTGGTTCCCGCTCAAGGGCGGCTACTCCCCCGGCACGACGCCGAACTGGAGCCTGTCGTTCCTGGGTGACGCGCTGGACCACAGCGTGCTGCCCGCGCTGACGCTGGCTATCACGACGCTGTCGGGCTGGGTGTTCGGCATGCGCAACAACATGATCAACACCCTGGGCGAGGACTACGTGACCTTCGCCGAGGCCAACGGCCTGCGCTCGCGGACGGTCGCGCTGCTGTACGCGGCGCGCAACGCGCTGCTGCCCAACGTCACGGCGTTCGGGCTGATGCTGGGCGCGGTCGTCGGCGGGTCGGTCCTGGTGGAGGGCATCTACAGCTACCCGGGCGTCGGCAACCTGCTCTACCTCGCCGTCACCAACCACGACTATCCGCTCATGCAGGCGCTGCTGCTGGTCTTCACCCTCAGCATGCTGGTCGCGATCTTCGTCGTCGACCTGCTCTACCCGCGCCTCGACCCGCGAGTCCGGAGTGCGACATGACCATCATCACCTCGGTGCCGCCCCCGCAGGCTCCGGGCACTGCTGGCGAGGTACGGATCGGCGCCGCGAGCGCGGTACCCGGACCGCTGCGCTTCATCGGGCGGGCGCTGCGCACCCTGTGGAGCAACGGCAAGGCGCGGACCGGAATGATCATCCTCGGCCTGATCGTCCTGGCGGCGATCTTCGCCCCGCTGATCGCGCCGCATTCGCCCACGGCGACCAACTTCCAGCCGTACCTGGGCCCGAGCGCGACCAACTTGCTCGGCACGACGGGCAACGGCCAGGACGTGTTCTCGCAGCTCATCTTCGGCGCGCGGGTCTCGCTGATCGTCGGCGTGTGCGCCGGGGCGCTGGCCACCCTGGTGGCGGTGACGATCGGCCTGATCTCGGGCTACCGGCCCGGCGTGATCGACGAGGTGCTCAGCTTCGTCACCAACCTCGCGCTGGTGATCCCCGCGCTGCCGCTGATGATCATCCTGGCGGCTTACCTGCAGGGCCGTTCGGTGTGGACGATCGTGCTGGTCGTCGCGTTCACCAGCTGGGCCACCGGCGCCCGGGTGATCCGCAGCCAGACCAAGACGCTGCGCACGCGCGACTTCGTCACGTCGGCGGTGTTCTCCGGCGAGCGGCTCCCCCGGATCGTGTTCCGCGACATCCTGCCGAACATGACGTCCCTGGTCGCGGCCAGCTTCCTGGCCGCGGCCACCGCCGCGGTCCTGGCCGAGGCCAGCCTGGAGTTCCTCGGCCTGGGCAACCCGTCCACGGTCAGCTGGGGCACCATCTTGTTCGCCGCCCAGCAGCAGAACGCGCTGCTCACCGGGCAGTGGCTGATGGTTTTCGCGCCCGGCCTGGCCATCGTCTTGCTGATGGTGTCGTTCACGCTGATCAACTTCGGCGTCGACGCGCTGTCCAACCCACGGCTGCGGGAGAAGTGATGGCCCTACTGGAAGCGCGCGGCGTCAACGTCGTCTACTCACCGGCCCGCGGCCAGCGGATCTGGTCGGTGCGTGACGTGGACCTCACCATCGCCCACGGCGAGTTCGTCGGGCTGGTCGGCGAGTCCGGATGCGGCAAGTCGACCCTCGGCTTCGCCCTGACCCGGATGCTGCGCCCGCCGGCCCACCTGTCGGGCGGCGTCATCCGCTTCGACGGCACCGACGTCGCCAGCCTGACCGGCGAGCGGCTGCGCCGGGCGCGGCGCGACGGGTTCGCGCTGGTCCTGCAGAGCGGCATGAACGCGCTGAATCCGGTCCGGACCATCGCGCACCACTTCGGCGACGTCCTGTTGGCGAACGCGCGGCCGGGTGATGAGTTGTCGGGCGACCGCATCTGGCGGCGGGCCGCGGAGTTGCTGGAGGCCGTGCGCCTCGAGCCGGCGGTGCTGAGCCGCTACCCGCACGAACTGTCGGGCGGGATGCGGCAGCGGGTCTCGATCGCGCTGGCGCTGTCCCTGCAGCCGCGGCTGATCGTCTTCGACGAGCCGACCACGGCGCTGGACGTGATCGTCCAGCAGGCGGTGATGGACACGATCAAGGACTTGCAGCGGGAACGCGGCTTCTCCGCCATCTTGATCAGCCACGACCTCGGCGTCGTGCTCGAGGCCACGGACCGGGTCATGGTCATGTACGCGGGCCGGATCGTCGAGGACCAGCCGTCTCGGGTCATGGCCCACGGGCTGCACCACCCCTACACCGAGGCGCTGCTGAACTGCTACGGCGACCCGCGCGCCGAGGTCGTCCAGCTCGGCGGGATCCCCGGGACCCCGCCGGACCTGTCGGTGCCGAACACCGGATGCTCGTTCGCGCCGCGCTGCCCGCTCACCGAGGACATCTGCCGCACCCAGGATCCCCCGCTGCTCTCGCTGGCGCCGGGCTGGGCCGCGTGTCACGTGCGGGCCCGCGCGGCGCACGTCGAAGAGGAGGTCGGCAGTGTCCGCTAGCGATGTCCCTGCGCTGACCGTCAGCGGCGTGTCGAAGGTATTCCACGTCCGCGGGCGCGGGCGCCGGACGGTTACCGCGGTCGACGACGTGTCCTTCACGGTCGCCCCGGGCACGGCCGTGGGCCTGGTCGGGGCCAGCGGCAGCGGCAAGAGCACGCTCGCCAAGATGATCACCGGCTCGGAGCGGCCGACGTCCGGGGAGATCACGTTCGGCGACACCTCGGTCGGAAAGCTGCATGCGGGCGGCCTGCGCCAGCTTCACCGCCGGGTGCAGATGGTGTTCCAGGACCCGTACGGCGCGCTCAACCCGCTGCACACCGTGGAGTACACGGTGATGCGCCCGGGCCAGAACTTCCTCGGCATGTCCCACGCGCAGGCCAGGGGCCGGGTCGCCGAACTGCTCGAGACGGTGGGCCTGGTCCCGGCCGCCCAGTACGCGGCCAAGCTCCCCCACCAGCTCTCCGGCGGCCAGCGTCAGCGCGTGCTCATCGCGCGCGCACTCGGCAGCGACCCCGACCTGATCGTGGCCGACGAGCCCGTCTCGATGCTCGACGTCTCGCTGCGGGCCGGGGTGCTCAAGCTGCTGGCCGAGCTGCGCCGGACGCGCGGGCTGAGCCTGCTCTACATCACCCACGACTTGCTGTCCGCGCGCCTGATCACCGACGAGATCCTCGTGCTGAACCAGGGGCGGGTCGTCGAGCGCGGCCAGACCAAGCAGGTCCTGCAGCACCCGACGGACAAGTACACGATCCAGCTGCTGAACGCCGTGGCGAACCCCTTCGCGGCGAATGGATCAGAGCAGAACAGATCAGAGCAGAGCAGAAAGGGTGCGGGGGGTTCGATAACAGGCAATGGTGCGGGGGGCCCGACAACAGGCAGGAGTACGACATGATCTCCTCGTGGCGGCACGCATTGTCGAAGCGCTGGCTGGCCGGCGCGGCGGTCGGCATCGCGGTGATCATCGCCGGGCTGCTGGCTCCTGCGCAGCCGGCTCACGCCGGCGGCGCGGACGGCGCGCCGGTGGCGAATTACGGCGGGCTCAGCCCGGCGCAGCGGGCCAACCTGCAGTCCATCGCCACTGACACCTGGAAGTTCTACGACGTGGACGTCGACTCGGCGACCAACCTGCCGATGGACAACATCACCTTCGCGGGCGGTTCGGCCACCCCGACGTCGTACGGCAGGTACACATCGGCGGCCAACATCGGGGTGTACCTGTGGGCGGTCGTCTCGGCCAGGGACCTCGGCCTGATCAGCGAGGGGCAGGCGCGGGCCAGGGTCGAGGCCACCCTGACCGAGGTGTCGCAACTGCAACGATACGACGGCTTCCTGTACCAGTGGTACGACACGACCAACGGCGACGTGCTGTCCAACCCCGGCCAGCCGGACTGCGCCGCCGGCGCGGCCCCGGCGTACACCAACTGCTTCTTCGTCTCCAACGTCGATAACGGGTGGTACGCCTCGGGGCTCATCATCGTGCGGGAGGCCATGCCGGAGATGGCGCACCTCGCGGACAGCCTGATGGCACCGATGAACTTCGGGATCTTCTACGACAACCGGGCCGAGACGCACTGCAACGTCAACCCGGCCATCGCGGGGAACCAGCCGACCGGGCAGATGTTCGGCGGGTACTACGTCGGAAACCCGCCGTACACCGGCGACGACTGGACGCACTACTACCACAACGGCGCGTTCTACAGCGACCCGCGGATCTCCGCCTACATCGGGATGGGCCTGCGCCAGATGCCGGGCAACGTGTGGTGGCGCAGCTGGCGCGAACTGCCGCCGCCTGCCCCGTTCTCCGACTGCCAGTCCAGCGACCCCGACTTCTCCTGGCAGGGGCAGTGGCCGATGGGCGGCTCCTGGCAGACCTACACCGACCCGCAGTCCGGTCGGCAGTTCACGGTCTGGGAGGGGCATTACACCTACCCGGGCAGCAACCTGACCTTCATTCCCACCTATTCGGGCGGGATGTTCGAGGCCATGATGCCGAACATCGTCGTGCCCGAGACCAGCTGGGGCCCGAACAGCTTCGGCGCCGCCGACGCCCAAACCGTGCGGGTGCAGATCAAGTACGCGACCCAGCAGCTGGGATACCAGGTCTGGGGCATGTCGCCGTCCAGCACGGCGGATGACACCGGCGATTACAACGGGTACGGCGTGGAGGGCCTGGCCTTCCCGTACTACGGGACCGGGGCCACCGCCAGCAACCCGAACGAAGGGCTATCGCAATGCCACGGCTGCGCCACCGAGGACGTCGTGACCCCGCATGCGTCGTTCATCGCGCTGGACGTCGCGCCGCAGCAGGCCTACGACAACATCCAGGAGCTGCGTACGCTGTACCCCGGCATCTACGGCCCTGTCGGCTTCTTCGACGCGGTCAACCCCACTACCGGGGCGGTCGGTCACCGCGACCTCGTGCTCGACCAGTCGATGATCATGGCCTCGCTAGACAACGCGCTCGACAACCGCGCGATCCAGCGCGATTTCGCCAGCGATCCGGTCTCCTGGGCCGCTCGCGAGTACCTGTCCCTCGAGAACTTCAACCTCGGGGACTGACCGCGGACCGGGGGGGAACCAACGGCCGTTCGGGATAAATAGGAGGAATTTATGGGGGCGCGCGCCGACTGGGAGCGTCGCATCGGACGACGGGGGTTGCCCGGGCGCGATGCCCGCGCGGGCCGCCTGCCGCGGCCGGGCGGCCTGCGCGCGGAGGCGGGCCGGGGGCACGTCACGCTGGACTGGGATCCGGTGCCCGGGGTGGCCGGGTACCTCGTCTACTACGCCGACCGGTCCGGCGGCCCGTTCGAGCCGCTGGATCACGGCGGCGGGGACGTGCTCGCCGTCCCGGCCGGGCCCTATGCCGATACGTCGGGCGAGGCGGGCCGGGTCAGGTACTACGCGGTGGCGGCGGTGGCCGACGGGGAGTCCGCCGGGCCGATGTCGGCGCCGGCCGCGGCGGCACCGGGCTCGGCACCGGGCTCGGGATCCGGCACGGTGCGGATCGACGTGGGTGAGGTTGCTGTTGGGGGGCTGGACCGGCCGTGGGAACCGATGATCGGCTCGGAGCACCTCAGCTACCTGCTGCGGGAGGACCGCACCGGCGGCCGGGTGATCGGCGCCGAACTCCGGGAGGCGCTGCGGATCGCCCGTGACGAGTTCGGCGTGCGGGCCGTCCGCGCGCACGGCATCCTGTGCGACGACCTCGGCGTGTACACCGAATCGCTCGGCCGTCCGGTCTGCTCCTTCGAGGGGGTGGACCGGGTGTACGACCGCTTGATGGAGGCCGGCCTGCGGCCCGTCGTCGAGCTGTCCTTCATGCCCGCGGCCCTGGCCCGGGACCCGAGCAAGACCGTGTTCAACTACGAGGGGATCATCTCCCCGCCGCGGAGCTTGAGCCGCTGGAGGGACCTGATCCGGTCTTTGGCCGAGCACCTGCTCGAGCGGTACGGCGAGGATGAGGTCACGCGCCACTGGGCGTTCGAGGTGTGGAACGAGCCGAACATCGGGGTGTTCTGGTCCGGCACGCCCGAGGAGTACTTCCGGCTGTACGACGCCTCCGCCGGCGCGGTCAAGTCCGTCCACCCGGTGCTGCGCGTCGGCGGGCCTTCCTCGGCGGCGGCGGGCTGGGTCCGGCAGCTACTCGCGCACGTGGGCGGCTCCGGCGCGCCGCTCGATTTCGTGTCCACCCACGTGTACGGGAACGTGCCGCTGGACCTGCGGCCCGCGCTCGCGGCGGCGGGCCGGGAGGGCACGCCGATCTGGTGGACCGAGTGGGGGACGACCCCGAACCATTTCAACCGCGTCGGTGACACCGTGTTCGCCGCGGCCTTCCTGCTGCGGGGCATGGCGTCCGCGCTCGGCCGGGTCGGGGCGCTGTCGCACTGGGTCGCGTCCGACCACTTCGAGGAGCTCGGGCCGCCGCAGGAGCTGTTCCACGGGGGGTTCGGGCTGCTGTCGGTGGGGAACCTGCGCAAGCCCCGGTTCTGGGCGCTCGCGCTGCTGGCCCGGCTCGGGCCGCACCGGTTGGCGGTGGACGTTCGCGGGGATGGGGCCTTGGGGCTCGTGGACGCGCTGGCGGCCCGCCACGACGACGGGCGCATCGGGGTCCTGGCCTGGAACGGCACGCTGGACCAGGGGAAGGTCTTTGGTGATCCTGCCTTGGATCGCGCGGTGCGGCTGCGCGTGTCGGTCCCGGCTTTGCCCTCGTACACGGTGCGGCACTACCGGATCGACGCCGGGCACTCCAACATCGTCCCGGTCTGGGAGTCGGTTCGCGACGGGGCCGCCTGGCCAGGTGAGGCCCAATGGCCGGTGCTGCATTCGGCGAACCGGCTCGAGGAGCTGGCCCCGCCATCACGGGTCGAGGCGGCGGGCGGGGTCGTGGAGCTGGCCTTCTCGTTGCCGATGCCGGGGATTTCGTACGTGGAGATGGTTCCGTAGCCCTGGTTGAGCGTGTGTACCGCCCCAGGTCGTTAAGGATGGGGTGCGAGCGGGTGGTGAGGCCAGTGCGAGCGGTGGTGCGCAGGGCCTCGGGCCCCTCGACAAGATGGGGGAGGA
>Ga0187808_10000526_pt1 | contig 12008 bp, 10 predicted proteins | sample NC_wetland_sal_i_5_FD_132427 | JGI IMG/M metagenome (GOLD analysis project Ga0187808, IMG submission 132427) | Wetland sediment microbial communities from Neuse River Estuary, North Carolina, USA - ASW_3 | ecosystem: Environmental > Aquatic > Freshwater > Wetlands > Sediment | place: USA: North...
CATCGGCTTGACTGCGCCGATGCCGGCGTCGGCCAGGTCCTTGCCGGTGTACACGGCGACCACCCCGTCGGCGTCCGCCGCCGCGCTCGTGTCGATGCCGTTGATCCGCGCGTGCGCCACCGTCGACCGGACGAAATGCACGTAACGGGCGCCGGCCAGCCGCTCGTCCTGAAGGTCCTCGGTGTACACGGCCCCCGTGGTGAGGAAGCCTGGATCTTCGGTCCGCAGGACCCGGGTCCCTAGTATGCTCACGCCCTCTTAGCTCCTCTGCAGCCCTCGCGAGCTTGGGTGATCTTCTCGAACGATACTTTCCTGGACAGGGTCCCACGGTCAAACCGGAGCGCGGCGCCCGCCCGGAGCCCCCTTGGGAGCACCCCTGCGGAGCACCGCGCGGTCGGCTGCTTGCGCGGAGTTGTCAGCCTGTCATTCGCCTGGTCTGGAACTGCTCGAACTCCTCGGCCATCAACTGCTGGGCGGTCTCGAGCGTAAGGCCAAGCGAGGCGAACGCCTCGGCGGCCGGGCCGCCCGCCTGGAGTACGCCTAGCAGCAGGTGCTCGGTTCCGATGTAGTTGTGGCCGAGCCGGAGGGCCGACTTCAGCGTGGCCTTCAGCACGGCCTTTCCTGTCTCGTCGAAGGCCAGTTCGCTCAGCGTGTCGGCCGTCACATTCGGGAGGGGCGTCGCGGGGCCGGCACGAAGGGCGGAGTAGACCTGTTCGGCGGTCAGGCCCGCTCTGGTGATCACCTTGGCGGCGATGCCTTCCGGTTCGACGAGTTCGGCCGCTCCCAGGTGGGCGGCACCGATCAGCGGATCAGAGGGTGGCGAGGCGATACCGCCGGCGGCGGCTAGGACGTTCCTGGCGCGCTGGGTGAACCGGGAGAACACGGCGCCCTCGGGGGAGAGGTCGGTGAGCTTGCCGGGCACGAAGCGCTTCTGCGCGGCCTGCTTGGAGACGCCCATGGCGCCGCCGATCTGGCTCCAGGACGCGCCCGACCGGCGCGCCTGGTCCACGAAGTAGCCGAGCAGCGTGTCGGACTGCTCGTCGAGGCGGGCGGACACGGTGAACGCGTCGGACACGCGCTCCAGGGGTTCGCCGTCCGGGTGCAGGGCGTTCACGTATGCGATGAGGTTGTCCAGCGGGACAGGGAATTCGGCCATGCGTCAACCTTACATTGACGGCCATTCAACCGTCAACTCGAAGTTGACGGTCATGCCTGCGGTCGCGTCGATGAATGGGCCATCCATCTTGATATCACCAGCTGGATGGGCCATTCATCTGGTGGAGCGGGCATGCTCGAGACCGGAGCAAGGCGGGGGCACATCGACGCTGGCATATCGCAACGTCATAGCGAGGGCGAAAACCGTACACTGCTGGCGTGGCCAACGGTGATTCCGAGCGCGGCGAGTTCGACTCCGCCGAGCCCGAACCTCAGCTCGAAGACCGGTTCGAGCTCGGTACTGACGGCCCGTCGGTGATCCTGGCCGGCGTCGACGAATCGGTGACGGCCCTGCGGGCCGGCGCCTACGCGGCGGGGCTGGCCCGGCGGCAGCATGCCAGGCTCATCGTCGTCTACGTCGCGCCGACGCCGTACGTCGTGGGCGCCAGCGCCGCCGCCGCGGGCGTGGTCGCCGCGGAGCTGGAGGCACACCAGCAGATCGCCGCTGAGCTTCGCGCCCAGGTCGAGGAGGCTACGCGCGACCGCGGCATCTCGATCACGTTCCGCGAAGCCGACGGAGACCCCTACACGGAGCTCCGGCGCATCGCGGACGAGGTGCGCGCCGACGCGATCGTGGTCGGCGCCTCGATGAAGGCCGGGCACAAGCTCGTCGGGTCGCTGGCCATCCGGCTGGTCAGGGCGGGCAAATGGCCGGTGACGGTAGTCCCGTGACGGAGGACCGCAGTCGTCGGCTGGTGCTGCTGCGGCACGCCAAGTCGGACTGGCCGGACGTCGCCGACCACGAGCGCCCGCTCGCCAAGCGCGGCAGACGGGACGCGCCGCTGGCCGGCCGGTGGCTGGGCCGCTCCGGGTACGTGCCGGACGCCGTGGTGTGCTCGACGGCGCGCCGGGCGCGCCAGACCTGGGAACTGGCGTCGGCCGGCCTCGCGGCGGCGGCCGATGGCGCGGCCCCGCCGGTGCGGTACGAGCCGCGGGTCTACGAGGCGACGGTGCTCGGGCTGCTGATGCTGGTGCGCGAGTTCCCCGATGACGAGCGGACGGTGCTGATCGTGGGGCACAACCCCGGACTGGCCGAGCTGGCCGTCGGCCTCGCCTCGCCGCCGCCCGAGCCGCCTTCCGCGTTTCCTACCTCGGCGATCGCGGTGCTCGGCCTCGCGGGGGACTGGGCATCGGCGGGACCGGACGAGGCACGGCTGCTGGCCTTCGCCGTCCCCGCCGACATGCGCGTGTAGCGCTACGACAGGACAGACCGGACCTCACCGGCGATCTGCTTGTCCTCGCGCGCCGCGATCACGAACGCGCGCACCGCCGCGCCGTCCGCGCTGATCTCCCAGTCGCCGCCGGACCCGCCGGACCCGCCGGACCCCCCGGAACCGCCAGAACCGCCAGAACCGCCAGAACCGTTGCGCTCCTCATCCACACGCACACCCAGGAAGCCGAGCCCCGCGGCGGCGCGGGACCGGATCTCCGCCGAGTTCTCGCCGACCCCGCCGGTGAACGCGATCACGTCGAGCCCGTCCATGGCGGCCGCCATGCCCGCCACGTACGCGCGCAGCCGGTGCAGGTAGACGTCGCGCCCGAGCACGGCCCGCGGGTCGCCTGACGCGGCGCGGGCGAGCACCTCGCGCATGTCGGCGGTCCCGGCCAGGCCGGTCAGGCCGGACCGGTATTCGAGCGTCTCGGCGAGTTCGGCCGGGGGCGTGTGCGCGTGCTCTTCGAGCCACAGTACGAGGCCAGGGTCGACGGCCCCGGACCTGGTGGCCATGACCAGCCCGTCGAGCGGGGTGAACCCCATCGTGGTGTCCACGCTGCGCCCCGACAACACGGCCGCCAGCGACGCGCCCGCGCCGAGGTGGCACGTGACCACGCGAAAACCAGCCAGCGTCCCCGCGCGCCCGGCCAGCGAAGCCGCGCGCCGGGAACAGTAGGCATGCGACAGGCCGTGGAACCCGAAGCGACGCAGCGCCCAGCGGGTGCGCCACTCGGCGGGCAGCGCGAACGTCGCCGCCGCCTCGCCGATGCTGGCGTGGAACGCGGTGTCGAAACAGGCGACCGCGGGCGTGCCGGGCAGCACCGCTTGGACCGCGTCCAGCGCGGCCAGCGACTTGGGCTGGTGCAGCGGGGCGAGGTCGGTGAGCGACTCAAGGCGCCGCCGCACCTCGTCCGTGATCAGAACGGGTGCCGAGTACAGCGTGCCGCCGTGCACCACCCGGTGCCCGACCGCGTCGACCGGGCCGAAGCTCTCGATCGCCGTCTTGATCGCGGCGCTGTCGGGGGCGCCGCGCGGCGCGGGCAGGTCCGCGCTGGCCGCGACCTCGTCGTCGCTCGTCAGGACGCGCAGCTTGAGGCTGCTCGACCCGGCGTTGACGACGAGCACGCGGGAGGTGCCTGTGGCGTCCATGGCGGCTCAGCCAGCCCACTTCCAGTTGGTGATCTCGGGCGCGTCCTCGCCGAACTCCCTCGTGTACGCCCGGCTCGTGATCCGCTTGTCCTCCATGAGCTGCCGGACATGCCCGGCCGACGACGCGAGGCCTGGCACCCGGTCGATCACGTCCATCACCAGGTGAAACCGGTCCAGGTCGTTAAGCATCACCATGTCGAACGGCGTCGTGGTGGTGCCTTCCTCCTTGTACCCCCGCACGTGGAAGTTCGAGTGCCCGTGCCGCCGGTAGGTCAGCCGGTGGATGAGCGTCGGGTAACCGTGGTAAGCGAAGATCACCGGCCGGTCGGTGGTGAACAGCGCGTCGAATTCGGCATCCGACATCCCGTGCGGGTGCTCTGACGTCGGCTGCAGCCGCATCAGGTCCACCACGTTCACCACGCGCACCCGCAGCGTCGGCAGGTGCTCTCGGAGCAGGGAGACCGCCGCGAGCGTCTCCAGCGTTGGCGTATCGCCGCAGCAGGCCATCACGACGTCCGGCGGGCTGTTCGGGTCGCCATCGGACGAAGCCCACTCCCAGATGCCGGCCCCTCGCGTGCAGTGGATGATGGCGTCGTTCATCGACAGCCACTGCGCCTGCGACTGCTTGCCCGCGACGATCACGTTCACGTAGTGCCTGGACCGCAGGCAATGGTCGCCGACCGACAGCAGCGTGTTCGCGTCCGGCGGCAGGTAGACGCGGATGACCTCCGCCTTCTTGTTCACCACGTGGTCGATGAACCCCGGGTCCTGGTGGGAGAACCCGTTGTGGTCCTGCCGCCAGACCAGCGACGACAGCAGGTAGTTGAGCGACGCCACCGGCCGCCGCCACGGAATCGACCGGGTCGTCTTCAGCCACTTGGCGTGCTGGTTGAACATCGAGTCGATGATGTGGATGAACGCCTCGTAGCAGTTGAACAGCCCGTGCCGCCCGGTCAGCAGGTAGCCCTCGAGCCAGCCCTGGCACAGGTGCTCGGATAGCACCTCCATGACCCGGCCGTCGCGGGTGAGGTCGTTGTCCCCGTCGATGATCGTCCCGTCGAAGGCCCGCCCGGTCACCTCGAACACCGCGTCAAGCCGGTTCGAGGCCGTCTCGTCCGGTCCGAACAGCCGGAACGTAGCCGGATTGTGCCTGATGATGTCTCGCAGGAAGCGTCCGAGCACGCGGGTGTTCTCCGCCTCCACACTGCCAGGGGACGGCACGTCGACCGCGTAGTCCCGGAAGTCCGGCAGGTCCAGGTCGCGCAGCAGCAGCCCGCCGTTGGCGTGCGGGTTGTCGCTCATCCGCCGGTAGTCGCTCGGCACCAGCCTGGCCAGCTCGGGGACAAGATGCCCGGACTCGTCGAACAGTTCCGACGGCCGGTACGACCGCATCCACTCCTCGAGCTGGTGCAGGTGCTCGGGGTTGGTCCGCGCCGCCGAGATCGGCACCTGGTGCGCTCGCCAGGTCCCTTCCACCGGCTGACCGTCCACGAACTTCGGCCCGGTCCAGCCCTTCGGGGTCTTCAGGACCAGCGCCGGCCAGCGAGGCCGGTCGGTGACACCGTCCACCCGCGCCCGCCGCTGGATGTCGTGGATCTCCGTAACGATGGAGTCGAGCGTGGCGGCGAGCTGCTCGTGTACCAGCTTGGGGTCGTCGCCCTCCACCGTATACACGTGGTACCCGTAGCCGGTGAGCAGCGAGTCGAGCTCTTCGGCCGGGATCCGGGCCGGCACCGTGGGGTTGGCGATCTTGTACCCGTTCAGGTGCAGGATCGGCAGCACAGCGCCGTCGGTGACGGGGTTGAGGAACTTGTTGGCGTGCCAGCTGCCCGCGAGCGGTCCGGTCTCGGATTCGCCGTCCCCGATGACGCAGGCGACGATCAGCTCCGGGTTGTCGAACGCGGCACCGTAGGCGTGCGCGAGGGAGTAGCCGAGCTCACCCCCCTCGTGGATCGACCCGGGCGTCTCTGGCGAGACGTGCGAGGGGATGCCGCCGGGGAAGGAGAACTGGCGGAACAGGCGGCGCAGGCCGGCCTCGTCCTGGGTGATCGTCGGGTACCGCTCGGTGTAGGTGCCGTCGAGGTAGGCGTTCGCGACGAGCCCCGGCCCGCCATGGCCCGGCCCGGCGATGTAGATGACGTCGAGATCCCAGTTCTTGATGACACGGTTCAGGTGCGCGTAGAGCAGGTTCAGCCCTGGCGTCGTCCCCCAGTGCCCGAGCAGCCGCGGCTTGACGTCCTCCGGCTGTAGTTCGCGGGTGAGCAGCGGGTTGGCGAGCAGGTAGATCTGTCCGACGGACAGGTAGTTGGCGGCACGCCAGTAGGCATCGATGAGGTCCAGCTCGCTTGCGCTCAGCGTGCTGGCTTCGGTCGCGGTCATGGGGGTCCCCTCTTTTATCCCGAACGAATGGTTGCGGCTCACCCAGGTCACCTGCACCCGTACCCGGGCGGCGGCCACCGTCTAACTCTCTGGTCAGTGAACGGTATGTTTCGTCACCGTAGCCGTCGCAGGAACGGATCCTGTGGCACCTGCGGCGTGACCCTGATCCGCGCGTCGACCGCGACCGCCCCGTCGGGCCCGGCGATGACCGGGTTGAGGTCAAGCTCAGTGATCTCCGGCAGGTCGTCGGCCAGCCTGGACACCCGCATCAGCGCGTCTCTCAGCGCTGCCAGGTCCGCTGCGGGTGCGTCCCGGTAACCATGCAAAAGCGGCGCGGACCGGATCGAGTTGATCAGCGCGTCGGCGTCGGCCTCGGTCAGCGGCGCCAGCCGTGCCGAGTGGTCGGCGAGCACCTCGGTTGCCACGCCGCCGAGCCCGAACACCAGCAGCGGCCCGAACATCTGGTCGTCCTGCACCCCGATCATGACCTCAGTCCCGCCGGTGATCATCGGCTCGACGAGCACACCGGTCAGCCGCGCGCCGAACCGGTCGGCCAGCTGGCGGTAGCCGGCCCGCACGTCGCCGGAGGTCCGCAGGTCGAGCAGCACGGCCCCGGCGTCGGTCTTGTGCACCAGGCCTGGCACATCGGCCTTGAGCACGACCGGATAGCCGGTGGTGGCGGCGACCGTCACCGCGTCGTCCTCGGTGCCCGCCTCCGCGGTCGAGACCAGCGGGATCCCGTACAGGCGTAGCAGGGCGGCCACGTCCTCGGGTGGCAGCCAGCCGCCTTCGGGTGAATGGGCTAGGAATCCGCGCACTGTCACACGCGCCTTGGCGGGAGTCACGTCACCGAATCCGGGGAACGGCGTGTGCGGCGCCGACCGCCACTGTCCGTACCTGGCCGCGCGGGCAAACGCGCCCGCGGCGGCCTCGGGATACGCATAGGCGGGGATCTTGCCGGCCTTGGCGTCGAGCAGGCGGACCGTCTCCTCCTGGTTAAGCACCACGCAGGCGAGCGGGACGGGCACATCCGCTTCCTGGACGGCCGCCACCAGGTCGCCCGTGGCGCCGGTGGGCAGCACGAGAGCGATCATGGCGTCCACGTTCCCGTCACCCGCGACCAGCTCAAGCACCTGCCGGAAGTTGTCACTGGAAACTGTAGCCGTGGTGTCGACCGGCCCGGTCACCGCGCCGCCGGCGGGCACAAGCGAGTGCAGCCGCCGCTTGACCTGGCCGGCCGGGTGGTGCACCGACAGCCCGAGATCGGTGCACGCGTCGGCGGCCAGCACCCCGGCGCCGCCGACGTTGGACACGATCGCGACGGTCCGCCCCGTTGGGGGTGCCTGCGTCGCGAGCAGCGCGCTGGCCTCCATCAGCTCGCCCAGGCTGGGAGTGGCGATGACGCCGGCCTGCTCGAACAGCGCCTCGCGGCTGACCAGTGGGGTGGCGATCGCCGCGGTGTGCGACGCGGCGGCCCGCTGCCCGGGCTCGCTGCGCCCCGCGTGCACGGTGAGCACCGGCATCCGCGCGCCGACCTGGCGCGCGGTGCGCCCGAACTTGCGCGGGTTGCCGAACGACTCTATGTACAGCACGGCGACCCGGGTGACGCCGTCCTGCTCCCACCACATCAGCATGTCGTTGCTTGACACGTCGAGCTTGTTGCCGACCGACGCGAACGAGGAGATCCCGATGCCGAGCCTGGACAGCCGGTCGACCATCGCGAAGCCGAGCCCGCCGGACTGCATGACCAGCCCCACCGTGCCCGCCGCGGGATGGGCCGCCGCGAAGGTCGCGTCGAGCCCGATGCCCGGCACCGCGATGCCAAAGCAGTTCGGCCCGATCAGGCGCATCCCGTGCCGGCGGCAGGCGGCCAGCAGGTCGGCGCTTGCTCCGGTGTCCAGCCCGGCGGTGAAGACCACGAGCCCGCGCACGCCGCGCACGCCGCAGGCCTCAGCGGCGTCGACCACGGCCAGCGGCGGCACCGCGATCAGCGCGAGGTCGGGTGTTTCCGGCAGGCTGGCCACGTCGGGGAAGCACGGGACGCCGCCGACCTGCTTCGCGTTCGGGTTGACGGCGTAGAGGCGGCCCTGATAACCGCAGGTCCTGATGTTGTCCAGGACAGACCGGCCGACCGTGCCAGGGCGTCGGCTGGCGCCGATCACCGCGACGGACTGCGGGGCGAACACCGGCGTCAGGCTGGCGACGTTGGCGGACCGCTCGCGGAGCGCCACCGTGTCGAGGTACTCCTCCAGTTGCTTGCCGGTGTCGTCGGCGGGCAGCGGGATGCTGATCGTGACCACCCCGTCCTCCCTGGTGCTGCGCGTTGGCAATCCCGCGTCCGAGAAGACCCGGAGCATGCTGGTGTTCTGGCTGAGCGTCTCGGCGGTGAACGCCTCGATCCGGCTGGCCCGGGCCACCGAGACGAGGTGTTCGAGGAGCAAGGTCGCTATGCCCTTGTGATGCATCGTGTCCGCGACGGCGAACGATACCTCGGCGACCTTGCCGGCCGACTCCCCCCTGCGCGCGACCTCGTAGCTGGCGACACCGACGACCTCGCCGCTGTACACCGCGAGCAGGGCGGCGTGGTCCGGCGCCGGCACCCGGCTGATCCGCTGCGCCTCGCGCTCTGCCGCCGTCTTGCTCGAGCTGAAGAACCGCAGGTAAGCGTTGTTCGGCGACATCGCCTCGTGCATCGCCTTGACCGCCTCGAAATCGCCGGGGCCGGCCGGCCTGATCTGGACGGTCGTGCCGTCGGCCAGCAAGGCGTAGACCCCGCTGGCCCCGCTCGCTCTGTTTGCCCCGCTCGCCTCCGGGCGCTCTTCGCCCGCTGTCTTCCCTCGTCGCTCACTCACTTCGTTCACTCGCTCCTCAGTCCAGACAGCGGCGCGCCCTTCGGCTCGCGGGAGGGTCCGTCGTTCGTCAGGCCGCCACTTGACGGTGCTCCGCTGGGTGGCGCTCGTCGAGTTCGCTGTGGTCACTGTCCGCCAGCCCGGGCTGCACGGCTTCCGCTTCTGTCTGGCCGGCCTTGGTGCGCTGCCCGCGCGGCTGGCGGTCCGCGAGGAATACCAGGCCGAGCCAGGCGGCCAGCGTGCACACCATGACGACGCCGATCACCGTCATCGAAAGCGCGCTCAGGTCACTGTTCGGGTACGCCGATGCGAGGTCCATAGCGGCGGCCTCAGAACAGCGGGCCCGAGACCGGGACCGCGCGCTCTGCTCGCGGGTAGCTGAGCCGGTCGCGCACGGCGACGACGCCCTCAACGTGCCGTATCTCCTCGATCATGTCATGGCCGACGACGGCGGTCTCCGGGACGCCCTCAATGGTCACGATGCCGTCCTTGACGGTGATCGTGAAGCGGGCCGGGTCGGTGAGCAAGGCGTCGAGAATGACGTGCTCGACGATGTCGTGCGTGATGTCGGCGTCGGGTCGGCCGTACACGCTCAGCACGTCAGCTCTGGAGACGATTCCGACCAGGCGGCCGTCGTCGTCGACGACCGGCAGCCTCTTCACCCGGCGTGAGTACATGACCCGCGCCGCGTGCGACACGAAGTCCTTCGGTCCGATCGTCACGGGCGGCTTCGTCATCAGGTCCGCGGCGGTGAGCCCGGCCGCCTTGACCTGCTCGCGATGGTGCAGGATGCTGGCAGCCTTGCCGCCATGCTCCAGCGCTTCCTTGGTCAGCAGGTCCGCCTCGGACACCACCCCGATGACCTTGTTGTCGTCATCAAGCACCGGGAACGCGCTCACCCGGTGTTCCCGTAGCCTGGCGGCCATGTCCTTAAATGTCGCGTTCTTCCGTACCGCGATCACGTGGGTCGTCATGACGTCCTTGACGAGTGCGTTCATCGCAATCGCCCCTTTCTGGGCATATCGCTAACGACTCCAGTCCACGCCAAGCCCGTGTCCCGGCCCCACCGTCGAAAGACCCCCCCACATAGGGACCAAAGGCCTCACCGCCGCGGTAGTAGGCGGCCGCGGCGGGCTGACCGTTGGCCAGGGTAGGTGTCATCAGCCAGTCACCACGAGATCCGATCACGTGTGCGAGGTAGCGCAGGCACGTCACCGTGCCCGAGAACCACGTGCGCGTGCCTACCAGTTCGATCGCGGCGGGGTCTCGCGCCTCGGGGGTAACCAGGGCGTCCGGGACCGGCCCCAGCCATGCCACCCCGGGCTCGGCCGCGCTGTTCGAGCGTGGTCAGACACGCGTTGGTGGCGATGCGGTAGAGCCAGGTGCGCAGCGATGAGCGGCCCTCGAAGGCGCCGTACGAACGCCATGCCCGCAGGTACCCAGTCAGCCATCCTGCGGATCGCTTCGCTCATCCAGTTGGCGTGCGTCATCGAGCAGCGTCCGACTTGGTCCGAGCTGCTGCGTTTCGGCACCGCCCACATCGCGGGCGGGCCGCCAGCCACGGTCTCCACGTAGTCGACCTCGCGTGGCTCAGCGGTGAGGTCACCCCCATGACTCATCATCTGGTCCATCGCCGTCCGGTTGTGTCATGGCCGGTCAGGAGGCCTCCCAGCGCCTCCTGACCGCCTCGGACTGCTTACTCGGCAAGGAATCGCGGGTGCGGCGGCGGGCGGGCAGTCGCGCCGCCCGGCGGGACCTTCGGCACCCCGTCAGCCGGCCAACGGCCCTGAGCACCGGCGGCGAACTGGAGGACCATCGCGGAATGAGCCAGCCCGCAGACACCGTGGCCGGGACCGTGGCCGAGAAGGCGCACGTTCTCGCCGAACACGCCCAGTACCTGATCGCCACCGCCGCCCGTGCGCCGTCGGTGCACAACACCCAGCCGTGGCGGTTCCGGGTCACCCGCCGGGCGGTCGAGCTGTGGTGTGATCCCGGGCGCAAGCTGCACACCGACCCGATCGGCAGGGAGATGCTGATCAGCTGCGGCGCTGCACTGTTCGGACTGCGGCTCGCGGTACGGTCGCTCGGCTACCAGCCGGTGGTCGAGCGGCTGCCCGACCCGTCGCAACCGCGGCTTCTGGCGCGCGTGTCCGTCGGCGCGAAGGCACCGATGAGCGCGCTTGAACGCCAGATGCTCGCGGCCGTGCCGCATCGGCACACGCACCGTGGTGCGTTCGCTGCCGGCGCGCTGCCGGCTGGGCTCCTGCCTGGCCTGCAAAACGACGCGCTCACCGAGGGAGCCACGCTGGCGGTCGTCAACGAGGGCCTCGCCTACGAGCGGCTCGCCGCGATCGTCGTCACCGCGGCCCGCCTGGGCGACCTCGATCCGGTGGCTCAGGCGGAAATCCGGAAGTGGACACGAGAGGACTCGAGCACGGCCAGGGACGGTGTCCCGGCCACTGCGCTGACTGCCGGACCTCAGGCTCGAGTCCCGCACGGACAGCTGCGGCAGCGAGACTTCGACCTGGACCGCGGTCTTGCCCGGCTGCCAGCGGACGCGGATGCGGATGCGGACCAAGCCGGGGCGGGGCGACCGAAAGGGACGCCGCCAGCCCTTACGGCGATCCTCCTGACCTCAGGTGACCGCCGCACCGATTGGCTGCGTGCCGGGCAGGCGCTGCAGCGGCTGCTGCTGCACGCCGCCAGCAAGTGGGTGTTCGCCAGCCTGCATACTCAGCCGCTCGAAGACCCGGTCACCCGCGCCCTGATCCGTGACCGGCTGGGCCTGCCAGGCCAGCCCCAGATGCTGCTGCAGTTCGGCCCGGCCGTGACCGCCGCCAGCACCCCCCGCCGCCCGCCCGGCGAGCTGACCAGCTGATTATTGCCGACCCCGCGAAGACCAATGGCCACCGGTCCGGCCGCACCCGGTTGCCCGCCAGCGCCGCTGCGGCGGGCGCTCTGGGGTTTGCTACATGCGGAACGCTCTTCCGGCCCGGGGCGCGGGCCGGAAGAGCGCTGACGCGTGCCGTGGTAACGGCCTCACCGTTAGGCCGTGGCGCCTGTCTGGTGGCCGGCCTGGTTGATCTGCTCGATCGCGGGGCCGAAGACCGTGGCGCCGGGCCGCTCGCGGCGGATCCGGGCGAACCCGACGACGCCGGCGAGGAAGGACACGGTGCCCAGGCCGAACAGGGCCAGCGAGGCGA
>Ga0187808_10000527_pt1 | contig 12007 bp, 6 predicted proteins | sample NC_wetland_sal_i_5_FD_132427 | JGI IMG/M metagenome (GOLD analysis project Ga0187808, IMG submission 132427) | Wetland sediment microbial communities from Neuse River Estuary, North Carolina, USA - ASW_3 | ecosystem: Environmental > Aquatic > Freshwater > Wetlands > Sediment | place: USA: North...
ACACTTCTGCTTCTCGATGCAGAACTCGAGATTTCGCATCCGACGGGCCGACTGATCCGGAAACCCTTCCGTCGTGACGCGACACCCAAGCGGGCAGCCCTCGCGGCGATTGCCTTCTGGTTGGGGATTGAACCCGTCGTCCCCAGCGTGGCATGGGACGCCGTGCTTGCCTCACTTCCTGTCGAGCGTCGTGAAGATGTTTCAGCGGCACTGAAGGTTGGGCAGGATCTGGCTAGTCGAGGAGGGGCGTGTGCGGCGTAGGGACGATACAACGATGCTGTCATTCCGAGCGAAGCGAGGAATCTCGCTCTGCCGCGGGCCAATGGACAAGCAATATTCAGGGCGAGATTCCTCGCTTCGCTCGGAATGACACCGTATTTCCATCAATGACATTTTGTACGCAACGATGGCACCAAGATTGCTGTGATTAAAGTATTCTGATCAAAACCAAATGGAGCAACGCAATGACTAGAAGCAAGGTAACTATCGACGGCAACGAAGCGGCAGCCTACGTGGCCTTCCGGGTCAACGAGGTTATTGCCATCTACCCCATCACACCCTCCTCCCCCATGGGCGAGTGGGCGGACCAGTGGTCGGCAGAAAACAAGCCAAACCTCTGGGGCACTATCCCTCGCGTGGTCGAGATGCAAAGCGAAGGGGGGGCCGCCGGGGCTCTGCATGGAGCGCTGCAAGCCGGCTCTCTCGCCACCACCTTTACGGCCTCGCAAGGCCTGCTATTGATGATCCCTAACATGTACAAAATCGCGGGGGAACTCACGCCCACCGTGTTCCACGTCTCAGCCAGGACGCTGGCCACGCACGCGCTTTCCATCTTCGGAGACCACAGCGATGTGATGGCAACACGGCAGACAGGCTACGCCCTGATCGCCTCAAACTCCGTCCAGGAGGTGATGGATTTTGCGCTGCTCGCGCAGGCCGCCTCGTTACGGGCGCGCGTGCCGTTCCTGCATTTCTTCGACGGCTTTCGCACCTCGCACGAAGTGGACAAGGTGGAGCAATTAACTGACGAAGATATGCTCGCCATGATGGATGAAAAGCTCATCCAGGCGCATCGCAAGCGCGCGCTGTCGCCGGATCACCCTTTCATCCGCGGCACTGCCCAGAACCCCGATGTTTTCTTCCAGGCGCGGGAGACCGTGAACCCCTTCTATCAAGCCTGCCCGGCCATCGTGCAGGAAGAGATGGATAAATTCGCGCGCTTAGTCGGGCGTTCCTATCACCTTTTCGACTACGTGGGTGCACCGGATGCCGAGCGGGTGGTCGTCTTGATGGGATCGGGAGCCGAAGCGGCACAAGAAGCGGTGGAGCATCTTGTCGAGCGCGGCGAGAAGGTGGGGGTGCTGAAAGTGCGCTTGTATCGGCCTTTCTCCCTCGAGCACTTCGTCAACTCCCTCCCGGCCACTGTGAAAAGCCTCGCTACGCTGGACCGCACCAAAGAGCCCGGCAGCCTCGGTGAGCCGCTCTACACCGATGCAACGACGGCCGTGAGCGAAGGCATGGCAACCGGCAAGACACCCTTCAAAGCTTTTCCGCGCATCATTGGGGGTCGCTACGGGCTCTCCTCGAAGGAATTCACGCCGGCGATGGTCAAGGCGGTCCTCGACGAAATGCTCGAGGCGAACCCGCGCAACCACTTCACCGTGGGTATCGAGGACGACGTCACCCACGCCAGCCTCGAATATGACCCGGCTTTTTCAACCGAAGATCCGAAGACGGTTCGCGCCATGTTTTACGGCCTGGGTGCGGATGGTACGGTCGGCGCCAACAAAAACTCCATCAAAATCATTGGCGAGGACACGGAAAACAATGCTCAAGGTTACTTCGTATATGACTCGAAGAAATCCGGAGCCGTCACCATCTCTCACCTGCGTTTTGGCCCCAAACCCATACATTCCACTTACCTGATTTCCAAAGCCAATTTCGTGGCTTGCCACCAGTTCAGCTTCCTCGAGCGGCTCGATGTGTTAAAGGCTGCGCAGCCGGGCGCCACGTTCCTGCTCAACAGCCCCTTCGGACCGGAAGAGGTCTGGGACAACCTGCCGCGGACCACGCAAGAAGAAATCATCAAAAAGCAACTCCGCTTTTATGTGATCGATGCCGTCAAGGTAGCCCAAGCCGCGGGCATGGGGGGACGCATCAATACGGTGATGCAAACCTGTTTCTTCGCCATCAGCGGTGTTCTGCCCCGTGACGAGGCGATTCAAGCCATCAAGCACGCCATCGAGAAAACCTACGGCAGGCGCGGCGAAGCCATCGTGCAGAAGAATTTCGCCGCCGTGGACCAGGCTCTCAGCAACTTGTTCGAGGTCAAGGTTCCGGATCGCGTTTCCAGCGCCTTTGACATGCGGCGTCCCGTGCCCGAAGAGGCCCCGGAGTTTGTCCAGAAGGTGCTGGCCAAGATCGTCTCGGGCGAAGGCGACGACCTGCCGGTGAGCGCTATGCCGGTTGACGGCACGTTCCCCAGCGCCACCGCACAATGGGAGAAACGGAATATTGCGCTCGAGATTCCGGTATGGGATGAGGAGATCTGCATCCAGTGCGGCAAATGCATTCTGGTCTGCCCCCACGCCGTCATTCGGTCCAAGATCTACGATTCCGCGCTTCTCAAGGACGCGCCCCCGACTTTCAAGGCCGTTCCGGCGCGCTGGAAGGAATTCAAGGAATTCAAGTACACGCTGCAGGTGGCCCCGGAGGATTGCACCGGCTGCACCCTGTGCGTGCAAGTCTGTCCGGTGAAGAGTAAGAGCGAGGCCAAGCACAAGGCCGTCAACATGGCGCCACAACCGCCGCTGCGGGAAGCGGAACGCGACAACTGGAACTTCTTCCTCAACCTGCCGGAAGTCGACCGGCGCACGCTCAGCCTGGGGCAAGTGAAGGACGTGCAGTTGTTACAACCGTTATTTGAATTCTCCGGCGCTTGCGCGGGCTGCGGCGAGACGCCTTACATCAAGTTGATGAGCCAACTCTTCGGCGATCGCGCCCTCATGTGCAACGCCACCGGCTGCTCTTCCATCTACGGCGGCAACCTGCCGACTACGCCCTACGCCCAGAACCCAGAGGGGCGCGGCCCGGCGTGGACGAACTCGCTGTTTGAAGACAACGCCGAGTTCGGGATGGGGCTGCGGCTGGCGATCGACAAGCAAACCGAATACGCGCGCGAGTTGCTGACCCGCCTCTCTTCCAGCCTGGGCGATGCGCTTGTCCATGATCTCCTGGCCGCCGACCAGAGCACGGAGTCGGGCATCCAGGAGCAACGCGAGCGAGTCAAAGCGCTCAAGGCCAAGCTCGTCGGCCTCGAGGGCGCTGAAGCCCGCGACCTTGCCTGCCTGGCGGACGCTCTCGTCAAGAAGAGCGTGTGGATTGTGGGTGGGGACGGCTGGGCCTATGATATCGGCTACGGTGGGCTCGATCACGTTCTGGCTTCCGGCCGTAATGTGAACGTGCTGGTGCTCGACACCGAGGTTTACTCGAACACGGGCGGCCAGATGTCCAAAGCCACGCCGCGTGGCGCGGTGGCCAAGTTCGCGGCGGGCGGGAAACCCCGGCCCAAGAAAGACCTGGGAATGATGGCTATGAGCTATGGCAACGTCTACGTCGCGGCCGTCGCTATGGGCTCGAGCGACATGCACACGCTCAAGGCCTTTCTCGAGGCGGAGGCCTACGATGGCCCTTCACTGATCATCGCTTACTCGCATTGCATCGCTCATGGCTACGACTTGGCTTATGGGCTGGACCAGCAGAAAGCTGCTGTCCAGTCGGGTTACTGGCCTCTCTATCGCTACAATCCCGACCTGGTCAGGCTGGGCAAAAATCCCTTCCAGCTTGATTCCAAGCCTCCCGCTTTGCCACTTGAGAAATATATATATAACGAAACGCGCTATACAATGTTAAGACATAGCGATCCCCAGGCCGCCAAGCTCTTGCTGCAACTTGCCGAGGAGGACGTTCGCAACCGCTGGCGCGTGTACCAGAATATGGCCGCCATGCCCACCAATGGCGCGCCAAAATAGCGCGATTTTAGTTGATGCGCGGCTCTGCCGCCCCGCTTTGCGGAAAGGCTCTGCCTTTCCGAACGCCTGGCTCATTAAGACTTGTTCTGCGCAAGGTGGAAGGCTAAGCCTTCCAGCTTGCGCAGAAAAAAACCGAAAGGCGCGGGATTGGCCACAAAGCCGGAGGCTTTCCGCAAAGCGCGGCGGCAGAGCCGCGTTGAGCGCCCACGAAGGAGACAAAAAGATGATCGATCTTTCCACTACGTACCATGGCCTGAACTTGAAAAATCCCCTGGTCGTTTCCGCATCTCCGCTCGCCGAGGAGCTCAGGAACCTCCGCCGCATGGAGGACAGTGGCGCGGCGGCCATCGTTCTGCCCTCGCTTTTCGAGGAACAAATCAATATCGAAAGCCGCGTGCTCGACCGGTTTCTTCAACAAGGCACGGAGAGCTTCGCCGAATCACTCACCTATTTCCCCGATATGACGGGATAAAACCTCGGCCCGGAAGGCTATTGCGAGCATGTCCGGCGCGCCAAGGCGGCGGTTGCTATCCCCATCATCGGCAGCATCAATGGTTCATCGGTCGGCGGCTGGACCGAATACGCCAGGAAGATTCAGGATGCCGGCGCGGATGCCCTGGAGCTGAACATCTACTACATTCCCACCAGCGCCGAGCAGACGAGCGAGGAAGTGGAAAAACTCTATTGCGACCTCGTAGCTATGGTGAAATCCAGCCTGCGCATTCCGGTAGCCGTCAAGATCAGCGCCTACTTCAGCGCGTTGCCGCATATGGCCAAACGCCTTGATCAGGCCGGGGCCGATGCCCTGGTTCTTTTCAACCGCTTTTACCAGCCCGACTTCGACATCGATAACCTCGAGGTGGTGCCCAACCTCCTGCTCAGCACTTCGCACGAACTGCTGCTGCGGCTGAACTGGGTGGCAATTCTATTTGGGCATATCAAAGCTGACCTCGCCGTCACCGGGGGCGTGCATACCGCCGCGGATGTTTTGAAAGCTATGATGGCCGGAGCGCGCGTGGTAGCTGTAACCTCGTCACTCCTTCGCAATGGCATCGGCCACCTCGCCACCTTACGCAACGAAATGCTCGCCTGGATGGAAGAGCACGAGTATCAGTCCATCCGCCAGATGCAAGGCAGCATGAGCCAGCGCGCCGTGGCCGACCCCGCCGCTTTCCAGCGCGCTAACTACGTCCGCGTGCTGAGTTCCTATTCGATGAAAGGCGTTCCACTGTAGAAGTAGGCAGTCGGCAGTAGGCAGTTGGCTGTTGGCAGTTGGCCGTTGGCAGGAATTTAGAGAATCGGCCCTCTCCCCAGGGGAGAGGGTGAACCGCGACGGCGCTGTCATCAGCCGCCGCGGGCCGGGTGAGGGGTCACTTCACCTGCCTGCACGATCACCACGACATCGAAAATCCTGAGTGGCACCCGCTACATTCATCAGTTGGTCTTTCGAGTGCGCTCTCGAATGATATGGCCCAGCGCTCGAAGTGCGTTGTTCACCGACTTCGGGTCGGGAGACAGTTCAGCCACGTCGGGGTCAAGGACAACCATGATCGTGCCCTGGGCAAAGCGGTTGGCATATTTGCCGCGGAGGCCACCGGAAAAATCGTATTCCGGCAGCATCTCGCTGGCGTCGCGCCTAGGGCGAACCTTCCTCATACCCACGTACCTATCGTATCATTCAATGAGCAGCGCAGGCCTGCGTTTTTGCAGGTCTACGCTGCTCGGGCCCACACCCGATGGAGGTCGAACTGACGGCCGGCGTCCCAACTGTGCTGCCTCACAGATAGCTCAACCACCAATCCCGCCGCCGCGCCTTCAGTTGCGCGTACCAGTGGCAGACTGGATAGAGCGCCGCGACCACGCCGATCCAGACGGCGTAGACTACCCACAAGCTGAAACCGAAATTCGGCGGGAACATTTTTGGCTCGCCGCCCATCGAGGGCGGGGGCGTGAAGAGAAAGCTCGTGTGTCCGTAGCGGAAGAAGTTCATGGCGATGCCTACGACGTGCGCGAGCGCCATGTGCAGCAGGAAGTAGAAGAAGGGCACGCGTCCGAACACAATCAAGGGATTCGCGAACGACAGTTGCGCGCGTTCGAGGTACACCAGGGCCACCATCGCCGGCCCCAGCGTCATAAGAAGGAAATCGAGCGAGGGCGGGTACTTCGTCGTGTTCAGGAAAGACAACAGAGTAAAGAGGCCGGATCGCTGATGCGACCAGCGCGAGGGATCGCCGTAGGCATTAATCGCCCGCAGCGCCACGAAGCCCGCGCTCAGCCCCACGCCCAGCCTTAGCAAGAAGCGCTGCCGCCGCGCCGCTTCCCACGAAAACACCGGTCCCAGGCAGTACCCCAAAGCCATCACCGCAACCCACGGCACTAATGGATACGGCATGATGACTTTATCTCCAAACACGCTGAACACGCCCACTTGATGGAGAATGTCCCAAACCCAGGCGGCGCGGCCGAACTGTGCGGCTTGCACGCCATCCAGCAGGTTGTGGCCGGCGACCACCGTGAGGCTGAGGACGGTCAGCAGGCGCGCGGGCAGATGAACCAGCGCGGCCAGCAGCACCATCGAGAGGCCCAGCATCCAGAGCACCGTGAGAATGAAGAACGCCTGCGTGAACCGGAAATCAAGAAACATGATAAATCGGAGGACTGTCACTTCCAACGCCATCAGCCAGAGGCCGCGCGTCACGAGGAAGCGCGATAACTGCGCTTTCGTCCTCCGTCGCGCCCAGAAGAACGCTCCCAGCCCCGCTGTGAAGGCGAACACCGGCGCGCAGAAATGCGTGATCCAGCGCGTGAAGAAGAGAGGCGCAGTGGTGCGCTCGAGGTCCGTAGGCAAAAACGACATGGCCGCTCGGTTGATGTAGTCGCGGATGTGATCGATGGCCATCAGGATCATGATCGCGCCCCGCAGCCCATCGATGGACAGAATTCGGCTTCGAGCCGGCGCGATTTGCAGCGGCGGCGCAGTACCCAACGTCACGGAATTCTGAACAGTGGCCACCAGAGCCCGCAGTAGCGCAGACCTTCGTTTAAGGTCTGCGGCTCTTGCTTATCACTGTGAGCGAAAGCCTCATGACCCTTCGGCTCACCCCCGTGCTTTAAAATATGCCGAGCGCCTTGGAGTGCGGCAGCGAAGCTGCCGCCTTGAACCCCCATGAAAAAGGTGGTAGCTGACGCTACCGCACTCCAAGGTGGCTTCGGCACAGCCATTCTCACGGCCGCGTAGAATGTTGCAGTTCACAGGCGGCGCCCGGGGATCCAAGCCCACTTCCTATCGTAGCACGACCGCACCTGAATGCCAGCACGCGTTCCTCTGCGTTCGCGGGCGCCTGTCCCACCTATCGTTCGAGTTCGGGCATGGACGAGGACGTCAGCGCTATACGTGATTACGGGGTCACTTGTGGGGTTGAGGAAGTCAGTGTATCCTCGTTGGCGAACCTAGCCAGGCTCTTAAAGCTAGAACTGGAGCATCCCAACTGGGCGACACCGCGCCAGGGGGAGTCGAACGTCCGAACGTATGAATCATGGTCCTCTCCGCATTTCGCAAAATACTCCTCCGAAGCCAACGCATCGCCATCGCCCTCATCCCAGGAACGAATTTCCCGCAGCGGCGAGGTGGCGAGCTCCCGGAGGGTCAACCTGCGGCCTAGAGACTGACGAAGGAAAACCACGCGCCCGCCAGGCGCAACCCAGAACGACCAATCGCTTTGGGCAGAGGGAATATCCGCCCGGAGAGCGATCCGATCGACCTCGAGAAGGTCGGGTCCGTATACGCAGAGTGCATCACCGTTGAGCGCCACAAAATTGCCGTCGCTCGTGGCTCCCACCTCTGTCCTCGCCAAGCTCGCTCCCGCGGCGGACCAGGCGCGGTGGGCGGTGATACTTCCTGTGGCTGCGTCAAGCGCTATGAGGTGTAACTGACGGGAGGCGTCCCGAATGTCGAACGAGCGACTGGCTTTTGCCGTGGGTAAGGCGTGAGCGACAAGTGTAAGCCCCGCCAGGGGCGCCAGATTGTGGCCCACGGCGACAGCCGTGGGTAAGGCGTGAGCGACAAGTGTAAGCCCCGCCAGGGGCGCCAGATTGTGGCCCACGGCGACAGCCGTGGGTAAGGCGTGAGCGACAAGTGTAAGCCCCGCCAGGGGCGGCAGAAACACTTAACCGCACATAAGTTTCTTGTAGCTTGCCGACATGCGCGGTGATAAATAAAGTATGTCATCCCACGGCAAAGCCGTGGAGAGAAGGAGCAGAAGCAACAGAAATGCCTCATACTTATACGAATCTCCTCACTCACGCCCTGTTCAGCACCAAGGACCGCCGGCCAATCATTAAGTCCGAAATCAAGTCGGACCTCTACGCCTACATGGGCGGGATCATCACGAGCCTCAAAGGTAAGCCAGTGCTGATCAATGGCCCCAAGGACCACGTTCATTTGCTTTTTGTTCTTCCGTCCACTCTCTCCCTCTCCGATCTTATGGAGAAGCTCAAAGCCAATTCTTCCAAGTGGGCGGCGGAGCGCTGGCCGAGGCTGGGATTTTCGTGGCAAACAGGATATACGGCGTTCAGTGTTAGCCAGTCCAAGCTGGGCGAAGTCAAAGCGTACATTGCACGTCAGGAAGAGCATCATCGCAAGAGGACATATCAAGAAGAGGTCGTGGCGCTGCTCAAGAGGCATGGCATCGAATTTGACCCCCGGTTTGTGATTTGACGCGAAGCGTCTGTCGCCCCTGCCGGGGCTCGCTCGCCGCGCGGCGGCCACTCTTCCCCACGGCTTTCGCCGTGGGCCACACTCTATCGGCCCTGACGGGCCTGGGCTGCTCTGCGCCGACGCTCCGTCGGCAACGCCGTGGGCCACACTTTGTCGGCCCTGACGGGCCTGGGTTGCTCTGCGCCGACGCTCCGTCGGCAACGCCGTGGGCCACACTCTATCGGCCCTGACGGGCCTGGGCTGCTCTGCGCCGACGCTCCGTCGGCAACGCCGTGGGCCACACTTTGTCGGCCCTGATGGGCCTGGGTTGCTCTGCGCCGACGCTCCGTCGGCAACGCCGTGGGCCACACTCTATCGGCCCTGACGGGCCTGGGTTGCTCTGCGCCGGCGCTCCGTCGGCAACGCCGTGGGCCGCACTCTATCGGCCCTGACGGGCCTGGGTTGCTCTGCGCCGACGCTCCGTCGGCAACGGGGTTCGTTTGTCTTTCTCATGCCAAAGGCCGTGGGATAAGTGAGAGCAGCCAAGACAAGCCCCGGCAGGGGCGCCAGATTGTGGCCCACGGCGAAAGCCGTGGGTAAGGCGTGAGCGACAAGTGAAAGCCCCGCCAGGGGCGGCAGATTCTGGCCCACGGCGAAAGCCGTGGGTAAGGCCTGAGCGACAAGTGAAAGCCCCGCCAGGAGCGGCAGAAAGACTCGCTCGCGCATAAGTTTCCTGTAGCCTGCCGGCGCGGGGGGTGATAAATAAAAGATGTCAGCCCACGGCAAAATCCGGAGACAGAGGCAGAGGTGAGAGAAATGGTTCATACTTATGAGAAGTTCCTTTTGCTACCCGTCGTGCTGCTGGTGGTCCTCTTGACGTGGTCAAGCCAGCACGTCTCCTCCTCCGCGGGCTGCAGCGAGTGGAAGGTCTATGGCGGAAGTCCGGACAATATTCATTATTCGACCCTGCGCCAAATCAATCGCGCCAACGTCCACAATCTGGCGATTGCCTGGACTTACGACTCAGGCGACGCGTTCCTTGACTCAGAGATGGAGTGCAACCCCATCGTGGAGCATGGCGTCCTGTTTGCCACCACGCCCAAGCTGCGCTTAATTGCTCTCGACGCTGCCACTGGCCAATTGCGCTGGAGCTTCGACCCCAATCAAGGCGAGTCGGTCGCAACCAAGCTCCGCAACCGCGGCGTCACTTACTGGGAAGAGGGGAACGATCGTAGGGTCTTCCTGGTTGCCCGGCAATATCTCTACGCCATTGACACGACGACCGGGAAGCCTATCGCCGGCTTTGGCGACTTCGGGCGAGTGGACTTGCGGGAAGGGCTTGGCCGCAACCCAAAGCTGCAGTCTATCTCCGCCACCAGCCCCGGCGTGATTTACAAAGACCTACTCATTCTCGGCAGCATCGTCAGCGAGGACTTGCCGGCATCTCCCGGCGACATTCGCGCCTTCGACGTTCGCACCGGAAAGATCCGCTGGACGTTTCACACCATTCCTCATCCCGGTGAATACGGGTACGAGACCTGGCCGAAGGACGCCTGGACCTACATCGGCGGCGTCAACGATTGGGCCGGAATGAGCCTGGATGAGAAACGCGGGTGGGTGTTCCTCGCCACCGGTTCGGCGTCCTTTGACTTCTACGGCGCCAATCGGCTCGGTGACGATCTCTTTGCCAACTGCGTGATCGCCCTCAAAGCGGACACCGGCGAGCGCGTCTGGCACTTTCAGGGTGTCAAACACGATTTGTGGGACCGCGACTTCCCGGCAGCGCCAACCCTGGTCACGGTAAAGAGAGATGGACGAGCAATCGATGCGGTGGCGCAAATCACCAAGTCGGGCTTTGTATTTGTCTTCGAACGGGAAACCGGACGGCCGCTCTTCCCCATCGAATATCGGAAGGTGCCGGCCTCGGATGTAGACGGTGAGGTGACCGCGGACACACAGCCCTTTCCGTTGCAGCCGGCGCCCTTCGCCCGCCAAATGCTCACGCCGGATATCGTCACCAACCGAACTCCGCAGGCGCGCCAGGCCGTTCTCGAGCAACTGCGTAACCTTCGGAGCGGCGGCCAGTTTGCGCCGCCCAGCTTGCAAGGAACGGTGATCTTTCCCGGCTTCGACGGCGGTGGCGAGTGGGGCGGACCGGCCTTCGATCCGGAAACCGGAGTGCTGTACGTGAACTCGAACGAGATGGCCTGGATCCTGAGGCTGGTTCTGCGCCCTGGAACGAAGGGTCTGGCGAGTAGCCGGCAAGTTTATGCCGCCAATTGCGCTAGCTGCCATCGCTCGGACATGCGCGGCACTCCACCTGAGTTCCCCGCTCTCACCGACATCGGGAAGAAATACAGGCAGGACGAGATCGCCAAGGTCATCCGCGAGGGCCGCGGCCGGATGCCGAGCTTTGCTTACCTCAGGAGAAACGTGATCGAGGCGATGGCTCTCTTTCTGGCCACCGGCCAAGACGCGGAGTTCGCAACGCCCTTCACAGAACAGTTACCTAAACCACTTAAATATACACATGACGGTTATAACAAATTCCTCGACCCGGAAGGTTACCCCGCGGTCGAACCCCCTTGGGGTACACTAAACGCGATTGACCTCGATACGGGGGAATACGTCTGGAAGAATTCCTTTGGGGAGTTCCCGGAACTCGTCGCGAAAGGGATGCGAAATACCGGAAGCGAGAATTATGGCGGGCCGCTCGTGACGGCGGGCGGGCTTCTTTTTATCGCGGCCACAAATCACGACAGAAAGTTTCGTGCTTACGACAAAGCCACAGGCAAGCTCTTGTGGGAAACCGTACTGCCGGCCGCCGGCAACGCTACCCCGGCAACTTACGAATTAAACGGCAGACAGTATGTGGTGATCGGGGCCGGAGGGGGCAAGTGGGGTTCGCCGTCAGGGGGGACGTACGTCGCGTTTGCGCTGCCAAAAGAATAGTCAGTTGTCAGTGGTCAGTTGTCCGTGGTCAGTTGCCTACGTACAGTGGCGTCGAAAACCAGAACCTGAGGGTATAAACCGCGAGTTGGAGTGAGAGATGCAGAGTGCTGGCAATTTACAACGGACAACGGACTACTAACAACGGACGCTTCACGCGTTCATCACCTTCTCGAACGCCGCTTTGAATTTCTCCATATCCTCACGCGAGCCTACCGTGACGCGGACATGAGTTGGCCAAATGGGCCACACTCGCCCGATATAAACCTTCTCCTGCGCCATGGCCTGCACAAATTCCTGGCCAGGGCGCTTCACATCCACCATGAACTTA
>Ga0187808_10000528_pt1 | contig 12002 bp, 8 predicted proteins | sample NC_wetland_sal_i_5_FD_132427 | JGI IMG/M metagenome (GOLD analysis project Ga0187808, IMG submission 132427) | Wetland sediment microbial communities from Neuse River Estuary, North Carolina, USA - ASW_3 | ecosystem: Environmental > Aquatic > Freshwater > Wetlands > Sediment | place: USA: North...
GGAGTAGCTGGTGAGCGCGCTGGAGGGCGGGGACGGTCGCGGGTAGCTGCGCGCTGGCGGCGGCCTGGGCCTGGCGGTAGCTGGCGGCGTAGGAGCGGGCCGGGGTGGCGTGGCCCAGCCTGGTGAGGACCCGCAGGGCGTTGGCGTCCAGGGCCAGGACGGGCCGGGATCCGGTGAACAGGTCGATGCGGTCCTGCCCGGGCTGGCCGATCCCCGGGTAGGCGCGCCAGGGCGCTCCGGCGATGGCCAGCTCGGCGCATCTTCGCAGGCGCTGGACGCGGTCGCCCGGGCCGATCGCGATGGCGCGCAGGACGGACTCGGGAGCGGCGAGGATCTGCTCGGGCGTCAGGCCCACCTGGGTGCGGAGTTCGGCGAGAGCGTGCCACCGGCGCTGGTCATCGACCAGGTAGGCCACGTTCTCGGCCAGCACGAGCTCCCAGCCGTCAGCGGACGGCACCGGGTCGGGCGGGCCGTCCGCCTGCTCGAGCTGGTCCAGCAGGGCGGGCAGATCTCTCATCAGCAGGAGACTAGTGCCGCCTGCCCAGCGCGTACCGTACGGCGCCGTCGTCCTCGGAGCCCGCGACCGAGCGGCCCTGCGCCCAGGCCTGCTCGAAGGCGGCGTCGGTGGTCCGGGCGCGCAGCGCGGCCAGGACCTCGCCGTCGTGCGGGGCACGGGGCACGCACGCGTGCAGCCAGCCACTGCCGTTGGTCTCCAGCAGCGTGCCGGCGGCCGAGAGCAGGCACACCGCGCGCAGCGGCTGGTCCTGCCGTGCGGCGACACCCGCGAGTGCCTCCAGGTAGTAGGCCAGGCTGGGCTGGTCGCCTGCTTCGGCGGCTAGCGACAGCCCTTCCTTCAGCGCGTTCGCGGCCCCGGCTAGGTCGCCCCGGGCCTGCTTGCTCAGGGCCAGGTCATACAGGGAGACCAAGACCGTGAACCGGTCTGACGAGTGGCGGGCCGCGGTCAGCCCGGCGGCGAAAAGTTCCGCCGCGCGCTGGTGATCTCCCTGGCTGAGGCGGATCTGACCGAGGAAGTTAGAGGCGAGGGCAACATCGAACAGGTACTGGTGACGCTCGCGCCCGGTCAGCTCATCTCTGGCCATCTCCTCTAGCTGGCCGAGGGTCTGCTCGAGCAGGTCGCTGGCGAAGGCCTGCTCCCGGCCGGAGGCCAGCATGTGACCGAGCGCCGCTGCGGCCAGGCCCAGGCCCAGCCTGTCCCCCGTCTGGCGGTACAGCGGCAGGCTCCGCTTGAGCAGCCGCCGGGCGCGGGTCTGGTCCCCGCCGACGAAAGCCGCGAAACCGGCTCCGCTCAGGGCCAGGGCGCGCTCGCCCGGCGGCAGGTGACCGCTGCGGGACAGGATCTGGTCCACGTGACGGGTCAGCTCCTCGGCGTGGCCGTGCAGCCACCAGAACCGCCAGGTGGCCCAGACCAGCTCCAGCGCCGGACCCGGCTGGTCCTGGTCCAGGAGCCACGACAGCGCGGCGCTGAGGTTATCGTGCCGGAGCTCCAGCCGGTTCAGCCAGGCCAGCTGTCCCGCACCGCGCAGTTCGGACTCGGCCGGCTCGGCCAGGGTCCGGAAATAAGCGGCGTGCCGGTCGTGCGCCGTCGTCCAGTCACCGCTGTCGCGCAGGCGGTCCAGGGCGTACTCCCTGATGGTCTCGAGCAGGCTGAACCGGGGTTCGCCGTCATGGGTCTCGGTGCGGACCAGGCTGCTGTCCACCAGCGAGCTGAGCGTGTCCATGAGCGGCGCGGACCCCGGGGCCTGGTCCCCGTCTGCGGTGCCGCCCGGGCCGACCCCCTCGCCGCAGACCGCTTCGGCGGCCGGCAGGCCGAACGAGCCGGCGAACACCCCGAGGCGGGCGAACAGGGCCTGCTCAGCGGCCGACAGCAGGCCGAAGCTCCAGTCCAGGGTGTTTCGCAGCGTCCGCTGGCGCTCGGGCAGGTCGCGCGGTCCCTGCGTCAGCAGGCTCATCGGGTCATCGAGCCGGGCCAGCAGCGCCCGCGGGGGCAGCAGCCTGATCCTGGCGGCGGCCAGCTCCAGGGCCAGCGGCAGGCCGTCCAGCCTGCGGCAGATCTCCGCGACCGCCTCGGCGTTCTCGCTGGTCAGCTCGAAACGGGGATCCGCGGCGCGGGCGCGGGCCTGGAACAGGCGGACCGAGGCGTACTGCTGCAGTTCTGCTGCGTCGCGGCCGGCCCTGGCCGGCGGAACCGGCAGCGGCGCAACGGAGAGCTCGTGCTCGCCGCTGAGCCGGAGAACGGTCCGGCTGGTCACCAGCGCCACCAGGTCGGGAGCGGCCGCCAGCAGTTCGGCGAGCAGGGGAGCCGCGCTCGTCACCTGCTCGAAATTGTCCAGCACCAGCAAGAGCCGCCTGGACCGCAGGTACGAGATGACGTCGGTGAGCAGGCGGCCGCCCGACGTGCTGAGCCCGAGTCCGCCGACGATCGCGGCCGGCACCAGGTCGGCCCCCCGGACCGAGGCGAGATCGACGAACCTCACCCCGTCGGGGAAGCCGGGGCCGAGCCGGCCCGCGGCCTCCAGGGCCAGGCGGCTCTTCCCGACACCGCCCGGCCCGGTGAGGGTGATCAGGCGCGCGCCCCGCCGGAGCACCAGGTCCTCCACCTGTTTGGTCTCCTGCTCGCGGTCCACCAGCGGGGTCGCGGGCGCGGGCAGGACCCCGGCCGGGGCGGCGGCGACCGCCGCGCCTTCCTCCGGACGTGACATCTCAAAGCGCTCGCTCAGCAGTACGGCCAGGTCGTCTTCGATCAGGCGACGCAGCTCGGCGGCCTCGGCGAAGCGCCGGTAGGAGACGCTGCCGTCCTGCTTGATCCTGGACAGCATCTCGGCCAGCCGCGGTTCGACGGCAGGCGCGGGCGACTTGACGTAGATGAGCCTGGGCATGCCCGCCGAGAGCAGGTACTCGTCCTCGAGCCCGGATCGCGTCTGCCCGGGCGCCACCCAGCCGTAGCTTTCCCAGTAGATGCCTATGAAGACGTGGCTCTGGGCCAGGTACGCGCGGTAGACCTGCTGCGGCGGGTGCGGGCGGGCCGCCAGTTCGAACATCACCGGCACCAGCCGCAGCCGGGTGACGGCGGCGCGCGCGGCCCGGCGTTCGTCGGCAAGTTCTTGCAACGTCGAGCTGACGAAGACCCGTATCCGCTGATCGGGTGTGCGGATCTGGTCAGCCTCGCTCGGGGAGGTCCGGTCGGGGCGGACCGCGGTGGCGGGCACGGGATTCCCTCCTTGGTCATCGTGGTAATGCGTGGCGGGCGCTCACGGCCGCGATTCGCGGCCGGCCAGCTCCCTGAGCCGGGGCCTGGCGTCGTCCGCGGCCAGGACGGCCTCGATCAGGACCGGCCGACCCGCGGCCGCGTGGTGGTTCGCCGCGTTCAGAGCCCAGGCCAACTCGTCCGGGCTCGAGGCGCGCAGCGCCACGGCGTGCCGGTTCGGGGCGGCGACGGGGTCGCCGTCGTGGTTCAGGACGACGATCACGGGAACCGTGCCCTGCGTGAGCAGGGAGTCCAACTCGGGCGCCGTCTGCTGCAGGGCGCCGCCGCCGGTCACCACGATCACCCGGCGGTCAGGGACGGCCAGGGATATCCCGAGGGCGGCGGGCACGGCCCAGCCGATCGGAGCGAACGGCGGCGGGCCAATCAGCTCCGCGCCTTCGGGCAGGAGTGGGCCTGAGACGGTGCCCTGGTCGGCCAGTACCAGGTCGCCGGGCAGCAGGAAGTGCTGCACGCTCGCCCACAGGCGTCGCTGGGTGAGGTGTCCCCCGCGGTCGGCGTAGCCTGGGTCCATCTCGGTCAGGGTCGGGGCTGGGCGGTCCATCCGGGCCGGGGCTGGGCGGTCCGTCCGGGCCGGGGCTGGGCGGTCCGTCCGGGCCGGGGCTGGGCGGTCCGTCCGGGCCGGGATGGCGCGCGCCTGAGCCAGGCGGCCAGCCGGGGCCGGCACCGGAGCGCCGGCCACGTCGGCGGGGATGGCGAGGTAGACAGGTCGGGAAGTGCGCAGCGCGGCGCTCAGGACCCGGTCGATCTCGCCGGGGGCGTCGTCGGCGCGCAGGTCGGCCTGCGCCGCGGTGAACTCGGACGCCAGGCACGCGTAGTGACCGTATTCGCTGCCGGGCAGGTTGTGGTGGATGGTCGCGCCGGGCCGCCTGGCCGCCAGGGCCGGGGTGCCGACGATGTGCACGACGGGGACGGACTCGGCGTAGGCGCCGGCGATGGCGTTCATCGCGGACAGCTCGCCGACCCCGTACGTGGTGACCACGGCGCCGAGGCCCCGCAGCCGCGCATAGCTTTCCGCGGCGTAGGCGGCGCCCTGCTCGGTGGCCATGCCGATCCAGGCCAGGCCCGGCCGGCCGGTGATGGCGTCGAGAACGCCGAGGTTGTCGTCCCCGGGCACGCCGAAAACGGAGATCAGGCCGGTTTCGGCAAGCCGGGCCAGAAGGTAGCCGGCGACGGTGGTGACCGCCGGGTCGGAGCCGGACGGACGGGCCGGCGCGGTAGGTGCCTGGTTGCGGTTGGTAACGGTGCGGGTGTTCATGACAGTGTTCTTTCTCCTGGTGGGGTCGGCCCGGTTAGCGGGCCGCGGGCGGGATGGGATGGTTGGAGCGGATCAGGTCGTCCGGGTCGACCGCGGCCTTGATCCGGCGCAGCCGGTCGTAGGCCTGCGGGGTCCAGAAGGTAGCCAGGTCGCGGCCGGTCTCGGCCAGGTTGAGGTACATCTGCCGCGCGGCCCACGGGCTCATCGCGGTCTGCACGGCCGCGACGCTCCGGGCCACCGCGGAAGCGGCCTGCGGGAAGGGCGCCGGGCCCACCGCGAACAGCGCGTACTCGGCGTCGACGGCGGCCAGGGCGCCGTGGCCGGGCCGGGCGCGCTTCATCTCGCCGCCGACGTGACGCACCTCGACGGCCAGCAGCGGGGTGCCCGCGGCCGCGCCGGCGACGCGGACGAGCGTTTCGACCGCCTCGGCGGGCAGGCTGGCGAGCAGGAGCCCGTCGCCGACTCCGGGAGCCGGCTGCTCGGGATCCATGTGCAGGTGGCTGAGGGCCCGGGTGGGGATCATCTGGATGGTGTCGGTGACCGGCTGCAGCGCCCGCAGCGGGGCGACCAGCCGGTCCGCCTCATCCGGCGTGCCGAGGTGGATCACGTCGACGACCACGAAGGACCGGCCGCGCAGGTGATCGGGGAGGTCGGGGGCCTGCGGGAAGTTCATGAGCCGGGCTGAGGTGGTGAACTCCTCTGGCAGGCCGCTCTGGGTCAGCCTGCGCCAGGCCTGAAGCACGTCGGCCGCGGCCTCGGCCGGCCACCAGAGGAGCCCGGCGTATACCTCGGGGATCGGAAACAGCCGGAGCTCGATGGCGGTGACCACGCCGAAGCTGCCGCCGCCGCCGCGCAGCGCCCAGAACAGGTCGGGCTCGGTGCAGGCATCGGCGCGCACGAGCCGCCCGTCGGCGGTGACCAGCTCGATCGCCTCGACGTTGTTGGCCGAAAGCCCGTAGGCGCGGCCCAGCCAGCTCATCCCGCCGCCGATCGTGTACCCCACCACGCCGACGTCGGGCGAGGAGCCCGCCAGCGCCGCCAGGCCGTGCCCGGCCGCGGCCTCGGCGACCTCGAGCCAGACGGCGCCCGCCTCGGCCCTGGCGATCCTCGCGGCCGGGTCGATGCTCACCTGCCGCATCGCGGCGGTCTTGATCAGGACCGTGCCGGCTAGCGAGCCGAGCGGCGCGGCGTTGTGACCGGTACCCTGAGCGGCCACTCGCAGGCCGTGCTCGCGGGCGAAGCGGACGGCCGCGGCGGCCTCCTGCGCGGAGGCGGGCATCGCCACCGCGGCGGGATGCTGGTCTACCGCGAGGTTCCAGGCCCGGCGGGCGTCGTCCCAGCCGGGATCTCCGGGCCAGAGGATGGTGGTGACCGGCGCGGCCAGGGCGGCGGACATGAAGGCTCCTTACGGGAAGTGGCGAATCGGGTTCTGGCAGAGCGGCGGCGCCAGGCGTTCTGTCACGTGCCTGACGGGGCGTTCTTCGTCTCGAACTCGACGTTACGGACCCGAAGCCAGAAGCAAATCCGCAGCTCATACGGATATCCGCGGCGGCCACAGGGGTTGGTCCTGACGCCGTATACGTAGGACTACTGAGCCGCGAGCCGCCTCAGCCGGGCAGGCGGCGGGCGAGCTCGGCGCGGGTGCGGACGCCCAGCTTCCGGTAGATGGAAGCGACATGCGTCTCGACGGTCCGCACGCTGACGAACAGCGCGGCGGCGGCGTCCCGGTTGGTGGCGCCGCCCGCGATCAGGTCGGCGACCCGCCGCTCGGTGGCGGTCAGCTCGGTGCCGGACCGCTCGGCGGCCACGCGCGGCAGTTCCTGCTCGATCTCGGCCAGCAGCGGCTGGTGCCCCATCCGGGCGGCCAGCTCGCGCGCGCGGAGCAGCGCCTCGCGGGACTGCCCGCGAACCTTGCGCCGCCGCTCGATCCGGCCGAGCACCAGCAGGCTGCGAGCCAGCTCGAGACGGAGCGGCGAAGACTCGTGCGCGGCCACCGCCGCGCGGGCGGCGGCCGCGGCGGCCTCCAGGTCACCCGCGGCCGCGTCCGCCAGGGCATCGATCCGGCAGGCGGTGCCGGTCAGCGCGGGACGGCCCATCCGCCCGCCAAGCGCACGGAGCCTGGCCGAGATCCCTCTCGCCTCATCCGGCCGTCCGGCCGCGACGCAGGCCTCGGCCAGCAGCGGGTCCAGCCAGTCGCGGACGGCCGGATCGGCCCAGCCGAACTGCTCGGCGTAGCCGACGGCCCGCCTGAGCTCCCGCACCGCGCTCGCGGCGTCACCGCGCCAGGCGCTCACCTTTCCCCGCACGCAGGCGCCCTTATAGCGCGCGACGGGTGGGAGCGACTCATCCTCCGCCAGACCCTCGTCGGCGATGCGTAGCGCGCCGTCCAGGTCGCCCGCCGCGATCAGCAGCTCGCATCGCAGGTCAAGATGCCACGCAGACGGCGGCCAGTCGTGCCACGCGGCGACCTCCTCGCTGGCGTCCAGCGCGGCCGCGGCGGCCGGATAATCGCCGGCCAGTTCCTCGGTCGCGGTCACGTACGACAGGAAGATCCACAGCGCCAAGTCGTCGCCCGCGTCCCTGGCCAGGGGGATGCATCGCTGCAGCGCCGCCCGGGCGCCGTCCAGGTCCTCGACGAACCGTGACCACAGCCCGCGGTGCAGGTCGGCGGTGTCGTGCAGTCTGAGCGCCGGCAGCCCGGGCTCGAGGCGGGCCGCACGGTCGAGCAGCTCGGCGTCGAGGCCCTCGGCCGCGAGGACCTTGACGATGACCAGGTTGATCAGGGCCCGGTGCAGGGCCGGGTCAGCGGCCGGGCCGACGGCCTCGGCGCAGCTGATGGCGTCGATGGCCGCGGCCCGCCGACCGTCGTGGGGACCGTACACGTTGTCAGAGGCCAGGGCCAGCACCAGCGCGCGCCGGCGCGGATCGGCCCCGGCGGCCTGGACCGCCTGGACCGCCTGGCCGGCGAGCGCCATCGCGGCGGCCGGACCCCGCACGAGATCGGCCGTGTCGAGCAGCAGCGGCAGCGCCCGCTCCAGGTCCGGCGTAGCGAGCCGGTGCATGTCGAGCATCTCCACCTGCGCCAGCGCCCCTTCCAGGTCGCCGGCCAGGAATTGCAGCTCGCCGGCGCGGATCCGGCGGCGCACCAGCGCGGCCTCGTCCCCGGGCGAGGTGAAGAGCACCGACTGGGCGGCGAACTGCGCCGCCGCGGCGTTGGCGGCCCGGGCGTACGCGGCCGTGGCAGCGGCGTCCAGCGCTTGCGCGACCGCGGCGTCCGGACCCGGCCCAGCGGCCAGGGCGGCGAACTGCGCGTGCCGCTCTGGGTTGGACGAGACGCCGGCTAGCCGGCGGTAGAGCTGCGCGCGGCGCCCCGGCGGCAGCGCTTCGACCGAGGCGGCGCCGATCAGCGGGTGCGCGACGGAGAGCCGGTCCCCGGTCTCGACCACGACGCCAGCCAGGATCGCCGCGTCCACGGCCGCGGCGGGATCGGCGAGGTGATCGAGCACCGCTAGCGCCTCGCCCATCCCGATCCGGCCTGCCGCCGCGACCACGGCGAGCGCGGCCGCGGCGCCGTCGCTCAGCGAGCGGGCCAGGCGGTCGGTCAGCGTACGGGCCAGCGGCGGCACGTCCTGGTCGGCGGAGCCCAGGCTCGCCGAGATCTCCATGGCCCAGAACGGGTTGCCACGGGATTGCCTGGCGACCAGCCGGGCCTGCGCGGCGGTGACCGTCCTGGGCAGCAGGTTCTGGATCTGCCACATGTCCAGCGGCGCGAGGTCGATCACCTCTACGGCGGGCAGGGCGGCCAGCAGCTCACGCCAGCCGCGGGACGGCGGTGGCACGCCGGCCGTCAGCGGATCCGCGGCGGCCTCGGTGCGGGCGGCCACGATCAGGGACAGCGCTCCATCGGGGATCCGCCTGAGCGCGAAGGCCAGGGCCTCCAGGGTGGCCTCGTCAAGCCACTGGACGTCGTCGATTCCGATCATGACCGGGCCGTCGGACAAGCAGCCGCGCAGGGCGGCGAGCACCGCGAGACCGACCGCCCGCGCGGGGGGCGGCTGGTCGCCCGCGGGGCGCAGCAGCAGCGCGATCTCGAGTGCCTCGCGCTGCGGTGCCGGGATCTGCTCTGCCGTCTGCGGCAGCACGTCAGCGAGCAGGTCCGACAGCCCTGCGAACGACAGGTCTGCCTCGCTGGCCGAGGGTTCGCTGCGCAGCAGGCGATGACCGGCGGCCGCGGCCGCCCGGACCCCGGCCCGCCACAACGTAGACTTGCCGGCCCCGGCCTCCCCCTGCACGGCCAGGGCGGCGGGCGAGGTCCTGGCCGACTCGGCGAAGCCGAGAACCCTGCGCCACTCGGCAGCGCGCACGAGATCAGCGCCAACCGCAGCCACGCCTCTATCCCATCACAGACAGGTGTGCCGCGCTTGCCTCCTGCCGCTCCAGTCCGCGTCCGCCGTCGCGGCTGAATCGTGACTCCTGGACGCCGGCCCTTGCCGTCCGGCAGCCTGACCGCGGCGGGGGCCGAGGTCAGCCGCGGCGGGTGGCGAGGATGTGGCGGATCTGGGCGGTCTCCCGGTCGCTATACCGGTCGAGCATCGCGTACAGGTCGTCCAGGTCGGACTGGCTGGTGTAGCCGGCCAGGTCGCGCTCGAGCGACTGGCGCGCGGTCAGTGCGGCCCGGAAGGTACGAAGCTGACGGACGAGCGCGGTCCACAGCCGGTTACGCGAAGAAGTGGTCGCGATCACAGACATTTGCTTTCTCTCCAAACATATTTCTGTCACTTGCTAGTGTGCCTGTTCCTTACTCATGCGTCCAATGATTAGATAGCAAGTGACCCATGATCTATCGTCATTGATATGGATACTGATGCGCTGCGCTGGTTTCAGCAGGTGGCCGACGGCACGACCGTGACGGAGGTCAGTGAGCTGGTGGGCGTCACGCAGTCGGGTGTGTCGCGAGCCCTGGCCCGCCTGGAGGCCGAGATCGGCACGCCGCTGCTGCGCCGCTCGGGCCGTACGCTGCGCATGACGCACGCGGGCGCGGTGTTCAAGCCGCACCTGGACGCGGTGCTGCACTACCTCGACGACGGGATCGCCGCGGTCAGCCAGCTCACCGACCCCGGTACCGGCACAGTTGCGCTGGCCTTCCATCAGTCGCTCGGCACCTGGCTCGTACCCGACCTGGTGCGCAGCTTCCGCGCCGGGCATCCGGGGGTCGGCTTCCAGCTCATCGTGGTCCGTGACGAGCTGAACTCGCCGGCCCTGGACGGCGGGAACGCGGACCTGGAGATCGGCAGCCGCCGGTTTCCCGACGTGGCGGTGCGCACCGAGCGGCTCGCGCTCGAACCGTTGCGGCTGGCCCTGCCCCGCGAGCACCGGCTCGCCGGGCGGCAGCGCGTCCGGCTGGCCGAGGCGGCCGGGGAGCCCTTCATCGGCCTGCGCCCCACCTCGGCGCTGCGGAAGCTGACCGATGATCTGTGCGAGGCGGCCGGGTTCCGCCCCGACGTCGTCTTCGAGGGTGATGACCTTTCTAATGTCCGCGGCTTCGTCGCGGCCGGCCTGGGCCTCGCGGTCGTTCCCGCGCCGCGCGCGGGTTCCGCTGAAGCGGCGCCCGGGCCCGTCGTGCACCGCGAGATCGAGGACCCCGGGGCGGTGCGGGAGATCTGCCTGACCTGGTCTTCGGACCGGCGGCTGCTCCCGGCCGCCGAGGAGTTCCGCCGGCACGCCCTAAGGCGCGCCGCCTCAGGGCGACTCCCCGCTGTCGCGGAATTACGTCCGGTGCAGGTTGAGGAACGATAAAACCTGGGTTGCTCGGGCTGCGCCAGTTCACGGTGTTCACTAAGGTGATCGGGTGGATCCCATCTTGCTGCTGTCCATCCGGGCTGACGACGCCGCCGCCGATAACGAGTACGAGTCCTTCCTGAGCCTGGCCGGGCTTGAGGAACGCGACCTGCGGCGGTTCCGGCTGGAGCAGCACGCGCTGGGGGACTTCGACCTAACGGAATGGTCGGGGATCTGGGTGGGCGGCGGGCCGTTCAACTACTCCGATCGCGCGGACGCGAAATCGCCGGTTCAGCGCCGGGTCGAGGCGGACCTGGATCGGCTGCTCGACGCCGTGGTTCCGGCCGATTTTCCGTTCTTCGGCGCCTGCTACGGCGTCGGGGCGCTCGGCAGCCACCGGGGCGCCGTGGTCGGCCGGCGTTACGGCGAGCCGGTCGGGTGCGTTCGGGTCACCCTCACCGAGCGGGGGCGGCTCGACCCGCTGCTGCGGGAGCTGCCGGACGCGTTTGACGCATACACCGGGCACAAGGAAGCCATCGACGAGTTGCCTGGTCACGCCGTCCTGCTGGCCAGCTCGGAAACCTGCCCGGTCCAGATGTTCCGCGTCGGCTCCAACGTCTACGCCACCCAGTTCCATCCCGAGATGGATGCGGTCGCCTTTTGCATCCGGATCGACGTGTACAAGCACGCCGGCTACTTCGAACCTGACCAGGCCGACGAACTCAAGGCGCTGGGCGGGCGCAGCGACGTCCAGCACCCGCCCGCGATCTTGCGCGAGTTCGTCCGGCGCTACGGGCGGAACAGGGTGGGGGCCGCCACCGGTTAGACCCGAGCGCGCCGGGTGGGGCCGCCGCCCGTTAGCGGCCGAGGGTCCGGGCGAGGGCGCTGGCCAGCGGGGCCGTGCTGTTGGCGGCGAGGTGCAGGAGCACCGGCGTGGCCAGGCTGCCGGAGCGGTCCCGCAGGTGCGACAGCAGCACGCCGACCGCGGCGGTCCCGGCCACGGCGGCGGTGACCCCGGCGATCCGGGCGCCGCGGGTGGTCGCGAGGCCGTTGGCGGCCAGCGCCTCGGCGGTCGGGCGGACGTGCCACAGGCCGAACACCACGCTGCCCACCACGGTCGCCGCGGGCTCGGTCAGCACCCGGCGCAGCGCCGCCTGGAGCACGCCGCGGAACGCGATTTCCTCCCAGGCCACGGTGCCGACCGGGATACGCAGCAGCACCTGGTAGGCGAGCTGGCGCCGGTCCAGGCCGACGACGCGCTGGTCGTCCAGCAGGGGCCGGGTGGCCGGGGTCAGCGCGGCTAGGGCGAGGGCGGCCACGACGGGCGCCGCCGCCGCCGAGCCCAGAGCGATTCCGGACCGGAGCTGATCCCGGTCGAGGCCGAGGTCGGCTGGGGGCAGACCGCTGGCCGCGGCGGCGGCCAGCAGGGCCGCGGCGGCGAGCGTGTTGACGGCCGGATACCAGCGCCTGTGCCAGGACTGGACGCCGGCCAGGTTGTTGTAGCCGACCAGCACGAGGCAGGCGGCCGCGGCGAAGGCCACGTCGGCCGGGCGGCGGGGTTCGGGGTTGTTCGCCGGGCCGGGTGCGGGGTCACTCACCGGCGCGGACCAGGCCGTTCTCGTAGGCGAAGACGACGGCCTGAGCGCGGTCGCGTAGCGCGAGCTTCATGAAGACGCGGCTGAC